>Ga0134121_10002941_pt1 | contig 14419 bp, 10 predicted proteins | sample KB301_FD_96463 | JGI IMG/M metagenome (GOLD analysis project Ga0134121, IMG submission 96463) | Terrestrial soil microbial communities without Nitrogen fertilizer from Kellogg Biological Station, Michigan, USA - KB3-0-1 | ecosystem: Environmental > Terrestrial > Soil > Unclassified ...
CAGCATCACGCCGCGCGGAGCGCTCGTGGACCCGGACGTGTACTGGAGCAGCGCGAGGTCGATGGATCGGGTCGGCGGATCCTGCCATGCCGTCGGGTCCGCGGCTGCCAGCTCGTCGCTCGGCAGCACCGGCAACCCCGGGAGCGCGTGCGCGATGCTGCCTGCATCGAGGACCGCGCGCGTCGACAGCGCCAGCCGTGCGCCGGCGTCGGCGACGATCACCGACAAGCGTTCTCCGCCGCGCCGCACTTGCCCGTCGCTCGGCGGGAACGCCGGCACGGCCACACACCCGGCGTACAGACATCCGTAGAAAGCGATCGCGTAGTCGAGCCCGGGGGGGTGCAGCAGCAGGACCCGATCGCCCGGGCCGACCTGTGCGCTCAATCCCTGAGCCACGGCACGCGCGCGCCGATCGAGCTCCTCGAAGGTCAGCGATTCCCGGCGCCCATCGTCGTGGAGAAAGCCGTAGACACGAGTTCCTCCACACAACTTCGCGCGGAGGCGAAGCATGTCCACGAGGGTCGCCGGGTAGAGGCCGTCCGTATGATCCGCCGGGAGCTTCCTGTCGCCGGTGCCCGAGGCGCGCCGATCTGCCGGCGCCTCCTCCATTACCAGTTTGATCCATTTGTCAAGAGATCGGTCGCTCCGAATCGCTGAACGCGGAAGGTACGATCCTGAGTATTCTCCGGTAGTCATTTTTCTTAGCCATTCCTTTTAGTTAGGGTTCGAGACTTCTCAGGCTTACCCTCATCGTTTTGATTTTCTGTGACTTTTCTCTATCGGGCCTCCCGCCGTCCTTGACTGTTTCCACCTTTAGTTGAAGATGCGGTCGTGTTGTCGGATACGTTTATATTGTTCGTAGCTGATCAAGACCTGATCGTGATGTATGCACGCTCTCTTTTTCTTCTTTCTCACTAGACGTGGATCGATTGATGACCATTATGCTAAAATCTTGCACCCCATGTCTGACCGACTGGCGGGTGTGCGCGACTTCGACGTCTCGCTTTTCGCGTAGTGCCGCCGCTCTCGCGTTTCTTATCGCGCCGGGCACGCCGGCCACCGCGCACGCGCGCGTGGCTACCGTGTCTATACCACGGTGATGGACCGTCATTGTCACCACAGTGATGGACCCGTCATTGTCACCACGTCACCACGGTGATGGACCCGTCATGTCACCACGTCACCACGGTGCTGGACCCGTCATTGTCACCACGTCACCACGGTGCTGGACCGTCACTGTCACCACGTGATGGACCCGTCATTGTCCGTCCGGCGTCCGTCTGTCGCGGTCTCAGAGTTCATCGTACGCGGGGCCGCAAACAGCCTGTCACCGGACCATTCGACTACCTTCTACACAGCCCTCTTCAAGGTGCCACCGAGGAGGATCTTCAATTTAGTTAGCTAGCCAGCAGTGATCTGCACTGCCCTCATCTGAAGATATGGCTCGCCCCGCGAACGGGAGCCAGGGAGCGCTGCGTGCGGTGAACCCGGCATGCGGTGAACCCGGCGATGCAGTGAACCCGGCGTGCGGTGAACCCGGCGTGCGGTGAACCCGGCGTGCGGTGAATCCGACGTGCGGTGAATCCGGCGTGCGGTGAATCCGGCGTGCGGTGAACCCGGCGTGCGGTCTCTGCGTGCGGTTCCTGCGTGCGGTCCCTGCAGCAGTCGCCTGGGTGCACCGCGGTTGTTCGGGGTGGACCTCGCGATATCCAGGTAGGGGAAAGGTGAACGTAGACTAACGGTTGCCTGTAAACCCATGTAGGCTAACTGTTTGCGCCGTGATGCCGCCTACGACTCCAGCTTCGAATTATCAGCTAACTGCTGATAATCGGGTTGGCATCTTGGGTGCAGACACCTGCGACCATGAAGTCGAGCCTGGTTACATGTACGTCTAGCTTCTCGCGGGGCGCTGTCGCTCTCGCGTTGCTCATCGCGCTGGTCGCCACATCCACCGCCGCGCACGCTCGCGTGGCTACCGGCGTCTGCGCCACGGTGATGGACCCGAACAACGCACCGAGTACCGACCCTCGGATCGAGCACATCTCCGTGGCCGGCACGCATGTCAACGTGCTGCTCCCACCGCGCTACCGCCAAGATCACGGCAGGCGTTACCCCGTGCTCTACCTGTTCCACGGCGCGTTCAGCGACGAGGACTCGTTCTCCACCCAGACCAACGTGCTGTCCTTCACGGCGGGCCTGCCCGACAATCGGCAGGCGATCATCGTGATGCCCGACGGTGGCCGGCTACCCGCCGGGCGCGACTGGGTCGACGGGGCGCACCCGCAAGAGACCTACGTCATCAATACACTGCTGCCGTACATCGACGCCCACTATCGAACGCTGGCCGACGGCGGCCACCGCGCGAGCGCCGGCTTCTCCGGAGGAGCCATGAACGCCGCGGTCTACGCCGCGCGGCACCCCGAGATGTTCGCCGCGGTGGGCTCGTTTTCTGGATTCCTCGACCCCTACGATCCCACTGGTATTGGCATCGTGCAGTCCTTCGTCGACTACGACGACGAGCTCTGCAGCAGCCAGGTCGGTCCCAACGACATCTGGGGAGACCCGGACTTGCATCCCATGGGCTGGACCGGTCACGACCCGCTCTACCTCGCTCGCGGCCTCCGTGACATCTCCGTGTACATCAGCAGCGCCAATGGCGTCCCCTGTGAAGACGACGGCGAGCCCGACCCGTTCCTCGTGTTCGCCGAGACCGCGGTGTACGGAATGAGCATGTCGTTCGACCAGGCGCTGACCAGCGCAGGCGTCGCTCACACCACGAAGTTCAGGAGCTGCGGTATCCACAGGTTCTCCAACAGCAACCAGGATCTCGCAGAGTTCTGGCCGCAGATGTTCCAGGCTTTTGGCAAGCAGCGCCCCCAGCAGTTCGACTACCGCACGGGCGATCTCAGCTCATCGGCGTGGGGCTGGTCGTTCGACGTCGCCAGCGGGCGTGCGCCCGAGTTCCTCGACATCACCGGGGCGTCGGATCGCGGTCTGACGCTCACCGGCTCCGGCACGGTGCACGTCACCACGGCGCCGCTGTTCGCGAAGCACGAGCGCGTGGTGGTGAGCGGCCTCGCCGGCCCGTCGAGGACGGTCTACGCCGACGACGCTGGTCGGATCTCCTTCGAGGTGATGCTCAAGGCGCCGCACACGCTCGAGCAGTTCACGCCGGCCGGGATGGCTGCCGCGGCAGCCGACGCCCACTACTTCGCGACCAGGAACGTCTCCTTCTCCCGATCGTTCAGGTGCGACCACGACGGCGGCCACGACGGCGATCATGACGGCGACCACGACGGCGACCACGATCGCGACGACCACGGCCACCACGGCCACTGAACCCATCCCTGCTCTCGACCCGGTAGCGCGGGTGTTCACCCGCACCGGCTTGTCGCACGGCCCGACCGGCAGGGATTCGAAACCACGTGACAGGCTCGCAGCGACCGTGAGGCGTCCTCGTCATGTCACCGTTCGGTTGCAGAATCGCACCGATCCGGTCACGCCCGACTTCTACCGTCAGGCGTGTACCCCGTGGCCATCGACGAAAGCTCGCCCGTTCCGGAGCCGCTTCGTGTCACGGTCGTCACGCTGGTCACGGCGCCCAGCACCCAGGCCGTCGTCGCCGAGCTCCGCCGCAACGCGATCCAGGTCGAGCTCCGGACCGCCGAGGTTCTCGACGATGCCCCGCAGGCGCCGGTCTATGTCGCCGTCATCGATCCAGCGGCGAGTCGCTTGCTGGCCGAAAAGCTCGTCGCCTGGGCATCCGACAGCGCGCCCCGGCCCGGCCTGATCGGCCTCGTCGAGCACGGCAGCGCCCGCGACTGCGAGCTCGTGCTCGCGGCCGGGTTCGACGACGTCACCGTCACGCCCGTATCGACCCGCGAGCTCGCGGCGCGCGTGTGTGCCGTGCATCGCCGCGTGCACTGGAAGGGCGTCACCCACGGCCGCCTGCGATTCGGCGAGGTCACGCTGGACGTCTATGGCCGCGCCCTGTGGTTTCGCGGCAAGACCATCACGCTCACCTCGATCGAGCTCGCCGTGCTGCGCGAGCTGATCAAGGCGCGCGGCCGGCCGCTGTCGCGAATCGAGCTACTCGACCAGGCGTGGGGCGAAGAAGACCTCGAGGTCTCCGAGCGCGCCGTCGACAACGTCATCCTGCGGCTGCGCCGCAAGCTGCCCGAGCCCGACGTCATCGAGACCGTGCGCAGCGTCGGCTTCCGCCTGGCCGCGCCGTGACGGACAACCGGCGCGGCGAATCGACCCGTTCTCGGGAGCCGTGTCACGCGGGCGCCGCGTCGCTCAGCCACGCGGGCGCCGCGTCGCTCAGCCGTAGGCCTGCGTCCACAGCAGCGTGCCGGCGTCTTGTTGCTGCGAGTAGTCGGTGAACTGGATCCGGATAAAGATGGTGGTGTCGGGGGGCAGGCGGCTGTACTCGAAACCAAAGCGCGCGCCCTCTGCGAGCGAGATCCTGCGAAGCTGGCTGTCGAGCGGAGCGGCGTTCGGGTTGGTCTGCGGATCCTGATCGAAGATCTCCATTCGCAAATCGATATCGACGCTCGCGGGTGGGTCGTCCGGACGCCGGCGCATCGGCCAAACCAGCCAGATGAAGCGGTTGGTGAAGTCCAGCCTCGGTTGCACGTAACCGTAGAAGATCACCGAGCCGAGGTTCTGCTCGCTCCGGTAGCGTGGGTTCAGGTTGTCAGCCCCGTTGACCTCGCGGACGCTGATGCCGCTTCCGAGCCGGGCCGGGTAGCCAGGCCGGCCGCCCCACACCGTCGTCGAGATCTCGCTCTGGTTGTCGTCGATACGGTCCTCCGGAATCGCGTAGTCGCCGGTGTTGAGCCGGATCCGCGCGGTGTGCGGACCTGCGGATTGTGGCGTCCAGACGACGTAGTGGGACTGCGAGCCGCCGGGCGCCAGGCCATCGGCTCGGATCCGGTCGCGAAATACCTCGCTTCCGCTGGCGTCGACGACACAGACGTCGTCCCAGTACGAACCGGCCATCGTGTCGGACTCGTTGTAGTCGGTCCACATGATCTGGACGGGGCTGCCCCGCATCGGCGTGGCCCCCAAGACGACGGCGCCGAGCGGTCGGTTGCCGGGGCCAGGCGGACCGAAGGTCAGGTTGGGCAGTCCGTGTGCGATGCCGAGGACCGACGATCTCCCGGCTCCCGGGTCCACGCGGGTGGCGCGTCCGAGGTAGTTGCGGACACCGGTCGAGATGGCGTCCGCGAGCTCGTCGAGCCGGCGCGGATCGGTCAGCCGGTCGCGGCCCTGGGGATCGCTGAGGTAGTCGGCTTCGATCAAGCACGCCGCGGCGCCCCCGACGTAGCCGGGATCGAGCACCGCGAGCGGGCCTTGAAACATACCGCGCGTGTGGCCGGCGCGGGCGAGGTTCGCGTGGAGCTCGCGCGCCAGCTCGGCCGAGCGAGGGTCGTGACGCTCGTGCACCCAGACCTCGCTGCCGCGTAGACCGTGAGCGCCCGTGTTCGCATGTAGCGAGACCAGCGCTTGCGCGCCGGATCGGGCGGCCAGCTGCGCCCGCTCGCGCAGCGAGAGGTTGACGTCACCGCCGCGGGTCAGCTGGGCGAGTGGTCCGAGCCGCGCGGCGACCCGCTGCGCCAGCTCGAGGGTGACGTGCTTCTCGGCCAGACCGGGTGCCGGCTGACAGCCGAGCGGCGACGAGCTGCCGTAGGGCTGGACGCCGCCATGGCCGGGATCGATGATGACGTGGGGGCCCGTTCGTGTGCGATCCATCGTGATGTGCAATGGGGCAAGATCGATGCCGGTGTGCATAGCCGCTGAGCCGGAGTTGCGCGGGCCGTTCCCGGACGATCCGGGCGACGCCATGATCGCTCCGGCATGGCTGCCCGGGCGGACATGGTCACTCGGGCAGTCCGGCCGCTGACGGGTGGTTCGATCAGCGGATCGTGATCCGGGTCGGGTAGGTGTGGAAGAAGCCGATGAAGTCTCTGTAGGGATCACGAGCGCAGGTGCGCGGATCGGAGATCTGCGCCACGGCTTGATCGAAGTCGCGGGCCGGTGTGTGCCCCGGTTTGTGCGACCACCGCGCATTCGAGTCGTCGAGCCGATACCAGTGGTAATCTCGAATCGCGGTCGAGATGACCAGCGCGACCCAGTGCCCATCGGTGGGGGTGCTTTGCCAGGCCTCGGGATCAGCCAACGCTTCCAAGCCATCCGAGATCGCCGCGCGTGCGACCCCGGCACCCGTGGGTGGGCGGGAGAACGGTGCGCCACTGCCGTCCCCAGGTTGTGCGAACGTGTTGGTGATCTTGTTGTTCGCGTAGTTGTAACAGTTGTTGTTCCAGCAAATGCCCGGATCGTTGTTCCAGATGTTGGGCTCGTAGCGCGGCACCTCAAGCACGCTCGCCCGGGGTACTCGCAGCGCGCCAGCGCCCGCGTACGCCGGAGGCGCTGCGAACTGCGACTGTACGTATCTCCGGACGTCGGGATCCACCGCGTCGCCGCCAGTGTCGAGCAGCCATGCCTCCAGGTTGTTGTTGTTGTCGCGCAACGCGACGCTCCTCGGGCCGAGGTCGATGATATTCGCGTGCACGAACACGTTGGGCTCAAGGTCCATCTCCTGCGCGGCCCAGATGGAGAACCCCTGGTAACCCAGGCCGCCCAGCATGCCTGCGGGCCGTTCCATCGTCGTACCACGCAAGGCATTCAGCTTGTCGCGCAACGTTCCCACTTGATCCGAGGTGAGATCCCATTGCGGGTTCTCGCGTCCGGAAAACACCATCAACATGATCTTGACCGACATGGGTCCTCCTTTTGCGTTCAACCGCAGGCGGATTTTGAATCGCGATGCCGACTGCCATACACCGCGCGACCGGTTGGCGCCTCCGCCGCGAAGGCACGAAGTGCTCCGGCGATGTGCGCCGCCGTCGCATCGAGGCGCGCGGGATCCCGAACCTGGTCATAACCGATCTCGAGCAAGCAGGCCGCGGTGCCCTGCCAGTGCTGTTCCGGGGAGAGCACACCGAGCTGTCCCCGGCGCACCCTCGCCGTACCGCCGTACGCTGGGCACGCCTGGCGGCCGAGCAGCGTGGCCAGGCGGAGCGAATCCCCGGTAGCCCGGTCGTGCACCCATGCTTCGGTGTCGTGCGGATTGCTGTGAAGCGACAGGAACACGCGTGCGGCATTGCGCCGCGCCAGCTCGATCCGTTCGTTGAGCGAACGGTTATCGTCCCAGCGCGTCAGCTCCGCGCCGCCCAGGTGGTATGCGACGCGACGCGCAAGCGCGAGGTTCACGTCCTTCTCGAGCACGCCGTCGGCGAAGCGCGCACCGTCGGAGCTGGAGTTTCCACGCGACGCGATGCCGCCGTGGCCGGGATCGAGGACGAATGGGATTTGCATGGTGCCCCTCGCGATCGCTCAAGCACACACGATGCCAGGTGGGACCTCAATGCTGCCGTGAGCCTGCGCCCCGCGTCGGGTATGAACAACCGGGCAGCACGGCGCCTCGGGCATGGCCGATCAGGCGCACGCCAGGATGTTGCCCGGCGCCGGTCACCGGAACAAATCCATGATCTTGGCGAGGCCGCGTCCGGCTGGACAGCTGGAGCGTATAAGTGAAACGATCAGATTATTTCGCGAAGTCAGCCAAACGTGGTCTAGGCGGACGAAGCGTGGTGTTCCAGCAACTCATCAGTCGTCGTATAACGTCGTCACTGCTGTACTTGGCTATTGACAGACTCAGGCGGAATTCGCTAGCGATCGATCACATTGCTGCTGACTGCGCATCGCGCGCGCGGTGGTGGAGGGAACATGTGCGCGGCTGTTCCGGATCCGGTGTGCCAGGAGGAGTTCGTTGGTTCTTCGGTGCGGTTCGCACTGCTGAAGAGTCGACTGCCCGCCGTGGCGCGGGCGCAACGGACGACGCTGATCTCCGGGCCGACGGGGTCAGGCAAGGATGTCGTGGCGCGCGCGCTCCACGCGCAATCGCCGCGCAAGGCGAGGCCGTTCGTCACCGTCCACTGCGCGGCGCTCCCCGACACCCTCGTCGAGGCGGAGATGTTCGGCCACTCGCGCGGCGCGTTCACCGGCGCGACGCACCTGCGCCAGGGGCTCATCCGATCGGCGGCGAGCGGCACGATCTTCCTCGACGAGATCGACTCGCTCCCGTCGAGCGCGCAGGCCAAGCTCCTGCGGTTTCTCGAGACCGGCGAGTACCGCGCGGTCGGCTCCGATCAGACCGAGCGCTCCGACGCGTGGGTGATCGCCGCCACCAACCAGAACCTGGGCGAGCGGGTCTCGCGCGGGATGTTCCGCGCCGATCTCATGTACCGCCTCGCCGTCGTGAACCTCCAGGTCCCGGCGCTGGCCGAGCGAGCCGATGACGTGGTCACGCTCGCCGAGCACTTCCTCGGGAGGGCGACCGGCGGTGCCAAGCGGTTCGACGACGGTGCGCGCGCCGCGCTGCGCTCGTACGAGTGGCCCGGGAACGTGCGCGAGCTCAAGCACCGCGTAGAGACCGCCGCGCTGTTCGACGAGAACGACGTGCTCGGGCGGCAGGCGCTCGATCTCCCGTCCCCGTCGTCCCCGTCGTCCCCGGACTTCCCGTCATCCCCGTCGCTGGCGGCGTCACCGGCGTCACCGGCGTTCCCGTCGCCCCGGTCGTTCCCCGGTTCGTCGTCGCGCGGTGGCACCGAGTCGGCCATGGCCGGCGGTACGCTCGCCGCTGCCTGCGGCGGGCTCGAGCACGACCTGTGGTCGCTGATCGCCGACGAGGGAATGACGCTGTCGCAGGCCATGGGGCGGTGCGAGCAGCTCATGATCCGCGCCGCGCTCCGCGCCGAGGGCAACAACCGCACGCGGGCCGCGGGGCGGCTCGGGATCCACGTGCGGACGATCTTCAAGAAGCTCCCCTGAGCGCTGCCCATCCGATCACGCACTGCCCGCGCGGCCATGCCCATCTCGCCACGCGACGCCGCCTGATCGCGGTACCTCGGCTGGCACGGCGAGTGCTGCACTGGCGCGCATGCACGACATCACACCCTGTCAGCGGAAGATCTCTGATCGTTTCCCGGTGGCATCGTTCGTGGTGAATGTGTCGCCGAACCGGCTGTTCGAGATCGTGTGCACGACCGATCCCCAGCTGCTCCGCCCCGAGTACCGCGGGCGGCGGAGCGCGCAGAACTTCTTCACGTCGCGCTCGGCAGGCCTGCTCCGCGCGCCGGCTGGGCACGCGACGTACCTCGTGCCCGCCGAGCAGCTCAAGCGGTTCGCCGGGCGCCCACGCATCTACTTCGCGCTCGCCTCGTACGACAGCCCGCGCGGTGACGACCCGAAGCTGTCGATCGCACCCAGCGCGGTGGAGCAGGCGCCGAGCATCCAGCTGACCGCGGACTTCACCGGGCGCTCGCTCGATCGCTCGCGCATCCGCGGCGCCTCACGCGACGGCAAGTACGGCGCGCCCGCGGCCGTGCTCACCTGGGGCGGCGACGTGCTCGCCCCGCGCACGGAGGTGAAGGCGGCGGCGCAGGACTACGACGACGGGTTCTCGCCGGAGCTATGGATGAGCTCGGCGCCCGCAACCGGAACGAGGGCCGCGGGAGTGACGGCGGGCGCCGTGGCGCGGGCACCGGACCCGCACGAGCCGCCCGAGCCCGATCCGCACCACGAGAACGCGGGGCTCGGCGAGGCGTACGGCAGGCCGATCCGGGCAGCGACCTCGCCGGTGCCGAACCGGCTGCCGGCGGGTGTCGCGAGCGAGCCGGAGCCCGTTGGGTTCGAGGATGCGCTGGCGTTGCGTGGCGCCGGGGCGGCATACGGGCGGGTCGCCGAGCTGCCCGCGGTGCAGGCGTACGGACGGCCGGCGATCCCCGCGCCGCCGAGGTACGCGCCGGCGATGCCCGCGGTGGAGGAGCCGCCGGGCGCCGAGGACGGGCGCGACGTCTGGCACGGCGCCGGCGGCACGGCTGCGGTGCAGGTGTTTGGCGCAGCGCCGACGTACGGGCGTGGCGCGGCGGGATCCGCAGAGCCGCCGGGCGCCGAGGATGCGCGTGAGCTCGCCCGCTATGGCGCGGCGGGCGCTGCCCCCGCACCGGCGCCCGCCACCCCTGTCACCGATCCGATGCCGGCACTCCCCGCTCCGGCCGCTCCGGCCGTGGCCACGGCGCCCGCCGCCGACATCCCGGGCCGCGGGGTCGACGACGGCTGGATCGAGGATGACGACGAGAGCGACCTGGTCTCGAGCGCTGGCGAAGGCGAGGGCCAGCCGCTCACGATCCGCCGCAAGTTCGAGATCCTGCTCCCAGTTGCGGCGTACGAGAGCGGCGAGGCGCGCTACTCTGCGGTGCTCGGCAGCGTCGAGTACGACGATCCGTCGCACGCCGCGTATCAGCGCGTGCACCACGGCCTCCACTGGGGCCTCGTCCTGGTCACCCAGCGGAGCGGCGTCCTGGGCAAGGTGCTGACCGCGTGCGAGCGCCGCGACTCGATGCAGTTCCGCCAGGCGTTCGGGTCCGCGCAGGCCGATCGGCTGATCCACGTCACCACCGCGTCGTCGCCCGACGCCAGGCTCGCGCCCGTCGGCGGCGAGCAGCTGTGGACGCGCGGCTGGATGGAGAAGTTTCGTGCGGCCGGGCGGATCCCGGCGTTCCAGGCGGCGCAGAACGAGGTGGCGATCGAGCACTACTTCGATCGCAACCTCGGGTTCGCCGTCAACCTCGGGCTCATGACCGACCGCGCGCTGGCGATGGTGTTCGATCGCGCGATCCACATGGGGATCGCGGGCAGCCGGCAGTGGATCCTCCAGGCGGTGTCGCCGATCACCGGCGAGGCGAACCGCGCCGCGGCGCTGCAGGCGCTCGGCCACGCCGACGTCGCGGCGTTCCAGCGCGCGGCGGGCCTCGCAGCGACCGGGCGGTTCGGCACGCAGACCCACGCCGCGCTCCTCGGCGCGGTCCGCGGGCTCGGCGAGCACGCACCGTTCGCCGTGCCGGCGGTGGCGGACATGCTCGACAAGCTGGTCGCCGCCGCGGCGGGTCGCCGGTTCGAGCGGCGCATCCGCGAGCTGCGATCGCTCGGTACCTACACCGACGCGGTGCAGCGGGTGATCTGAGATGCCCGACAAGGTGTCCACGGCGCTCGAGATCACGCGCGGCCTGCGCCAGGCCCAGGGGCTCGCCGAGATGCCCGCGGGCGCCCGCACGACGTTCGAGCGCGACCTCGATCGGCTCGAGGCCGCGCTCACCGGCGCGCGCTACGGCGCCCCCGCGGTGGACACGTACGCGCAGGTCCTCGACGTGCTCGACCTGGAGAGCAAGCTGCGCGGCGTCGCTCCGGCCACCCCGCCACGCGGCGACGCGAGCGCGCCGCCCGCACCCGCAACCCCGCCCGCGCCCGCGCCGGCCAAGCAGACCGCCGAGATCGGGCAGCGCGCGGCCGCGGCGCTCCAGGCGATCGATTTCCCCGGCTTCGTTGCGTCGCTCCTCACCGGGACGTTCCAGGCGATCGTGGACTCGTCGGCGCAGCAGATCCGCTCGTACGCCGAGCTGGTGGCGAGCCTGACCCAGTCGCTCGACCAGTTCTCGTCGGAGAAGGTCAGCGAGGACCAGGCCAAGGAGCACCTCGCCGAGCAACACCCGAAAGATCTGGTGCTCACGTTCCCGCCGGCGGGCAAGGTCGGGCCGCCGCGGCTTTTGCCCAGGCCCGACGCCGAGGGCAGCTCGCCCGAGTGGCTCAAGAAGTACGGCATGGACGGCCTGGAGCTGACGGCCGAGCTCACCGACGGCGCACTCGCCGCCGCCGGGCGGAGGCAGGTGGGCGAGGATCGGCTCCAGACGCTCGCGACGATGGTCCTCATGGGGATCAACCGCGTCGTGGTCAACGACGGCGACGTGAAGGCCAAGCTCCAGTTCCACGCCTCGGCGCTCGATCGCCAGCGCGTCGATGTTGCGCAGGAGGGGCTCGGGGTGGCCGGGCGTCAGGTCTCGACCGACGCCCGCGCGCAGATGATGGTGTCGACGGTCAAGGTCAACGCGCAGGCGGACGCCTCGATCAAGGCCGATCTCATGGGGGAGGTGCGGATCTCGTTCCGCACCGAGACGTTCCCGCTCGAGCGGTTCGCTGACACCGCGGCGATCCAGCTGATCAACCGACACGCGCGGTGGCAAGCGTCGTCGCCCGCCGGAGCGCTCGCGCCGCCCGCCGCCGAGGCGCCGGCCACCACGCCGCCGGCCAGGACGCCCGCGCCGGGCACGAACGGAGGGACTACGTGAACCACCTCGAGGCGCTGATCGTCGGGCTCGTCGACTCGCTCCCCGGCGACGCGGGCGGACCGGAGCACGGCATCCGCGTCGAGATCACGTCGGTCGACCTCGAGATCCCCGTCGAGGCCGGCGTCGACGCGGCCGGCCTCGTGCGCGCGAGCCTGCCGCGCGGCCGGCTCGCCACGGGGTACGACGTCGAGCTCTGCCGCATGGCGCTGCGGTTCACGGTCGAGGAGGGAGCATGACCAACGGCCGTGTCCCCAGCCGCGCGGTCCCCGTCGACGAATTCGTCCAGGCGGTGGGGGCGCAGCTCGATCGCGCACAGGACGCGCTCGCGCTCAAGGTATCGGGCGGCAACCGGCCGCTCACCTGGGCGCTCAAGGATCTCCAGATCGAGCTCCGCGTGTTCGTCGAGTTCGACGATCGCGGCCGCATGATGCTGCGCAGCGCGGGGCCCAACGAGAAGGACGCGAGCGCGCTCCACTTCAGCTTCACGACGATCACACGGCCGATGGTCGAGGAGAACAGCTACCAGTACCAGAGCGAGTCCGATCCGCGCAGCCTCGACGACATCCGCGGCAGCACCGACTTCGACGGCGAGACCCAGCGCAAGCTCGACCTGCTCGGCGTGCGCACCGTCGGGCAGCTGAAGCAACTCGATCCGATGGCGGTGCAGGCGGTGATGGGGATCCCGGCGACCAAGCTCCAGGCGGCGCTCGCGGCGTCCTCGCGCCCCGCCGTCACCGGGCAGGAAGTCGTGTCGCGCGACGGCGGCGTGCGGCTGCTCAAGATCCGCGGCGCGAACCTGTACAGCGGCGTGATGCCCGAGGTCCGGCTCGCCGGCCAGCCGGTCGAGGTGCTCGAAGCCCAGCCGACCTCGGTCCTGGTGAGGCCGCTCGCGATCCATGACGAGGGCCAGGTCGAGGTGCTGACCGGCGGACACCGCGCGACCGGCTGGTTCCGCCTGGGCGGCGCGTCAGGCGCAAGCGGCACGAACGGCGCAAACGGCGCGAACGGCGCAAACGGAGCCTCGTCATGAGCCCGCGACGCCACGTCCCCGGCCAGCTCGTGGTCCGCACCTCCCCCGGCGTGGAGCTCGAGCGCATCGCGACCCTCCGCGACGTGCGCGCCGGCGCGGCCGCCGCGGCGCTCGCCATGGACGGCGGCGGGGCGATCGACGGCGCGCTCCGCCGGCGCACCCCCGCGATGCAGGTGTCGCGCGCGTTCTACTCGCGCCGCGGGCTCGCCCTCGGCATGGGGAGCGGGCACCTCGACTACGACGATCTCGAGCGCGAGCTCGGGCTGTCGCGCACGTTCCGCGTCTACGTCGACCCCGAGGCATCGATCGGCGAGCTCGTCGGAGATCTGCTCGCGATCGAGGAGGTCGAGGCGGCGACGCCGGCATACCTGTGCGAGACGCCGTTCGCCGGTGGCGCACCCACGCCCGGTGCCGTCGATCAGGCGCGCGAGCTGATCGGCGCCGACCGCGCGCTCGCGATCGAGCCGGGCGACACCGCGCTCATCGTCGGGCTCGTCGACAGCGGCGTCGACCTCGACCATCCCGAGCTCGTCGATCGGCTGCGCCCGGGCGTGTCGTCGGTGGCGCTCCGCCCGGACAGTACCCCGGACCTCCACGTGATCAGCGGCGCGCGCGCCCACCTCCAGGACGTCAGCGACGACGAGGGGCATGGCACGGCGTGCGCCGGGCTGATCGCGGCGATCGGCTACCAGATCGGGCGCGGGCTCGCCGGTGCGGCGCGCCTGCTGCCGATCCGCGCGCTGTGCGGGGCGATGGCGCCCGGCGACACGCGGCCCACGGCGATCGGCCTGCTCCCCGATATCGACTCGGGGCTCAAAACCGCGGTCGACCTGGGCGCGCGCGTGCTCAACCTCTCGTTCGGCACCCCCGAGGATGAGATCGGTAACGAGGCGGTCCCCCACGTCGAGACCGTCAGGTACGCGCTCGCGCGCGATTGCATCCTCGTCGCCGCCGCGGGGAACACCGGCAAGCCCGGACGCTACTACCCGGCGGCACTCCCGGGCGTGATCGCCGTCGGCGCGGTCGACGATGGCCGGCGCCCGGCGCCGTTCACCACCCGCGGCGACCATGTCGCGCTGTCCGCGCCGGGCGTGCGGGTCGCGAGCGCGGGGATCGGCGGCTATGGCGTGCAGAGCGG
>Ga0134121_10002942_pt1 | contig 14412 bp, 12 predicted proteins | sample KB301_FD_96463 | JGI IMG/M metagenome (GOLD analysis project Ga0134121, IMG submission 96463) | Terrestrial soil microbial communities without Nitrogen fertilizer from Kellogg Biological Station, Michigan, USA - KB3-0-1 | ecosystem: Environmental > Terrestrial > Soil > Unclassified ...
AGACGAGGAAGGTGAAGCCGAGCTGGTGGATGAAGCGCAGGCGCTGCACCGGCCGGCTGTTGATCAGCGCGGTTTCCAGCGGATCGGCGCGGATGAAGCCGTGGACCGGATCGCGGATCGAGAGCACGGACGGCGGCGAGGGCGCGGGGCTCAGTTGTGCTCCGCGTTGCCGGCCAGCCGGCGGAACGGGCGCAGCAGATCGAAAACCTGGCGGCGGGCGTGCAGGATCGACAGCACCGAGAGGCCGCGCTCCGGTAACGACTCGGTGAGGAGCTGGAGCTTGCGCAGCGGCGGCACGTCCATCCGCGTCGCGATGCGGTTGACCAGCTCCTCGAAGGCCGCCCCGCCGGAGAGCGCTTCGAGATCGTCGAGATCCCAAGGAAACTGCTCGCCGAGATTTTCCTCGAGATTGCGGAGCTGCGCCAGGAGATCGTTGCGGACGGCGAGGATGCCCGCGTCCCGCTCGTCGAGCCAGGGCTCCTCCTTGAGCCGCACCACCGCCTGGCGATAGGGCGCGTCGGCGATCTCGCGCTCGAGCTCGAAGCGCAGCTCGCCATAGAGGAGCAGGTCGGTGTTGCCGTCGGGCTGCGTCTCGAGGTCCATCACCCGGGCCGCCGTGCCGCCGGGGAAGATCTCGGGCCGGCCCTGGGCGTCGAAGCGCGGGCCGGGCTTGATCAACACCACGCCGAGCCAGCGCTCGTCCTCGTCCTGCTCTTCGAGCTCGTGGACGAGCGGCAGGAACGCCGGATCGATCACGTGAAGCTTCAGCTCCGTGCGCGGGAAGTGCACGACGTTGGGAAGAGGGACCAACGGAATCCGGGTACCGGCGCTTGCCATGGAAAGATGATAACGCGGTTGGGGGCGCCGTTGGGGACGTTGTTGGGGGGATCTGGGGCTCGGATAGGATCTCGCTTGCCATGAAGATCCTCGTCCTCAACTGCGGCAGCTCGTCCCTCAAGTTCCAGCTCATCGAAACAGATGACGCTCTCGCCCGCGACGGTGAAGACCGCACCCTCGCCAAGGGGCTGGTGGAGGACACCGGGGGAACCGGCATCCTGCACTACGAGGCGCGGGGCAAAAAGCCGGTGCGCGACGCCATCGGGGCCTTCCAGCACCAGACGGCGGTCGAGAAGGCGCTCGCCGTGCTCACCGACGGCGAGGCGGGCGTCATCCCCCACAAGGACGAGATCGGCGCCGTGGGCCACCGGGTCGTCCACGGCGGCGAGCGCTTCAAGACCTCCGTGCTGATCGACGACGGCGTGATCGAGGGGATCGAGGCCAACATTCCCCTGGCGCCGCTGCACAATCCCGGCAACCTTCAGGGCTACCGCGCCGCCAAGGCGGCCCTCCCGGACGCGCCGCAGGTGGCGGTCTTCGACACCTCGTTCCACCAGACCATGCCGCCGGAGGCTTTCCTCTACGCTCTTCCCTACGATCAGTACCAGCGCTTCGGCATTCGCCGCTTCGGTTTTCACGGCACCTCGCACCGGTTCGTCTCCGGCCGCGCCGCCGCGCGGCTGGGCCGGCCGGCGGACGATCCCGATCTCCGATTGATCACCTGCCACCTGGGCAACGGCGCTTCCGTCTGCGCCATCCGCGGCGGCAAGTCGATGGACACCTCGATGGGTTTCACGCCCCTGGAGGGCCTGGTGATGGGCACGCGCTGCGGCGACCTCGACCCCGCGGCACTGCTCTATCTCATGGGCCGCGAGGAGCTGGGCGCCGCCGAGGCCAACGCCTTGATGAACAAGCGTAGCGGCCTGCTGGGATTGTCCGGCCTGTCCAACGACATGCGGACCCTGCTGGAGGCGGAGGAGAAGGGCAACGAGCGGGCCCGCCTCGCGATCGACGCCTTTTGCTACCGGCTGCGCAAGTACATCGCCTCCTACGTCGGAGCGCTCGGCGGACTGGACGCCCTGGTCTTCGCCGGCGGCATCGGCGAGAACTCGCCCGCGGTGCGGGAGCGGAGCCTCCATGGCCTGGACGCCCTGGGCCTCGGAGCCGATCCCGCCCGCAACGAAGCGGCCCACGGCACCGAGGCCGAGATCTCCCCCGAGGGCGCGCATCCCCAGGTCTTCGTGATCCCCACGGACGAGGAGCTGCTGATCGCCCGCGATTCCTTCCAGATCGTCAACGAGATCCAGGCGTAGTCCTTCCCTGAAACGTTTTTCCCTCCGCGGTCACTCCTGAATAAGCCCCTCCCTCCTGAAAGGGTTCTCCCCTCGGGGCTCCTTTTTTCTCTCTTCCCGGTTTCCTCCCAGCCCCTCGTGGTGGTAGGGTTTCTTCCTGCCGCGGAGCGGTCCGATGAGTGCGATGCCCCGCCAAGTCATCCTGGTCGGCAACCAGCCGGTCTCCCTGCCCGAGGGCGTGACGGCCCTCGATTGGGCGCTCGAACGCGTCAACGCCCAAAATCCACGCATCCGATCCTTCCTGGGCTGCATCCGCCTCATCGAGGGGGTGCTGGAAAGCAACTACGCCCTTCTGCACTGCTCGCCGGAACGGTTGCTGGACATCTGGAGCAAGGTGCGGAAAGTCTCCCAACTTATCCGCCGGCAGCTCTCGCCGCTGCTGGACGTCCCCTCCCACATCCCGAACCTGGAGGAGGCGCGGCTGAGCGCGGGGCTGGCCCAGTCCATGCTCGAGACCCACGTGCTGCGGGGGCTCGACCGGTTTCCGGACGACGTGGCACCCGGGCAGATCATGGAGGTGCGCAAGCTCCTCTGTGTCTCCATCGGCCAGATCCACTCCTTTCTCCATGACACCTTCGGCGCCATCATGGCGGCCGATCCGCGGAGCCTTCACGACGCCGACTACTTCCTCTCCCGCCGCTTCCCGCGGGACATCGAGGAGGCGGAATGGCTCCACTCAACCCTCATCCGGCTGGGCCAATATCTGGAAGGGCTGGAGAGCGGGCGCCGGGCGCGGCTGTCGAAGCCCGCCGGGCGCATCCGGCGGGACGAGGCCGTTCCGGCCCGCGCGGACTGGGAGACCACCGCCGAGTTCCTGAGGACGCTGCTGACCGGCCTCACCCCGAAGCTCAAGGAGATTCTGGCCCTGCGGGGAATCCGCTTCTACGAGATGGAGATCCTCGATCGCCATGCCTTTGAAATTCCCCACCACTGCCGGCTGGTTCTGGACCTGCACGAGACGGCCCTGGAGGCGGTGGAGGGCATCAAGGCCTCGGTGGGGGCCACCCGCGCCGAGCAGGAGCAGGGCGTGCGGGACCTGATTCACTGCCATGCCGCCTGTGGCCGGCGCATCGCCGCCCGGCTGGAGGAAATCGACACCGTGCTGCGCGATCTCGTCGCCTTCGTCCCGCTGTGGGTCGAAGCCGTCGAGAAGCGCCGTGCCCTGCTGCTCAAGCGCAGCATCGACGAGGGGCACAAGACCGACCACGCCGCTCTCGAAGGTGAGGCGTTGTAGGATCTCCCCGCCGTGGACGCGAACCGGCCCAATGTGAGAAGGAGAGTGATGAAGACGCTGAAGAGTTACGTCCTTGGGAGCTGGCAGGAGGGGAAGGAAGGAAACCTGAGCTTCGTCCCGCTGGTCGATCCGTCGACCGAGGAGGTGATTGCCCGCGCGTCGAGCGAGGGGATCGATTTCGGGGCCGTGCTCGACTACGCCCGGCAGCGCGGTGGACCGGCCCTGCGGGCGATGTCCTTCGGCCAGCGGGCGGCGCTTCTCAAGGAGATGTCGAAGGTGCTGCGCGACAACCGGGACGAGCTGCTGGAGCTCTCGGCCCGCAACACCGGCACCACGCGCGGCGACGGCTCCTTCGACATTGACGGCGCCTCGGGTACCCTGGCCTACTACGCCAGCATCGGCTGGCGGCTGGGCGACCGCACCTTCCTCTCCGAGGGCGAGGGCGTGCAGCTCGCGAAGACGGAAGGTTTCTACGGCCGGCACATCCTGGTGCCGCGGCCCGGCGTCGCCGTCCACGTCAACGCCTTCAACTTCCCGGCCTGGGGTTTCGCCGAGAAGGCGGCCTGCGCGCTGCTCGCCGGCATGCCGGTGATCACCAAGCCCGCCACCGCCACGGCCCTGGTGACCGAGCGATGCGTCGAGCTGATCGTCGCGGCCGGATTCCTCCCGGAAGGGGCCTTCCAGCTCATCGTCGGCTCCACGGGCGACCTCCTGAACCGGCTGCAGCCGGACGACGTGCTCGCCTTCACCGGCTCGGCGGATACCGCCCTCAGCCTGCGCTCGCAACGCAATATCCTCACCGCGAACACGCGGGTGAACGTCGAGGCGGACAGCCTCAACGCCGCCGTGCTGGCCCCCGACGTGGCGGACGGCTCGGCCACCTTCGGCCTCTTCCTCAAGGACGTGGTGCGGGAGATGACCCAGAAGACGGGGCAGAAGTGCACCGCCGTGCGCCGCATCCTGGTGCCGGCGGACCGCATGGACGCCGTCCAGGGCGCGCTGATCGCCAAGCTCTCCGAGGTGGTGGTGGGCAACCCCGCCGACCCCACGGTGAAGATGGGGCCGGTCGCGACCGCGCAGCAACTGAAGGACACCCTGTCCGGAATCGGCGAGCTGGCCAAGTCGGCGCGCCTCGTCCACGGCACGGGCCAGCGGATCAACGGCGCGGGCGCGCCGGCCGGCAAGGGCTACTTCGTCCGGCCCACCCTGCTGCGGGCCGACGACGCCCGGGCGGCCGGGGCCGTCCACAGCCGGGAGGTCTTCGCGCCCGTGGCCACGCTTCTGCCCTATGACGGTACGGCGGCGGACGCGGCGGCGATCGTGGCCCTCGGCGGTGGCACCCTGGTGACGTCGGCCTACTCGGACGACGCGGCATGGGCCGGCGACTTCGTGGCGCGGGGCGGCGGCGGCACGGGGCGGATCTACCTCGGCTCCGAGGGCTCCGTCGCGGACGCTCCGGGCTCCGGCGCGGCCCTGCCGCAGACTCTCCACGGCGGTCCCGGCCGGGCCGGCGGCGGCGAGGAGCTGGGCGGCCTGGTGGGCGTCAAGCTCTATCTTCAAAGAGTGGCCGTGCAGGGGACCAAGGCTCTGGTGGACGGCTTGGTGGGGGAATCATGAGCACGGAAGACAAGGATCAGGCGCTACGCGATCACGTCGTGAAGCTGCTCAAGGGCGGCGGCGCCCACGCCAATCTCGACAAGGCTCTCGGCAAGCTGCCTGCGGAGCTGAGAGGGGCCAAGGCGCCGGGCCTGCCCCATACCGTCTGGCAGCTCGTAGAGCACATCCGTATCGCCCAGTGGGACATCCTGGAGTTCAGTCGCGATAAGGACCACGTCTCGCCCGAGTTTCCCAAGGGCTACTGGTCCGACACCGCCGCCCCGCCGGACGCCGCCGCTTGGGACCAGAGCGTCGAGACCGTCCACAAGGACCTGAAAGCCATGCAGGACCTCGTCGCCGATCCGAAGACCGATCTCTACGCCAGGCTTCCCTGGGGAGACGGCCAGACGGTCCTGCGGGAAGCCCTGGTCCTGGCGGACCACAACGCCTACCACGTGGCGCAGATCATCAGCGTGCGGCAGGTTTTGGGGGCGTGGTAGGGAGTGGTGGATTCGCGGCTGATTCGAGTTGTCGTCGATACGAACGTGGTATTTGAAGGCTTGACTCATTTGGGATCCGCCGCTGAGGTCATTGACGCTTGGGCAGCTCGACGATTTCAACCGTGCATCTCGACGGCGCTGGCCTTTGAATATCAGGATGTCCTTGAGAGGAAGTTGAGCCCTCGTCGTGGCGAGGATGTCTTGTTAGCCTTACAGGCTCTCCTGGTGCGCTGCGTGTATGTGCCGATTCGCTATAGCTATCGACCTTCCAGCCGCGATCCTGGAGATGATCTGGTCGTGGATTGCGTCTTGAACAGCCGGGCAGTTCTGGTGACGAACAACGTCAAAGACTTTACGGGACCGTCGAAGACGCTTGGATTTCGGATCTTTCAACCCGCAGAGTTCTTGCGCTATATGAACAACCCAGTCCGCTGAGCTAAGACGAGGGTTGCCGGGAGGCAAGCAGGCTTTGCAAAGCCCTCTCCGCTTCTTCCTGTGGATAGCGGGTGGTCAGCTCATCGAAGGCGATCCTCTGAACCTCAAGATCCGAGACTGACACGAGACGGGCGAGGGAATAGACGACGTAATGCTGCAGGGATACACCCTCCCGCTCGGCTTGACGCTCTAGTTCTTGCTTCAGAGATTCTGGGATCTCAAGGGTGAGTTGGCTCATTGCGGGACTCCAGTGGCAATCGTAGCTTCCTTCCGTCGTAGGAGTATAGCGCGCCTCACGCCGCTGGAGGAGTGCACAAAGCCTGTCATCGTGCGGCAGGCTTTGAAGGCGTGGCCGGCACTGCCACGCTCAGGTGGCTGACCAGGGCGATCCTCTCGTAGCTGACCAGGTAGAGGTGGAGGCGGCCAGGGCTGCCGGCCTCCCGCCAGAGGTAGATGCGGTCGACGCCGGCGTGGTGGTTGTCGACGAGGTTCCCGGTGGCGTCGAGCAGAAAGAGGTAGGCGGGCCTCTCCTTCTCCAACTCCTGGGCCCGGTCGGCGGCGCTGGCGTAGATCTCCGGGGTCTCGATGCCGAAGGTCACGTGCAGGAGGTCGGCTTCGTCAGTGGGCTTGGTAGCGCGTGCCGACAGATCCGCCAAGCGGGCCTCGGCGAGGACGAGACGATAGCCGTTCGGGTAGCGCAGCTCGATCTCGGCGAACCCGTCTGGAAAAGCGGGGCTCTGGACCGAACGCCAATGCGCTTCGGCGGGGTGAGCGAGCCAGGCGAGGTCGAAGCGCACGGGATCTTTGCTGTCGTAGAGCCCGGGCTCGCTGAACTTCGCCGTGACGAGGGGCTGCCGGTCGGGAGCCGACCAGTCGCCGTAGGTCCGCGGAGCCGGGGAGAGCACGAGCTTCGCCTTGCGCGCCTGCTCGGAAAACTGATCCACCGGCTCCCCGAGATGAGAATCGATCGCCGCCAGCGGAACGTCGCGCACCACGGACCGCATCTTGGCGAGAGGCACTGCGAGACCGTCGAGCTTCGGATAGGCGTCGAGGTCGGCGGCGACGGCCGAGTAGGGAACGCCGTTCAGAGATTCAAAGAGCCGGGCGTACTCGGTCCTCGGAAACGCGAACCAGCCGTGATAGTAGGTGCTCGTCCCTTGAGCGTCCAGCCGGTCGAGTCCTATCTCCCAGAGCCCACCTTTCAAACAGTTGTTGGCGACGAAGACGGTCTCCGGCCTGCCGGGCGCCGGATACCGGGTCTGGTTTCGATTCAGCTCCCGCTGGATGAGCGCGATGCGGGTAAGCGACGGATCTCCCTTGGCCAGGAGCGGCACGCGGGGAATGAAGGGCCGCAGATCGATCTCGGGCAGAGCCGGCGTTTCGGTGCCGGAGGAGAAGCGGAGAGCGTACCGTCCCTGTCCCAGACCGGTGAGCTGCAACGAAGTCAGGTCCTGCCGGAGCGGCGTCTCGAAACGTCCAACCCGGCCCGGGTAGCCGGCGGGGATGTCCGGCTTGACGGGGATCTCGAGGCTCGGGGTTGGAGCCGGCTCGCCGGCCCAGGCGGCATGGACGGCCCCGAGGCAGCACAGCACAGAAGAGACGCAGAGGACGAAAAAGAGTCCGCTCGGGCGTTCGGATTTATTCATGGGCTTTCCCCTCTCAGCGGCAAATTCTGAATAGCCTATAGCATCTCCAGATTCGCAAACTTCGCCACCAGCTTTCGCTTGCCGGACTTCTCGAAGAAGACGGTGAGGCGCGCCTCGTCGCCATCGCCTTCGAGCTCCAGCACCACGCCGGACCCAAGAGTGGGATGGCGGACGCGGCTGCCGCGGCGGATGGCTCGGCGGGGGGCGGTGTGCTCGGGATCGGGCACGATCTGCCGGCCGGTCGGGAGCGGCGCGCGGGAGCGGCCGAAGCCGGTGGGCGGCGGCGGTTGAAAGGGCACGGAGGGGCGAGGTTGAGGTGATGCCGGAGAGGATGACCCGCCGGCCCCGCCGGAGACTGCCTGCCGGGGCGGGTTGCTGAAGAAGGAGTAGACGTCCTGAGCCCGCGGGTTCTGGCGCTCGGAGTAGAAGAGGTCCGGGCTCGCGGTGACGTTCAGCAGCTTGTCCGGCAACTCGGCCAGGAAGGGCGATTCCATCTGGTCCTGATACCGGCCGGCGATGCGCCGCCGCCGGCAGCAGGAGAGGAAGAGCCGCTCCCGGGCGCGCGTCATGCCGACGTAGAGCAGCCGGCGCTCCTCCTCCACGTCCTCCTGGGCGCCCTGGGAGTTGAAGTGCGGGAGCACGCCGTTCTCCAGCCCCGCCACCACCACGCCCCGAAACTCCAAGCCCTTGGCGCTGTGAAGCGTCATCAGCGAGATGCCCTTCTCGGATTGGAGAGCGTCGAGGTCCGACACCAGGGCGATGTGGTCGAGGAACGAGGTCAGGAGGTCCTGATCGCTGGTGTTGTTGTAGCTGTTCGCCTCGGTGAACTCCTGGGCGGCGGAGAGGAGCTCCTGAATGTTCTCCAGGCGCGCCACGTCGTCCGAGTCGTCCCGGTTGAACAGGCCGGTGAAGGCGGTGGCCTCCAGCAGGCGGTCGAGGAGAGCCGGCAGCGGCAGCTCGGAGGCCGTGTGCTGAAGGCCCACGATGAGGTCGCGGAACTTGCGCAGGGCCGCGGCGCTACGGGCCGGCAGGGTTCCGAGGTCGTCCAGGTACAGCACGTCCCAGAGCGGCTGGCCGAGTTGGACGGCGCGGTCGCGCAGCAGCTCCAGGGTGGACTTGCCGATGCCGCGCGGCGGCTGGTTGACGATCCGCATCAGCGAGAAGTTGTCCCGCGGATTGCGCAGCACCCGCAGGTAGGCCACTAGGTCCTTGATCTCGGCGCGCTCGTAGAAGCGCACGCCGCCCACCAGCGAGTAGGGAATCTCCTGCTTGAGCAGCTCGTCCTCAATGGCCCGGGTCTGCGCGTTGGTGCGCACCAGCACGGCCATCTCCGACAGACGGTAGTTGGCCCGCAGGCGCTGCAGGGTGCGGATGATCCACGAGGCTTCGTCGCCCTCGTCGCTCGCCTTGTAGAGCTCGGCCTTGACGCCGGCGCCGCTGTCCGTCCACAGGCGCTTGCCCCGGCGGTGGACGTTGTGGGCGATGAGGGCGCCGGAGACGTCGAGAATGGTCTGGGTGGAGCGGTAGTTGCGCTCCAGCTTGCGCACCTCGGCGCCGGGGAAGGTCTTCTCGAACTCCAGGATGTTGTTGAGGTCGGCGCCCCGCCAGCGGTAGATCCCCTGGTCCTCATCGCCCACGGCGGTGAGATTGCCCTCCGGCCCGCAAAGCTCCTGCACCAGCCGGAGCTGGGCGTGATTGGTGTCCTGATACTCGTCGACCAGCAGGAACTGGGTGCGGCGGCGGATGCGCTCGCGCAGCTCGGCGTCGGTCGAAAGGAGCTTCACCGCGAGGCCGATGAGGTCGTCGAAGTCCACTCCCGACGCCTGGCTGAGCAGCCCCTGATAGCGCCGGTAGAGGGCGGCGATCTTCTTCTCGAAGAAGTTCGAGGCCGCCGCCTCGTAGGTAGGAGCGTCGATCAGCCGGTTCTTGGCGGAGCTGATCTGGCTCAGCACCGAGCGCGGAGGGAAGGCGGATTCGGAGAGACCCTCGGTGCCGAGCGCTTCCTTGACGAGGCCCATCTGATCCGAGGAGTCGAGGATGTGGAAATCGCGCCGCAGCCCCGCCCGCTCGCCGTAGCGGCGCAACAGAAGGAGGCCGTAGCGGTGGAAGGTGCCCACGGAGGTGGGAAGGGGATGAACGCCGATCAGGGTCTCGACCCGCTCGCGCATCTCGCCCGCCGCCTTGTTGGTGAAGGTCATGGCGGCGATGTGCCCGGGATCGACGCCCCTCTCTTCGATGAGCCAGTAGATGCGGTAGGTGATGACCCGGGTCTTGCCCGATCCGGCGCCCGCGAGGACGAGCTGCGGCCCCATGCCGTGAGTGACGGCGGCGATCTGCTCCGGGTTGAGCTCGGCCTCGAGCTCCTTGGCGACGTCTTTCTTCACGGAGGGAGTGTGTCCGAGGGGAGGGGGAATGGCAAGGATCGCCGCTGGTTACGGCGTTGCGCAAAGCGACATCATTCGTCGTAACTCGAAGGGAAGACTTGGCTTAGAGGCGAGATCATGACATGCTTCGCCGCCATTCAGAGAGGCTTCGGTTCGTCTGGCGCGGGAAAATCTCCGGAGGATAGCGCATTGGTCCGACACCCCTGGGAGCTGACGCTGCGGGAATTCATCGAGGTCGTGCGGAGGAACTATGGGATTGAGATCGACTACTCCTCCGCTGCGATCACCGCGAGCCGCTTCCTGAGGAAGGATGGCCGAACCTTCGTCATCCTCATCGAGGAGGATGAGATCATGTCGATCAGTCTGCTTCGCAGCCTCTGTCGGTTCTATTCCATTCCTCCGGAGGATTTCGGGCTTCACCCCGAGCCGGAGGAGGATTGAGACGTCAGGCGGCCAGGCGCGCCTCGTATCGGGGAAGCGTCTCGGTCTCCATCTCCTCCAGGGGAGTGGGCGTCACGAGAGCCTGAGCGCGCTCATACATCTTCCAGAACCTTCGCGGGGCCGCGGAGAAACCGTGAAAGGGCTCGACTCCCGAAGCAGCGTTGGCCGCCATCTGGCCGGCCAGCAGCCGCCGGAACTCGCCGGGCACGTCCTCCAGGCGCCGGACCTGGGTCACGAGGTCGTACTCCAGGATCTGGACGATCCACCAGTCTCCCTCCCTGAACACGACCGCCCGAATGCGTGGCTCTATCATCGATATCCTCCCGACTCTCGCCCATTCTACCCCACCCGGGAATGCCCGGGCTCCCCGATGCACTTAGGATAGTGGGAAAGTGTCCGCCGCCTGCCGCGGCCCGTTCGGAGAAAGGAACCCTGCCAGTGTTCATGAAGCCCGTCGAGATCCATAACGTCTTATCGCAGAGTGTGATCGGCCAGGAGGAGTCGCTGCGTTACGTGTCCGTAGCCATCTTCAAGCACCTTGAAGGCGAGAAGTACGGCAACCTCCTGCTGATCGGCAACTCGGGAACCGGCAAGACGACCATCATGCGCGGTATCGAGGGGCTCTACAACGCCCACGAGGAGTTCGCGGAGTATCGGGTGGTGCTCATCATGAACGCCAACACCCTGGCGACCGAAGAAGGGGCGGTGGATACCAGCCGGCTCTTCACCCGCCTGGAGGAGCGCACCCGCCAGGTGCTGGGCGAAGGCGCCACCGCCGAGCAGATCGGCCGCGCCATGGAGCGCGCCACCGTCTGCCTGGACGAGATCGACAAGGTCTCGGGGATGATCGGCGGCAAGCCCTACGTCACCGGCATCAACATCCAGCAGGCCGTGCTGACCCTGATCGAAGGCGAGCGGGTGCCCCTGCGCATCACCGCGCCGAAGGACGGATTGCTGGAGTCCAGCACCGTCTGGGTCGACACCGGCAAGATGCTCTTCCTCTGCGCCGGCGCTTTCGAGACCCTTTACGACCAGATCTTCCACCGCGTCACCTCGCCGAAGAGCGGCATCAAGCTCCCCACCACCACGACCTACGTCAACGGCAAGATCACCATCCGCGAGTACTTCACCCTGCGCCACCACTTCCGGCCGGAGGATCTCTTCGAGTACGGCATGCAGCCGCAGTTCCTTTCGCGCTTCGACAACGCCGTGATCCTCGAGGATCTGACCACCCAGACCCTCTCTCGCATCTTCAGGGAGCCGCGGGAAGGGGTGCTCCAGACCTCTCAGAACTTCTTCCGCAAATACGACATCGAGTTGGAAATCACGGACGATGCCGTGCAGAAGATCGCCGAGGAGGCCGCGAAGAGCAGCCGCATCGGTGCCCGCGCCCTCAAGTCGGTCTATGGCAAGATCATCAAGCCCTTCGAGTTCGATCCCTTCTCCCACGAGGAGGTGAAACCGGTCAACGGCGCCGGCGGTCCCCATCGCCTGGTGATCGACGAAAAGCTGGCGAACGAGGCGCTGAAGCCGGCGATCTAGGCCGGCGACCCCAAGACAGAGAAAAACTGAGAAAGAGAGAGCCGATGGAGACCCCGCAGCCTTTGCAGGAGACCGCCGTCCAGGTCCGCGACCGATTGGTCGCCCGCTACGGCGCGGAGCACGCCGGCCGCATTCAGCGCGGCGTGACGCAGGTGGCCGTACGCTGGTGGCCGGAGGACGGAGACGCCGCGGCGCTCGCCGCCTTCTGCGAGGCCAACTTCCTCGCCGACCCACAAGATCTCGCCACCACCTTCCGCCGCCTCGAGACCGTGCTGGAGCAGGTGGACGGCCATCTGCACGAGGTGCGGCGCGAGCTGACCACGCCTCTCGACCTCGACACCGGGCCGATCGCCACGGTGGACCGCCTGTTCGCCGATCTCGACCTCGCGGCCCACGTGGAGGAGGACCTCTTCCGCAACCGGGTGGCTTTCCTGGCTCTCCTCAATTTTCCCGTCCACACCCTGGAAGAGCGGCTGGCGCAGGGTCCCGGCTGGGACCGGGAGACCTGGGCGCGGTCGCGGCTGATGGATCGCTTCGCCCTGCGGGTGCCAGCGGTCGTGCAGCAGGAGATGACGCGGACCTTCACGGCGGCGGACCAGTACATCAACGCCTACAACCTGCGGCTCGACCGGTTGATCGTGAATGCCTGCGACCTTGGCGAGCGGCCGTTCCCCGAGGGCCTGCGGCTCATCTCCCACTGGGGATTGCGCGACGAGCTGGCGTCCCACTATGCGGACTCGGGGCCGGCCGGCCTCGCCAAGCAGCGGCTCATCCTGAAGGTGATGGAGCGCATCGTACGCCAGGAGATTCCGGCGGCGGCGATCGACAATCCCAATCTCCTGTGGAACCCGGAAACCAACGAGGTACGGCTGTTGGAGCCCGGCGCGGCGGACGCGGACCTCTCCACTCTTGCCAGCCGTGAGCCCGACACCCGCTACGCCACTCTCCTGCGGGTGTTCCACGCCATGCGCAAGGTGGACCCCTACAGCCCCAACGAGCCGACCTTCATCGCCCGCCGCTTCGAGCGGGACCGCCAGATCCCCGAGCGGGAGGTCGAGGCTCTCCTCGACTCGGTGCTCGCGTCGCCCGAGGTGATGGAGCTGGGCAAGCTCATCGCGAGCCGGCTCGGCCGCCCGCTGGAGCCGTTCGACATCTGGTACTCCGGCTTCAAGTCGCGAGGCGACGTTTCGGAGGGAGATCTCGACCGCACCGTGCAGACGCTCTATCCCGATCTGCCCGCTTTCTCGGCGGCCCTGCCCACGTTGCTGGGGAGCCTGGGCTTCTCGGCGGAGCGGTCCGAGTGGCTGGGCGAGCACATAGTGGTCGACCCGGCGCGGGGTGCCGGCCACGCGGTGCAGGCCCTGCGGCGGGAGGACAAGGCCCACCTGCGGACGCGGGTCCCCAAGGGCGGCATGGATTACAAGGGCTACAACGTGGCGATGCACGAGCTTGGCCACAACGTCGAGCAGGTCTTCTCGCTCAACGGCATCGATCGCTGGCCGCTCGCGGGCGTGCCCAACAACGCGTGCACGGAGGCGTTCGCCTTCATCTTCCAGCACCGCGACCTGGAGATGCTGGGACTCCTGCCTCACGGCGCGGACGCCTGGTTCAACGAAACCCTGGCCGTCCTCTGGAACACTTACGAGATCGCGGGAGTCTCCCTGGTCGACATGGGGGTCTGGAACTGGATGTACCAGAACCCCGAGGGCTCTGCCGCCGAGCTGCGGGAGGCGACCCTGGCCATCGCCCGTGACGTGTGGAACCGCTACTTCGCCCCCGTCTTCGGCGTCCGCGACTCGGAGATCCTGGCGATCTACTCCCACATGATCGTCTACGGCCTCTACCTTCCGGACTACGCCATCGGCCACGTCATCGCCTTCCAGATCGCCCGCGACCTGCGCGGGCGGGACTTCGGAGCCGAGGTCGAGCGCATCTGCCGCCAGGGGCGGCTCACCCCGGACGCCTGGGTGCGCGGCGCCGTCGGCCGGTCCATCTCGGCCCAGGCGCTGCTGGACGAGGCGCGGGAGGCGATCGCGGCGCAAGAGAAGAAAGAGCCTGCCGTCCTCGCTCGGGATTGAGATCCCTGCGGCTCAGAGCTCCCCCACCCAAGACCCTCATCACCCCGACCCTCTTCTCCCGCCCCCTCCCACCCCCCTCACCGGGAGAAGAGGGAGAACCGCCAGAACGCCTCAACGGAGCACCCCTCTCCCGGTGTGGGGGGTTGGGAGGGGCAGGGGTGAGGGTCTTGGGCGGGGGAACGTGCCGGTAGAAGAAGGCCGGCTTCTTTCCCCCCAACACTTTCCCCTCCTCGCGCGTTTACCCTGTTGTGAACATGCCCATCACCGCGAGGGCGATCTTGGATAGCCCCCAAACCCAGACCGCCACCGACCGCCTGGCCCGTCTGTTCGACGCCCATCACGAGCGTCTGTTCCGGCTGGCCCGGCG
>Ga0134121_10002943_pt1 | contig 14412 bp, 11 predicted proteins | sample KB301_FD_96463 | JGI IMG/M metagenome (GOLD analysis project Ga0134121, IMG submission 96463) | Terrestrial soil microbial communities without Nitrogen fertilizer from Kellogg Biological Station, Michigan, USA - KB3-0-1 | ecosystem: Environmental > Terrestrial > Soil > Unclassified ...
CATCAAATTGCCGCGGACGGCCGCATTCATGGGCAGCTTAATCAAACAGTCGCCGCAACGGGCCGGCTCTCGTCCAGCGATCCCAACCTGCAGAATATTCCGATTCGCACGGAGTTGGGCCGCAGCATCCGGCGCGCTTTCGTTCCTGAGCGCGGCAATAAACTGATCTCGGCAGATTATTCCCAGCTTGAGCTGCGTCTGCTGGCGCATATAACGCGTGATGAAGTAATGCTCGACGCTTTTCAGAAAGGCGAAGACATTCACTCGCGCACGGCCCGTCTGGTCTTCAATGCGAAGACCGATGAAGAACTAAGAGAGGCACGGCGCTTTGCGAAGATAGTGAACTTTGCGATTGCTTATGCGATCGAACCCTGGGGGTTGTCACAGCGTGTAGGCATCTCGCGACAGGAAGCGCGCAAGGTGATCGACGATTACTACGCTACCTACACTGGAGTGCGCCGTTACATGGATGAGATTCCGGTGCAGGCGCGCGAGCATGGTTATGTGCGTTCACTCTATGGACGTATCCGTCCGCTGGCTGGAATCAACGATCGCAACGCGAACATTCGCCGCGCGGCTGAGCGCGAAGCCATCAATATGCCGATTCAGGGCACTGCGAGTGATATTGTAAAGATCGCGATGCTGCACGTCGAAGATGCCTTTCGCCGCGAAGGCCTGGACGCGAAAATCCTGATGCAGGTTCATGACGAGTTGCTGGTTGAGTGTCCGGCGGCCATAGCGGACAAAGTTGCTGCTACATTAAAGCGCGAAATGGAGCAAGCGGTGAAAATTGACGTGCCTCTGGTAGCGGAAACCGGTATCGGCGACAATTGGATGGATGCGAAAAAGCAATAGGCGGATGACAGGAAGCAGGAGGTAAGAGGCAGTAGGTGGAGACAGACGGGCAGTAGCCCGACCGTGAGGGAGGCTTCTCTTTAACAATAATCAATGGCGCGAAAGCAAAAACGAAACCGGGAGACCGACGGTGAAGTCGTCTATCGACGCGTGGTGCCACCCGCCACCGGCGGCAAGAAAGAGTCGCGGCTCGATCCGACACTACTGCCGCTGGTCGCGGGGTTCGCGCTCTTGTTGCTGCTCATTTGGGTCCTGGGTAGTTTGAGCGTCCGACGTTTGGAAGACACCAGTAGTACTGCCCTGGCTTCCGAACATGATCATGCGACCAGAGCCGGACTCTTACTGAAACTACGCGTGTCGGTAACTAAACTCGATAACGAAGCGCGCAAGCGCATGGAAGCAACCGCACGCCGCGAGCTGTCCCCACCTTTCGACTTGCGTCTGGATTCTGCGCGTGGTGAGTTGGTCGATCTGTTGGCGCAAGTGGATCACGTGCCGCTCGGCGAATTGCCGAAGTGGCAAAAGTTCCGCAATGATCTCGCCGCCTATGTCGAAACGACAAAAGACAAAGATCGATATTTGCAAGACGGCTTTGCCAGCTTTCGCGACCTCGACCTCGAACTAAACAAACTCATTGAAGACTCGTCGACCGAAGAGCAAACGGTATTTGTGCAAGCTGACGCCAAGCAGAGGGCGGCCATTCGTTCAATTCGAACCTGGAATCTGTTTGCCATCCTGGCAGGTTTGGGAGTGGCGGTGGCGACCATTTGGCAGGTGCAACGCCGCTTTCTTCAGACCAAACAAAGCACCGAAGCCGCGCGCCGCGAACGTGAGTTCAGCAATCAAATGCTGGAGGGAATGGTCAGCGCGATCGCGGCCATTGATCGACGCGATCGCATCCGCAGTGCGAACGCGGCGTTCCTCAACATTTTCCCATGGGCGACTATTGGCTCTTCGATTCATGATCAGGTCGGTTCGCCCGAAGGCACGAGGCTGCTGGAATCGGCGACTGCTTCACACGTTGAGGCGGCGACCTATCGCGGCCGTTGGAATTTGAGCGAGAACGGAGCCGAGCGCACCTTCGACGTCTATTCGTCCCCGCTTGAGATCGACCTTGAGCATGGACAGATTTTGACACTAGTGGATGTGACCGAAGCAGCCAAGTCCGAAGCCGCTTTGCGACGCGGCGAAGCCCTGGCCGCCGTTGGCGAGGCCGCCGCGCAACTGGCGCACGAGATCAAGAACCCACTGGGCAGCATCCGGCTGGGAATCGAAATGTTGAGCGAGTACATGGTGACCGCGGACGCTTTGAAGACCATGGCGCTGGTGCAACGCGGCATCGACCACCTGAATAAACTCGTCGTTGACGTGACTCAGTTTTCGCGGCGCCGGCAGTTGGATGCGTCGGAGTTTGACTTGCATGAGCTGATCAATTCGAGTCTGGATCTGGTAGCCGATCGCGTCCGCGAGAAACAGACGGTGGTGGAAAGAAACTTTGCCCCCGCTCCGATTCGCGGGATCGGTGACGAAGAACAATTGCGAGAGGTTTTTGTGAACCTAATTGGCAACGCCATCGACGCCAGCGCTCCCAAGTCGCCGGTGATAATCACGACAGAACTGGTCGAGACCGACGATCGATCCAAATCGATTGACGCACCGGCGCGCCGGAACGGCGGCTTAGTGCGTATTCTGATTACCGATCACGGAACCGGCATGGACGCAAAGACACAAGCCCGCTTGTTCGAACCATTCTTTACTACCAAGAAACGCGGCACAGGTTTGGGCCTGTCAATCGTCAGACAAATCGTCGAGCTGCACGGCGGAGACATCGCGGTTGAAACTGAGCCGGGCAAGGGAACTACGTTTCGAGTTGAACTGCTGCTTGATTCTCACGATGTCGGGCGGTGAAGCTATTCAGAGATCTCAGGTTCGAACCGCCATTTCAAATTCGTTCCACGCCTTCCTTTGGCTCGACCGTTATGTTCTTAAAACGCATCATTCTCACCAGACCAGGAACCGCCCCTTTCGGTTTCGACACGAACTTGCGCTGGGTATAGTGCACATCGACCTTCGGATCTTTGCGTGCCTGGGAAAACTGAGCAGCTAGTTGCGCAGCTTCTACGAGAGTCCGGTGAGGCACATCTTTGCGAGTGGCATTGCGGACGACGACATGCGAGCCGGAGTAATCGCCGGTGTGCAACCAAAGGTCGTTCGGCTTCGCCACTTTGAAGGTCAGATAATCATTGTCGCGCGCGGTTCGGCCCACCAGGATTTCAAAACCATCCGACGAAAGATAACTGCGAGTTCCGGGTATTTTCTTCCCGGCCTTTAATCCGCGGGCGCGCGCCGGCGGAGCTGTCTTTTTCTCGGTAAACTTGATCAGGGCTGCCTCGTCGCGTTCGGCGATGATTTTTTCCAGGAGGTTGGATTGAGCATTCACCGCGTCTAACTCCGTTTGGATTGCCTCGAGACGCGAAGTAATTTGCTTCACCGCACGCTTCGAACGCGAGTAGAGCCTAAAGCGGCGTTCAGCTTCTTCCGGAAGCGTCGAGTGTTCGTCGAGCTCTATCTCCACCGGGCCCGCTTCCGCATCAAAGTGGTCGACTAAGAAAAGTTGACGCCCTTCTCTTTTGGCCGTAGTTAAGTTTGACAGCAAAAGATCACCCAGGCGTTTGTGACGCTCCGCATCGGCGTGACCGTCCAAATCAAGTGCGAGCTGTTTGAGCAACCTTTGATGATGCGAGATCTTCTTTCGCAATTCGGCGCGCGCAGCCGCGGCGCGGTTATCAAAAGCTTGTTCAATCAGCAGGGAACTGAAGTACGTATCCGCGGCGGCAGACGCCGATGCCTGCTGACCGCTGCGAATCGCTTTGATTAGTTCGCTCTCTATAGGTCTTGAAACCTGGACGCCTGTCGCCGGCGGCTTCTGGTAGGCTTCGCCGATCGTCTGACCGGGACCTTTGCCCTGGCGCACCTGATTGATGATGACTCCTCGCGAATCGATCAGGAACAGGTTGGCTGCGCGGCCCGTCAACTGGGCGACCATTGCGCGCTCCTGCTGCTGACCCAGTTCGTCGGTACCGGAAAAATTAAACCAGACAATCCGATCCGTTAGGTCCTTCTCGATCGATCGCAGGGTTGTATTGGCGAGCTCTTTTCGTAAGCTCTGCGCGAATTGCGTGAGCGGAACACTCTGCTTCTCCAAATCACGGACGCGGCGCTTGATAAGATAGATTCTGGGCTGGGCGGGCTCGATGCTGATGAACAGGTCACCATGATCGCGCAGACGGAAATCGATCACGAACGAAAAAGGTGAGAGTTGAAATATCTTTCCCGGCGCGCGGCCAATCATCAGCGGCTGGAGTTCTGCGACTATCTGTTTGATTGCTTGCTCGTCCATTGCTTCACTGAAGAAATTAACACATAAAGATCGGCTGGATTGACGGCGCCGGGCAATATTCAAATATGGCTTCGTGCTTTTTTTTGTGAGGGAAACAAGAACGATCACGAAATCACACGAAAATCGCCGAACAAAATCCCTTCGTGTGATTTCGTGGACTTTTTTGCAGGTTAAGTGATTCGCAGAATGCGTGTTTACAAGTTGGCAAAGGCGAAAGCCGAAGCCTTCGCCTTTGATTGTGCGGCGCAGTCAGGCGCGAAAATCACGGGCGGGACGCCCGTGCCACTTAATTGCGGATCACAATAGTCTTGGAAAAACGATCGGCAATGGTTCGTCCGTCCGGATCGATCACTGCATAGAGGAGTCCCACGACCAGTCCCAGCGTGAAGATATGACCGAGTGCGCGTTTCATCGACTGCCCGCCGGTCGGAATCAGCCCGGTGCGTGTGTCGATTGTCCGGAGGGAAAAGATTCGCATCGCCAGCGTCCGGCCCGTTAGCGCGATCGAGATGGTGAAGTAAGCGAACATTGTTAAGACTGTAATGCCGCTCATCAAACCAATTACTCGCGGATCCGACCAATTGCCGTCGGAAAACTCAATCGCAGCTGCGGCAGGAGCAGCCATCAGGGCTACCAGCAGTAAATCGAAAATGCCAGCTATGATCCGGCGCCCAAACCCGGCGCTATCGCTTCGCGTATCACCCTCGATCGCCGGTACGGACAAGCATGTCTCCAGATAAGACAGCGCGACGTCGTCGACGCCATCGGATATTACGCGTATCGGTTTTCGTTCGCTGGGTTCAGTCCTGGGCTTCGAAGGAGCGACGACCGTTAGCTTCGGTTTTGCCTCGACAGGTGGCGGATCAATGACTTCTGCTTCCACACCGGTGTCCGCGACAGGCTCAAACGCCGGAGCGGTGGCAGCTCCCGTGAACCCGCCCGTGACCTGCTCGGAGCGGCGAGCCCGGTCTAACCGTTCCAATGCCTTTGAAACGATCGGATTCCTCACCGGTTGATCGAGAGCCGGCACCAACTCAAGCTGAGCAGACGGCAGCGAACACGAAACCACCCCGGCCTCCTGGGCCGCCGCGGCTTCTTCCGCGGCTTCGCGCGCGCGGCGTTCCTGAACTTCACGCACCCGCTGACTCAATTGCTTTCGCCACTCGGGCAAAGGCCTCGAGGTGCCGGGAAATTCGATCAACGTAGAGGTTTCCTGCCTCTTATCAGCCGGATTTAATGGCCCGTCGCAAAGCGCTTCGGCGAGTCCACTATCGGTAATAGGTTTTTCGATGGATGTATTAGGTAGCGGTTCTTGCATCAGGATCGTGAAAAGATACGGGGCAGTATCTGAGTTGCCATGGTGAGCGACCGCAACGACTGTATTGGAGAGTCTCGGTCAGCTCAGTAAGTCAAACCAGGGACGGGCAACGATCCAAACGGCCCAAGCCCTTTAGGCTAGTCGAACGGATACTATCAGACTTTACTTTAAGTCGTCAACGAGAAAATATAGCAGGGCTTGAGGTTGTACTGGCGCCGACTTTAGCCTGTTATCTGGCAGCTTGTGCCATTAGAGGGGTTGGCGGCCGCCGAATCCGGCTTCAAGGTCGTGCCACCATTCGAGTTCATCACCCTCATCGGCCTTCCAACAAAGAAGGACGACGCGGCCGTCCCGCATCGAAGGGAAATCGATTAGACCTTGCGAATAGTCTTTCAGCTGGACGCCCAGAGTCTCCAGTTGGCCGGCACCCACCGACAATTCAACCAGCAGACGCGCGTACCAAGGTCCCTCCGGCATGCCTCCACCTCCGCTCTCGGCCCCCGCGGCTGCGTGGTTCGCGCTGGTTTGAAATGAGATCACACGGCGATGCGACCGCTGAATCGACCTGACGATGGGGCGTACGCTGGGGAGCAGAGAATTGGCTTCTTCGATGGTGAAAAGCTTCATAACGATTTCAGATAACCAGCGCCAAAAAGGTCGACGCTGATCAGCTGGACGCTGACGAAGCTCCATTCTACTTATTTGAGGTAGGAGTTGCTACTTATTCGCCGCTGCCTGGTCACTATCGCTCTTGACCAGATAGTAACCGCGCCGCGAACTTACTTCCAGCTTGCGTTGTTTACCTTTGACATCGATCGCCTTAACTCGCAGCGAGAGTTCATGCATGTGTCCGTCATCTTTTTCCTGCTCGTTAAGGGCAAACCCCAGACTGTATCGCGCGGTCAAATTACCGATGATTTTGACGAGGCCTGCGCCATAGTCACTGGTTCGGCTAACACGCACGGCTTCACCACCGCTTTCTTGCGCCAACCGTTTCGCGCTGCCCGCCAAGCTGATTCCTGTCCATCCGATCAATGGCTGACCCAGAGGTAAGAGGAACTTGTAGAGTGTTCGCATGTCTACGGTCAGCGAGTTGAAGATGGCATTCTCACGGACCAGGATTCTTTCAGTCGCTTCCCGATCTTCGTAAAAGATTGGTGCAATGCCATCTGAGAGCCAGACGATGGCGGCCTGGTGATCGGGTCGTTTGTCCGCGGCCAACTTCGTTGCGTCTCGTGTAGCTCCGGCCATGTCATAGATGTTGTCTAACTGAATGTTGACCTTACCGTTGCTGCTCACGCGTTTGACGCTGACCGTTCCATCTTTTTTGGTTGTGCGCGTGATGACGGCGCCGTTCTTGCCCTTGATGGTTTCGGTCTCAAGCACTTCGTCTGCTTTGGTCCTGGCCTGGACCGCCTCGTTATCTTTGTCCTTGCCTGGGTCCGAAGTGACGCTCACGCTGGCGGTGCTCTGATTTTGATTGGCCTGATCTTTTTTCGCTGCATCGGTCTGCGCGACTTCCGGCGCAGGAGCGACGAGAGCGGGTATGCGAGCCAGAGCAGTTTCGAGCTGGCCGTGGTCCCGCGTGAATTCCGTCAGCCAGAGGGCCTTTCCGTTTCTAATTACCGCGGTCTTGTCGTCGACACTATTCAAATTGATCGCGAGTATGGCAACTTCATCGCCCGGAGGTAGGTTGGCCAACTCGTCGACCAGTGCGCGGCGGATTTCCTCGCGCTTCAAAAACCGGCCCGCGCCGTCATCGCGCAGATCCAGAATCAAGACCAGCGCCAGCGGTTTACGCGCCTGACCTTCGCGCGTGAAATAAGAGATCGTGCGCGGCTGGCCATCGTCGAACAACTCGAAGTTCTCGGGCTTGAGATCTGCAATGGGGGTACCGGTCTTTTTATCTTTAACCAGCGCATCCATAAAAACGACGCGAGTACGAATGCGAATGGTGTCAGCGACTTCCTGTGCCGCAGCAAATGACGAGACGACGAGAGTCAGCAGCAGACTCAGGCAGATAATGGAAGTTCGTTTGATTGCTTTGCGCCTTTGCGTCTTTGCGTGAGATATGAATGAGTTCATGGTTGTCGATCCTTTTCGCGTGCCCTCCCTCACGGTCGGGCTTCTGACACTGGATTAGTTATCGTTGATGGTGGCGTCTTCCGTCAGGGCCTTGCCCATTCCCTCTGGATCTTTCATTAGCTGAGCCAGAATTTCGGGCGACACAGTAGCCTGGATTACGGTGGCATCGTGCCGTTCAATAGTGACTACCAGGACGTGAAACTTATCGGCTGCATCGCGGATGAATATGTAGGTCTGCTCTTCATCCCGCGGCGCGAGTGTTTGCACCAGCGGCGACCAGGCACCCGCCAGGGTTGCCTGCATCGACTGTTTGAAAGAAGCGATCTGGCCTCGCGAATCAAAGCTCTGATCTTCAAAGAAGGCCACGCGCACACTGCCGGCTTCGGCCAGCCGTTTGTAATCGCCGCCCCTTATTTTCGCGGTGGTGCGCACTGCTTTGATGCCGGCACGAGCCAGCAGCGGAATATTCTGATGTTTGACGTGATAGAACTGCTCGATCACCTTCACGGCGTCAGTGAAGCCATCGCCATGCGCCACCGAGCTCGCTGCAAGCCAGTTGAGCAGCAGCGTGATCATGAACACAGCGATTGTGAGTCTGGTCTTCATCATCGTCGTCTACTTCTTCCTGGTTTTATCCTGCTCGATGCCGAGATCGGGAACGCCGAACTGGCCTTCCAACTTGCTGAGTCTGTCCAGGTCGATGGGACCGACGATGTTCACTACAGTGAACTCCCGGGGTTCAATACTGAGAACAGCCAGGCCCGTAATCTGTTCACCAACCATATTGAGATAGACTTCGACGTTGTCGCCGCCCTTTCTGCTTTTGACTGAGAGGATCTTACTCCAGGTGGTGCCGTGAAGCTGGGAAACTATCGAGTCAATTTCGACCTGCGAATACTCGCCGTCTTTTTCGAAGGTAAAGCTCTTGACGTAGATCCCCTTGATGCCTTTCAGGACTTCCTTAATATCCGCATCATCTTTACCCGAAAAGAATTTGGCGGTTGTTTGCATCAGTCGCTCGTCCAACTTCACGTCGACCGTTTCACTCGCTTTATTAGCCAGGAAGTCGAGCTGATCCATCTGCAGCTTTGGACCCTGCGCCCGGGCCGTGAATGCGGTGCCGGCGAGCAATAGAAGAAGGATCGGGGTAACTTTCCGGATAACTTGGAAGAGATTTTTCATAGTTCGTTCATCCAATCTTATGTTGATTGCGAATTATATTGAGCTGCGGCACGCCCTGCGTCCTCCGCTGGGCCAAATTGAGTTTGGCGCTGACCAGCCGCAGTGCGACCAGCACCTGTTCCTTTTCAGCTAACTCCTCCGGGGTTAGTTCCGGTTGTCGAATCACTGTCCGGGTAGAGCTGCTCGAATTGCGGGCCTGAAGTTTTCGCGCTACTTCCCGCTGCTTTGGAACGCTGATTTGTTTTGGACTCTTGACGAGAGTCGCAATTGAAGCACGATCGTCGCGGCTCGGCGTCGGCGTCGCCGGCTGCGACGGCTGGACAACAGGTGGAGTAGTCGTGGCTTGAAATGCCGGAGCCTGACGCCGATTGAAATTAAGCCAAAGACCCAGGACAACGGCGAGCAAAGCTATGGCCGCGGCAATAGCCATCACGGGAAACAAATTTCGGCGGCGGCCCAAATGCAGATTAGGTGGAATCGCCAGTGTGCGCGGTTGATATCGCAGCGTGCCGAGAATCTCTTCGAGTTTTTGAATCTCGGGATCAGGCTCACCTGAACGATCCCAAAGATAGTTGTCGTTCATATCTTTCATCTCTCTCTCTCTCCGAGCCCTCCCTCACGGTCGGGCTAGTGCCCCGAACCCGCGCCGAATCAAAGTCAGGCAATAGCACCGATCTTTTCGCGCAACAGTTTGGTGCCGCGGTGCAGGTTGACTCGCACCGAGGCCGGCGTTAGGCCGGTGCGCGCGGCGATCTCAGGACCAGTCATGCCTTCGACGAATCTGAGGACCAGGGTCTCGCGATACGCTTCCGGCAAACGGCAAATCAAATCCAGAATCTCTTTCGCGGTTCGGTTCGGCGACCGCGCCACTGCCATCTGCTCCGTCACTTCTACTGTCTCACGCGAACTGCGATAGAAGTCCATCGCCCGGTTGCGTGCGATCATTCCGAGCCATGCACCAAATGCGGCGGCATCGCGCAGCGTGTGCAGCTTTCTCAGCGCGTGGAGAAAAATGTCCTGCACCAGATCGTCGACTTCACCTCGCGGCACGCGCGCCAGCAGAATTCCATGAACCATGGGCGCGTACATTTCATATAGCCGGGCGAACCGATCGCGTTCCCCATTCAACACCGCCGTTACCAGCACTTCCTCAGGCCGCGGCTCTGTGACTACCGGTGGCGCCGTGAATGGTTGGGTCATGAGCAGCATGTCTGCGGTTGCTTCAGCCTCTAACATTCCTGCGCCTCTTTGAAGAGCCCCGGTTTCATGTCCGACGAAACTTGGTTTGCCGCCCTGTGCATTTGGCGACATACGACAAACTGAAACTGGCCGGACGTTTGGTCGGACTTTGCGTTTGTCTGTCATGGGCTAAGACGGGAGTCGTGGAGAGAGTGTTAACCGGAAACGAATGGTTTAGAGTCGGGGCTATTGCCCGACTCAGCGGGCGGTGGCCCGCTGCTAAACCGAATCAACTCAAGAAGGCGTTAGAGCATTACCTTGCTTTGCCCGGCTGGTACGTTGGCCGGCGCGAATAGTTTCGTGCGCCACAGGACAATGGTCGAGATCAGCAGCGCAACCGTACAGGCAGCCCCTCCCTCAATCCCATAAGCCCCGCCGGTTAACCAATCGGGTCCGGCATTGATGGCTTGCAACAATGGCGCGGGCGCGATTCGTTCAATACCGCTCACGGGAAAACCGAGCAGCGATGCCTGGGCCCAGTTCCATGACCAGTGCAGAGCCAGCGGCAACCATAAGCTTCGCGTTCGCAAGTATGCGACTGCCAGCCACACACCAGCCAGAGCAGTGTTCACAAAAGTGAATCCGGGCACGGCGTGCGGATTGTTAAGATGCACGGCGGCGAAAGGGACCGAGGTAAGCAACACGCCCAGCCAGGCGAGATTTGCGCGCGTCAACGTTTGCAATGGATACCCGCGGAAGAGCATCTCTTCCGCCGCGGCCGCGAACACAAAGATGAGTAGCGACCCTACCAGGGTCTGGCCGATTGCGCCCGGGCCCGCAGCGTCAAAGCGAAAGTGAACGCCACGAGTTACGGTCGTCAAAAGAGCAGCCAGCAAGAGCGTCGCAGCGCCCAATAATGATCCCAGTCCAAAGTTCTTGAGCCAGCCACGGTGCGGTGAACAGCCCAACGCCCGAAAGGGCAGCTCTTCAAATAGAGCTCCACACGCCCAGGCTACCAGCGTCGCGGAGATCAATATCGATCCGTGTCCCGCGACAAAGGCCCAGTTGCTGTTGGCTACTTCGAGAGCACTGCGATGAAGCGCAACCGACAGGCCCAGGAAAAGAAGCGCCTGGCTCAACTGGGTGCAGATCAGGAAGGCGACGGCGAATATCGCCAGCCGCCACCCGCTGCGGAGGTGCCCCTCTTCATTGATGAAAAAGTTGTGCGCTTCCATCAGGTCGCGGCATTCTAGCATCTTGCAGGTCGGTTGCCGCGGGAATGGTTATCCGCAGATTTCACAGATCACACAGAACCGGGAACGAGCCGCGAACGTTCCCGGTATGCTAAACTTTCGCTCGCTGATCCATTGTTTGATCCATTGAGTTTTGGAGTAGCGACCGGCCGATGAGGTCAGTACCGCGAGCGGTAGCGACCGGGTGCCCGTGCTCCACAACAGTCGAGATTACAAGATTGAGACCCGGTCGCTACCGCTCCCGGTACTGACCCGCTTCACGTGAGCAAAGCCAGCAATCAAATCGAAGGAATCAGTGGGACACCGATGCCCCGCAGCCGTCGGACCGTGCCCTGGATTCTGGCCGGCATCGTGGCCGTGCTGCTTGCGATCATCGTCGCTCAGCAACTGCTCAACCGGGGATCGGTCGTCACGCCGGAAACCGGATCGGATACGCTCCTGCTTTACGCGCTTTCTTCTCTGAATTTTGCGGCCTTCATCGTCTTTAGCTTCATCCTCCTGCGCAGCCTTTTGAAACTGCGTCGCGAACGGCGGGAGCGTCAACTCGGATCACGAATTCAAACGCGTCTGCTCGTGTATTTTATCGGACTGAGCCTGTTGCCGATCGCGGCTATGGCAGCCTTCTCGTACCTCTTCCTCAATCGATCCATCGAAAAGTGGATGGGTCGCCTGCCGGAAAACGTCGTCGAACAAGTGCGCGAGCAGCAACGCGAGAGTCTCGCTGCCCAGAACAGCAACCTGCGCGAAACGGCGACGCTGCTGGCAACCGCAATCAGGGCCCGACCACAGTCGGAATGGCAGGCCATGCTGGACCAACTGGCTGCAACCGGCGAACTATCAGCCATAGAAATCGTCTCGGACAATGGACAGGTTTTAGCTGCCGGCGAAGCTTCGGTGCCACAGTCTCAACGCGATGAGCTCAACGCTGTCCTGGAACACGCGCACGATCCGCACGCACAGGCCAGTGAGACACTGACGGACGGCAAAGGCTTCGATCTAACCGCAGTCCCGTTGGCCGACTCTCTGAGTCTAATCCTGGTGCCCCATCGTCTCGGCGATACCGACATCAACGACACGATTGCAGGTTCTCAACGCGAATACCAACACTTGCTTCAAAGACAACGAAAGGTCCGGCTGCTGGGTCTTTCGACGCTTGGGCTAATGACTTTGCTGTTGTTGTTCGCTTCAACCTGGGTGGCGATACATCTGGCGCGTGGATTGGCCGCACCGATTAAGTCGCTGGCCGAAGCTTCGAAGGAAGTTGCGCGCGGTAACCTGGCACATCGGGTCGACACAATTGCTGACGACGAATTGGCTTTACTGGCCGAATCATTCAATCAGATGACCGCCGAACTCGAAGAAAATCGCGGGCATATCGAAGAGGGTGCCACAGCCTTAAAGGAAAAAAATCTGGCGCTGGAAGAAAGGCGAAACTATATCGAGACCGTGCTCGAGTCACTTTCGACCGGCGTAGTCTCGTTGGATCAGAACGACTGTGTTACGACTATCAACACAGCGGCTATCTCTATATTAAAGTTGGGCGAAGAACCGCCTGCCCGGGCCAAGCTGACAACGTTGTTAAGTACCGAGGATCGGGTCGCGTTTGAGCGATTGATGCGTCGCGCTCGACGCGCCGGCCGGGCGGCAGAGCAAAACCAGTTGACCAGGGGGGCGGTCGGTGCCGCGATCCCGGTAGCGCTGACTGCGACCGCGCTGAAAGGATCGGCGGGCGATGGTCGCGGCGTGGTGCTGGTGATTGAAGATCTTTCGGAGCTGTTGTCCGCGCAGCGCGCGGCGGCCTGGAGCGAAGTCGCGCGACGAATCGCACACGAGATAAAGAACCCGTTGACTCCAATTCAGCTTTCGGCGGAGCGAATCGCGCGCAACTTCCGGATACGGGTTAACGGGTCAGTCCCGGGAGCGGTAGCGACCGGGTCCGATAACTCCGGTGATACATCCGAAGCAGTTTCAATCGACGGCAACGGTTTTGCCCTGACTGAAGAGAACCGCGAGGAACTCACCCGGGTGGTCGAAGAATGCACGACCTCAATCACACGCGAAGTAGCGGGCCTGAAGGCTCTGGTGGACGAGTTCTCGCGGTTCGCGCGAATGCCGCCTCCGCGCATGCAGCCAGGCGATCTGAATGAAGTCATCAGACAGACAGCTCAGCTATACGCGGAACGTTTGGATGGTGTCGAGATGCAACTGCTCCTGACTGATCAGTTGCCGCCGGCCATGTTCGACAGCGAACAGTTGAAAAGAGTGTTTGTGAACTTGACTGACAATGCTCTGGAGGCCTTAACGTCGATGCCCGATGAGCGCCGGTTGACGATCAGGACACGGCATGACGCGGCTCGTGATCTGTTAATAGCTACTGTTGAAGACGCGGGCGAGGGAATACCGGCCGGCGACTTCAAACGACTCTTCCAGCCTTATTTTTCAACGCGCGGACGAGGGACTGGCTTAGGCCTGGCGATAGTTTCGCGCATTGTCACGGAACACGCCGGACGCGTTTATGCGGAACCGAACGTGCCGCACGGCGCGCGGTTTGTTATTGAATTGCCGGTGAGCAGTCAATCTCTTGAGTAGGCCCTATCCGTCCAATTCTTTTTATGGAATCAATCCTAATTGTTGACGACGAGCGCGGCATTCGCGAATCCCTGAGCGCGGTGCTGCGCGACGAGGGCTTTGCGGCCGACGCGGTTGAGACCGGTGAAGAATGTCTGAAGGCGATTGCCCGCCGAGCGTACGGATGTGTGTTGCTGGATGTCTGGTTGCCGGGCATCAACGGCCTCGAGACTTTGAGCCAGTTGCGCGAATCGAACTGCGACGCGGCGGTCGTAATTATCTCAGGTCATGGCAACATCGAAACCGCAGTGCGCGCTACGAAACTCGGCGCCTTCGACTTTATCGAAAAACCTCTGTCGATCGAAAAGACCGTGCTGACTGTGCGAAACGCCCTGCGGCAGAGACAACTCGAGCGCGTCAACGAAGAAATGTCCGCCGAGTTGAAGGCAGAGTATGAAATGGTGGGCGAGTCGGTGGGAATGCGCGCGCTGCGCAAACAAATTACGGTGGTGGCTCCGACTGACGGGCGCGTTTTGATCTCGGGAGAGTCGGGCGCCGGAAAGGAACTGGTC
>Ga0134121_10002944_pt1 | contig 14411 bp, 14 predicted proteins | sample KB301_FD_96463 | JGI IMG/M metagenome (GOLD analysis project Ga0134121, IMG submission 96463) | Terrestrial soil microbial communities without Nitrogen fertilizer from Kellogg Biological Station, Michigan, USA - KB3-0-1 | ecosystem: Environmental > Terrestrial > Soil > Unclassified ...
CCGCCAGTTCGAAGGCGAAGTTCGGCGCGGCCGACACGACGTGAGGTTTGCTTGCCATCAACTGCAACCACCGGACCGGCTTCTGCAGGAAAGCCATCGGGCTGGTGAGCACCGTCTCGATTCCCCCCAGGATCGGTGCGCAAACTCCGAGGACCAGTCCCATGTCGTGGTAGAAGGGCAGCCACGACACGATCGTGGCGTCCGGCGGCACCACGCCGTCGTAGAAGTCGGACATGATCTGTTCGAAGTTGGCCACCAGGTTTCGGTGCGTGATCACGACCCCCGCGGGCGCCCTGGTGGATCCCGATGTGTACTGCAGATAGGCGATACTCGGCCACCGGCTCCGACCGCGCGCCCGGCGCGGAGCATCGAGGTCGAGCAAATCGACCTGGACGATCGCCGGTGCGGGCCCGCCATTCTGCGGTTGCGCGTACTCGATGACGTTGGCAACGTCCCCGGACGTCGTCAGGATGACCGACGGCGATGTGTCCTCCAGTACCGAACTGACCCGATCATCGTGGGCGCCGGGCTGCGGCACCGGGAGCGGGACCGCGTAGAAACCGGCCTGTAGCGCCCCAAGAAACGCAGCGATGTAATCAAGCCCCTGCGGCGCCAGGATGACTGCCCGGTCCTCGGGCGATCCGTGAAGGCTGAGCTCGTGGGCAACGTTCAGCGAACGCCGGTACAGCTGCGACCACGTCAAACTCTCGGCAAAGCCAGCCGGGTCCCGCTCGTAGTCGAAGAACGTGAATGCAGTGTCATTGGGCTGCAGACTCGCACGCTCACGCAGCAGGGCGGGAATGGAAGCCTCCATCGCGGGTGCGTCACCTTCCTGTTCGGCGGTGGGCGCCGGCCTGCCCGACCAGCCCTCTCTTAAATGACCGCAGAGATAATTAGTCAGCAGCTTAAGCAAACACGTCGCGCTCTGCCCGCTAATGGGCCAAGTTGTACCTCGGGATGCCGGTTCGGGGCTCCTTGCCGGTTGCGACAGAGACATCGTAGCCTCGTGACGTGTCCGGCCTGACTGATGTCCGCGCCGACGACCTCGCCGCGTTGGAAATCTTTGCCGGTTGCCCCACCGAGGCCCTCGTGCCGCTGGCCGCACAACTGCGCCCGCTGACGGCGGCGGCCGGCCAGGTGCTCATGCAGCAGGGCGAGCTGGCGGTTTCCTTCTTGATCATCGGCTATGGACGCGCCGAGGTGACGCACACCGGCATCGACGGCCACGACACCGTCGCAGAGTTGAAGCCCGGGCTGATCGCGGGCGAGATCGCCCTGCTCCGGAACGGGCCGCGGACCGCGACGGTGATCGCGAAGGAAGCGCTGACGGGCTGGGTCGGTGGGCGAGATGCGTTCGCCGCGATGCTCGAGCTGCCGGGCATGCTCGACAAACTCCTGCGACTGGGACGGCAGCGCCTCGCCGCGTTCATCACGCCGATCCCGGTGCGGATGCGCGACGGTACCCACCTGCACCTGCGGCCGGTGCTGCCCGGCGACAACAAGCGCACCACGAACGGCCCCGTCGAGTTCTCCAGTGAGACGTTGTACCGCCGCTTCCAGACCCCACAGAACCCGACCGCATCGTTGCTGCGGTACTTGTTCGAGGTCGACTACGTTCACCACTTCGTCTGGGTGATGACCGACGGTTTCGACGGACCCGTCGTGGCAGACGCGCGCTTCGTGCGTGACGGGATCGACCCTGCGGTCGCCGAAGTGGCGTTCATCGTGGGCGACGCATACCAGGGGAGAGGCATCGGCACATTTCTCATGGGCGCACTCGCTGTGGCGGCGGACTACCATGACGTCCAACGCTTTACCGCCCGAGTGCTGAGCGACAATTACTCCATGCGCGCAATCCTCGATCACTTCCATGCGGAGTGGCACCGTGACGATCTAGGCGTCGTCACCACCGTCATCGACGTTCCCAGGCCGCCCGACCCGCCCTTCTCGCCGGACCTGACCAAACAGATTCGCGATGTGACCGCCCGGGTCGTCAGGGTCGTCGGCTGATGCGCCCGCCGCTTTCGAAAGACACCCGCCTGTGCATCTCGCTGGCGGGCCGGCCCAGCAACATCGGGACCAGGTTCCACAACTACCTCTACGACCAACTCGGCCTTGACTTCATCTACAAGGCATTCACCACCACCGACATCGTCGCCGCTGTCGGCGGCGTGCGGGCGCTGGGCATTCGCGGGTGTTCGGTGTCAATGCCGTTCAAAGAAGCCGTCATCCCGCTCGTCGACACGGTCGAGCCGTCGGCACGGGCGATCCACTCCGTCAATACGATCGTGAACGACGACGGGCACCTGACCGCATCGAACACCGATTACATCGCGGTACAACGGCTTATCGACGAGCACGACCTGGATACGGACGACGCGGTGCTGATCCGCGGCAGCGGTGGCATGGCCAGCGCGGTCGGTTCGGCGTTCCGCAACAGCGGTTTTCACTCGGGCATCGTCGTCGCGCGCAATCCTGCGGCGGGGCCCGCACTGGCCGACCGGCTCGGCTACGAGTACGCGCCCGACATCGCAGACCGCACGGCGCCGATCATCGTGAACGTCACGCCGATCGGGATGGCAGGCGGGCCGGAAGAACGCGAAGTGGCATTCGACGCGGAGACAATCGCCAAGGCGCACGTCGTTTTCGACGTGGTGGCGCTGCCGTCGGTGACCCCGCTGATCAAGGCTGCGCGCGCGGCCGGCGTCAAGGTGATCACCGGCGCGGAGGTGATCGCACTGCAGGCCGCCGAACAATTCGAGCGCTACACCGGGGTGCGTCCCGCCCCCGGGCAGATCGCCGAGGCCTCGGCGATCTCGCGCGCCTGACGCGTCACGGCGTGATTGTGGTCTGCTCGTTGATGACGTTCGTCGCGTCCATCAACGAGCCCGTCTGGTCCTCGGTGCCATCGGCGTTGAGTTGCAGCACATACAGCCCGTCCTGGCCCGGGATCACCACTGTCTTCTGGGCGATGGCGCGCTTGACGCCGTCCTTGGTGTAGGTGCCGCCGATCTGGGTCGCGTCGAACCCACCCAACGTGCTCGGGCTGCCGTCGGTTGCGCCCTCGTAGCCGGGCAGGTTCTTGATCTCGCCCGGGGCGAGTTCCAGGATCTTGGCCGGGTCGACGTTGCCCGTCAGCTTCGACACCAGCGCGATGATCGTCGGCGGATCCTGCGCCACCGCCGGATCACTCGACAGCATCGCGAGGTAGGCCCACTGCGGCGTGCGATTTCCGGCGTCCTCCCACCCGGGCGGGAACGGCAGGTTGATCGTCGGCGACCCGGGAACGCCCCGGTGCACGGGGGCTTCGGTGATGCTGTTCTCCTTGATGTAGTCGACGATCGTCTTGTTCTGACCCGCGGCCTGTGCCGACGTCGTCGGTGCAGCTTTGCTGGCGGTGGCCGACGATTCGGTGGACGTCTGCTTCGAGGGGGTCGGCTCGGCCTTGGTGTCCGATCCGCAGCCGGATAGGGCGATACCGACGGCGATCGCCGCAACGGCGACAACGCTGGCCCGAAGTGACCGTGTCATTAGGTCTCCTGTCGATTGGAAATCTCCGGCGTAGCCTACGGTCGGCAAACATCGGCCGCATGTGAAATCGCTACGCAGGGTGGTGGTTCGCGACGGCTGTCTCCCTCTGACCGGCGTGGCCTGCAGCCCCGCGGGTTGCCGAGGGCTGCGGCAGGCGACGCTCCGCGAACGCAACGAGTTATTGAACCCGCAAACGATCTGTATCGCCCCCGAGCAAGGCCCGTCAGCGCTGGTGACCGCGGTTTGCCACGCGGAATTTTATTGATCTTGCAAGCAAAGATACTCGACGAGTCACTATCGACTGGCGGGCGGGGCGAACTTGGCGTCGCTCCTCTGACGCGGGTGCAAAATCCACCTGTGCTGCTGCTGTGGGGTGGGCAAGCCGGCTCTCGCAGGCGTTGGGCGCCCGTGGCGTGCGCTTCTTTCTGAGTCCGTGATGGCGAGGTCTCGATCATGCGCAAGATCATTCGTTCGCTGTCGGTAGGTTTCCTGGCCTTCATCGGCGCCGTCATCCTCGGGATTTCCTGGACGATGACGACCGCGATCCAGCTGCAGGCGACGACGGCGTTGATCATGGGCGGCACCTGGAATCCCGATCCGAATGCCGCCTACGTCGCCGATGTGAGCCAGCGCTACATCAACCCGTTCGCAGACCTGCCCTACGACCCCCCGCCGCTGGCTGTGCACACCCCGGAGCAATTCTTCCCGGTGTTCGGAACGCTGACGTTCGACGACTCGGTCGCCGAGGGCGTGGTGGACCTGCAGGACGCTGTCGACGCAAACACGCCGAACGCCGACGACCGGGTGATCATTTTCGGCTACTCGCAGAGCGGGCGCATAGCGACGATCGCCAAGCGCAAGTTCATCGAGGACTACGACCCGGCAGATCCGGAGGCCACACCAATCGCCGGCTTCGGGCTGTTGGCCAATCCCAATAAGCCCAACGGCGGGATTCTGGAGCGCTACAAGTTCATCCGCAAGATCCCATTCCTGGGGATCACCTTCGACGGCGCTACCCCGACCGACGGCCCGCAGAATCCGGACGGCAGCTACGTCGCGCCGACCAAGGACATCACCTTCCTCTACGACGGTATCTCCGACCATCCCGTCTGGGTGCTCAATCCCCTTGCGTTGCTCAACGCTCTCGACGGGTATCTGTACCTGCACAGCGAAAGCCCAACGGCGGATGCGAACCTGATCTACCAGGGCTCTGCGGGTGACACCGACTACTACATCATCGACGACGACATCGTCCCGATCCTGCTACCGCTCGAGAGCATCGGTGTTCCGCATTTCGTTCTGTCGGCGTTGGACGAGCCCCTCCGCGTGTTGATCGAGACCGCGTACCGGCGCGACCTCGGACCGGGCGTGCCGGTGCACGCATCGCTGCTGCCGCACGTCAACCCGATCACGGTCACGAAGAATCTGATCAAGTCGATTCCCGTCGGCATCGACGACGCGATGGAAGAACTCGGACTCGGCAGGCGCCTGGGCACCACACCGTCGGGACCCTACGGCGTCGGTGGCCCCGCACTGCCTGACCCGCCGGCTCCCGTGTCGGCTATGTCGGAATCGACGACGGCTGAACCGCTTGCAGCCCAGAATGATTCGGAGCCTCAGGCGGTCTCTGGCAACGATGACGAAGCGAAAGATGAGTCGGCTCAGAAGGATACGATGCCCGCCGCTACCAAGCCCGTCAAACCGGACACGAAGAAGTGGGACACGAAGAAGTCGGACCGGCCAAAGGTGCGCGGGCTGATCGACTTCAACTCCAAGAAGAAGCCGAAGGAATCGCCGTCCTCGCTGTCCGACGAGCCGTCTACGACCACACAGACATCCGCGGTTAAGACAGACTCGACCGCGGCGTCACACGACACTGGCTCCTCGAAACCCGAGAGGAAGGCAGCCGCCTAGACCGTCAGCACTTGGCCGTCAAATACACGGTTTGATAGACGGTTTGGTTCACCAGCTGGTTGCCGTTCTGGACAAGACGGCTGACCGTCTCACCTGGACGAACCGAGTCGACCGTGCAGTGATCGAGTGGGGCTGCGCCCATCTTGTTCAGCACTACCTTGAAGCCGTTGTGCTCCAGCTCGTTGACGGTGTCCTGCGCCGACCCGATACCGGATGGCGCGGCCTGTGCGCCGGCCGGAAGTCCCAGGGCCAGTACGAAAAAGCTCCTCCTGAAATGGCCGCAAAAGTCAAGTCAATTATTCGTGGTGCCTTCACGTCTGCTCCTTCGGACCGCAGCCTTCCCCTCCGGCCACCGTGGTCTGATTAGTGAAACTCGCAGTAGCGCAATTTGATTCCACCACTGGTCGCGACGTGAATACGAGATGGCCGGCACCCAAATACCACCCCTGCCAGCGGGTCTCGGATCAGACGTCGCAGTTCAACGTCACGTTAATCGACCTGCTTACGACGACGGTGACAAGCCGACGGTCCCTGCCCTCACCGACCCAGAACGTCCTGGTCTGCGTCTGCGGGTTGCGGACGCTGGTGACGATGCACTGGTTGATCGGCGCATTGCCGACGCGGTCGATGATGACGTCGTAGCCCTCGTCCTCGAGCATGCCGATCGTTTGATACGCGTTGCCGTTCTGTGTGGGTTCCGCCGCCGCCAGTCCAGCCGGTGCGAACACGACACTCAGGGCTACCGTTGCTGCCACACCCCAGCCTGTGCGCATGACAGTCTCCATTCTTTTGTTTGCCTGGTATTTGTTCATCGCCCGGCGGACACGCGACGTTGCAGGGATTTTCTAAGCGATCTCTGTGGTATCAACGGGCGTGCGGCTGTTTGCCTTGCTCGCATCGCTGTCTCTCTGGGTGGCGGCGTGCGGACAGACGCCCACATCCGCGCCTCCGGCAGCGCCGACGGATTCCTCGGCTTCGGTGAATCCTGCGCGGATCGAACGGGTGCGTACGGAACTGCCGAGCGGTTACGAGGTGACCGCCCTGCCCGGCAGGGCGGTGCCCGTCGCGTTGTGGGGCCTGGGTCCGGGCTGGACCGCAGACCCGCCGCGGTGCGGCGTTCTCGCCGATCCTGTCGACGGTACGGCGGCGGCGACGACGCGGGGGTGGTCAGCCTCGGGCGCGGGTGGGATCGTCTACGCGGTGCTCGCGGGTTCGACGGCGACCCTCGATCCGTCACTGATCGACGAGTGCGGCCAGTGGACGGTGTCGGGCGGGCATACCAGCGGAACCGTCGCATTCGCGGCGGCGCCTGCGATCGACGGCGCGGTGACGGTCGGCCTGACGACTTTGACCACCACCGTCGTCGAGGGCGGCACCGAAACCCATTCGCATGCGGACACGTTCACCACATATCTGCGCGATTACGTCGTGTTCGTTACAGTCGTCAGCGATCCAGGCTCGCCGAATCCTCCACTCGGACAGGATTTCGCGGCGGATTTGTTGGTGAAAACGGTGTCGGCGTTACGCGGCTGAGGGCGATGCTGCGGGTACATTGGCGGCGATGTCGAACCCAAGGGCGATCGTTGTCGTTGTGTGCGCGGGCGTGCTGACCGCATGCGCGACCGGACAATCCGCAGAGCAGGATTTCTCCCACGCCGACATCGCCCACATCGCAAACGTCAAGTCCAGCTTCGGGCCGGACTTCAAGGTGAACAGTGTGGGACCGACGGGCATCGATCCGCGACTGTTCGGGCCGCAGCCGCTCCCGTCCGGAATGACGTTCGACCCAGCCGACTGCGGTAAGTCGGCCAGCCAACAGGTCCTGCCTGCGGGCGTGAAAGGCAACATGTCCGCCACGACCGCAGAAGGCGAGGGCAACCGGTTCATCGCGATCGCGGTCGAGACCTCCGAGGCGGTGCCTCGCAGCGATCCCGCGCAGAACTGCCAGAAGGTCGCGTTCACCAGGCCGGGAATGCGCGGGCTCGTCGAGGTGGTCGAGGCGCCACAGATCGACGGGGTGCACACACTGGGCACCCACCGGGTGCTGCAGACGACCGTCGACGGCAAGCCCCGCACCGGCGAGCTCTACAACTACGTCGCCAGCTTCGGCACCTTCTTGGTGATCGTCTCCGCCAACCCGTTGGTGCTTCCCGACAAGCCCGTCGCCCCGGTAAACACCCAGCGCGCGAAGGACCTGCTGACCGCGGCTGTCGCGGCCGTGAAGGGCTGACTCATCGTCTAGCGGACGTCGTGCGGGCGGAACTGGATGCTGATCCGTGGGCCGACCGGCCGCGCCGTCTTCGGAATCGCGTGTTCCCACGTGCGCTGGCACGACCCGCCCATGACCAACAGGTCGCCGTGTCGGTGCGCGAGCCGCAGCGACCTGCCGCCACCGCGTGGGCGCAACGCGAAAACCCTCGTGGAGCCGAGGCTGACGATCGCAATCATGGTGTCTGCTGAGGCGCTGCGGCCGATCTTGTCGCCGTGCCAGGCGACGCTGTCGTTGCCGTCCCGGTAGAGACACAGACCCGCGGTGGTGAACGGCTCGCCGAGCTCGCCTCCATAGGTGTCGTTGAGCCGTCGGCGCATCTGTTTGAGCCTTGGGTGCGGGGCAGGCTCGTCGACGAGGTTGTGAAAGCTGACCAGCCGCGGCACGTCGAGCACGCGCTCGTACATCTGCCTGCGCTCGGCGCGCCACGGGATGCAGTCGTGGAGTTGGTCGAACAGGCCGTCGGCATCCGTGAGCCAGCCGGACCGCACCTCGACCCATGCACCGCTGCCGAGGTCGCGGCGTTCGGCGTGCTCAAAAAGCGAGCTTTGGAGAGCCAGCGCCATGCCCGCGAGTCTATCGCACAGGCGTTCGAAGGATCATAGGCGCACTGCGCCGGGTCCCTGGTCGGCCAGCACGTCGCCGGGGTTGGACAGGGCGCAGGTCTTCAGGCTCAGACAGCCGCACCCGATGCAGCCGGCGAGGTTGTCGCGAAGCCGCTCGAGGTGCAGGATGCGATCGTCGAGATCCTGCCGCCAGCCCGCCGACAGCCGGGCCCAGTCCTTGCTGGTCGGGACTCGGCTGGTGGGCAGGGTGGCCAAGGCCTCGCGGATGCGCGCCAGCGGGATGCCGAGGCGCTGCGACATGCGGATGAATGCGACGCGCCGCAGCGTTTCGCGAGTGTAGCGGCGCTGATTGCCGCTGGTCCGGCGGCTGTGTATGAGGCCTTCGCGTTCGTAGAAGTGAAGCGCCGAGACGGCCACGCCGCTGCGATGTGACATCTCGCCCGGAGTGAGTTCGTGAATCAGCTCCATGACCTAAACCATAGTTGAGGTGAACGCTGGCGCTACTGTGCTAGATGTGACAGACGTTGCGCTGGGGTGCGACTCGGAGGTCGGCAGGCTGCGCGCTGTCATCCTGCACCGGCCGGGGGCCGAACTGCAGCGGCTCACACCGCGCAACAACGACGCGCTGCTGTTCGACGGGCTGCCGTGGGTCTCCAAGGCGCAGGAGGAGCACGACGCGTTCACCGCGGTGCTGGAATCGCGCGACGTGGAGGTGCTGCTGCTCGCGGACCTGTTGACCCAGGCGCTGTCTCACAGCGGTGCGGCGCGGATGCATGGGATATCGGCGGCGGTCGACTCGCGACGGCTGGGACTTCCACTGGCGCAAGAGCTTTCGGCGTACCTGCGGACGCTGGACGCGGGCTCGCTTGCCCGGGTGCTGACGGCGGGGATGACGTTCAACGAATTGCCGTTCAGCGGCGGTGAGCTGTCGCTGGTGCGGCGGATGCACCACGGCGGGGATTTCGTCATCGAACCGCTGCCCAATCTGCTGTTCACGCGCGACTCGTCGTTCTGGATCGGGCCGCGGGTGGCGATCACATCGCTGGCATTGCCTGCGCGGGTGCGCGAGACGTCGCTGACCGACCTGATCTACGCGCATCACCCGCGGTTCCTCGGCGTGCGACGGGCATATGAGTCGCGGTCGGCGCCCGTGGAGGGCGGCGATGTGCTACTGCTGGCACCCGGGGTGGTCGCCGTCGGGGTAGGGGAGCGGACCACGCCCGCGGGCGCGGAAGCGTTGGCGCGCAGCCTGTTCGACGACGACTTGGCGCACACCGTGCTGGCGGTGCCGATCGCGCAGGAGCGCGCGCAGATGCACCTGGACACGGTGTGCACGATGGTCGACGTCGACGCGGCGGTGATGTACCCGAACATCGTCGACTCGTTGTCGGCGTTCATGATTCACCGGGACGGGGACCGCGGCGTTCGGATTGACGACGCTGTGCCGTTTGTGCGGGCCGCCGCCAGTGCGATGCAGATCGAGAAGCTGCGGGTCATCGCGACGGGGCTGGACCCGGTGACGGCTGAGCGCGAGCAGTGGGACGACGGGAACAACACGCTGGCACTCGCACCGGGTGTGGTCGTCGCGTACGAGCGCAACACGGAAACCAACGCGCGGCTTGCCGATGCGGGCATCGAGGTGCTTCCGATCGAGGCGTCCGAGTTGGGCACCGGCCGCGGCGGCCCACGCTGCATGTCGTGTCCGGCAGCGCGCGATCCGCTTTAGTACCGCGCCGAATTTTGCGCTCAGGGCTGTTGCGCGCTCGAATTCGCAACCCTCAGTGCAATTTTGGCGGTATCCACCGGCGGCGGGCGAATGCCGCGCGGGCACGATGCAGGATGAATTGCCTGCTGTGTTCTGCGACAACCTTAATGTCGATCCAGCCTTCGCGGTCGAGCAGTTCGGCTCGGCCAATGTCGTGCACATATCGATCGCGGTTGGTCTGGTGCTGCTCGCCGTCGTAGTCGAAGCCGACCTTCGGCTGGTCATAGCCCATGTCGATGAATGCGTCGTTCACGCCGTCGCTAACACGAATCTGGGTGCGCGGCAGAGGAAGCCCGTCGTCAATGAGAATCAGCCGTACCCGCGTTTCCTGTGGGGATTCAGCTCCGCCATCCATCAGCGGAACTGCGATTCGCGATCGTGGCAATCCCCGTGCCCTCGGGTAGCGCTCGCCCAACAATTGAACGTCGGTTGCTTTGACGCCAGTCGCGCGAGCGAGCGCATCGAGGTGCCGGACCGCGAGATCACGTGGCAGGTGTCGAGCGATGTCGAAGGCAGTGCGTTCCGGCGTGGTGACCGGAATCCCGTCGATCATCATGATGTCCTCGGCGTCTATTCGCTCGTTGCGAACTGCGATGCCGTTGGGAGGACGACCGCACCGCCAGATCATCTCGATGGGCGTTGCCGCGTCGATCCACAGCGCGCCGTGGAGTGCGGCCGCGGCTCGACCGGCGATCACGCCGTCGCGGCCTGACCACAACCACGCGCCGACGGTGCGAAGTCGAAGTGAGGGCGCGACGACCTTCGAAAGGTAAATGTCGGGGAATAGCGGGCGATAGTTCCACCGCAGCTGGGCTCGGGTGAGCCGGCCGCTGGCCAGCGCCGCACTACCGATGAACACGTCACGCATGCGGGGATGCTCGCGATCATCGCCGACAATTCCGCGGCCGCCACTGAAAATTGCGCCTAGGGCTGTGGATAGCGCCAAATCGCAGCCGTGAGTGCAAAAATCAGCGCCAAGAGGGCAGCCAGATCTGCATGTTCCACGTCGACTGCGAGATCGGAATGCCCGTGAGGATGGGATACATCCACGCGAAGTTCGTGACGACGACGGCGAGATAGCAACTCACGGCGATCAGCGTGAGCGTTCGTCGCTCCGCGTTCTGGTTCGGCTTGCTCAGAATGTCGCCAAGGATCATCGCGATCATCAACACCAGGAACGGCGCCATCGTCGCCGCGTAGAAGAAGTACATCTGCCGGTCGATGTCCGCGAACCACGGCAGAAAGCCGGCGCCGTAGCCCACCAGGAGCGCGCCGTAGCGCCAATCCCGCTTGATGAACGCTCGCCACAACGCCCATGCCAGCACCGGCACCGCGATGAACCACATCGCAGGCGTGCCGACCAGCATCACGGCCTTCACACACGACTGTGCGCCGCACCCCGGCACGTCCTGGTTGGTGATCGCGTAGAGCACCGGCCGCAACGACATCGGCCAGGTCCACGGCTTGGACTCCCACGGATGGTGGTTGCCCGCAGCGTTCGTCAGCCCGGCATGGAACCTGTACGCGGCGTAGGTGTAATGCCACAGCGAGCGGAACGCGTCGGGAATGGGTAGCACGCTGTCGGGCCCGATCGAATTGCCGACCTCGTGTCGGTTCACCGCGGTCTCAGACGCGAACCACGGCGCGTACGACGCCAAGTAGACGCCGAACGGAATCAGCACGAGGGCGTACAACGACGGGCCGAGGTCGCGCCGGAACGCTCCGACCCACGGTCGCGGGACCCGGTACTGCCTGCGCGCGGAGATGTCGAACGCCAGCGTCATCAGCCCGTAGCACACGATGAAGTACAGGCCGGACCACTTTGTCGCACAGGCCAATCCGAGCAGCACTCCGGCGCCGAACCGCCACCACCGCACACCCAGCCGCGGACCCCACGGCGTCTCGGCGATACGGCCCTCCAGCAGTGCGATGTGCATCCGCTCCCGCACCTGGTCGCGGTCGACGATCAGACAGCCGAACGCCGCGACCACGAACAGCGTCAGGAACCCGTCCAGCAGCGCCGTGCGCGCGGTGACGAAGCTGACCCCGTCGCAGATCAACAGCAGCCCGGCGATCCCGCCGACCATCGTCGACCTGCTGATGCGCCTGCCGATCCGCACCACCAGGAGCACGAGGATGACGCCGCACACCGCCCCGGAGAACCGCCAGCCGAGCCCGTTGTAGCCGAACAACGCCTCACCGATCGCGATCAGCTGCTTTCCGACCGGCGGGTGCACCACCAGCCCGTAGCCGGGGTTGTCCTCGACGCCGTGGTTGTGCAGTAACTGCCACGCCTGCGGTGCGTAGTGCTTCTCGTCGAAGATCGGCGTGCCCGCATCGGTTGGCGAGCCCAGGTTCAGGAAACGCGTCATAGCGGCCAACGCGGTGATGACGGCCGTCATCGCCCAGCCCTGCAGCCTGTCGACCGGCCCGAAGTCGGCGACGGGCACCAGGGGCGCGGGGCTGATGACGGGTACCGCGCGCCCCCTGGCAACTAGTTCATCGGCCGGGGCGGTCACGACAGCGATCGTAGGCTGTCCGGCATGACCACCGGCCGACTGCTCATCGGCGCCACGCCGCTTGGTCAGCCGTCGGACGCATCGGCACGCCTGGTCAAGGCCCTGGCGAGCGCCGACGTGATCGCCGCCGAGGACACCCGCCGCATCCGCACCCTGGCCCAGGCGCTCGAGGTCAGGCCCACCGGCAAGATCGTCAGCCTTTACGACGCCAATGAGGCGTCGCGGGTGCCTGCCCTGGTCGACGAGATCGGGGCCGGTGCCACGGTCCTGCTGGTCAGCGACGCCGGCATGCCGCTGATAAGTGATCCCGGCTACCGGCTGGTCACCGCCTGCATCGAGGCGGGCGCGCCGGTGCAGTGCCTGCCCGGTCCGTCGGCGGTGACGACGGCGCTTGCGGTTTCCGGGCTGCCGTCGGAGAGGTTCTGCTTCGAGGGCTTCGCCCCGCGCAAGCACTCGGCGCGGCTGTCCTGGCTCAACACGCTGGCCGCGGAGACGCGGACGTGCGTCTTCTTTGAGTCACCGCGGCGGCTGGCCGACACTCTGAGGGACGCCATCGACGCGCTGGGCACAGACCGCAAGGCGGTCGTGTGTCGCGAGCTGACCAAGACGCACGAGGAGATCGTTCGTGGCACGCTCGGCGAGCTCGCCGAGTGGGCGGGCGACGGCGTGCTAGGCGAGATCACCGTCGTGCTCGCAGGGGCGACGCCGAAGGCCGACGTAGCGGCACTGGTGGCCGAAGTGAACGCGCTCGTCGACGCCGGTGCGCGGGTGAAGGACGCCTGCGCCGAGGTGATCGCCGCGAATCCCGGCGCGCCGTCACGCCGTGACCTTTACGATGCGGTTCTGCGCTCACGGCAATAAGGGGGGGTCCGTCATGGCGCTGCCCGCATTGGTCCTCGTTCACGGCGCCCAACACGCCGCCGACTGCTGGGACCTCACCGTCGAAGAGATTCATCGCCAGGCACCGGACGTGACTGTGCTCGCCATCGACTTGCCGGGCCGGCGCGGTAAACCCGGCGACCTCATCGGCGCCCGTGTCGGCAACTGGGTGCAATCCGTGGTGGCCGATATCGAGACGGCAGGCATCGACTCCCTCATCATCGTCGGCCATTCGATGGCCGGGCTCGTTCTCCCCGGCGTGACCACGAAGCTCGGTTCGTCGCGATTGCGCGAGATGGTCATGGCCGCTGCCTTTGTCCCACCCGACGGCGCCGCCATGGTGGACACGGTTCCCGGGTCTTTGGGTTGGTACGCACGCCACACCGCGAAGCGCAACCATCAGAAGGGCAAAGCCTCCGCATTGCCAACAGCGTGGGCGACATTCGCGTTCTGTAACGGGATGACAAGTAGGCAACGCGAATTCACTGTCAACCGCTTCTACCCGGAGTCGCCCAGCGTCGTCCTCGAGAACGTTGACCGCGCCGAAATGCCCGACGACGTCCCGCGCACGTGGATCCTGACCCTGCGCGATCGTGCGCTCTCCGTGAAGACGCAGCGCCGCTGCATTGAAGCGATCGGCGGCGTGCAGACCATCATCGAGGTGGACACATGCCACGACCTGATGGTCAGCGAGCCGGAGCGACTTGCCGAGATTCTCGTCGGGCGCTGTCGGCTCTATTCCCGATAATGGGCGCGGCCTTGTGCAGGCACTCGTCCCATTCGCGGTCGGGATCGGAATCGGCTGTGATGCCGCCGCCGACGCCGAGCACCGCGTTGTGGGCGGCGTCGAACTCGACCGTCCGGATCGCCACGTTCAACTCACACCCTGCGACGGGCGACGCCAAACCGACTGTGCCGCAATACACTCCGCGGCGGTGCGGTTCCCAGCCGCGCAGCAGCTGACGGGC
>Ga0134121_10002945_pt1 | contig 14411 bp, 13 predicted proteins | sample KB301_FD_96463 | JGI IMG/M metagenome (GOLD analysis project Ga0134121, IMG submission 96463) | Terrestrial soil microbial communities without Nitrogen fertilizer from Kellogg Biological Station, Michigan, USA - KB3-0-1 | ecosystem: Environmental > Terrestrial > Soil > Unclassified ...
AAGCTAATTCCCGCCTTTCTTCTTGAGATTGCCGATGTCGATCACGCGGATTTCGACAACCTTGGCCTTGTCGCCTTCGCCTTCGGTGATGACGTGGGCAAATACGCCGGGGCCGCCAAACATGCCGCCGAAGCCGCCGACTTTTTTGCCGGCCTTCTTGTCATCGGCTTTCTTGTCATCGGCCTTTTTGTCGTCTGCCTTCTTTGCGGTGGCTTCTTTCACAGCCTTGGCAAAGGCCTCCTTGCCGCCGGGGTAATCGCCGTCCGCTTCAATGGGTATGGCGCCGCCGGCGAAGCCGCCTTGAATGTCGATCTTGCCTTTGAGGATTTTGACATTGTCCGCGACCACAATGGTGATGTCGGTGGCTTCACCACCTTGCAGCAGTCCGCTGAAATCCTTCAGGATCAGCTTGCCGTCTTCGAATTTGGTGACGATGCCGGTGTGTTCTCCGGCGGCCGCCATGGCGACGAGTGCCAGGGTCACGAATGTGGAGGCGATGAACTTACGCATGGGAGCTTCTCCTTGATGGGATGAAAATGGGCCCCACACGCGCGGCGGGGCTTGCTCTTTCGCAACAAGAATAAGCGATGTGAACGGCAGAGGCAAGCTATTAACGCAAGCCAGCCAACTCCTGGATGAGATGCCAGTTTTCCAGCCGTTCCTGTTTGGCCCACAGCAGCAGTTCGGATGGATTGCCGTCCTTGTCAAAGTGCTTGGAGAAACGGCCTTCGCTGCGGGCGAAGTCGATGAAGGTGACTTCTTCGTTCGTCTTGGGATTCTTGAACCAGTCGTCTTTGACGGCCGGATTGCCGACCAAGGAGAGCCGCGTCTTGATCGTGTCGCCTTTGCGGGGATCGTAAATCAGGATCGGGAAAGCGCGGCTGTCCACCGCCAGGCGGGCTTGTTCGCCGGCCATGTTATCGGCGACGCCGTGTTCGGGCTGACAAGTCGTGTAACAGACCACAATCGCCGGGCCGTCGAATTCGAGCGCACCCAGGACCGATTTGTAGAAGTGATTGACGTGAGCGCATGTCGTTTGAGCCACATAAGTCCGCGGGTGCATCATGGCGATCTGGGCAATCTCCTTACGGCGTTCCTGTTTGCCGCCGAAGGTCTTGCCGTGAACGCTCATCTTGGTGTTTTGGCCGGTGTAGGTGCTGGTGGAGGCCTGGCCGCCGGTGTTGGAATAAACCTGGGTATCCAACACGAAAACCTTGACATTCATGCCGCTGGCGAACAGACGCGACAGAGCCTGGAAGCCGATGTCGAACATGGCGCCGTCGCCGCCGATGCACCAGATCGGTTTGTTGTTCCAGCCCATTTGGTCCCAACGCATGCGAACGCCAATGGCGTCGGCCGGGGCGTTTTCGAACAGCGAATTCGTCCACGGGACGAGATACGGATTGTACGGATAGGTCGAGGTGTACACGGTGTTGCAACCAGTGGCGGCCACGAGTGCCCACTGATCGCCGTGCTTGGAACCAGTGGCCGAGCAAAGCATGCGCAGAGCGGTACCTTCGCCGCACCCGGCGCAGGAACCGGCACCGCCGACATACAGATGCGTCTCTTCCTTGAGCATCATGTCGATGAGCAGGCTGTCGTTGATGTATTTGTTGTTGGACGGCCCAATTTGCTTGAAATAGCGGTGGCTCTTGCGGGTCTGGGTCATGAGGTCGTCGGTCTTGGCCACCATTTTGAGGGCGTCGTCATCGCAAACGGTGACGCACTCAGCACAGCCCTTGCACTTGGACGGGTCGATGATGATGTTGAACATGCCGCCGTCGCCGGTTTTCTTTTTGCCGGCGTCGTAATACTTTTTGGTTTTGGACCACTGGGCCTTGAACATCGCCCGGTCCGCTTCGGGAATGGTCTTGAGCTTTTCTTCGAGTTCTTTTTCTCCCAGCACCTTGCCAAGGATGGCGGTGTCGGGGCACTCGGTGACGCAATCCATGCAACCGGTGCAGTTTTCGGTGATATAGACGGGAATTTCGGGAGCGATATTGCTGAAATCGCGGAGAGTGGCAGTACCCGCGGGAATGAGCGAACGGGCAACCGACAAATCGGCGGGCAAATCGCGTTCGCCCCAGCCTTCTTCATAAGCGCGAATGACGCGCTCGTTGAAATCGACGACATCCAGTACCGGCAAGCTGACCAGCTTGTAGCCACTGTCTATAATCGTGCCGTAGCTGTTGTTATTAAACGGGTCGCGCTCGTTGGCGTCGTTCATGGACGTTTTGGGGGCGCCGTTGGTGGTTGCAGTTGTCATGACCATTCAACTCCGAAAAAGGTTATTCATTAATTGTGTGTCGCTTAGGACTAACTCTTGAGCGACTTTCCCTGAGTCCGGTAGCCTGGATAGTCCTGGAAATAGCCCAGCCAGGCTTATTGCTCTTTCCAGCAAATGAATTTCACGATTTGCATTTCAGCAACATCACCCAGCCTTGGACAAAACAGGCTCCTCAGCTTCGAGGTACTCGACAACGCTGGTCGGCGTCGGAGGCCGCTCACCGTCCTCTGCCATTCCCTCCAAATGAAGTTGCAACGCGGCTTGTAGGTTCTGCTGCACTTCCTCTACAGTTGCGCCTGTGGCTACGCAGCCAGGCACATCGGGAATGTATGCGGAGTAATTTCGTGTCGCCTTTTCGATCACAATGGCGTAACGAAGCATAACTCACCCTTTCAGTCCAGCCTGTCGCAAAATGCTGTTTTCCGTGCCGGGCTTTAGCTCATCGCTCATTTTTCCGGACACCGTGACTCGACCTCGTTTGGTCGCGTGCTTAAACTGCCGGTGTCCCCCTTTGGACTTGATCCGCCGCCAACCGTCCTGCTCTAAAAGGCTTTTCATCGCTCGCACTTTCATTGGTTGGAGTGGTTCCGGAGGCTCGTGTTATCCATTAATTACCGCCGCCGATATCTCCTGCATCTCCTTGTACCCGCGTTTGACGCAATTCAAATTATCCTGCACCACGCGATCGCCGCGCTTGCCGAAATACTTGAACAGCGCCTTTTCCACGCCTTCGTAAACATGCTCTTCACTCATGTTGCTCTGTTTAGCGTAGGGTGTCAATTTCAAGAAGGCGCCAAGCAACACGATGCCCTGCATGCGCATTTGCAGGTCGGCCTCGGACGCCATTTCGCGGGCGATCTTGACCATGTCGCAGAAGTAAATGCGGTATTTCTTGTCCTTGACGATCTGCCTGACCGTCGACGGCAAGTGTTTCCACACGTCGAGCGGTTCGTTGTGGGGCGATTGCATGAAAATGGAGCCGCCCGGTTGCAGGCCTTCGAGCGTCAGCGGATTGAGCATGGCGGTCGGATCGTTGACGCACAAGAGGTCAATGTGCTCCAGTTCGCTGTGCATGTATATGTGCGAATCGCCAATGGTCAGATAGTAGGTTGTCGGCAGACCCTTCTTTTCGGAACCGTACTTGGGATAGGCCTGCACGTCCTTGCCGAAGACGTTGCCGGCGATGGTGGCGATGACCTTATTCGTGGTCACGCTGCCGAAACCGCCCACGGAGTGGCCGCGCATCGAGAAGCCGCCCTTGGGACGCAGATCGGGATCTTCTCCACGCTTCAGCGCCAGCGCATGGTCGATGCCGACGCAAAAATAGTGCTGACCGTCGGGTTTCATCATGTTTTCCATCACGGCGTAAATGTCGCCGGGGCGGACATCGCGGCTGCCCAGACCGGCGGCGCCGTGGTAGATGCGCGGGATGCGGTCGATTTTCTCCTGGCCGTTGACGCCCAAAGCCGCATCGCAGAAGGCTGCTTTAATTTCGCGCGTCAGGTGATTGCCTGTCGTGGACAGCGGATCGTCCATGCGCTCGAAGACCGTAAACGCCGTGCAATTCTTGAGGGCGTTGACAATGTGCCGGGCCGGGAACGGGCGGAAACAACAGACATTGAGGCAGCCCGCTGGAATGCCCTTGCTGCGGAGGTAATCGATGGTGACCTTGGCCGTCTCCATGTAGCTGCCCATGCCGACGAGGATAAACTCCGCGTCCTCGCACTGGTACGGTTCGACAAAGCTATAAGGCCGGCCGGTTTTCTTGGTGAACAGGTCGAAACACTCTTCCAGAATGCCGTCGATGCGGTCGTAATACCAGCGCTGGGCGATTTTGCCCTTCATGTAGGAGTCTTGATTTTGGACAACGCCCGACATCATCGGATTGGCGGTGTCCATCAGATTGATCAGCGTTTTCTTGGGGTCGCCGATGTATTCCTTCATGAATTCGGGTTCGGGCAGGCGGACCGTCTCGACGGTGTGCGTGGTGAGGAAACCGTCCTGGATGCTGAAAAACGGCGTTTGGCTGGCCTCGGCGGCGCGGCGTGCAATCAAGCAAAGATCGCCGGCTTCCTGGGCATTGCGGGCGAACAACATGCCCCAGCCCACATCGGCGACCGACATCAGATCGTCATGGCCGGCGTGAACGTTCAAGCCCTGGCTGGTCAAAGCGCGAGCGCCGATGTTCATGACAACAGGCAAACGCTTGCCGGAGATGGTGTAAAGCACCTCCTTCATCAGCACGAGGCCCTGGCCGGAGGTGAAATTAGTCACACGGCCGCCTGCAACGGCGAAGCCTTCGCACACAGTTGCAGCTGAGTGCTCGCTTTCCGGTTCGAAGAAAATCAGCGTGTCGCCCCACAGGTTTTTGCGACCATTCATGACGGCGGCGTTAAAACCGCCACCCATGGTCGTCGAACTAGTAATGGGATAAGCGCCTGCCGCCTGAGCCACGTGGATTTCGACATGGACAACCGCCTCGGCCCCGTCGCAAGTGGTCGGGATGCCGGGGTATTCATGCTTTTGGCCGCGAGGCTCTTCAACAGGTTGGGCAACAGGGGGCTTGCGAAGGGTAGCGGTGCTCATCAGAATCCTCGTGGTTTGGAATCCGTGCTAACTTGAAAATCCGTGGCGCAAGACGAACCCGAACCTTCGCTGGGACGAATGGCTCAGGGTTGAATCAGCGCCGCAACATCGTGCAATGATAATCCGAATGGTCCTCGGGAGGGAATGCCAAGTCCTTGCGAGCCGGCTTTTTCGACGGAGGGAGAGGAGCCGCCGCAGCCGGAAACCTCGCTGACCACACATGTCATGATATGGCTGCTGCCGTTGTTTTCCAGAGCCAAGCCGTAAAGCGGCGGCCTAATAGCGAACTTCGATGCCGAAGTTCATGCCGTGGACAAAAATGTCGGTCTCGTCGTGCGACACCAAGGGCCGCACGGGGCCGCCACCGACGGCAACCGGAATCAGATTCGGATTGATGCCGGTGTCGATTTGCTGACCGGGCCGCCGGACCTGGTCCCAGTAAAGAAAATTGTAACCGCCGCGTAGCCGCAAGTGGTTCGAGAAATCGTAAGCCAGATTAATGCCAAACTCCGGAATCAGCGTCGGGTGACTATAGCGGATGAGGCCGATGTTGGTTGGCAAGGCGAGCAGACCGCCGGTGTTGACGCTAGGTGGACCTCCGGCAGTGATGAACGAAGCCCCATTGATGTTCACGTGACTGATGTTCCAACCCGCCGCCAATTTGGCCGAGCCTTCAAAAACCAAGCGATTGAGCCGATACTCGCCCAGGAAGCCGAACTCGGCCCCGTAAAACTCGTTGAGGGTGTCGAAACGATCCACGGCCAAAAACTGAGACCCGGCCGGCAGGCCGCGCGGGCCAGGCGTCGTTTGCGACGTCACCTCTTCAAAAACAGCCAGCTGATCGGCCAGCCGCAATTGGCGGTAACCAACGATGCCATCTATCCGGCCATTGCAAATACAAGTGGCGTTTTGCCGCAGGGCCACGTCCCAGCCGTTGAGCGAGGTGTGCGTGCTGACAAACTCGCTGCCGGAACTGAAGCCCGGGTAGGCGATCAACTCAGTGCTTTGGGCTTTGGCGAGCGTATCAAAGTAGGGCCTGGCCAAAATGGGATCGCCGCTCGACACAAAGCCGCTTGAGGTATCGTGGTTGGCCAGCCAGAAAGCGCCGGCTTGAATGCCAACGGTCTGCGAAGGATTTAGCCAATAGCCGACGTTGAAACGAAGGCCAGATTGGGCATCGTCGTTGAACTGCCTTGCCCCAATGAGTGTGCGGGTTCCTGGCGCGCCAAGAACTCCCGCCAGGTTTTGAGGCGCGCCCGTCGGGCTAGTTGTCAACAATGCCGGTGCGTGGTCGCCCTCAACGAACCAAATCAGGTAATCGATTTCTGCCCAGGCCCGGCCCGTCGGGCAACACACTTGGGGCGGGGGAAGAGCAGGTGTTTGAACAACCGGCGGCTGTAAGCCGGGCGCAATGGCGGTCCCACCAGGCAACTTGCCGTGGGCCGGTTCACGGCCTTGCAATTGATGTGGCGGCGAGTAAGGCTGCACGGGAGCCGGCTTGATGGCTGCCGGTTCGGGTTGCGGTTGCTCGATCAAGGTGACGCCGGATTTTTCTAGCGACTGCGGGAGCACTTGCACCTTTTGCGGTTCTTCACTGGGTTTCTCAGCAGGCGGCAACAATCTGACCTGGGCGTGGACCGCGGAAGCGGTCAACACCATCGTGAGCACAGCAGCGAACAATGATCGTTTCATAGCGTGTTATCCGCGGATGCGTCGCGCGATTTCGCCTTACTGCCAAACCACCGTTGGCGCCAACAGGCGCGCATGGGCAGTCCGTGGCCTTACGGTTGTAATCGGCATAACGGTTATTCGGACTGTGCTAAATGTGCCGGTCAAATTGACTTTGCGGGTCACACAGCGATGGTAAGCTGGGTAAGAAATGGGGACCCGTGCGAAGCGAGGCAGTTTGGGTGTGGCCAGGGATCAGATTCGAATGTCTCGCGATCATCGCTTCTTCTTTAGTGGTTGGTGCGCCCTCGTCCGCTGCGTGATTTGAGCCGTCCACTGCCCATTGGCATCCAAAACAAAAATCCCTTCCGTGTAATCCTTGACTTGGTCCGTTTTGATGGCCCAATAAACAAAGTACTTATCTTCCAGGCTAATTCGAAACTTCAAAAGATCAATGGCTTTTGCGTTCTTGATTGCCTCCGCCTTCTGAATTTCCTCGGGGGAGGAATAGATCCCATCTAGTTTTTTTGCCGCCAAGTCCGCGAGGGCTTTTCGAGCGTCTTCAAGTTTTAGGGCATTCGCTTGCTGATTTGCCATTCCAACAGGGAATTCCGTCTCCCGGCCAGCAGCGACCGAAGCTGCCACAGACGTGGCGATTGCCAGCGTCAGGGCGAAAAGCCGAGAAGATAAGCTCGTTTCATTTCGCATGGCTGTTTTTTTCAATCTTTGAGTTGTCACATCCCGTTGGCCCGCGGCGGTTGGTCGTCGTTTTCCGGCCGAGATGGAAATAGCTCACACTCGTTAATCTCCTCACGCGATTTCTTCTTGCGGCGTTTCAGAGATTCGATGCTAGGCGGCCAAGGTGGCTCCGGGATGCCCATTGCGATCAGCTGAAAATCATCACCGTTCATGGCCGTGTCGCCTTGTCCAAAGCATCACTGCCAAATGCTGTTGTCGCGGATAGTCCTACTTTGCGTTAGCTGATGCCGTTTTTCCGTTCTGTTCCTGTTCCTTTTTCCAGGCTTCGTATTGAGCAATCTCTTCGCGGACGCGCAAAAGGTGTTCTCGAAGCAGGCCTGTAGCTGGCCGAATCGTGTGGTCGGTTGGTCCAACCCAAGTAATGTAGTTTTTAAAATCGGCGGAGTCGTCCAGTGAAATGAGCATTGCATCTTCGTCATTATCATTCATGGCATAATCTCCTTTGAGCGCACTGCAAATTTACGTGCTGCAATTAGTTCATGATCGGCAAACAACGTGGCTTCATAATAGCCCTCTGCGGGAAACGAACAGCCGCGAACCGGCAGCGTGAATACTGTGGCTGCCATGGTTTGTTGAAAGTGACCCTTGTAACCTCTCCGCCAAACCTCGTCCAGCGTGTCCAGCCGATTAATCACGACTTCCAGTAGTATGTCACCAGCTCCGCCGCTTAGCAAGCTGAACACGGTGAACGGAACTGGCAGCGAAGGAAACTTTGCCACCCGTCGAAAGCTAAAGCAATTCACGAGTGTCGGGTTGCGAGTTTTCTCCGCAAAAATGACTTGGTCGCAAACCAGCAACCCAACTGCCGCCGGAATCCTCTTGATCGCCATCCCTCAATCCTCCTCCTCCACCGCCACCTTCGCCTTGCTGACAATCTGCTGCTGCACGTTGCCCGGCACCATGTCGTAATGGCTAAACTCCATCGTGTACGACCCTTGCCCCTGCGTGATGCTGCCGAGTTGCGCGGCGTAGCGCGTCACTTCGGCCAGTGGCGCCTTGCCCATGATGACGGCCAGGTCCCCGGGCAAGCTGTCCTGGTTTTCGATGCGGGCCCGTTTGGTGTTCAGATCGCCCAAGATGGCCCCCGTGTATTTGGACGGCACCGTCACTTCGAGATTGACAATCGGCTCCAGTAACACGGGCCGCGCGGCCAGGAATGCTTTTTTCATCGCGTTGCGGCCGGCCGTCTTGAACGCGGCTTCCGAGCTGTCCACGTCGTGATATTTGCCGAAGAAGATCTCCACGGCCACGTCCTGGATGCGATAACCGGCCAGGGCGCCGGTCTCCAGCAGTTCCTTGCAACCCTTTTCGATGGCCGGAATGAAGTTGATGGGGATCGAGCCGCCGACGATGTGGTCGACGAAGCCGAAGTTGTGGTCGGGTTCATAATGGCTGCTGTCCAGGCGGATTTTCTCGAAGCGAGACTTGATGGCGAATTTCTCAAAAAATTGCTCCTTGCTGGCAATGGCCTCATCCTTGAGGGGATAGATGCGCATGTGGACCTTGGCGTACTGGCCGCGGCCGCCGCTCTGTTTTTTGTGTTGATGCTCGGCTTCGCCGGTGGACATGATCGTTTCGCGATAGGGGATCTTCGGCTCATGCGTCAAGATTTCCAGCTCGAAGCGGCGCTTGAGGCGATGCTGGATGATGTCCAGATGCAATTGGCTCATGCCGGTGATGACCATTTCCTTGGTCTGCGAGTCGCGAGTGATCTTGAAGGTCGGGTCCTCGTCGGCGATCTTCTGCAAGCTGCCGGAGATTTTTTGTTCGTCGCCGCGTGCTTTCGGCTCGACCGCCAGGCCGAACATCGGCATCGGATAGATGGGCTTGGGCAGCTTGGGATCGTTTGCATGGGCGGCAATGGTGTCGCCGATGTGCAAGTCTTCGACCTTAGCCACGGCGAGGATGTCGCCGGCCACCGCCTCGGTCACGGTTTTCTGGTTCTTGCCCTGCATGAGCAAAAGTCCGCCGGTACGTGACGACTTGCTGGAGCGGACATTGACGATCGGCTGCTCGGCCGTCAGCTTGCCCGAATAAACGCGGAAGAAACTGAGATTGCCGACGAACTTGTCGCTGAGCGTCTTGAATACCTGGGCGACGAACTCGCCCGATTCACTTGGCTCGAGCGTGACCTCGACGGCTTTGTCGCCCGTGCCCTTGTTGGCGGTGCGTTTCTTGGCCTGGAGGGGAGAAGGCGCTTCCTTGAGAATGGCCTCGACCAGCTCTATCACGCCGATGTCTTTCTTGGCGGAGGTGCAAAAGATGGGCACCACCGTGCCGGTAGCCAATGCCTTCGGAAAGGCGGCGATCAATTCTTCAGTGCTAACCGTGCCTTCCAGGAGGTATTTTTCCATAAGTGCGTCGTCGCTTTCGACGATGGCATCCATTAATTGCGAGCGCACGGCGGCAATATCGACCGGGCATCCCGCGGGCGCTTTGTCAGGCGGGTTGAGCATGCTGACCACGCCGCTGAAGCTGGGCCCAACATTAATGGGAGCGTTACAAAGGACGCAGCTTTTGCCAAAGGTGTCGCTAATGGCCGCAATCAATTCGTCGAATTTAATGTTGTCGCCATCGAGTTTGTTGATGACGATCATTCGGGCCAGGCCGCGTTTGCCGGCCTCGGTGAACATCCGCCGCGTGTTGACTTGCACGCCGGCCGTCGCGGACACCACAATCAGGGCGGTGTCAACGGCGTTAAGCGCTCCCAGAGCGGCGCCGACAAACTCCGGTTTGCCCGGAGCGTCGAGCATGTTGACGTGCTTGCCCTGCGTCTCGAAGTGCAGGACGCTGGCGTCGATCGAGTATTTATGTTTTTTTTCCTCGTCGTCGTAATCGGAAACGCTGGTGTTGTCATCGACACTGCCGCGGCGGTCCACGGCCTTGGCCTTGAACAACAAGTCGTCGGCCAGCGATGTCTTGCCGGCCTGCTCGTGCCCGACCAAGGCGATATTGCGGATGTCTTCGACTTTGTACTTACTCATTTGTTGCTCCTGGAGAGAGATTGCTTGCCGCAATCTTTAGCGCTTGTTGCAAATCAATGAGTCCTTCATATAAGGCTCGTCCTATGATGCATCCTGCGAGGCCGCACTCGGCTAGCCGGCGCACGTCTTCGAGAGTGGTCACGCCGCCGGAGGCGATCACGGGCACCGCCAGCGAGGCAGCCATATCGCCCATCGCCTCGATATTGGCCCCTTGCATCATGCCATCCCGGCTGATGTCGGTATAAACGACGGCGGCGAGGGGCCAGCCATCGCATTCACGGGCGAAATCCAGGGCCGGCATGTCGGACACTTCTCGCCAACCTTCGGTGGCGACCATGCCGTTCTTGGCGTCAATCCCAAGGGCCAATCTTCCGGGCCATTTCTCGCAAACTTCTCGGCACCATTCGGGCTCTTTGAGCGCTCGCGTTCCAATGACAATCCGCTCGATGCCCCACGCCAGCGCCGTTTTGATGTCTTCCTCGGTGCGCAGGCCGCCACCCAGCTGACAGGGGACGCCAGCCGCCTTGACGATGCGGCGAATGCTGTCGCCGTTGACCGGCTTGCCGACCTTGGCGCCGTCGAGATCGACAATGTGGAGCCAGGTGGCGCCTTGCTGGACCCAGCGCCGAGCGGCGACGACAGGGTCATCGTCGAAAACAGTTTCCTGCGCGTAATCTCCCTGCCGCAACCGCACGCAACGGCCGCCTCGGAGATCAATGGCGGGAAGAATCAACACCTTATCACCTATTCTTCATGGCACAGGCGGCCCACCTGTCATGCAAAAAACAGGCGGGCCGCCTGTGCTACGGCCGTAAGCCCAAATCTATGCCAATGTGGCGAATTTGTGAAGGATTTGTAAACCGACTCGCTGACTTTTTTCCGGATGAAACTGGGTCGCAAAAACATTGTCCCGCCAAATCGCCGAGCAAAACGGTGTCGGGTAATCGGTTTCCGTGGCGATCAGCGTTGGGTCACGCGGCGCCACATAATAGGAATGCACAAAATACACGGCCGGATCGGGCGGCAAATCGGCGAGGTGTGGCACATTTTGTCGTCGGTTCAGTTGATTCCAGCCCATGTGCGGCACCTTCAAGCCCGGCGTGTCCGCAAAGCGGACCACATCGCCGGCGAACAGATTCAACCCTTGGTGTTCGCCATCTTCGAAGCTGCGCGTGAATAGCAGCTGGAGTCCAAGGCAGATGCCCAGAAATGGCTTGCCGCCGCGGACATGGTCGCACACCGCGCTACCCAGACCTGTTTCCGTCAGGCGGGCAATGGCGTCCCGGAAGGCGCCGACCCCCGGCAGCACGAGTTTGTCGGCTTCGGCGACGACATTCGGATCGCTGGTGATGACCGCGGCGTGGCCGAGTTTCTCGAATGCCTTCTGAACGCTGCGCAGATTGGCCATGCCGTAGTCGATAATGGTGATGGGTTTCATTTCTGCTCCGGGTTGCGTCGCCGCGAAACGCGGATCACATAACTCGATACCAACATGAATAGCGCCCCCAGGACGGCGACCGCGCCGAGCATTTTGCCCCAGAAAAACAACGACTGAATTTGCGGCCCAATCCACGGCCAGCACAGGAATGTCAAAACAATGCCCATTGCCAGGGATGGCCCAAAGGGCAACTCATTGTCCCGTTTGACGCCATATTGCAACGCGCCGAATACCAGGGCCGGCATGACGCTCAAAAAAAACGCGACGACAACCGGTTGCCAACCCATGAAGGCCCCGGCCATCATCATCAGGTCCGCATCGCCAAGGCCCAACGCTTCGCGGCCAAGTCCTTTGCTGAAAAGAAAGCCGATGCCGCGAAGCATGAAAGTGCCAACCAGCATACCCGCCAGGCCGGTGGCCAAACCCAGCTGCCAGCTCCCCGCGGGGAACCAATCTGGGAGCGGTCCCCACACGGGCCAGGGATACAGCCCTTCTTTCAAGCCGCCGCCAGCAAATTGCCATTGAAAGCCGGGAAGCATGTTGGGCTGGGCCTTGGGTACCGCTTGGTCGGGTGTCCGCGGCCATGGCCACGGCAGCAGGACAGCAAAAATCAGCCCGATAAATGTGCCAGTGATAGTTAATTGCAGCGGAATCTCGCGTCCCGCCAAATCACACGCCGCCGCCACCATGAGGAATGAGAAAAGCGTCACGTGACACACCCACACTGCCCACCATTGCCAGGGATAAAAGCCGTTGTTGATGGCAAAGCGCTGATCTTGCGTGGTTGGCCAGCCGTGGATGTTGCTGGTTACCTCGGCATAAAACAGCGCGGCAAACCCTGCGGCGGTCAGGAATTCGATCACCAGATAGCGAGGCGAGAACTTGGCGCCACACGAACGGCAGCGCCCGCGCAGCCATAGGTAACTGAGCAGCGGCACATTGTCATACCACTTGATCCGCTGCAAACAACTGCCGCAGCGCGAGCCGGGCCACAGGATGCTCTTTTCCAGCGGCATCCGTGCGATACACACATTGAGAAAGCTGCCAACGACGGCGCCCAGGAGAAACGCCACGATCAGCCAGTAATAAACCATGGTGCTAAGGTTTCGCGGCCAACTTGTCCAAAATCGCCTTGGCCACATCTTCGGGGCAACGGCCGACCGTGTCTACAACGAAATGGGCACATTCCGCATAAAGAGGTTCGCGCACCTGGAGCAGGCCTTCGATTTCCGCCAGGCCGCCCACGGTCAGATCGGGGCGGCGGTGTTTCGTGTCGGGGTCAACTTGCAAGCGTTGCCACAATGTACCCGCGTCGGCGGTCAACCACACCACCTTGCCGGAGTCCTTGAGTCGTTGGCGATTGTCCGCACGCAGGATAATGCCGCCGCCCGTGGCCACGACGTGGCGAGGCAGATTACACAGGTCCGCGAAGATTGCTGCCTCGATGTCACGGAACGCCGTCTCGCCGTCGTGGGCGAAGATTTCGCGGATGCTGCGGCCCTGTTGTTGCTCCAGATCGGCGTCGGCATCGCGCCAATTCCATCCCAGTCGTTCAGCCAACAGGCGAGCAACGGACGATTTTCCAGTCCCGCGCAAGCCGATGAGGAAGATTGGCAATGGTTGGTCGGACATGGTCAGCGGGGTCTAATGCTAAGCCGCAAGTGGCTGAATTTCATTCCGGCTCGCGAATCGCCACCGGCGACAACGCTCGGTGGATGATGCCGCGCATGTAGTCCAAAGGCGGCTCCATGCCTGTAAACAACTTGAATTGCAATGCCGCCTGACGCACGAACATGTCCACGCCCGTTAGCACATGGCAACCGCGGGAACGAGCTTCTTTGACGAGGAGCGTCGTTTCCGGCGTGTAGATCGCGTCCATGACCATGATGCCGGGCTTCAAAAAGCTGTGATGCAGCGGACTTTCGTCGGTGTTGGGGTGCATGCCCACGGACGTGCAATTGATGACCACGTCCGCCAGGATGTTGTGGCGGGCAGCCCAGTCAACAGCCCGGCAATCGACCTGCTCGGCCAACTTGTGCGCTTTATCCGCCGAGCGATTGGCGATGGCCAGGAGACTGACTTCCTTGGCAAGCGCGTGGGCGACGGCCTTGGCCACGCCCCCGGCGCCTAGCAGCAACACGCTACGGGAGTGCAGCGTCGGCGGCGAGCCGTCGGCGTTCGCTGGCAAATGGGCGTGGATCGAATCGAGCGCGGCCTGGGCATCGGTGTTGAAAGCAGACCAGCCGGTATCCGTCCGCACCAGCGTATTGGCGGCCTGCACGCGCGTCACGGCCGCGTCGCGCTGAGTGGCGAGTGTCGCCGCCATTTCCTTGTGCGGGATGGTGACGCTGTAGCCGCGGACCGGCAACTTGTCGAACGCCTTGAGAAACCCCGGCAATTCGGCGCGCGAGACGCGAAACGGCACATAAACCGCGTTGATGCCGAGCTTGCGAAACGTCTTGTTGTGGATCAAGGGGCTGAGGCTGTGGGCCACCGGATCACCGATGACGCCGTAGATCGCCGTTTGACGGTTGAGCCGGTCGATGTCGTAGATGTTGTGGAGGTCGTCGAAAGACGGCAAGCCCGGCGCGATGCCCCGTTCTTTGTTGAACGCCGCATAGGTGAAGGGTGCGCCGAAACAGGGCCCCAATATCCGGCTTGCAAAGCCCAGGTCGCCCATGCAATGCGC
>Ga0134121_10002946_pt1 | contig 14410 bp, 17 predicted proteins | sample KB301_FD_96463 | JGI IMG/M metagenome (GOLD analysis project Ga0134121, IMG submission 96463) | Terrestrial soil microbial communities without Nitrogen fertilizer from Kellogg Biological Station, Michigan, USA - KB3-0-1 | ecosystem: Environmental > Terrestrial > Soil > Unclassified ...
AGGGATGGTCGGGCGAGCACTGGAACGCGATGTCCAGCGCCACCTGGATGTTTCTTTCAGACGCTTTCCTGACCAGAAGCTGAAAATCCTCGAGCGTCCCCAGCTCCGGATTGATCGCCTTGTGCCCGCCCTCTTTTGCGCCGATCGCCCACGGGCTGCCGACGTCGCCGGGCTTCGCCGACACCGCGTTGTTCTTCCCCTTGCGCGCCGTGGTGCCGATCGGATGAACCGGCGGCAGATAAAGCACGTTGAAGCCGAGCTTCTCCACGTACGGCAGCACGTCGATCACGCCCTTGAAGCCGCCGAAGGAGCGCGGGAACAGCTCGTACCAGGAGCTGAAGCGCGCGCGCACCGGCTCGACCACGACCTCGTAGATTTTTGCGTCTTGCCTGGTTCTGCTTTCCTCCGGAGGCGGGAGCTCCGCCGCCATCGCGGATTCGAAATCGGGGAGGTCGGAGCCGAGGAGCTGCGAGCCGATCTGCAGGTCGATGGCGAGGTCCTGCCCGGCCTCCTGGCGCTTCTTCAGGTCGCGCTTCCAGGTGAGGAAGGGATCGGTCCAGCCGCGCACCGTGTACTGGTAGCGGCCGAGCTTCTCGACGCGGAACGAGGCGACCCAGTGGTCGTTGTACCGGAACGCCATCGGCACGCGTTTCCAGTCTTTTTCATCGGCATGCCGGAAAAGCAATTCAGTCGACACGGCATCGTGTCCATCCGCGAATGCGTCGACATGCACCTCGATCTCTTCGCCGACCACGCGCTTGACCGGATAGCGGCCGCCGTCCACCTGGGGACGGACCGACTCGATGACGACGCGCGCCGGCGCCTGCAGCTCCTCGCGCGACTTCGGTTTTTCGCGCGGATTATTCAGGCTTGAAGAGGAGCACGCCGAGCGGCGGCAAGGTAAGCGTGAGCGAGTGGTGCAGGTCCTCGTACGGCATCGGCTGCGCCTCCACGCCGCCCTGGTTGCCCATGCCGCTGCCGCCGTAGTACTCGGCGTCGCTGTTCAGGAGCTCGCGCCAGCGCCCGCCCTGCGGCACGCCGACGCGGTAGTTGTAGCGCGGCACCGGGGTGAAGTTGAACACCGCCAGCAGCGGCGGGCTGTCCGGCGCCAGGCGCAGGAACGAGAGCGCGCTCTGCTCCCAGTCGCCGCGCTGAACCCAGCGGAAGCCGTCGACGGAGAAGTCTTTCTCGTGAAGCGACTTCTCGCTCCGGTAGACCCGGTTGAGGTCCGCCACCCAGCGCTGCACGCCCTCGTGGCGCCTGTCCGCGTCCAGCGCGTGCCATTCCAGGCTGTCCTCGTGCGTCCATTCGCGCCGCTGGGCGAACTCGTCGCCCATGAACAGCATCTTCTTGCCCGGATGCGACCACATCATGCCGTAGAGCAGCCGCACGTTCGCGAACTGCTGCCACGCGTCGCCGGGCATGCGGCCGATGATCGAGCCCTTGCCGTGCACCACCTCGTCGTGCGAGAGCGGCAGCACGAAGTTCTCGTGGAACGCGTACCACAGGCTGAAGGTGAGCTCGTCGTGGTGGTGCTTGCGGTACACCGGGTTGCGCTTGAAATAGCCGAGCGTGTCGTGCATCCAGCCCATGTTCCACTTCATGCCGAAGCCCAGGCCGCCGACGTAGGTCGGGCGCGACACCTGCGGCCACGCGGTGGACTCTTCGGCGATGGTCTGCACGTCGGGGAAGTCGCGGTACACGCCCTCGTTCAGGAAGCGCAGGAAGTCGATGGCGTCGAGGTTCTCGCGCCCGCCGTGGCGGTTGGGAATCCACTCGCCCTGCTTGCGCCCGTAGTCGAGGTACAGCATCGACGCCACCGCGTCGACGCGCAGGCCGTCGGCGTGGTACTTGTCGAGCCAGAAATGCGCGCTCGACGAGAGGAAGGCGCGCACTTCGTTGCGGCCGTAGTTGAAGATCGCGCTCGCCCAGTCCGGGTGGTGGCCCTGGCGCGGGTCGGAGTGCTCGTACAGGTGCGTGCCGTCGAAGAAGCCGAGGCCGTGCTTGTCCCACGGGAAGTGCGACGGCACCCAGTCGAGAATCACGCCGATGCCGTTCTGATGCAGGACATCGATCATGTGCATCATGTCCTGCGGCGTGCCGTAGCGCGCGCTCGGCGTGAAGTAGCCGGTGGTCTGGTAGCCCCAGGAGCCGTAGAACGGGTGCTCCATGAGCGGCATGAACTCGACGTGGGTGAAGCCCATGCGCTTCACGTAGTCGGCGAGCATCGGGGCGATCTCGCGCGCGCTCAGCAGCCGCCGCGGATCCGACGGATCGCGCCGCCAGGAGCCGAGGTGCATCTCGTACACCGACCACGGCGCGTCGAGCGCGTTGACCTTGCCGCGGCTCTTCATCCACTCGCCGTCGCTCCATTCGTAATCGAGCTTCCACACCATCGAGCCGGTGCGCGGCGGCATCTCGGAGCGGAAAGCGTAGGGATCGAACTTGTCGGCGCTGTAATTGCCGCTCTTCGAAACCACGTGGAACTTGTAGAGGCTGCCCTGCTTCGCTTCCGGCACCTTGGCGCTCCAGATGCCGGCATCGCTGCCGCGCATCGGGTGGGCGCGCGGGTCCCAGCCGTTGAAGTCCCCGATCACCGAGACCTGGGCCGCGTTCGGCGCCCACACTGCGAATTGCGTTCCGTCGCCGAGGAGGTGCGCCCCGAGCTTGTCATAGAGACGGGTATGGGTGCCCTCCCGGAACAGGTAGAGGTCGTGACCGGTCAGAGCTACTGGGCGTTCAGCCAGAGTGGGCATCGTTAGCGAGGGATTGGCCTCTATACTTTTGAGCCATGCAGACGGACTACGTTCAGCGATTTCTCTTCGAGAATCTGGACATTAGGGGGCGCCTGGTGTGCCTGACGGGGGCGTGGCAACGGATGCTGGACGGCCGCGGCTACCCCGAAGATATCGCAGCTCTCCTGGGTCATACCACCGCACTCAACGTACTTTTGGGGGCGAATCAGAAGGGCTCCGGACGGGTTACCCTGCAGGTGCAAGGCTCGGGCCCGGTCAAGCTGCTGGTCTCGGACTGCACCGCCGAGCTGCGGATCCGGGGAATGGCCAGCTTTGAGCGCTTTTCCAGTCCTTTTACGGAAAGATCTCTCCTGGGGGATGGCCGCCTGTCGGTGACGCTGGAAGACGTCAAGAGCGGCCAGGTCTACCAGAGCCTGGTGCCGCTCGAGGGCGAGACCCTGGAGCAGATCTTCGAGCACTACCTGGCCCAATCCGAGCAGAGCACCGCGTTCCTGCGCCTCAAGGCCGATGGCGGCGCGCTCTGCGGGCTGCTGCTCGAGAAGCTGCCGAAGGCCGACGCGCGCGACCCCGACGGCTGGAACCGCGTTACCCACCTCGCCTCGACCCTGACCCTCGACGAGACGCGCGATGCGCAGCCCTACGACCTGCTCACGCGCGTCTTCCCCGAAGAGCTGATGCGCGTGTTCCGCCTCTACGCGGTCGAGTACCACTGCCCGTACGACGAGTCCAAGGTGAAGGACATGCTGCTCGGCCTTGGACGCGAAGAAGTCGAGTCGATCCTCGCCGAGCAGGGCGAGGTGGTGATCCGCAACGAGATGTGCAACCACGAGTACCGCTTCGATGCGAAAAGCATCGAAGAGCTTTTCGCGCGCCACTAAAATGCCATGATTCAGCGCTACCCTTTGCTCATGAAATCCATCTTAGCCATCGCCATCGCCCTGGCGCTCGCCGCTTGCAGCGAGCCGCCGCCCCCGCCGAAGCCCGCGGCCCCCGCCGCTGCGGCGCCCACGCCGCAGGCCGAAGCCCCGAAAGCGCCGGAAGCGAAAGCGCCCGAGGCGCCCAAGCCCGATCCGAACAAGGAGCTCGCGAGCCGCGTGAAGCGGGCGCTCGAGGGCGAGGCGAAGATCCAGGGTGCCGGCATCGACGTCACCGCCGCCGACGGCAAGGTCACGTTGTGGGGGACGACCGCCACCGCGGCGGAGCGCAACCGCGCCGCGCAGGTCGCCGCCAAGGTCGAAGGCGTGACCGCGGTCGACAACCAGCTCAAGGTGGTGAAGGGCTCCTAAGTCGACGGCTTGGAGGCCGCGGCGCAGTCCTGGACCGTCTTCCAGTACTCGTCGACCGCGGGCTCGGAGAGCGCCACCGGCCCGGGCGCGCCCGGGCCGGTCGACGCGGCCGGGCGCTGGACGCGCATCTCGGCGAAGCCTCCTTTTTCGCCCGCCTTGCCGAACGTGATGGCGTAGTGGGTGAAGCCGTCCGAGTACCTGCCCTTGGCGCTGTTGAAGACCACGTAGCTGTCGATTCCCTCGACCCGGAGCTTCGCCGACAGGCGCTGCTGGGTGCATTGCGCCACGGCCTGGTGCGAGGCCGGGAACGTCGTCATGCGGATCGCCTCGTTGCGCTGGATGTGGCCGACCTTCGTGCACGCGCCGATCAGGTAGGCCAGCAAGAAGATCCCCGCCATCTGCATCGCTTGCTTCGTCATTTCTTGTCTCCCTCGGTGGTTGCTAGCCGGCGGCCTTGGCCTGCGCCGCGCAGTCCTGCACGGTCTTCCAGTATTCGTTGATCACATCCCGCGCGGGCGGCACGCGGCCGCCGGGCGGCACGCCCGGTCCGGGCGCCGGCGCGGGCCGCACCACGCGCAGCTCCGCGAACGAGCCTTTCTCCGGCGCCTTGCCGACCGTCACCGCAAAGTGCGTGATGCCTTCCGCCTGCCTGCCCTTCACGCTGTCGTAGACCACGAACCGGTCGATGGAATCGGCCTGCAGCTTGCCGCCGAGGCGCAGCTGGACGCATTGCGCCACGGCCTGGGGCGGGCCCGCGAACGTCATCACGCGAACCGGCTCGGTGCGCTGGATGTGACCGACCCGCGTGCACGCGCCGATGAGGTAGGCGAGAACCAGGATCCCCAGAACGCGCATTGCCGTTGTCGTCATTCTCCGACTCCATGCTCGCCGGACCCGCGGGCCGGGTCGTGTGATCCGCCCTGCCTATTGAGGGAATAGAAGGTCGAGAACATCATGGGAACCCTGGTGCGGGGATAGCTCAATGGCAAGAGCGCGGTCAATCCCCGATCGAGATCTGAGTCCGAATCTCAGTCCCCGCTCCAACTCCCCCCTCTAGCGATTCTGGCCCCCGGCCACAGGTCGTGGCGGCTGCGCGCATATTGTGGCGGATAGCCGAGCTCGACGCCAAATTTCTCCGCCGCGTGCCATACCCAGCGCGGGTTATCGAGGAACGCGCGCGCCATCACGACCATGTCGGCCTTCCCGGACACCAGGATCTGCTCGGCCTGCTGCGGGTCCGCGATCATGCCGACGGTCTGCACCTTTATTCCGGCCGCGTTCCTGATTTTTTCGGCGAACGGCACCTGGTAGCCCGGCCCCAGCGGGATGCGCGCCTGCGGCACGAGCGCGCCGCTCGACGCGCAAACGTAGTCGAGGCCGATGCGCTCCAGCTCGCGCGCATAGGTCAGCGCGTCGTCGGGGCCGAACCCGCCCGGCATCCAGTCGCTGGCGCTGATGCGCGCTCCCAGCGCCCGCTCGCGCGGCCACACCTCGCGCACCGCGCGCGCCACCTCGAGCGGAAACTGCATTCGGTTTTTTCCATAACTATCCCGCCTGAGGTTGCTCAGGGGAGACAGGAACTGGTGCAGCAGGTAGCCGTGCGCCGAGTGCAGCTCGACCACGTCGAAGCCGATGCGCTTCGCCCTTTCCGCGGACGCGACGAAGGCATCGACCAGGCCGCGGATTTCCGCCGTCGTCAGCTCATGCGGGACGTGCCAGCCCTCGCCGTAGGCGATCGCCGACGGCGCGACGGTGCGCCACGGCGACTGGTCCTCGCGCAGCCACTCGCGCCCCTCCCACGGCACCTGCGACGAGGCCTTGCGCCCGGCGTGCGCGAGCTGCACGCCGATCGGATTCTTCGACAGGCGCCGGCAGGCCTCGATCACGCGCTTCATCGAGGCCTCGTTGTGCTCGCTGTAGAGCCCGGCGCAGTGGTGCGTGATGCGGCCTTCGCGCGTGACGTGCGTCGCCTCGAGGATCATCAGGCCGGCGCCGGAATACGCCAGGTGGCCGAGGTGCACCAGGTGCCAGTCGTTCATCGAGCCGTCGTCGGCCGAGTACTGGCACATCGGCGAGATCACGATGCGGTTCGGCAGCGTGATGCCGCCGAGCTCGAGCGGGGTGAAGAGCTTTACAGCCATCGGCGCACTTTTCGCCGGTAGTTTTCGAACTCGGCGCCGAAGCGCGCCTGCAGCGCGCGCTCTTCGGGTCCGATCTGGAATCGATTCAGGTAGGCCACGAAAAGCGGAAGGATAGCAAGCGCGGCCCAGTTGGACACGATGCACGCCCAGGCGGCGAGCAGCAGCAGCATGGCGAGGTACATCGGGTTGCGCGTCCAGCGGTAGATACCGCCGGTAACGAGCGCCGTGCTCGCCTCCGGCTTCAGCGGGTTGACGGTGGTCTTCGCGCGGCGGAAGCCGAGCACTGCCGGCAGTCCGATGACCAGTGCGGCGATGAAGAAAACCGCCGCAACGACAGCACGGCCTGGCAGCTCGAAATCGAGCGCGGGCAATGCGATCAGCCACATCAGCAGCGCGCACGCCCCCATGACGACCGGCGGCGGTACACGATGTTCAAGGCGCAGCGACAGAGATCTTTCTCTCAGCGAATGCCTTGCGGATGGCCTGCGCGAAGGCGGCCGCGCCGGGCTGGTCGCCGTGCAGGCAGAGCGTGTCGGCGGCGACCGCAACGCGCTTGCCCGAGAGGCTGGTGACGTACCCGTCCTGCACCATGGCGAGCGCCTGCCGCACCGATTTCGCCTTGTCCTCGATCATGCCGCCGGGCTTGTCGCGCGGCGCGAGCGTACCGTCGTCGGAGTAGCCGCGGTCGGCGAACACCTCGCCGAGAACCGGGATGCCGGCGCGCTTCGCGATCTGAAAGTTCTTGCTGTTCGACAGCACGTAGAGCATCACGCCGAGATCCTTCGCGGCGCGCACCATCGCCTCCGACAACCCTTCGTCGGTGGCCGCCATGTTGTAGAGCGCCCCGTGGCACTTGATGTGATGCAGCTTCGCGCCGGCCGCGCGCGCGAAGCCCTCGACCGCGCCCGCCTGGTAGACCACCAGGTCGTACATGTCCTGCGCCGAGATCTTCATCGGCCGGCGGCCGAATCCCTGGATGTCGGGCAGCGACGGATGCGCGCCGATCGCGACCCCGTGGTCGAGCGCGAGGCGCACCGTCTTGCGGATGGTGGCCGGGTCGCCGCCGTGGAAGCCGCAGGCGATGTTCGCGGAGCTGATGTGCGGCATGACCTCGGCGTCGGCGCCCATCGTCCACGCGCCGTAGCTTTCGCCCATGTCGCAGTTGAGATCGATTTTCTTCATTTCTTGCCGTATTCCCACGCGATGCCGCGCACTGCCGACTGCAGCCGCTCGCGCGCATCCTTGCGCAGCTCGCCTGCGATCTCCAGGCTGCAGCGCGCGAAGTGTACCTTGCCGCCGGGTGCGAGCTGCGCGAGGCGCGCCACGTCGGCCGAGGCGATCTCGGCGATGCGCGGATAGCCGCCGGTGGTCTGGTGATCGGCCATCAGCGCGATCGGCACGCCGCTCGGCGGCACCTGCACCGAGCCGAGGCAGGTCGGGCCGGAAAGGATCTCGTCGGCCTGCGGCCGCCCCAGCGGCGGCCCGCTCAGGCGAAAGCCCATGCGGTTCGACTCGGGCGCCACGCTCCACACCGTGTCCAGGAACGCGCGCTGCGACGTGGCATCGAAGCTGGCGTAGTGCTGGCCGTCGATCACGTGCACCAGGATCGGCTCGCGATCGGGCAGCGTGAACGGCGGCGCCGACCACTTCACCGTGCCGTCCCTGGTTTTTTTCAACTTGGAGAATCTTTCCGCGGCGGCCGCGTCCCGCAGCGGCAGCACATCCCCGTGCTTGAGCGCGCGCCCTTCGAAACCGCCGAACTGTCCCGGCAGGTAGGTGGCGCGGCTGCCGAGCACCGGCTCGACGCCGAAGCCGCCGGCGACCGCGAGGTAGGCGCGCGCGCCGCGCACCGCGCGGCCGACGTTGAAGCGCGAGCCCTTGCGGGCGAGCGTCGGCCGGTTGTGCGGGAAGCCGCCCTGGAACTCGGCGCCGCACACCGCGACCAGCGTGTCCTGCTCGAACTGCAGCTCGGGGCCGATCACCGTGATCTCGAGCGCCGCCTCGTTCGCATCGTTGCCGACCAGCGCGTTGGCGAGGGCGAACGCCACCGGGTCCATCGCGCCGCCGGGACACAGCCCGACGCGCTGGTAGCCATGGCGGCCTTCGTCCTGGACGGTGGTCAGCAATCCCGGCCGGAGAACGCGCACGCTCACTGCGCCGCCGCCATCTCGATGAACTGCGCGCGGCTGATCGCGCGGAAGCGGATGCGGTCGCCGGGCCAAAGCAGGCTCGGGCGCTGGCGCCTGGCGTCGAACAGCACCATCGGCGTGCGGCCGATCACGTTCCAGCCGCCGGAGATGGCGTAGGGATAGACCACGGTCTGCTCGTTGGCGATCGCCACCGAGCCCGCCGGCACCACCGCGCGCGGCGACGAGCGCCGCGGCACCGTGAGCTTGGGGTCGAGCCCGCCCATGTAGGCGTGGCCGGGCGCGAAGCCCATCATCAGCACGCGGTACTCGCCCGCGGCGTGACGCGTAGCCACCTCTTCGGGCGGGACCTGCGCCTTCTTCGCGATTTCCGCCAGGTCGAGCGCGAACTCCGGCTCGTAGCAGACCGGCAGCACCACGTCGCTGCCCGGATTGTCCTTGGCGGCGAGCGCGGGCTTCATCGACTCGTTGACCAGCGCGAGCGCCTCTTCCAGCGGCTTGGCCGGGAACTCGGCATGGTCCGGGTCGAAATGCAGCGCGAGGCCGCCGAGCGCCGGCACCACGTCGCGGATCCAGGGCACCTTGCGCTTCAGGATGGCGAGCGCGAGCCGCTGCACGACGCTGTTGACGTCCAGATCGAGGGTGCTGGAGAACTCGACGTAAGCCGCCGAGTCGCCCAGCGGGATCACGCCCAGGGGACGAGGTTGCGCCATGGGGAAGCTTCTATACCGCAGTACTAATCGTTGGGGCCCTTCGGAACTGCAACGCCGATCATGCAGTCACGGTTGACCAGACCGGCCAGTCGCTCCTCGCTCCAGCCCTCGGTGCCCGAGGGCCGCGACGGCAGGACGATGTAGCGCATGTCGGCGGTGGAATCGTGCACGCGGATCTGGACGTTCTCGGGAATACTCAGCCCGAACTCTGCCAGAACCGCGCGCGGCTCGCGCACCATGCGCGAGCGATAGTTGCGGGATTTGTACCACTCGGGCGGGATGCCGAGCAGCATGCGCGGATAGCACGAGCACAGGGTGCAGACGATGGCGTTGTGCACCTGCGGCGTGTTCTCCACCGCGAGCAGCTTGAGCGCCGGCACGTCGAGGCCGAGCTCCTCGCAGGCCTTGGTGCCGTTCTCCAGCAGGCGCTGCTTGAAGCCGGCGTCCACCCAGGCGCGCGCCACCACTTTGGCGCCGCGCTCGGGGGTGCGGTTGCGCATGTCCTCGACCGTCGCGTCGACCTGCTCGTTGGTGACGATGCCTTTCTCCACCAGCAGCTCGCGCAGGCTGATCTCCATGAGCTGGAAGTAGCTGAGCGGCCGGTAGTTACCTTGGTCTTTCATGCCTGTTCGAGCCAGTGCTGGAAAATTTCGACCTCGAGGACGTCGTCCTCGTTCCCCCGGTAATCGGGCCAGACTTCCTTCTGCCGGAAGCGCACGCGATACAGCGGCAACTTCGGCAATCCGTCGCGCATCTGCGCGAGCTCTTCGGGGTTCGGGAACGCGCCGCAGATGCGCTCGACGGTGCCGGTGCAGCCGCGGATGTAGTACGGCGTGCGCACGTGGCCGAGCGGGTAGGCTTTGACCACCTTCACGCGCTCGCCGGGCTTGAACTTAGCTTCGCTCACGGACCTCGGCCATCTTGTGCGCCAGCTCTTCGGTGGTGATCACGCCGCGCTGGATCAGCGTCTGCGTAATCGAGCTCACCCAGCGGTCGTAGTAGTTCATGCGCTCGTAGGCGTCGGGCGGCAGCGCCTCGATGTTCTTGCGCAGCTCGTCCACCGTGATCATGCGCGTCGCGCCCTTGATGCCCGACAGGATCATCATCAGCGCGTCGACCCGCCGCTCCCACTGCTCGTAGTCGTGCTCGTCATACGCGACCTTGTCCGCCGGCAGCCCGCCCATGTCGTGGTGGCCGCGGGCGCCCACTTCCTTGATTTTCGCTGCAAGCTCATAAGAGGTGATGAGGCCGCGTTCCACGAGGCTGGCCGCGAGCGACATCAGCCAGCGCTCGTAGTAGCTCAGGGCATCGTACAGCTCCGGCGGCAGGGCCTCGATGTTCTTGCGCCGCTGGTCGACCGTGAGCAGCCTGCCCGCGCCGAGCAGCACCGCCAGCGCGTCGATGCGCCGCTCCCACAGATCGTAGTCGTGCTCGTCGCGCTCGACCTTGCCCGCCGGGCGGCCGCCGAGATCGTGGTGGCCGCGCTCGATCATTTTCCGCCGAACATCGGCGCCAGCACGGCCACCACCACCAGGCCGACGACCAGCGCGAGGAAGATCCACACCAGGATCGAGGTCTTGTACTTCACGTGCGGCGTGGCGGCGATCACGTCCTGGTACTCCGGCGCGAAGATGGTGCGGCCTTTCTTCGAGAGGAAGAGGTAAAGGATGTAGCCGTTGATCAGCGTGCCGATCGGGAAGCCGATCAGGCCGATCGCCGACAGGATGCAACCGATGATGCGCCCCCACGGACGCAGCGCGCGCACTCCATAGCCGGCAAAGAACTGGCCGACGCCGACGGCAAGCAGCCCCACGGCGATCGCAATCCCCGCGCTATTTGTCCGCCCGCCCGCCAGCGCGCCGAGCGCGGCGATCGTCACCCCGATACCGCCCAGGTAATAGAGGATGCCGACCGCCTTGACCGAGGCCTCGTGGTTGATGTGCGCTTTGCGAATCGCCTCCGCTTCGGCGTTGGCGGAGACGTCTTCGACCGGCGCAGAGGGCGCCGCGTACGGATTGAATGCGGTGTTGCTCATGTTCTCCCCTTTGTTTTCAGGCCACCCATTCCGAAACCGGAGCCCTTGCTTCGTGCAGCGGCTGGCAGACGATATCCACTAATGTAGGGCCATCGAAGGCCAGAGCGCTTTTCAGGACGGCACGCAGCTCGCCCGGCTGCGTTACCCGCCAACTCCGCACCCCGAAGCCCTCGGCGACCTTCGCGTGGTCGGTCACGCCGAAATCGACCGAGAAATAGCGCTGCTGGTAGCCGGATTTCTGCCCCGCCTTGATCCAGCCGTAGACCGCGTTCGAGATCACCACGAAGGTGATCGGCAGCTTGAGCCGCACCGCGGTCTCGAGCTCGCCTACGCACATGCCGAAGCTGCCGTCGCCCATCACCGCGACGGTCTTGACCTGCGGCCGCGCGACGTGCGCGCCCATCGACGCCGCCATGGCATAGCCGAGCGCGCCGTGCGCGCGGTTGGAGAAATAGCGCCGGCCGGTGCCGCGCACCACGTAGTAGGCGGAGAAGTACGGGCACGGCGTGCCGGGATCGGCCACGACGATGGCATCTTTGTCCAGCAAGTTGCCGATTTCCTTCACCACTCGTTCGGGCTTGATCGGAGTATCGGCGGCGTTCGCGAGGGCTTCGAACTTTTCGAACTTGGCGCGCTTCTGCTGGTCGACGAACGAGAGATCGCCTTCGCGCGTGTAGCCCTCGAGCGCCTCGTTCAGCGCCGCGAGGCAAAGCCGCGCGTCGCCGATGAGCGGCACGTCGACCTTGTAGTTGGTGCCCGGCACCGCGGGGTCGACGTCGATATGGATGATGCGCGCCTTGCCCGCCGCGGGATGGCGCCAGCGCTCGGTGGTCACCGAGCCGGCGCGGCAGCCGACGAATACCACCACGTCCGCGGCATCGACCACTGCGCGCGTCTCGGGCGTGCCGCCGTTCGAGCCGACCACGCCCACCGACTGGGAGCAGCGCTCGTCGATCGAGCCCTTGCCGCTGATGGTGGTGGCGACCGGCGCGCACAGGTTTTCCGAAAGGATGGCCAATTCCGCTTCCGCGCCGGAAAGCACCACCCCGCCGCCGCAGATGAACAGGGGATGCCGTGCTCTCCTCAAGACCTTTGCCGCCATTTCGACGAGCGATGGATCTGGAGACACCCGCCTGGAGGGGAAAGCGCCGAGGGTTGGATCGCCCCATACATCCGAACGCTCGACCTGACCGTTCTGCACGTCGAACGGCAGCGCGATGTGCGCCGCGCCCGGGCGCCCGGTGGTCATCGCCTCGAACGCCTTGCGGAAGGTGCGCGGGATGTCGACCGAGCGGTCGAGCACCGCGTTCCACTTGGTGAGCGGCTTCATCAGGGCGCGCTGGTCGAGCTCCGTCAGGGTGAATTTCCCCCGCGAGCTCACCGAAACATCGGTGTTGATGGCGAGAAGCGGAATCGAGGACTCGTTCGCCTCGACCAGCCCGGGAAGGAGGTAGGTCGCGCCGCCGCCCGACGGCCCTTCGCACACGCCGACCTTGCCGCTCAGGCGCGCGTAGCCGTCGGCCATGTACGCGGCATGGCGCTCGTCGCGGGTGAGGATGTGGCGCATCGAGCCGGGCGTTGAACCGGCTCTGGCGAGCGCATCATATAAAGGAAGGCTGGTGTCGCCGCAGAGCCCGAAGATCACTTCGACGCCGTGCGCCCTGAGCATCTCGACCACCGCCTCGGCGCCGCTGAGCGCGACCGCCGGGGCCTCCACCGGCCTGTTCATGCAGCTATCTTACGCTGCGGGGGCGGCGGCCGACTTCACCACCATCGAGCGCCAGTATTTCTGGTCACGGTGGCAATACCACTGCTTGGTCTCGAGGTCGATGTTGGCGCAGATGCCGCCGTCGCCGTACGCGATGCCGTCGGCGCAGGAGAAATGCAGGAAAGGCCCGAACACTTCGGAGGACTCGTCCTTCCCGTTCTCGAAATGGATCTTCACCGGGCATGCGCAATCCACGCGGAAGAATTTCCGCCCGTGCACCGACCATTCGTGCTTCTGGTGCCGGGCGAGAACCTCGCCGCCGTGCTTGGCGCGCATGGTCTCGCCGTCGACGCAGATCTCGGGCAAAGGCCCGATCTCGACGGTGGGACTCGGCCCGGCTTCGGCGAACACCAGCTTCAGCATCGCTGGAGCCTGGCTGGGGAATGTGTTATTTCCATCTGCATGGACGTTTCCAATCGACAACGCCCGCCGCTCGGCGAGCTCTGCCTGGATCACCTTGCACATTTTGTGCCCGACCTGGGCGGCGCGGCCGCGGTGTGGGAGAAGCTCGGCTTCGCGGTCACGCCGGTATCGCACCACGAAGTCGCGGGCCAGCCCGCCGGGACCTCGAACCGCTGCGTGATGCTCGAGGAAGGCTATCTCGAGCTGCTCTCACCGAGCCCGGGAAACGCCTCGGATACGCCGAACGCGCAACGCGTTCGCGACCGGATGAGGCGCTTCGTCGGCGTGCACCTCGCGTGCTTCGGCACGCCGGACGCGGCGGCTGAGCAGCGCCGTCTCGCCGCGCAGGGCTTCGAGCCCGAGCCGGTGGTGCACCTCAAGCGCCGCATCGAGACCGGCGCGACGGTCGAGTTCCGCGTGGTGTACGTGGCACCCGGCAGGATGGCCGAGGGCCGCGTGCAGTACTGCGAGCATGTGACCCCGGCGCAGGTATGGCGCGAAGAATTCGTCAACCCCTTCGCGCTCAGCGCCGTTTATGTAGTGGCGGACGATCCGGAGGAGGTTGCGGCGCGTTGGGGACGCTTCGGCGGCCTGCTGCCGCGGCTGGAGGACGGTTTCGTCCGCCTCGATACCGCGCGAGGCCGAGTGATGATTGGTCATAGCAAAATGCTTTCCAACTTGTTCGGCGCAGTGCCGCCCGCCCCGGCGCTCGCCGGCTATGCACTCTCCTGCAGCGACCCGGACGCGTTCGCCGCGCGCTGCAGCAAGGCCGGGCTCGAAGTCTCGGGCCGCACAGTCGCTCTGCCTCCGGCGCTCGGCGGGGCTTGGCTGCTAGAATCCCGCGCCAAGGAGGAGTTCTCATGAAAATCGTCAAGTTGCTGCTGGGGATGGCGCTCGCCGTCTCCGCGGGCGGCGTGTTCGCGCAAACCGTCAAGATCGGCTTCATCACCAGCTACTCGGGCCTGAACGGCAACCTCGGGCCGTACATGGAGCGCGCGGTGCGCCTGTACCTGAAGCAGCACGAGAAAGAGCTGGGCGGCGTCAAGGTCGAGCTGATCACGCGCGACGACACCGGTCCCAACCCCGACAAGGCGAAGCAGCTCGCGCAGGAGCTGGTGGTGCGCGACAAGGTCAACCTGCTCGCCGGCGTGATCTTCACGCC
>Ga0134121_10002947_pt1 | contig 14407 bp, 22 predicted proteins | sample KB301_FD_96463 | JGI IMG/M metagenome (GOLD analysis project Ga0134121, IMG submission 96463) | Terrestrial soil microbial communities without Nitrogen fertilizer from Kellogg Biological Station, Michigan, USA - KB3-0-1 | ecosystem: Environmental > Terrestrial > Soil > Unclassified ...
TAGATTCCTTTGCCCCAATTGTTTTCTGTATTTGCTTTATCTCCCATGAGTCGAAATCCATCCTTCATAATCTTAGACGAATTTTCCTCTGGAGTAAAATGATACCAGACAGTCGGGAATTTCCCTTCAAGCAACAATTGTTTAAATTTAATCGTCATTTCTTTTTGGTCGAATTCCATTCAGTCACATCAATATTTTTAGGCACAACTCCTTTTTTAAGGGTCAATTCATATTCCTTTTGTTGTCGAGAACTTATGCTTCGAGTAAACAAGGAATAATTAACAAGGGTATCAAACCAATTAACATCATTCATTGAAATCTGTCCACGCAAAACGAATATTTTTGACTTTGATTTTCCTGTAAGAGATGCCTTTATACTTTGAATTTTTGAAAACATGGAAATCAAATTCCGTATGTTGTTTTCATTGAATGTCCAAGATATGCCTATGTTTCTATTTAAACGGATGTGTTTAGCGGCATCAACAAAAATAACTCTCCATATAGTCAAACTGTTGTCCTGTTCTTCAAACATTTTACGAAACATCTGCCCAATCTTCACAACACTGTTTATGTAGGATTTTGAATATGAGCCTTCGGTGTAATGCGTTTTTTTGTAGATAGCAGCATCAAGGTCATCTTTGAATTCCAACTCTTCATTAAGCATCAACTCAGGATGAATGAAATCTGCATCTGTTCGGTCCAAGTGTTGTCGAAATATTTGCCCCATCTCCTCTGAAATCTCTTGCCACTTCGGATATATTCGAACGTCATAATACATCGTTCTCTTATTCGTATACTTCGTAGGAAGCATGTGACTCTTTTCAATACTTCTCAATGTATCGAGCATCGACTTAATCAAACCTTCCTTTACAGACTGCATGTAGTTGTAAGGAGAAATCTGAGTCTCTACAAACTCCTTAATGTCTTTCTGGTTCGCTTTGAAATTGAAAGACATACCATCATTCCACGTCTTATCGTTCAAGGCAGTGTTCAGAATAGATACAATCTTATCAATATCTTTCTGATACTTGGAATCGTCTTGTTCTTGAATCTTATAGCTCAATACTTTTGGATTTAAGACAACATACTCATTGGAATCTTCATCCCACGATTTGAATTTTAGAATATCCGCACGGCCTTTCATATCATTGATAACCTTTTTTGATGGACTTCCGGGAAGGTCCAACACTTTTGCATTAGGAGAAACCAGTGCAGTGTGAAATTCCGTTCTCGCAAAAGACGTAAACATTTCAGCATGTTCTTTTACGTCAGACCAAAATGAATTTTTCACATCAAGAGAACCCGCTCGATATAACGTAAGTCTGTTGGCATTTTCTCTCAATATTTCTTTGAACTTTATCATCCTCGTCTAATTTGATTTAGATAGTGTAGGACTTGCTCGATAATTTGATTCATCTCGGCCTGATTTTTTACTTTACCTTGTTGTTCATTATTGCCATACACATTGAACAACTGCATCAGTCTTTTTTGAAGAGTTTGGATATCTTGAGAAGATACGACGCGCTTTTCTTTTCCACCAACCGAAGTCAAAATGTTGCTGGCGAAGAATCGGGCCATGCTATCTGAGATACCTTCTGCATCTCTTCGGTAACGCAATTGGTCCGCGTAACGATTGACGAAATCAAACATTCCTGATACGATAGACTTTCCAATCTCCTGAATAGCTTTTGAGTTGTCTGGGAGTGGATGGTCCGCAAAACTATGCAAGAGGTCTGAAAATGTCGAAACTCCTCGACCGTTAAGCCATTGGCCTTTGACGTTTTCTTTTTCAAAGTGCTGACGAATAAGCGGAACAAATTCTTGTGTTCCTTGAAATCCTCGTTGACCTCTTAATGCTGCTTCCGCTTGTTCAATGTCATCTTGATTGTTTATCTCTCCATCTGTAAACAACTTGTTCTTCTTGAATTCATCTGTGAAAATAAGAGCGTTCCAAAAATCTTGCGGCTGATTCAATAAATCTTTGACCAAACCATTCGACGCAATATCTCCCAAAATAGATTGAACGCCTCTATTCGGATTCCATTGCAATTGATGTCCGTTCACCAATCCGTGTAGTTTATTTTCTCCTAAGGTAGCAACCAAACTTGGCACTTGCCCTTTCTTGTCCTCATCATTAAAGCTTTCATCAAAACTATCATTGGTAGCCTTGTTCAAAAAGTCCTCAAAATCCAATTTGTTTGAAGCATAGAGCACACACTCAAATTTATGAGCAATAGCAAACCAGTCTTGAATGAAATCAACAAGACTTCCTTGACCTCGAACAGTTTGCAACATGATTGGTCGAATAGCTTTAGGGTCTCGTTGTTGTCCTATCGCTCCTTGAAGTTTATCATCTTCTATTTTCACGTTGCGAAGATTTTTTACGACATCTGTCAAAAAGTCCAACTCTTCACTCTTCAAGTTGTCGTTCTTCATTTCAGCATTTACCAACAAAAAGTTCTTGATAGGGTTGTTTGTTGGAGGTCTGTTGGCTTCCGCTTCACTATCTGTTTTCATTTTTGCAGCCATCGTATGCATGAACTCTTTGACCTTTTCAGATATTTCATCCATGGAAGTATCATTGATACGATTGAGCAGTCCATTACTCTTCTCCCGAAGAACGTGAGCAATCACAGCTTTGTTTACTTGATGGTTCTGTACAAACATCTCCGGCTTCAATCCTTGAACGAATGTTTGAAACAGTTGATTGTATTTCGTCAGGGAGTTCAGCATGAGATTGAACACTTGCTTATACTGCTCCGAGAATGTTTTTACTGCCGGATTCTCTCTAACCAAATTGAACTGCGTATTATCTATTTTGCCTTCTGTACTTATCGAAAGTTGTGGGTTGAACCCTGCTATTGCACCCTGAATCCTGCTTATCAAATAATCTCCGTTCATGCCTTTCGAAGCCACTGACAAACGTGATAACAAAAATCTCTTTTGGTCATCAATAATTATCTTTGTCGTTGTTGCTACAACATTAGTCGTATTGGCCGCCTGAAATAGTTGTTTAAGTGCAGGATTATCTACAGTACCAAGTGCTTGTAAATATCCATTCGCAACAGGAAGCAATGCTCGATGTAAGCTTCTCATTACAGCAGACATGTTTTTTACCAACAACTGATGAACTTGGTCCGCCGTAACATTAGGTTGAACTGTATTGAGGTTCAATGAAGCGAAGATGTCTTTGATTGCAGGAACAATCGAGGCATTCGCCTCTTTCAATTGAGTGTAGACGTATAAATGCTTTGCTTCCACTTCATCTCTGTGAATCGCTTTGAGTCTTGTATCACAGTGAATGTAAAGAAGAAATATCGGCAAGCATTTATCTGTTTCTGTGACAGAGAATTTGTTTTTCCAAAATTGGAAATATGGTACAAAGATTTGATTGTAAAGAAGTGCCAAGTCGTGCTGTTCCAAGCTATAAATAACATTCAACTTGTCATTCTGAGGTACATCTTTTGGTTGCTGCTGAATATCACCATTATCAGTCGGCTGATTCGATTGATTTGCATTGTCGGCGTCTGGTGCTGGTTCTACAGAAGAATCTGCTTGAGGTTCTGCAGGAGCTTGTTCCGGGTCCGCTTCTTGAAGAATGGATTCGCGAACCATATTTGTAAATTGATTCAACACTTTTTCTGGCAATTTCTTTCCATTTCGCATTGCATCTTTTACGGAATTCCAATACACAAAATTTAAACCATCCTCACTCAAATCATTCGAAAATGTTATATTTGGATATTTCTGTTTCAATACCTCAACCATCTTATTACCGATTCCATGTCGCCTGTATTCTGGTAATACATATATTGTTTGGATTTGAAGTTTATTGGATTTCTTTTTTCCAAATTGAAGCATTCCAATCGGCTTTCCTTCCTCGTTTCGATACATAACAGCAGACATTTGACCAGAATAAATCGAATTTTCGATATGTACTCCAGCTTTCCCTATTGGCCTATAATACCCAAATGCTTCACCAAAATTTGGCGATTGATTAGCCCTATAAATTCCATGCAAATCAGTATATTTCTTAAACTCTGGCAATGTCATAGTGTAAGGTTCAATTGACAAATTTGCTTCTTGAAGAAGAGACTCGTTTATTTGTCGCGATATTACAAGAGCTTTGACAAACTGTTTTTTCAAAAAGTATTGCGCTGCTAGTTTATGATTGCCATCCAAAATAGTATATGTTCCATCTTTCTCTTTATAAACCAATGGTATGTCAATCGTTCTTGGTGGTTCACTTTGCTTGTAAAGAGATATGTATCTGTCGAGACCAGTTTTTTTAAGGGTCAACTGAGATGTTCTTAATTTGCTTATAGGAATCAATTGTACTGTTCCGTTTTCTTCGTCTTCATCCAACTCCGGGTCATGTTTCGGATAACGAGATAAAGGAAATGGATTTTTTGTTTCTTCCGAAGTGTCTTCCCAATCATCATTCCAGTTTTCTTCCTTCAAAATATTGCGGCCAGACTTCTCAATAACTTGAGGATTTTCTCCTACTGGTTTTGCTTTCAACCATTGCGAGCCTCCCATATCGCTTCCCAACGCTTGTTCGACTTTTTCTTTGGAAGGCGTACCATCATCACGCAAATTGTTGTTCTTTGCCTTTAAGTTCTTCATGATGTCTTCCTGTTGGGACGTGAAAAAGAGTGGAGCGTTATATCCAGCAATATCTCCTGTGGATGTCAGTTCCGCTAATAGCTCTTCTACTTGCGCTTGCTCTTCTTTAGTTAAGTTGCCCATTTTACAGTTGGCTCTCCATCAATTTTCTGAATATGTTTCAGGTCTTCTATTTCCACATAATGTCCAAAAACTCCATTATTTCCATTGTCGTCAAAAAATTTAATGGTAGGAAGATATCCTGATTGATTCACTACGAGATTGCCTGTAGCTCCATTGAACAATACATGTTCATCTCTTGAGTTCGCAGTATTTTCAAATCCATATCTTCTTACAAGCTGATGCAATTTTTTTTGCTTCTCTATCAAACTTTGCCGCCTCCAACTCTTTATCTCTTTCGGCCTTTTTCTCGGTTTTCAATTGTTCTTTCTCTCGTTGAACTTTCATCAATTCCGAAATCGTCTTTTTGATAACTTCCCATCTATCTTTAATTTCTGGCGGAGTATTGTGTTTCAACTCAATATTTAATGCGAAATAATCGTTCTTCTGCTTCTTGCCATACTTGACTATAATGGCTTTTGCTTCTGACCAAAGCTTCTCAATCTTAACTGCGCCAAATTTCATCATGATGTCTGTATTCCTAAGTTATAATAATCGAACTGAGGCAATAGTACGATTTTTTGCACAGGGAAGTTTCCGGAAACAACTGCAACAGAAGCTTGACCAACAACTTCCGTAAACAAGGCAGGAATAGCTTCACGAGGATACAGCTTGAGACTTAGATTATATGCTGCAATCTCTCCTCGACCACCAAAAGGATGATTTCCTAAGACATGAGTATAGTAATCGTGAACTGCTCGAAACTGAAGATTCTCATCTCTGGTCCAAACAGGATGATTGGCATAATCCTCTGAAACAGAGAGGTGATGATTCTTCGTGACATCATCCTTTAATTCTTGATAGTTGGAATATGGTTGACCTATTACCCATTCCACCTTAATTTTGGAAAGCAGTTGTTGGCCTAATCGAGCATCTGCTGCCGCCAAAGCTTTCCAATGTGAAACAGCAGAAGCATCAAATTCTGGAGCCTTAACATACGCTTGGGCTACAGATTGAATGTATTCATCGAATCCACGATGAAGGGCTATTCTTTCCTGAATGGTTTTGAATGTCATCATGGTATAATTACACTCATCTTTCAACACAAAATTCAATCACACAATAATAAAAGGCCACACTCTTTCGAATGTGACCTTCCGCTGAGCCACTTGCATTTGAAATAGATGCAAGAAACTAAACTCTAATTTGCGAACAAAAATGATTTGGCGATACCATTAACGACTTTTCTCTTAATGAGTCGATAAAAATTGCTACTCCGGGTTCTCCGCAATATGGGCATCTACAAAATCCGCTGCCATTCGTCCCATTAAAAATGGGATGAGGAATATCGCCTATTCCAATCGGAAGCTCAAATCCCCAAATGTTTTGGTTGACCATGAAACGGACTAATGTACAAAACGTTGTTCTTGTTAAAGAGATACATAGCAACTCTTCCGCTCTGTGGTACTTCCATTCCTTCAATAACAAATGGTGTATTTACCTTCAAAACGCTTTGAGAATATGCTTGTGCGATTTTTCCGAGCGTAACATTCGTTCCAATAGAAGAAAATTCTCCCATCGTGTTCATAATAAACCACGTTCCGTGTCTTTTTACTATGATAGATTCCTGAGTCTTTCCGTCAATCGTCATCAGCCCTTTTAGAATTTCAACAAAGGCTTCAAACGACATTGTATCCGGTCGAACAATGAAATATGAGCGTTCGATAACGTCAACGTTCGCTTTTACATCCTCATCATACTCTTGAAAATGACCTACAAGTTGATAGGCTCCCATCTTAGAACTATTCAGCGTAGTTCTTAAAATTCGATTGCGAACAATGTTTTGTGACAGCGAACATTCATGCCTGTAAGCTGTTATAATCGCAGCGTCAAGGTTTCCATCATTCACCCTGTTAATAAGACGCGCAAAAGAACCTACATACGTAAAACCATCTCCATCTTTTTTCAAAGTGTTGCTGTAATGGTCGAGCCATATCTCTTCGCTTTTTTTCATCAGAATCTCCTTGAAACGTATAACGCTCGATTCCATCACAGGTTTCAAACTCATTACTTCAACTGGTACCTGCTTGACTCCACACGCCTTATACGCAAAGTATCTATGGTTTCCATCCTCAATAGAAAATTTCCATCTGTCGAGATATGGTTCTAACATCTCCTTTTGTTTCGGAGAACGAAATGGATAGTTTCTTGCATTAAACGGAGCTACGTCAATCGGGTTCAGAAGTCTTCCTGCTTGCACAACCTTGATAAGGTTCTTCGTGGTTTCATTTTGGAGATAATATCGTTCTGCCTGATGAATGTCCGCATAAATGGTAAATGCTTCAACAGGACATAACGAGTCTAAGTCCACCATTGTTGGCGGACCATATTTCTGACCCGGAACTCGTCGCTCTTCAATCATTCTTTGTCAACGTGGTAAATTACAAATGGCTGATGCTATCTATGTAATTACACCCTTCTTTAGTTCTTCTTCTTTTTGTTTCAATTTACGTGCCTTCTGAGCTAAAATATCTCTACAAACAGAAGGGTCGCAATGTACCATTCCGTTCGTCCATATTCCATAAGAATCTCTGGGACGAGCAAGCCCTTCTCCACCACAAATCGAACAATCACAATGTTCAGTGTAAACTTTCATAAGTCTTATCCAATTAATGTAGATGGTCCAAATAATATATCCTGCATTTCTGATGCTGCTTTAATGGTGTTGTAAAATCCATCACGCGCAAATCCAATTTTTTCTTTAGCAATCATATCATTCAAACTATTTCTCAATGCTAAACAAGCATGTGCTAATGTCATTCTTTCATTATGGTCGCACGTAATTGTAAAACCTGATTCTGTTGGCTCAATTGTCATACATTTACGTTCTCCCAAGTATAAACAGAACCATTTGGTTGCTTTCCAAAATGACCGTACATTGCTGCTTGAGAATAGCGTTGGTCCTTGAGAGAAAGTTGTTCAATCATTCCATTTGGAGTGTAGTCCTGAGACATCAAAAACTCCTCTATCTTTGAAGTGTTCTCGGGCATGTCAACCTGAATCAGGCTTACACTCATTGGTTCAGCTACACCGATTGCATAGCCTACTTGCAACTCAATGAGATTGGCTAGCTTTTCTTCACGAACAATACGATTGGCCAACCATCGAAGATAGAGTGCTGCAGAACGGTCAACTTTGGACGGGTCTTTGCCAGACAATGCGCCACCACCGTGATGCGCAAAGCCACCATACGTCCCCGCTATAAGCTTCCGACCAGTTAAACCGGTATCAGCATCGGGTCCACCAATTGTGAAGGCTCCTGTCGCATTCAAATGCCAACGCTCAGGCTCAAGCTCCTCAATATTCCCTTCTGGATACAATCCATGAACAAGAGAAATGATGTTCTTTTTCAAGACGGTTCGCAACTGATTCATATCCCATTCAGTCCCATGATGAATCGAGCATACCACATTCCGAACACGCCCAAACGTCTTTGTCTGTTCATCATACTCCAATGTAAATTGCGTTTTAACATCTTTGTAGATACCTAAGACAGACAAAGGATTTTTAGTCGTCAACCAATTGGCCACTCTTCGGGCCAAGAAAATAGGTGTCGGCAACATGTCCTCGTTATAATTGCATGAGAAACCAAACATGAGTCCTTGGTCGCCAGCACCACCTGTATCGACTCCCATTGCAATATCCTGAGACTGTTGGCGAAAGAGAATCTCAACCTCAAACTTTTCTGGAGTGAAATCTCTCATTCCTTCTGAATGATTATTTTCAACGACTTCTAGAATCGTATTATACATCTCTCCATTCGTTATTTCGGCTCCAGAAATTTCACCGGCAACAATTGCTTTGTTCCCAACAACAAGGGTCTCTGCTGCAACACGAGCATTGCGATTCTTCGACAAACATAAATCAAGAATACTGTCGCTAATGGTATCAGCGATAATATCTGGATGACCCTGACCCACTGCTTCACTTGTAAATAACTTCATTGTGTGTTCTGTATTAAATTGTCTATTGTCTAATTCATGAAACGGACATTCCGTTCAATGCGTTCCAAATCAAAGCACGCCTATTTCCGACAAAATCCAAATAGCATAAGCAATAGCTAAGACCATCAAAACAACCTTCAAAACTTTTTGACCAGTTGAATCAGATGGAGTTCGAAATGAAATGGTGAGGCTTATCACATTAAGCACAAATAAAATCAAATGTACTGTGAGTGTTGAAAATATTTTCATTGTTTTCAGTTAGTTGAAATCTTCTTCAAAATCGGAAAGCGTTACTTCTCCTCGTGCTAATTGCACTAACATCTGACGACCTGCTTGAACACCAGCGTCATATTGTTTTTCCGCTATCTCTTGAATCGTCTCGTAAATTTTCGTCAAGATGTCAGCAAGTTCTGGTTGAATCTCAATGAGACATTGACGGTCACGTAATAGGTGTCGCTCCAATTAAAATATCAGCAACATTAATCGTTGGAGTCCTATCCAAAATATCATAACCGTCTGTTTTACAAATATGACCTTCAGAAATACAATAAGCCTTTTCAGGATTAGCATATTCACTCTGAGTATACAACTTTTGATTCTTCAGACAGTGGAGCACCGTTAACGCCTCAATAACTGATAACCCTGTTAGCATTTTACTTCTTCCTTTTCTCTAAAAGTTGTTTGAATCGTTTTGCCGTTAGTTTGAATTGTACATTCAATTCGTATAGACGATTTTGTAGTGTCGAATGTTTCAAATACACCTTAAGAAACTTGCTGTCAACTTGAGTAATTTCAAAACAACGATGACAATGCGCCAATCGGTCATGGTCCTCTTTGCTTATTTCAAATTTGCAACAATGACAAATCATAAGTCTCCCAAACCTCCACATGCATCACAACATGTGCGGCCTTCAGCATCTCTTTCTTCTTGTCTCATTTGAAGTTCCGCTTCTGTTACAATAATCCGAGCCGTCGCAACATATTTTTTCGCAAAATCAAGAATCCACTTATCATTATACCATTCTTTCCTATTGTAGAGTGTTCTTGGTGCAGTCACCACATCACTTTCATCATCAACAGGCATGGATTTCACATCTGCCGCTGCCAGCATAAATGCTCCGCGAATAACTTCTATTTCTCGTTCATCATGTGTCATACTAACTCCTTCATTCGTGCGAATTTTTCTTCTGCAAAATACAATGCTTCATCTGCCGTATCCTTTGAGCCGACCATGGTAACATTATTATCAATAAGAATATTGACATCCCATTGTTTCCCATTACGGAACACACTGGCACCATCACTCGATGTTCCAAGATGATAAGCGGCATTTTCAATTCTATAAATCCAAGCGCGATGTTCAATACCGAAATTCTTCATTAAGAATTTGCGAACCTTCTGCCACTCATAATTGCGATGAGCACTATTCACGTATATCCGTGGAAACTTCAAGTTGTGACCATTTCGTTTGATATAGTGAATGCAAGCTTCTTCGGTAAAACAAGCTGTCACAAATTCCCATCGGTCTCTATAACCTACCCTATCAAAATTATCAGGAATGGTCTCATCATTTTCATCGGCAAGCCACTTCGCTTCCAAAACCAATTGTTCGTCAGCATCAAGCTCATGAGATTCTTCATCAATCCAAACAGTCTCACAACCATATTTCACATCAAATCCATAATCCCTTACTCGCTCTTGAACGAGATACATAGGATGAGAGGTAATGTAATTGTCCTGAGTTCGCATTAGCTCAGCGAGTTTGTCTATCTGAGACAACTCTTCTTCTAATTCCTTTGCCTCAAGAAGCGCCTCTTGTGCCCGAGGAATAGCCACAGTATTTAAATAGGCTTTGTGATGTCCGGGAAACTGCTCCGGTTCTGATTCATCAAGACCCACAAGAAGTCCATTTAATGCGTGAATAATCCTGTGTACTTTGCTATTGCTGCTTTCCATGGTGTTACTGTAAATTCAAAATCTCGATGATGATAAGCTTCCTAATATCTACAGTGTAATGTCGGGCCAATGTTGCCATTGCCTGAGCTATCGAGATGTTGTTCATCTCAGCAAAACGCCCGATAAGTTCTACTAACCCAAACTCATTTTGAAAGTATGGGTCGATAAATATTGGTTCTTCACGCAATAGTGGATGTTGAACCGAGCCTTGATAATGTGTCGCACCATTCTTCGGTGCGCCTTTCCTGCACCCAGAGCATAGACCATAAGGACAAAATTCTTTTTGGTAACTCTCGTCAAGAATCAACCATGCAACAGGGCAAATGACTACACCTGTCAATACGCCATTAACATCCATGTTCCCAGTCATTAACCACTTAGGATAGATAGATATCCCTCCATCGTATAAACTAACGTGCTCATTTTCTGTAATCACGTCCCCTGTTTTAAGCATAAAACTATGGGAGGCACTCTTTGGAACCTCAACGTGCCACTTCCTTCCAACATGGAACTTCCAATCTTTTGGATTGTCGTAAACAGAGTCAAACGTAATGCTGTTGTTCATAACCAAATTAATCGTAAAAACGAACGAATGACCTTCATCAACTTCTTAAACATTTTTCTTCTCCTGTTTCATCAATGATTCTGGCTCAAAAAGAACTTCGCGCTTGAGTTTCTTCTTCGAGTGCCAACTTTTGCAAGCTCATTGTTACGCTTCCTGATAGCTCGTGCCAGTAAAATCTCACCGCTAATTTCTGTAATTCGAGTCGTCGGAAGAACCTTATCTAACACATCAAAGATAACTGGAATGAGTGTGTCGTTAAGCGCGATAACGTATTCTGTTTTGTTATCAACCTGCTCTTTGATTTTCAAGGCGTCACCACCCTCTATTCTACGGCACAGCTTTTGATATTCATCATCATCTATATGAATTCCATATCGAGACTTCAATCGTCCTATGGTGTGTTGCTTGCAATTGTGCTTATGGTTTTCATTCATGTTGTCTTCCGAAGTGTTGGCCCAAGATTCTCTCAGGCCAACGAAATATAGACAGTTCTCATCGAGTAATTTAGGTTTTACTTTCGAATAGGCATAACACACCTTCCTTTCTGGGTTTAAGGTTTAACGAATTGTTTTATTTATTAAAGTTGGTTTTCACTAAGCGGTCTTCATAATACACCTCGTCTTTCTATCAAATGAATGCGGTATCTTTCCGCGATGATTTCCGTTTTTTCTACGTTCACTTATATAACACTCTAATACCAACTGAGAGTTCAAAAACTACTGGTCGTATCTTCTTCCCAATTGCTAGATAGACCCAGAGAACGAGCAAATATGATTTTGCCATTCGAATCTAAGATTGAAAACTCGACTAGTTTGACCGTATCTTTGTCTGAAAATTCGTAACATAAAAAAGTCATATCATCATATTCCTCAACGAACTTTGGTCTGCCCATTCGTCCAATAAGAAGCAATTTTGATTGTCCCACATATCTGTTTCTAATCCAGCCGATAAACCCACTTGTATCATCAGTCAGCAACATGCAGTCGTTAAAGGCAGGAATCAATTTTCCATTTGGAAACAGAACACTATCTGGTGTTACGATGGCCTTATGCTTGTCGCTCGAACACGATACTAAAACAAATGCTAAAAGCAAAACGTATTTCATGCTTCATTCAAAAAAGTTGCAATGGCCTTGTACGTATATGAAATACCAAAGTGTTTACATGTACGTTTAATACCTTTACCATCCTTAGACGCCGCACCAGTTGCAAGTCCTGCTGTCATTTTCTTTGCCAAATCATCAGGACTTATTGATGGCTTTGATATTGTGTTGATGTTGCCATGTATCGTATAACCATCTCGAAGATGCTTATAGTCCGGGTCCGTCTCAAATAATTCCTTGTATGTCAAGGCCAAAAATTCCTCAAATGCCTTTTTGTTGTTCATCTCCAAATTAATAACATAGTGTAGAATGCAATATTCCGTGACAGTTCCTGCAAAGCAAAATACACTTTTTCGCTTCTGTCATAAGTTTCTCTAAAGAGTAATGATGAGTAAGACTTCGACGTGCTTTAATTTTTGCGTTATCTATTTTGTTGATAATCTGACTGACCGTTCTTTCGTGCGTGTTCATAAAATTCGTTTCTTGTCTGCCTTTAGCTGCTCGATGAATTGTTCGTATTTTTCCTGCGTATCAAATCCATGCATTATATTAATGCCATACGAAGGATTCTCTTTCTTTTCAGCCTCCCTTTTTGAAAGCTGTCCACAAAGTGTGTAGTAGACACTTGTCTGAGGATTGTGACGTTCTTTAACGTAAAACTTTTTCATTGTCGTTTCAATTACTTACATGAATACAACATTAACCGATACAACCAAAGTTCAATAAGACGCGAGTAATTTTGAATATGGGTCTGATTCGTATGACCGTGGGTCCGAACCTTTCGTGTTCCATCCAAAGATTGCTCCAGTTTCCATTGCAACAGCTTGTGCTGCCGTTACTTTCCTCTCTCGATTGAGTTCGGCAACAAATTTGCGACACTCATTCTTGTCCATGTTCGATGTATCAAAATTAGAACAAGGATAAAAACCGGATTCCCCTAATCGAACCAGACCAATTCTACGTTCCTTTGGTTGTGTTTCAACAAAAACAAAGGACGATTCTGGCAACAAATTTTCTATCTGCGTGTTCATATTGTTTCCTTCCAACTATCAATTTTTATGTTATCAAACTCTTCACGAATACCATCCAAAAGATAAGCTAACGCCGTATTCGTATCACGGATAGCATTGACGATTTCTCCACTAAGCTCATCAACTGGAATGTCAAGAAGACGCTGTCCAGACTTCTTAACAAGCTCCTCTATCAATTCTTGGTTCTTAATTCTCATGGTCGTTTCAATTACTTACACTAATACAACGCTAACCGGTACAACCAAAGTTCAAAACACATAGCTTTCCAAAAGAAAAAGGACCGAACGTTTCCATCCGGTCCTTTTCACTATTATCAACATCACACTTAGAGATACTCCGACACGATAATATCTGTGTCATAAGGAGTAATCGTTGCACCAGTGTTGTTTGAGAACACAACGTCTGCCTTCTTATGGTCTTTGACGACACGCCCACGAGCCTCAGCGTGCATCAAGAACAAATCATAGAGATTTGGCTTCTTGAGTTCTGCTATCGCTTGACACGAAAGCGCAATATTGCCCCGAGCATTCTTTACGTTGTTACCTCCAATATTAATACCATAGGAATTAGAGCGAGGCCAAGAAGGAAAAGTCTTGAGTGCAATATCACACCAAATCACCTTACGCTCTAGAGCATCAATGATTAAAGGTATAGAACAATTTGTATCCGCTGTGATATCTATTTTCTCCTTAACAGTCTGAGCTTCGTAGATTTCACCAGAGTTAGGTTTTTGACGACCCATCCAACCAGCAAAACATTCCGGAAGGTCTTTGTATGGTTGATTTGTATAGGAATTGATGCACATAACAATGTATCGACTACCACTCTCCAGAACTTTCTTCAAGCTTACGTCGATAAATTCAGAAGCACCATAAGGCGCACTTGTAATGTCACCAGAATGATAGGCAAAATCTTCACGCAAATTGTAGTAAGCAATATCGTGAGTGTGTTGCCAATTTTCATCTAACACGACTGCAGATAAATCTAAATCAGTCCTGCTACTCCCGTCCTTCCACCAAACAAA
>Ga0134121_10002949_pt1 | contig 14403 bp, 15 predicted proteins | sample KB301_FD_96463 | JGI IMG/M metagenome (GOLD analysis project Ga0134121, IMG submission 96463) | Terrestrial soil microbial communities without Nitrogen fertilizer from Kellogg Biological Station, Michigan, USA - KB3-0-1 | ecosystem: Environmental > Terrestrial > Soil > Unclassified ...
CTTTATTCATGAGCTCGATACCGCTTTGATCTTTTTCAAGCCTGGACAAATTTATATTCCTTTCTCGCGGTTTTAATTACGCAGTTCGGGAGGATCCGTTCCCCCGGCTCTTCGCCCTGCTCGCAATGGGGGCAAAGCTATCTGCTTCTGGTCGTATGATTTCCTCTTACCATTTCTCGCAATATGCTCTGGCGACTTCGATGCCATTGCAGCGCCACAAGGTTTCAAGCGCCGCACGACGTCGTTAATTGTTATGTTTTTCAATACTTTTTCAACTGCAGTATCAACTTCCAGCAGCACGTCACCCAGAACCGTTTCGATATTGACGCCGACCGGGCAATCGCGGCTCGGAGGAGCGCGGTGCAGCGAAAAGACGCCGCCATATTCGAGTGCCTGGTAAATGTCGAGCAGCGTGGTTTCAGACGGGTCATGCGCCAGCCGAGAGCCGCCTAACGAACCGGTTTGCGACACCACCAGACCGGCTTCGGCGAGTTCCTTCAGGATGCGCCGGATCACGACCGGATTGGTGTTTACGCTTTCTGCAACCTGTTCTGATTTAAGGGGTTCTTCGCCTGACCAGGCCATCAAACTCAAAACATGTACCGCTACCGCGAACCTGCTATTTGTCGACATATCAAAGCTATCTTAGGGACACATGGGCCGCCATTTTGTAACCATTATAGTTACAAATTTGATTTTGTCAACTATTTGTGTGTGTTAGGGTTTTGGGGCGAGAGGGGCAAGGCGGCACTGCCGACGGAGCTTACGGACCCACTCCGAACTATCACGCATATCATCACGGTCGCGCCACATTCCAACAAATGCTTCTGACTCTAAGCCGGATGATGAGGCAGTTATTTCTTCGTCATTTTTTGACTTCGCAGCAAATAGATAACAAGCTTGGATATCTTCAGGTTTCAACCCTTGATATTCGGCCAGAATCTCTTCGGTTGTGGCTCCGTGGGCAAGCAGATTGAGAACATACTCAACCGTCAGACGAGTTCCCTGGATAATAGGCTTGCCCGCCATTATCTTAGGATTCAGAGTAATTCGTTCGAGCAGCTCCTGATCTTTCATCTTTTCCTCCTAACTGATTGTCGCACAGTTACATTTTTAAGCGGAGCCGATCTGGCTATCTTGTTACTAATTCCCTGCACCCCAAGTCTTCATACGCCATCATCACCCTTTCCAAATGATTCCACCAGATGTTTGGTTCGTGGCCGGTGTCCCACTGCCAGGCGGGATGGAAGAGCTTTCTGATTACGCAGAGGCGGTAGTCGTGCCAGAGCTGCTCCCAGGAATAGTCAGTCACTCCGTTCTCACGGAGGCGATCGTGGTATTGCTGGAGGAGTGGGATTTCGAGAGCCCGTCTCTGCTCGGGGAACCAGAAGAGGGCCATCATGTGGGCGAGGTCTTTGGGGGCGAGATCGATGAGCCAGGTCTGCCAGTCGATGATGCGAACCGTGTCCGTGTCAGGATCACGAGGGTATAGGACGTTGCCGATATGAATATCTTCGTGGACGACGGTATAGGCAGTCGGAACAGTCAGGCGCGTGTACAAATCAGGTAACGCCGCAAGCACCTCGCGATAAATATCGCGCTGGTTTTCGGTAAGCCGATCTCCGAGGAAGTTGCTAAAGCGACTGATGCGCTGGCGAACGTCCTTTATCCTTCGATCAACTTCAGCCTGATCAGGAAGAGACCAGCCGAGCACATCCCACGGTGGACGTTCCCACCAGGCCGCATGGATATCCGCCAACGCCCGAACAATAAACTCGCAGTTCCTGCGCGTCGGCGGCAGTTGAGAAGCCGGTTCGCTGTAGTGTGTGCTGGAAACGTCCTCTAACAGAAGATGTAACTTGTGTCGCTCCGGCGAAAACACCGCATCGTAGCAGCGAAGTACGGCAGGAGTCTGTGGCGCCACGAACTTATAAAACCTCACCTCCCAACCACCCTCCGGAGTTGAGACAGGATGCACCGGCTTTGAGAACTTCAGGAAAAGACGATCCGGTGCTTGTGAATTGCGAGTGTATGAGATCCTGAGGTGCGCAATGATCGAGAAGCTCGTTACGTCGGATTCATAACTGACTTCCGCGACACGGCCCCCTTTCAACAGCTCATTTCGCCAGAGAATTTTGGTCAACCACGTTGGGTTGATTTGCTCGAGACTGGTTATGAGTTCAGGCTCCAAAGCTCTCCCGTAACAATCGCTCAAACAGATGAGTTAAAAACGTGCCAGCGTCTTATCTTTTACTTCGCCGTTAATGTCAATACTTGCATAGCGAGTTAATTGGAAGGCTGCCGACCGGGCCATACAAGTTGCTACGATTACAACTGACTCGTGTATACTCCACCTTCGGACTCACATACGCTGAACTACTCACCTTTAGATGGAGAAGACTACATGAACCATCAAGAAACATTCTCACCAGACTCAAGTACGTCAACCACTCAAGAATCGCAGAGTGGCTTAAATTCCAAAATCGACGTGCCGTTCATTGGCGTGCTTCAACAGTTCACTCCTGAAGAGGTTAGCAAGATCAAATCCCTGTTGGGTGAAAATAGTAAAAAATCGAAGTGGCAAGGTTTTGTTGGTCCTCTTGGAAGATTCACATCACATGCATTTGTACTGTTGTTTGCTGGTTTCGTTTTCACTGGTTTAGTAGCTACCTATCTCAGTAACAGATATACGACCCAACAACAGGAACTCGCTGCCATCAGAAGTTTTTCTGACGAGCTGAATAAAATGCGAGTGCAAAGAGTGGGAGAGGTATGGGAACGTTTGGATGAAGAAGAGCTTGCTATAGATGAACTACTACAACAAGCGGCAGACGACCAGAAAAACGCGACTTCGGCCAATGACAGAGTGTCAGAAGTCATCAAGCGTATCCACGCTGCTCGAGTCCTGGTAAGCAAGAACAGATTCTGGTTGGGCAAGCAGATCTTTGATAAGGCTAACGACTACCTGAATGCAAATATCAGGTACTCAATTCGCAAATTAACAGGAACCTCGGAAGAAGAATTGAAGAAGTATCTTCTCGAACGGAATACCGCAAAGTCGGATGTTGAGCAGGTACGAGAACAATTTTTGCGTGGCAGAGGGGCCGTATAATCACCTCTGTTTGCGTGTGCCGACTCGATGAAGAGCCCTAATCCTCTTCACTTACTTCGGTTGCTTCCATTGTGATTCCGGTTTTTCTTTTGATCTGCTCAAGGACATCAGAAAAACGCATTCTATTCCTGGTTTCCACCGAAATCGGTTTTGTCGGATCTCCGGATATGACACTGACACGCATTCCACTCATGAAGGAAAGCCATTCTGCAATTTCCTGAGCGGGCATAGTGCTGAGTTGAATTGCGATAGGCTGACCGTCCTTGATCTCCCGTTGCAACTTACGCAATTTGTCAAATGACGTCCCATTGACCTTTACGGTGCCGACCTGGTCCAGAAATACTAATAATCTCCAAATGTCGGACTTCACCAAATGATAGTCATAGAGATCCCCTTTGGTGTAGGAGTACGGATCAAACTCTATTCGGATACGTGTTTTAGCTGACAGTTCTGCCACGATATCCTTTCCGCTTTTTCGTAAAAACTCGAGCGTGAGGTTCGGTCCAATTAATCCTCTGCTGCAGGCGACATGGCAGTTGTCCCCGGCGCCACAAATTGCACTACAACCTCGGGAGCAAGTGACTGACCCTGTACATTTACTCCCTTTTACGTTGACACATGAACAAGTAACCTTTTGGGCCGATGCGGCTTGCTCTTGGGCCAATACGGATTTCTCGAAAACAGTTAGTGATGACACAAATAACAACGCCACTGTGAGGGTAAGTTTCATTAGTTTCTCCTAATTGCAAGATGGGTTAAGTGTGAATAGTTGAATGACCATGCTGCCTCATCAAGCAGGCAGTTCAGTTCAGCCACGTCTACGGGTTGGCGCCTTCATTGCCGGGAACTATCCTGGTGCCGGTTTGCTCCGAAACCTTATTAACAATTTCGGTGAGGTTGGCCTGGGAAAGTTCAACGTTTGTCAAAGCCATCTGTCTGCCACTGGTAATTCGAAACGGTAAACCCGTGAGCCCGGTTAGATCTGTGACGAAAGTGTTTACCGGAGTGTTTCTGATACCGAAATTTACTCGCTCTCCGGCCAGCAGTGCTTTGCGAAGTCTGCGAAGTGAGTCGAAATCCTTTCCGCCTATCCGTACGGTACCACGATCAGATAAAAACTCGAGCGCACTCCAAAGCGGAGCCTTTTTGAAGCCGAGGTTGGTTATAGTGTCCGACCTTTGAGTATTGTTCCGTGAGGTACTAAATGCAATGTCTCTCCCGCTGATTTGTGCGAGTTGAGCAACCAACTGAGAGTAAGTTCCATACGAAATCTCGAGGTTTGTTTCGGCCGCAAGCGTGCTGAAAAAGCCAGAACACTCAGCCCAACAATTATCGTCGTTTCCACAATACCTATTACAACCTCCACTACAGGTTACTGTGGCTGAACAAGTACCATCGTCTGCTTGACAGGAACAGCTGTCTAATCGTGTCGGGGAAAGAGGAGCCGAATGGCTTGAAGTTGAGAGGGACAAGGAAATACAAACGGCGGTGAGTAGAACAGCGCAGGACGTTTTCTTCATGAGGATCAGTCTCCTGGGGATGTGCCCGCTTAAGCGGTTCTATCCAAGTTAAGGATGTTAGAAAAGACGAGGGCAAGGCCGGGAGGGTCGTGCTCACGTTCATCCGATGAGTTTGAGATCTCATTGCTGCGGCCCAGTGGTCCTACCGTGAAAAATATCACCAGACACGCAGCGCAAAGTTTTAATACTTAATATGAGGGGGCAACCAAGCCCTCATGATAGTAAGTTTTCGAGCAAAGACGAGTAAAGGAAAAACCTTAACGGGCATCAGAGTTAATTCCTTTTCGTTTCAAGGTACGCGCGAGGTGCCCCAAGCTCGAATTAACGGGGTCGCGTTGAAACAAATGCTTCATACTCTATCCTTATATGACAGTCAAGAGCTTTCATTACACATACATTTGTGGCGGCTTGCGGAGCTGTACCTCCCCAATGGCCCAACCCCGCTCCGGTTGAGACGTACCAAGGACACCAAGGGCAACGAGTGCGCCTTACCAAAAATCCTCTAAATTCCGAAGAATTTCACCCAATCGCAGGGTTATGGGATGTTCGCTTACGAGCAGTTGCTTGACTCCAGCAACTGGTCCCTGCTTGGCAGGATTATGCCGGAGCTTTGAGGTCGTGAATCAGACCGAAGAGAACGTCGACGTCGATGGGTTTGGGAACGAGAGCGAGGTAGCCGACGGCGAGGGCACGCTCGCGGTCCTCTTCACTAGCGTAACCCGATACCGCAATTGCCGGTACATCACTCATGCCGGGAAGGAGACGGAGTTGTTCGAGGAGTTGATAGCCGTCAACGTCCGGCATACCGATGTCTGAAACGATGATGTGCGGACGGTTCGTGATAGCACAGCTCAGTGCCTCCGCCGCTGATGAAGCAGTCGCCACGTTCGCGCCTTCGCGACGAAAGATCGTGCTCAACAGCAGCAACGTATCCGGCGAGTCTTCGACTATCAAAACTTCGAGACCTTCTAGTGAATGACGTTTCGTGTCTGGCGGTGGCGGAGCGACTCTTGCAGTCGGCGCGAGTTCCATACGCATTGAAAACGTAGCGCCTTTTCCCACACCATCCGACTTAGCCGCAAGACATCCACCATGCATCTTTGCGAGCGCATCGGCAATCGCGAGCCCAAGACCTAAACCGCCGTGCCGTCGCGAAGTCGAGCCGTCTGCCTGCCGGAAACGATCGAACACATGCGGTAAAAATTCAGGCTCGATACCAACGCCGCTATCAACCACGGTCAGCACTGCGTCGCTGCCATCAAGCTGAGTAGTAATGTTTACCTTGCCGCCGGGATCGGTGAACTTGATCGCGTTCGAAACGAGGTTCCATGCGATCTGCTGTAGACGAACCGGCTCGCCCATCACTGTCAAACTCGATGGCCACAACGTCATCGACAGCTCGATGTTCCGCGCCGCAGCAGACGTACGCACGGTATCAACCGCAGCCCTGACCGTCGCGTTCAAATCCGTCGGCTTCGGCTCGAAATGAAGTTTGCCGGTGGCGATGCGCGACGTGTCGAGCAGATCGTCGATCAATCTCGACTGCAACCACGCGTTTCGCTCGATCGCATCAAGCGCCTGCGCGACACTCTTCTCGTCAAGCGTTCCACTGCGCAACAACTTGATCCATCCAACTACGGGCGTGAGCGGCGTGCGGAGCTCGTGTGAAAGTGTGGCAAGAAAGACGTCTTTGGCGCGATTAGCGTCTGCGAGCTCGACGTTGAGTTGTTTCAACTCCGCAGTACGCTCTTCAATTCTCCGCTCGAGATCGAGATTCAACTGTTGCAGATCCAGGCGTGCTTTCTGTTCGGCCAGCATCAGCCGGCGGTGCTCGACACCTCTGCGAATCGTGTGCTTCATGCTCTCGATGTCGCAGGGCTTCACGAGATAGTCGTAAGCACCTTCCTGCAACGCGGCAATCGCCGATTCGACAGAAGCAAATCCGGTCAGTACAACTGAAATGGTGAGCGGCGCGTGGCGACGAATCTGATTGAGAACGGAAAGACCGTCGCCACCTTCCATGTGCAGGTCGGTGAGCACGAGGTCATAGTCTTCCTTACTCATCAGATCTATGGCCTCATCACCACTCGACGCTGTGTCGACAACGTAGCCTTCATTCTCAAAGATCGCAGCCGTAGTGATGCGCAAACTTTCCTCGTCATCCACGACGAGCAATCGCGCCGCGTCGGCTAACGCAACAAAGCCGCCCGCTTCATCACGGGGCGCGCCGTTTCCCGATTCATTGAACGATTGACTCATCTCGTCGTCGATTTAGTCCCGCTTTGTTCTTCGAGAATCGGGGATTCAACCTGAAGCACGATATTGAAAACCGTGCCTCTACCAATTTCACTGGTCACTTCGATGCGGCCGCCGTGTTGCCTCACGATATCCTGCGTGACCCACAAACCAAGGCCGGTTCCTTTCTTGCCGGTGGAAAAGAACGGATCAAAAATGCGCGTCAGATCGTCCTCAGCGATCCCGACGCCACTATCCTTGAGTTGCACCAAAATCGACGGCTGCAATGCTTGTTCATAACGCGAAGTGGAAATAACAATCTCGCCATCACCTTCAATCGCCTGCTGCGCATTGATGATCAGATTCAGAAATACTTGTCGTAATTGATCGGCGCGCGCTCTCACGCGTGGCAGCGAGTCGTCAAACGACTTGGTTATTCTTATGCGCAGCTGGCGCATCTTCTTTTCGAGAAGTACCAGCGTCTCTTCAAGCAACTGGTTAACGTCGACCCAGTCAACTTCGCCTGGCCGCCGCGCAAAGCCGAGCATCTGCCGGATGATGTGCGATACGCGTTCCGTCTCTTTTCTCGCAATCTCGAGGAAGCGCGAGTTCTTGTCGCCTTCGGCACCAGCCTGCATCAGGTAAAGCGCGTTCTTGATCGCTTCGAGAGGATTGTTCACCTCATGCGCGATCGACGCCGCGAGACGCCCGACAGCAGCCAACTTCTCCGATTCAAATAACTGCTGCTCGACTCGTCGTCGCTCGAGCTCGCGAATCTCAGTCAGGTCGTGAAGAATTGAGACGACGGCAGTTACCTGCCCGGTTGCATCCAGAACCTCGCGCGCCGTGATCTCCATCGGCAATGAACGGCCCGCTTCCGGATCGATCAATTCAATCTCAGCCTGACGTCCTGTTTCAGAAGCTGATGCAAGCGTGGAGATGAACGACGTGAGTTTGACTGCATTCGTGCGAACTGCAGCAGACGCCGACGAGTTGAACGATTCGTTCTCCTGAAACAACAACTCCGCGCGCCGATTGAACAGGATGAAGTTACCGGCCGAGTCACACACGACGATCGGATGTCCCACGTTCTCGATAATCAGATCGAGACGATCGCGCTCACGACGTGACTCAGCTTCCGCCTGTTGCAACTTGACGAAGTTACGCGCGAGCTCTTCATTCGCTTCACGCAGATCCGTAACGTCGCGAAAGATCGAGACGAGGCCGAGCGGCTCACCGCGTGAATTGGCTGCAGGTGTCGAGATTACTTCGAAGTGAATGTCAGAACCTTCGATCGGATCGACGAGCGTGATGTCTCGCTGAATAACTTCAGACGAAGAAACCGTTGCACTCGAAAGATAAGCGGAGAACAAAAGATCGTTCATCTTCAACGCACGGCGTTTACCTTCACCAGCGTTGGCGGAACCGCTGAACAATTCTTCTGCGCGACGATTCTGCAAGAGTATCTGATTGTCGAGATCCGTCAGCACGATCGGATCGGCCACCGACTTCATGATCGACTCGATCCACTGTCGCTCGCGCTGGAGCTTTGTGACGGTCGAGACAAGTCGTTCCTGGTGCGCTGCGAGTGAGGCTACGATGCCGATGCGTTCGGCGAACCGCTTGATCAGCGTCAACGACTCTGAATCGAGCGTCTCCTGATTCGCGCCGACGTACAACACTCCCATTCTCGCGCCCGGCTCAAAGGCCCAGTATTGTGTCGGAGCTCTCGCACCACCCGGACGCGCCGGGATCTCCGAGATACCGAACAATGGAACAGCGAATACTTCAGACTGCCAGCGCATGTTAGCGAAGAGACTTCGTGAGTTTTCGTCTTCTTCCATCGAGATCCACAACGGCTGAGCATCATGGATCACACGCACACACGCCGCGCTCGAGTCGAGTGGCATTTCAACTTTCGTCGTCGAGGGATCTCCTTCAAAACCAACCGCTGCGCGAATGCGCAACTCAGCGTCGCGCTCGTTGATGATAGCAATCGCTGCCTGCCGGTGGCCGAAGTTGGTCGATATCGCCTCCAGAGCAAGGAGGAGTCGCTCCTGAAGCTTGGGCGTGGCCAGCATTTGCGTAGTCGTCTCGATAAAGACGTCATACTGGCGCGCACGCGGGCTGGGCCGCTCAGGCTCCGAAAGGGATGGGGCCGGTCGAAAAGCTAGTTCTGAGGGAACTTCTCCCATAAAGATTCCCAATGGTCGCTAATAGTTTTACTCAGGGGAGTTGCGTGCCTTCAGTTCTTGCCCTCGTTGTTTGGCGCCGAGTCTCGACTTCTACAGTTTCGGTACCTGGAGTCAATGCCGGTCGAGAAACTGCCGGCGTCAGGCCCACGGCTTCTGCGTACTTCAAGTACGTATCGATTGAGGCAACAACTACGCGCGCTTCGATCGTAATCAGGTCAATACCCACCAGCGAGATTCTCACCCATGCGTCGATCACGATACCTTTGTCGAGTACGCGATCAAGGACGTCAATTAAGCTGGTTCCGCCTGGTGCTCTTTCGACAGCCATTTGCTTCGGTTCCTTTATTAGAAGTGTTATACGAGCTCACGCGAGGTTTCACGGCGCTCAACTGCTCTTCTCAAAAAACCTTCCTCATTGCTCCGATTACTTAATCCGGCGCTTCACTCTTGCTTTGCGCCCCGCACGACGGCTAGTAACAACTTCGGTCGACTCAACACGCGCCGCAGCGATATTCGCGGCGGCGAGTTTTCTAATCTCCTGTTCAAGCTCGGTCAGCCGTTCGCGCAGTTCAACGTTTTCCGCTTCGGCGCGCTCGGCGCGTGTCGTCAGATTGGTGTCGTAGCGCCACCAGTTCAAACCGATCTGCTCGGCCTTATCGATCGAGCAAACCAGCAGACGAATTTGCAGAGTCAAAAGCTCTACATTCGCCAACGACACTTTGATGTCGCCAGCGATTACAAGTCCTTTATCAAGAATACGGTCGAGAACATCAACCAGACCCGGGGGACGGGCCGTTATCAAGGTAGACCGCTCGCTGGACACTTTCGCCCTCCACTATCAGGGGGCGGCTTTACTCAAAAAACTCAGATGGCCGCCACCATCGTATGACTCTCCTGCCGAGCAATATGCGTACTGCTAAATCAGGCGCCCGATTGGACCGAGATCGAGATTGAGGTCTTCCGCTTCTAATCCGAACTGAGTTTTCAGTTCCTGAAGCTTGGCCTCCAACCTCATGAGCGCCAGTCCCAACTCTTCGATCTGTTCAGGTGAGAGATCCCCGCCTTCCAAGCGGCGGACCGCCTGTTTTTCCAACAGACGGCGGATGAACTCGATCAAAGTTAGTACTAGCTTCGCCAGACCCTGCTCGACGCTCTGCGCATCGATATTTATTCGCGACGGTAGGGTGTCTGTGACAACACGTAGTTGCTCCACAAACTCATCCGCGTGCGAAGTTTCGATCTCCGGCTCAGCCGAAAGGGGATTTTCGGGGGAAAACGACATCAGCTTACTCCGAACTGCCTGCTAAACTCAAGCTCAATGTTTGCAAAACTATACGGCGGCCACGGCCCGCTAACCATAAAGCGAGTCTCAGGCCGTTCCACGACTGCCTTCGCCATCTTTGTCCGATATTCCTGAACGTTTACACGTTCGATGAGGTGATCCGCCCTGGCCAAAATTACGGTGTCAGAAGGCGTGACGGAGATTTTTTCTTCTTTTATCAGATCGCCCAATTTTTCCCGTAGCCATGCGGATAATTGGCCCTTTTGAGCCGCTCCGGCCTCATCGCGGAGAATCTCCCTGCGCTTATCCAGCAGGAATGCGGTGCCGGGTCCGCCTGCGTTTTCGGGCTCCTGAGATGTGTTTGCGTCGATTGAGTGGATCATTCTCACAGTCATCTCAACGCCGCCACGCACGTGAGCGAATTTCGCTTTGATCGCTTGCTGGTGTATTGAAACGTAGTTCCGGAGCTGTTCGATTGTGACAACCGTTCCGAAGCGAGCGGGCAATGGTGTCGTTTGCTCAGTGATACTGCGCACGACTTCGTGATGGGCAAGCGCGTTTTTGCGATTGACTTGAAAGCCGTCAGATCCACAAACACTCACGATTGCCGAAAGAGCTTCGTCGAATTCAACGATTCGTACCGCGGCGCCGGAAACACCGTGCAGGGTCTTGTTTAGCCGCTCGACGCCCTCGGCAAGGCAGTAAACGTATAACCTCATTCCGTTGCTTGGCGGTTACGTAAGACTTCGTGTGCAGTTTCCACTGAGCTCACCAACACGTTCAGGCCCACAAAGATTAGATCGATGTTTGCGACGGAGATAGTGATCTCACCGGCGATCACGAGGCCGCGGTTGAGTACGTGATCGAGTGTTTCGAGTAAAGAGAGATCGGTGTTTTCCCACTCCTCGCCGACGATGATCTGATCGAAGTCTGACATGTTTTATCCTGCACAGAAGTTGTAGACCGGCCACGGACCGGTTAGTTCCAAACGAACGCCCGCGGACTGATGCTCCTGCGCGAGACGTTCTGCGGCATCGCGAAACTCTTCGAACGCCGCGCGCTTCACGAGAAATGCAAACTTGGCTTTCAGCTCACCGTGCTCTGTTGTTTCAACTTTCAGAATGCGCAAACGTCGCGCGTCGTCGGTTTGCGATTTTAGTGTCTGCTCGATCTGATCGACGATTCGATTCACTGCTGTGCGTGCTTCGTCAACCTTCAGCGCATCGATCTTCTTTTGCATGAGGTACGACTGTCCCGGTGGCGCCTGTTCGGCACGCTGGACCAGATCGCGCAGCACTGGGCTCACCGAGGTGATGCTATCCAACAATACAGCGCGATCGTAATAGACGTTCACGCCCCACTCTTCGCGTCCACGCAATTGCTCGATGATCGATTCGAGCTCGCGGGTCCTGGACGCTAGCATCTGCTCGACGCCGCCGCGTTCGAGATAGATTGTTCCGAAACGGAGCGGGATCACAGTCGCGCGCTTCGCGACGAATTCGACGACTGTTTCGTGTCGCATCGCGCGGATCGCGGTCCAGGTCGCGTCGGTTAATTGTTCGGCGAGATTTTCTTCACTGTACGTTGCGCGCGGGACCTGGCTGGCGAGCGCCGCAAGTGTGTTGACTGAAATCCATTCGAGTTTCGAGTCGTCCTCGATCGCCGCGGGTAGCGAGTCAACCGGCAACTGCGCGGCTGCCGCACTCTCGGCGATGCAGTAGACGTAATAAGCAAGCTCAGCCATTGACGCTATATTCTCCCGCAACGACGCAGCGGCGCAACGGAAAACCTATCTCTGCGTCTTCCGCGGGGCCGCCGCGCCGCTGCGGGAGTATTTTTCCCATGCTTGGAAATGCCCTGCCAGATACTTCGGTCCGTGAATTTCGTGCGGCTGTTGGGGCGCCACGAAGATCTCGACCGCGCGGCGCCGGAATTTCTTTTGAAACTCCGCCATCACCTGCTCCTGCATCTTTCGCCGCGACTGACAAAACTTGCAGTCATTCACCGGCACGACCCCATTGATCAGCAACTTACTCATCGGCACCTGCAACTTCTCGAGGGACTTCGCGAGGTCCACTGTCTCTTCAAAACTCATGCGCTCCGGGATCGCCACACCAACAAACTCGCAACGCTCCGGATCGGTCAGCAACGCGATCACCTTCTTGATACTCTTCGACATCGCCACAAGCTCTTCCGCTACCTGATTCGCACGCATCACGTCTTTGTACTTCAACAACAGCTTGATGAACGTTCTAATCCACGAGAGAGCGACCTGCGGCAACTCCAAAAAACGTATCAAGTGGCCGGTCGGTGCGGTATCGAGCACGAGCGTTTGGTACTGCTCCAAATCCAAAAGATCGCTGATCGTGCCGAGCGCCGCGATCTCATCAATCCCCGGCGGAGTTAACTCAACGAGCTCCTTCATTGCCTCTCGATCAAATTTGATTTCCATCCGTGAACCGCCGGAGAGCGAAGCAAACAACTCATCAGTCCACGTGCGATAACGCTCCTTCAACTCTTCAAACCACTTACCAGGATCGATCTCCATCCTGTCGAGATTCGCAGGGCCGATCTCTTCATCAAAACTGTCTGACAACGAGTGCGCCGGATCAGTCGAGAATACGAGCATCTTTTGCTCTGGATTTGCTTGAGCGAGTGCAAGAGCAAAGGCGGCGGCGGCAGTCGTTTTCCCGACGCCTCCTTTCCCACCAAAGATCACAATCTTCCGCGACGCCAGCGGGAAGGATGATTTAGCCACTGATGGCACTGATCTGAAGTCCGGATTTATCCGTGTCATCCGTGGCTTGATTTCCTCTACCCAGATCAACTTACCGAGTCTTTTCAAATCGTCAATTCCGCGCACTTCCTTCGGCTGCAAGGGAACATAATGGAATTTCAGATCGCGAAACGTGGAGGCAATCTCCTTCAACCACGGCCGCTGGCTTCGCACACGCGCACGACAATACGCACACGCACCATGCTCCTGCTCAACGCGATTCACGATCAGATCCCGCACCGGCACACCCTGGTCACTCAACAACTCCAAATATCTTTCCGTCTCACGAACCGCCATCGCCTCTGGAATCGTCACGAGCGTAAAACTCGTCTGCTCACGATCGTGCAGCAACTTCCTCACAGCCTCGATCCTGCGGCTCAAATCCTGCAAAAATACGTCAACCTCATCCGCCACCGGCCGGCGACGCGCAAAATGCGCAACGATGTAGCGATGCTTGTCGCCCATCAGATCGAGCGCCTTAACCATCCGATCAAATACTTCCGGCAAACGCAACAACCGCGACGTGTGACCGGACGGGGCCGTATCAACAACGATATGGGCATACGCACCCTCACGGTCCAACTCGCTCAGCTCAAACAGCGACATCACCTCATCCATGCCCGGCAACGACAAACTCAACAACTCATTGATGTCTTCTTCGTCGAGCAGTGTCCCGCGCTCGGCGATCTCCGCTAGCACTTTCCCATGCTCCGCACGAAACCTCTCGAGGGCAAGACTCGCATCCATCTCATAAGCAAACAGTCGCGCCCCGCGATGTTGTTTCACTTCACGGAGTCGATTGCCAATTTTTACGTCGAGACTGTCAGAAAGTGAATGGGCCGGATCGGTGGAAAACAGAAGAATCGACTCGTCTTTTTTGAGCTTGTTGAGGAGATAGAGAGCAGTCGCTGATGCGGCGGTCGTCTTGCCGACGCCACCCTTGCCACCGAAGAAAAGATAACGGGCGTTCAACCTTTGTCGCGGAACTCGCCGTGATCGTCTCCGCCAACTTCGATCACGAAACTCGATGACTCGGCCGTGTGCGCAGTCGCTTCATGCATCAAATCGAGCTGCCGCATCTTGATCACTCGCAGCCGCGCAAACAACTCCGCTTCACGCTCGCGGAATTCCTCGTCGGAGATCTCCTCCAACTCGTAGCGCATCTGCAACTCGAGCAATTGCTCCTTGATCAGGCTGTCGTCGTTCAACTCCTGATCGGCCATCTTCTGAATCTGGCCGAGGATGAACTTGAAACCGTTGACCGGCGCCAGGAGTAAGTCGTC
>Ga0134121_10002950_pt1 | contig 14401 bp, 15 predicted proteins | sample KB301_FD_96463 | JGI IMG/M metagenome (GOLD analysis project Ga0134121, IMG submission 96463) | Terrestrial soil microbial communities without Nitrogen fertilizer from Kellogg Biological Station, Michigan, USA - KB3-0-1 | ecosystem: Environmental > Terrestrial > Soil > Unclassified ...
CCAAGGTCAAGGTGCTCGAAGTGACTGATTCTCTTTGACAAAGTTGACCAGTTCCATCCTTCCTGTTAGAACTGGATCATGCAGAAGGCGCCGATGCGATTATCCTACCTCTTGGCGACCGTCGGGCTGATCATATCTATCAGTGTGACAATCGTATATGCAGCGGAGCCCTCTCAGTCCCGCCCTCCAATGGTAATCCCGGTAGCGGAAGACGGGGTCCAGCGAGCCACAATTACGCTTGATAGCTATTCGTATGCCCCAAACCATTTGATTGTTGAGGCTGGGAAGCCGGTTGAACTGGCGCTGATCAGTGTGACAACGATCATCCCACACAACTTCATCATTAAGAGCCCAACTGGAAACCTCTCCGTTGAACAGGATGTGAGTGCCGGCAAAACGGTTACCATTAGATTTACACCGATTCAGCCCGGCACGTTTCCCATCTACTGCGACAAACGGCTCTGGCCGTTGCCCAGCCATCGCGACAAAGGGATGGAAGGGACGCTGGAAGTGCGATAGATGTGGCTACAAACGTAAAGACCTCCAAACACGAACTGCTCCGCGATCTTCTCAGACACGTATCCCGTCTCTTCTACACCACGTTGGTCGTCGTGCCGGCAGACGTGCGCGATCAAGTCAGCCTGGCCTACCTGTTTGCCCGCGCAGCGGACACGATTGCGGACACGGAATTAATAGATCGCCCGCGACGACTGGATTTCCTGTGCCAGCTCAAGGGGCAGTTCATCAGCGATCAGATTTCATGGGCGCAGATCCGTGAAATCCAGCGGGCCATGGGACCACTCCAGCGAGATTCGTCCGAGCGTGTGCTTCTCGAACGATTGGAAGACTGTTTTAAATTGTTCCAAGAGTTTTCGCCGGACGACCGGCGTTGCGTGCAACGACTCATGACCACACTCACACAGGGCATGGAAATGGATCTCAGCGTCTTCCCAGGCACATCAGTCAAGGATCTGGTTGCGCTGAAGACAATAGATGATCTGGATCGGTACACCTATTACGTGGCGGGATGTGTGGGTGAATTCTGGACCGATCTCATGTGCGCCCATCGGAGGGCACTCGCATCGTGGAATGTGAGAGAGATGTCGGACGTCGGTGTTCGATTTGGGAAAGGGCTGCAGCTCACGAACATCGTGAAGGATATCGCCCACGATCTGCAGAAAGGTCGCTGTTACATCCCGGAGACAATGCTGTCTGAAGCAGGACTCAAGCCACTCGATCTGTCGAATCAGGAGAATCTTTCGCGCTTTCGGCCTGTGCTGAGCACCCTAGTCCATATGGCGGTGGAACATCTTGACCAAGGCTGGCTCTACACCATGTCGGTTCCACGATATGAAACACGCCTTCGACTCTCCTGCATGTGGCCGATCCTCTCCGCAGGTGAATCGCTCAGGCTGGTGATGAATTCGCCCGATCTCTTGAATCCCGCCGTAAAAGTGAAGATCCCTCGCAGCAAGGTCTACCAAATCATCGCTCTCACGACGGGCACCGGCGCCTGTGGCTACGTTGGGACGGCCTATTGGGGGCGATTGCGGAAACAGATTGTTTAATTGAGATACGAGAGTAGAGGTCACCTGAAAAATCCAGGAAAGAGCCGATCGGTCCATCTCTCACTAAGGGCATGTCATGGCCTTGGCGCCGACTTTCGTCGGAGGAGCGAAATTCGCAAGCCTCTTCCATGAGGAAGGAAGCAGAATCTACTCGAGTTTTTTCTCTTCGGCTCCCTACGGAGTGAGCTAGCTGATCCCCCACTGCACGCATCCGATGGGGGTCATCTCTATCAATCTTTCTCCAACGGTGGATGGAACGAACGCGCGGTGAGGACAAATAGGTTCATTCAAGGCTCTTCTCCATGTCTGGCAAGAAGAGCTTCGAGGCGACCTTGCCGAAGGAGCGAAGAAGCTGAGGCGGCGAGGGGGAGAAGGAAAACGGAAACCGACCGAGTCCGCGAGGGAATTTCCGAAGGTTTCCACTCCCCTTCGCCGCCTCAGCCGCTCCGGAGGTGCGGAAGCCTCGAACTCTTCTCGCCAGACGTTACTTTTTCTGTGGCTCCAGCATTTTCTCCCCCTTTTTGAACACCCCATAAATCGCCTGCGAGGGACAGGCATCCAGGCAGAGGCGACAGCTTTCCAGGCAACGGGAAGGGTCGAACTTGAAAGGTGGGGTGGAGAGCCAGGCGCCGGTCGGGCAGATTGGAACACAGATTGCTTGATGAGTGCAGCGGTCGGGATGGCGGATGAGGTGATCGCGAATGATCATCATGGGTTTGACTCCTTCAAAGAGACCTTGGGAAAAAATCTCAAACATGTTTCGATCAGGGAGGCTGCTCACTTCCACTCCTTCACAAGTTCTTTCAACCGATCTTTCAATTCCGGCATCTGCTCCAGATTATTGTGAATCGCCCCGAGAATCTTTTCGACCCTGGCTAACCTCAAGGCATCCCTGTCCTTCTTGACCAATCGATCATACTCCACATAGGCCGTCTGATGCGTGGGTTCGAGAATCGTCCGTGCTACCGCCAATGCTTCACCCAACTCATAGGGCTCCGGGGCCATCGGGGGCACAATCGTAAAGGTGCCATCGGTACAGACCAGCACGGCAGCACCCTGTTTCCCTTTGAGAGCAATGACAGCTTTGATAGTTTTTCCCGCCAAGGCCTCCCAGTTCCCGAGCAACCCCGGAAACTGCTTCATGAAGGCCACCTTGTCCAGGTTGGCTTTCCACTTATCTTCAACGGCCATATCGATCCTTGTTGCGCAATGCTACGATTTGAGCGGAGGGAGTATCGTGGGAGCTGGGTGATCGGGCATGACGAGACGGGTCACAACCTCGCCCTTGATGACGTGGCGCTCCATAATTTCCGTCACGTCACCTTCGGATTTGACTTGATACCACACACCTTCCGGATAGATCACAACGCTCGGCCCTTGGGCACAGTGATCGAGGCACCCGGCCTTATTAGCGCGTACGACATCTTTCAAATCCAGCCGTTTTGCTTCTTGCTTGAAGTGCGCGTGAAGCGATTCAGATCCTAGTTTTGAGCAGCTCCCACGGGGATCGTCGGGGCTTCGCTGATTGGTACAGACGAAAATATGCCGCGTGAATGTCGACAAGAATGCTCCCTGCTAGGCCTGCATTATCGTGGTTTGCATGCGGCCGATCAATTGTGTGACGTCAGATGCAGCCAAGAATGAAGAGTGGCCCGCCACCCCGGTCAAAATCGTCGCAATCTCGCGCAGACGTAACGAGGCCCGTTGAAATTCTTCCTGGGTAGACAGGGTGGAACCTTGACCGGCTGTGAGTTTGTCGAATTCCCCCAGAATATCGCGAAAATCTCGCTGGAGATTTTTCTGCATCGAGCAGCCCTCGCAGTACCATTTAGGGCTTTGATCGGTCGAGGGAGACAACCGGTCGTAGGCCCGACCGAAAAAATCCTTTCCGAGCGATACCTTCATGAGCGCGATGCCGGTGGCGCCGCAGGCATTGCAGGACCCAGACGCTGAATCCATAGAGCCTCCCTCTGTCGATCGTATGCTGAAGAGCGGGCGAATCTTACACTAGGCCTGCGCGCACTGTCCACTTGGTGAAAACATGCCTGAGGGCCAAATCGTGCATTTTCACAGCCGTTGTAGATAGAATGAATTTGAGAATTGACTGGACGGATTGTTCAAGGAGGAAATGGCCATGGTCATTGGGGTCCCCAAAGAGATCAAGGATCATGAGTATCGTGTCAGTGTGACGCCCAATGGAGTGCGGGCGTTGCGTCAGGCCGGCCATGACATCTGGGTTGAACCATCGGCTGGACTCGGCAGCGGGTACTCAGATGAGGACTACCGAGGTGCCGGCGCGACCATGGCAGACTCAAAAGAGCAATTGTTTCAGAAAGCGACCCTCATTGTGAAGGTCAAAGAGCCTCTACTTTCCGAATGCCACTTCTTCCGTCCGGACCAGACCCTGTTTACCTATCTGCATTTGGCTTCCTTGCCGGATCTCACGAAGACCCTCCTGGAGACCACGATCACAGCGATTGCCTATGAGACGATCGAGGCGAAAGACGGCACGTTGCCGATGCTCAAGCCAATGAGCGAAATCGCAGGTCGGATGTCAGTGCAGATCGGCGCACGCTATCTGGAAAAGACTCAAGGAGGGCGCGGACTTCTCTTGGCTGGCGTGCCCGGTGTAGATCCGGGGAAGGTCGTGGTGCTTGGGGCTGGGGTGGTCGGTAGTTCGGCGATCCGGATTGCAGTCGGGATGGGGGCTCAGGTGACCGTGATCAATCTCGACCTTGAACGGCTCCGGGCGCTCGATGATTTGTATCGTGGTCGAATCGTCACGCGCGCCTCCTCGCAAGCTGCAATAGATGAGTCAGTGATGGCCGCAGATCTTGTCATCGGAGCAGTTCTCGTTCCTGGGGCTCGAGCCCCAAAATTAGTGTCGCGTGAACTGGTGGCACGCATGAAGCCGGGAGCCGTGGTGGTGGACGTCGCGGTCGATCAAGGCGGCTGTTTCGAGACCACAAAACCCACCACCCATTCAGACCCGGTCTATGTGGTGAACGGGGTGCTACATTATTGTGTGGCCAATATGCCGGGGATTGTTCCACATACGTCGACGATCGCTTTGACGAATGCCACGCTTCCATATCTTCTGCGTCTGGCTACTCAAGGAATAGCCTCTGCCGTACGGGCCGACGCTGGATTGGCCAAAGGGGTAAACCTGTCTGGGGGCAAAATTACCTGTCGAGGCGTGGCCGATGCCCACGGCTTGCGTTTCGACCCTCTGATGTAAGACAATCCCACCTCGCTTTGTCGTTCTGTTGATTTTGTCGGGGCGTAGCGCAGCCCGGTAGCGCACTGCGTTCGGGACGCAGGGGTCGGAGGTTCGAATCCTCTCGCCCCGACCAAACCAAACATGCTCGGCCCGGAGCCTATTCTTCTCTCGAGACGGGGCGATACCTCTGGAGGGTTCTTTCCTCCAGCTAGTTGCAGACTCTTACGACCTCCGACATATCTTGGGTTTCTCTCAGACAGCCTATATACCTGCCAATCTTCTCAGGGGTCACGTCCACGGGATAACTACCCCACTCTGATTCCGCTGCGCTCATCATGCGGTGCGGAACACTCGCCCCAGCAGTTACACGTGATGTCCATTTTTCATCCCGGATCCGTTGTACGAAATTCTACCGCGAGGAATCGCAAAACGCGTGACGCCTCTGCGGAGGTATGAGAATATCCCTTCGTTGGACAGTCACCATTGTAATGCAGGGATTGCCTGAGTGTATGGCCGAACCGATTGAAGCGGCAACTCTCCGAGCAAGACTGTTTGTGAAGGGGAAGGTCCAAGGAGTTGGGTATCGAGCGTTTGCGGCTCGGATCGCATCACAACGGGGACTCTGCGGAGGAGTCAGGAATCTCGATGATGGCCGAGTCGAACTTGACGTTGAGGGCCCCAAAGACCAGATTCTGATTCTGATTGAAGACGCAAAGACTGGGCCTCCTGCATCCCGAGTGGCAGCCGTTGATGTTGAGTGGAGTCCGGCAACAGGGCGATTTTCAGATTTTCAAGTGTGGTACTGAGGGAGTTGATTTGCAGGGTGCTCAAAAAGGCTGTCCAGCAAGGCCGCAGTGAGCGAAGAGGCGAGGCGTACGCTTCAGTACGTTGAGCCTCTGAGCGAAGCGAGAACGAAGCTGGCGGACTTTTTCAGTACCCTGTCAGGAGAAACGGAACGTATGGCCCGAGGAGGCGAGGAATTACACGATTTGGGTGAGGCGCGCCGACACGTCGTCGATCATGACGACGAGGACGCGGCCGCGTCGCCGGGAGTGGACGAATCCCTCGCCGGAGAGGAGAAACCGAGTCGCCGTTCGGAAGGATTGGACACGCTCAAGTGCTACTTGCGCGAGATCCGTCATTCGACCTTGCTGACGTTTAAGCAAGAACAACAACTGGGCAAGCGGGTCATGGCGGGGGACGAACAGGCGCGTCAGGAGATGATCGAATCGAATCTCCGCCTGGTCATCAGTATCGGTAAGCGGTATATGCACCGCGGGTTCCCCTTTTCCGATGTCATCGAAGAGGGCAATCTCGGACTCATCAAGGCAGTTGAAAAATTCAACTATAAGCGGGGGTTTCGCTTCAGCACCTATGCCTCCTGGTGGATCCGACAATATATCGAACGCGCGATTATCAATCAAGGAAAGCTCGTGCGGTTGCCGGTCCATGTGGTCGAGCGGCTGAACCGTTATCTCGCCAAGGCAGAGCAGCTCGTTCAGGAGCTCGGGCGGGAACCGACCGCGTCGGAAGTGGCGGCACGGATGAAGACAACGGACGAAACAGTGTTGGATCTCAAGCAAGTAGTCCGTACGACCTGTTCGCTGGATAGTCCGATTAACGAGGGCGGAGATACATTCTTGCGGGATGTCATTGAAGACCCTTCGTGTGCCTCGCCTGCCGATACGGCCGAAGGGGTGATGCGTCGGGCGGAGATGATGGAATGGGTGCAGGAGTTGCCAGAGAAGGAGCAAATCGTTATCATGTCACGGTTTGGGCTCGATGGGAGCGAGGCCAAGACGCTAGAAGAAATCGGCCGGGAAATGGGGTTGACCCGTGAGCGGGTCCGGCAGATTGAAATGGCCGCCTTGGCGCGATTGCGCCATACCATTGAACGTAGAACCATGACACAAGCCGACTTGCTCTGATCAATGACCGCCGCCAATTATCGCACTCTCATTCGCGAAGTCCCCGACTTCCCCAAGCCAGGTATTCTCTTCTACGACATCACTACCCTGCTCAAAGACCCGAAGGCCTTGTCCTCGATTGCCGATGAATTGACTGCCTACTACCAGGGACAGCGGATCGCCAAAGTCATCGGCATTGAGTCGCGCGGGTTCATTTTCGGGGGGGTGCTGGCAAACCGGTTGAACGCCGGCTTTGTACCAGTCCGGAAACCCGGCAAGCTGCCGGCCGATAGTTTTGAAGTCAAATATAGCCTCGAATATGGTGCAAATTCCCTTGCGATCCACCGCGATGCGATTGCAATGGGAGAACGGGTACTGATCGTGGACGACTTACTGGCCACAGGGGGCACAGCGGCCGCGACGGTTTCTCTCGTTCGGCAGTTGGGAGGCGAGATCGCCGGGCTCGACTTTCTCGTAGAACTCCAAGGTCTTAAGGGTCGAGCAAAACTGGTCGGCTACCCCATCCATTCGACAATCCTCTATCCCTAGCCTCTTCCCCACAACCCCTTGTCAATGATCATGGCAGCATGTTATGAATGCCGAACTTTTCCGGCGCTTCGACGTTCACCAAAGGAATAGGACTTGTCATGGCAACAAAAACACCCGCCAAGAAGAAACCAGTGGCGAAGGCCAAGGTGCGGGCGACGCTCGCAAAACCAGCGAGTAAACCAAAGCGCGCTCCAGTCGTGATCGTCGAAAAACCTATCAGTATGGCTGTCTCTCCCCTGGCTGCCAAACCGAAGGAGTCTGCGAAAGAACGCGAAGACCGGGAACGCCGCCGTCAAGTCCTCCATCAGATGTTGATGCGGAAGCGCCAGGACATTATCAAAGAGATTGAGGGGAGCCTGGGACAGTCCCTCATTGAAGATAAGCAGCGGCGGCTTGAATCGGCACGAGACGTCGGTGATCAAGCCCTCATGGATCTCGATCGCGAGCTAGGCATCTCCTTGATGGAAATGCGCAATCGACGCCGGCAGGCCATCGATGAAGCGTTAACGAGGCTCACCGAAGGCACTTATGGTATCTGCGCGGAGTGTGGCGTAGAGATCAGTGAGCGGAGATTGGAAGCGGTCCCGTTTGCGAAGCTCTGCGTCGAGTGTCAGTCGAAAGAAGAGCTTCTGGAAAGAATCGAGCGAGAAGAAGATCGGGATTAGGCGTTCCTCCTCGACATCGGTTCTATCCCTCCCCCCCACAGAGTCGCATCCCGTTTTTCATAACCTTTGCTCGTTCTTCGTCGGGCAAGGCTCGCGTTCTGAGGCGATGATTGATATCCTGCGTCAAGACAGGAGTGCGTGCGATGAATCCGACGAGTCATCGAGCAGTCGTGTTGGCGAGCGGAGGACTGGATTCCACCGTCACAGCAGCGCTGGCCAAGCAGGAGGGGTTGGAGCTTTTCTTCCTCACGATCGCCTACGGGCAGCGCCATGGCGTGGAGGTAGAGCGGGCTCGGCAAATCGCAGCTGCTTTGGGCGTCACCAATCATCTGGTAATGAATCTGGATCTTCGCGCGATAGGAGGATCGGCCCTCACTGGTCCGGCGGCAGTGCCCAAGGATCGAGCCGACAACGAACGCAGCCAGAGCATTCCTGCCACCTATGTACCGGGACGGAATCTCATCTTTCTCTCGATTGCAGCAGCACATGCGGAAGTCGTGGGAGCAGCATTCATCTATTTTGGCGCAAACGTATTGGATTATTCCGGCTATCCAGACTGCCGGCCTGAATTCATTCGCGCCTTTGAGTCGGCGGTGAAGGAAGGCACAAAAGCCGGTACAGAAGGGAGCCCCCTCCAGGTCAAAGCTCCCTTGCTGATGCTGACGAAAGCAGAGATTATCCGGCAAGGGCTCGCTCTGCATGTCCCGTTTCATTTGACCCATAGCTGTTATGATCCGGTGGGAGATCGGGCTTGTGGACGATGCGATAGTTGCGTGATCCGACGGGAGGGATTTGCGAAGGCCGGGGTTGTGGATCCTATCCCATATGCGATAACCTCAGGATGTTGAAACAGGCGGCCAGCGGCGTTCTCGACTCATCGAAATCCTCAACGTCCCGGTCGAGATTTTCAGAGGTCGGAAGTGCTGGAGGGGTTTTTCCGTTCGCCAAGATCCATTGTACGGGCGAACGGCCCCACGGAGTGTGGTCGGTACCTCCTCTGGTTTCGATTCGCCTGCGGCCTTGCTGACCATCCTGTTTGAACATCCTATAGTGACGTTCAATTGAACGAGATGAGCGGTCCTGATTCTAGGAAAATCATGATGACATCAAAACTTCAGATCGGAGTGTGTTTGCTAGGCCTGGGCCTCCTCGTGGCCTGCGACTCCACTCAACCCACTCAACCCACACAAGCGGCCGTGAGTGGCGCTGTGCCGACCGAGTTCCAAACGGGCGAAGCCACATTCAACGCAAACTGTTCGGCCTGTCATGGGAAACAAGCAGCGGGAACCGACCACGGACCGCCGTTAGTACATAAGATTTATGAACCGAACCATCACGGGGATCCGGCCTTCCTACGTGCTGCGACCAATGGCGTCACAGCGCACCATTGGCAGTTTGGCAACATGCCGAAGATCGAAAGCGTGACCGCCGGGGATGTCGATCAAATCGTGAAGTATGTGCGCTGGCTTCAACGCCAGGCAGGCATTCAATAGCTCTTCTTCCTCCTCTCGTTTTTCACGTGTAACGTTTCCAGCCCTCCCACCTTTCGCGCGCATACCTCTCCTCTCCTGCTGCCCCATCTGCTGTGCGGAAGATTTCCGTGACTTTTCCGTCGCACGGTCGTATAATCACGTCGAAGGCGAAACTAGGGTTCCGATTGCCTTTTCAGGCAATGTCTGGTCCAAGAGTTTCCGGTCTCGCATGGCGAGGCTCCACGGAGGGATAAAAGCCCGGGAGATCATGTACTGGTGGTACATGGCCTTCTTGGAATTTAACCCGCTCGCAAGGAGACGTTGCCATGTACTTCCACTCCATAGTTCTTTCCATGCCGGATCAGTCTGATCTGCTGCCAAGTCAGCGAGGACTGTCATGCTAATCAAAGACAGTTCGGAGACGGACCTTCCTGCTACTGCCGCGAGTTCCCCCGAGAAATTGAATCGCAGTCTGAGTCTCTGGAATAGCCTGACTATCGGCTTCGCAACCGTTTCACCGGTGGCGGGGCTCTATGCCATCATTGGCGTGCAGACGGTGGTAACGGGGGGTGGTTGGTTTGGCGCGCTGGCGCTCTGTTTGGTGATGCAGATGTTGGTAGCTACCGTCTACGCTGAGCTATCCTCGCAGATTCCGATTGCGGGAGGGGCATATAAGTGGGCGCGGCAGCTCGGAGGCGCCACCACGGGGAAGTATGCCGGTGTCATCTACGTGAGCTCCACGATCGCCATGCTCACCACAACTGCCTATACCGGCGGGGTGTGGCTCGCGCTTTTTCTTGGATTTAATAGTGGAGGAGGGCTCACTTTAGTGATATGGGGCGCCGTATTTTTGTTGCTCTGTATGGTGCTCAACTTGGTGCACGTCAGCGTGTTCAAGCTGGTTATTACCCTGGGTGTGTATGCGGAAATCGTCGGTTCGTTCGGCGTGGCACTGCTGCTATTCTTCTTTTTCAGACAGCATTCATTTTCCGAATTGTTTCAGCATCTGGGCACGGGCACCGCACCGAGCCAGACGGCTGCATTTCTGGCAGCGCTTGCCATTGCTGGTTGGGCCTTCATCGGGTTCGATGCCTGCTCCACCATCGCCGAAGAAACCCATAACCCCAAGCGGATGGTCCCACGCGCAATCTTTTTGTCCCTCTCCATGGTGGGCGGCGTGGTGCTCTTCAACTCCGCCGCCCTGACGTTGAGCTTCGATCGCGACACACTGCTGACTGCCAGTGCCACGTCCGATCCCGTCACACCTGTGATTGCCAGCAGCTTTGGAGCCTGGGCTGAAGCACCATTTCTGGCGATCGTCATGATTGCGTTCCTCGCGTGCGGGGCATCGATGGTGCAGTACACGTCGCGCATCGTGTACTCCATGGCGCGCGAGGGCAATATGCCTATGACGTTTAGCAGGGTGACAGCCTCCAAGATTCCACGCAATGCGGTGATCTGCGTCGTGCTGCTGGCGGGCCTCGGGCTGCTATTCGGACTGAACGATGGGGCAGTGGCCACGGTAATCGCCTTCGGCACAGGCGGGTTGTACGCCATGTTCGCCATGACCACCGGGGTTGGGCTCTACACCCGCGTCACGGGCCGTTGGAACCCGGCACTGGGTGAGCTGAAGCTGGGTGCCTGGGGATTGATGATCAATACGATCGCGTTCATCTGGTCGGTATTTGAATTTGTCAACATCGCCTGGCCGCGTGCCTATGCCGTCTCACCCAACGCACCCTGGTGGCAACTGTGGGCCGTCCCTCTGGTATTAGGCAGTATCCTCTGCATCGCCACACCGTATATTCTGATCAGCAACAACCGCCGGAGTTGAAGGAATCATTTTGACGAGGAGAAGATAGATCATGGAGCAACAACACACACATATATGGGAAGAACGCATTCCCGGAGGCTGCCACTGGTCCGGCATTGTGCGTCGAGGCACTACGCTGCGCCTCACGGATGTGGAAGGCGGAGCCAATGCCGCAGTACTTTTCTACAATCAAGAAGAAAAGCTGGAGCGCTACAACATGGCAGACACGCTGAAATCGCAACACACGTTCCGCTTAACCAAGGGACACGCTTTCCACTCCGATATGGGACGTATTTTTTGTTGCATGACCGCAGATACTATCGGCTGGCATGACACTGTGTGCGGTATGAGCGATGCCGGATTGATACAACAGCAATACGGCGTCGCCCGGTATCAAGAACACCGCAATCAGATGTTTCGCAGCGGGCTGGACGGAATGCTGATCGAGCTGGGTAAATGGGGACTGGGTGTGCGTGATGTCGTATCCAATGTCAATTTTTTCAGCAAGGTTACCGCCACGGCAACCGGCAAACTGGTATTCCATATCGGCAACAGCAAGGCGGGCGATTATGTCGATCTGAGTTTCGAGATGGATACGCTGATGGTGCTGTCCGCTGCGCCGCATCCACTCGATCCGGCAGATACGTACCGCCCGGGACCCGTCAGCCTGGCCGCGAGTACCACTCTGCCCATGGCAGCAGAGGCATGCGCCCGAATCGCCGAGAACATGCGCGGGCTGCACAATACCAGGCGCCTCTACGCCTGTGGTAGAGGTGCGGCATGAGTGCACAGGACCTCACCGAAAGCAGGCTTGATCCGAACCTCGCCGTCGTAGATGAAATCTGCGCGGCGGGCGAGCCCTGGGCCAAGCTGGTGAAAAAGGGCCACATCCTCCGCATCGTCGACCTGGAAGGGAATCAAGCAGTGGATACGCTGTTCTTCAACGCCGCTCGTTCGGTGGAACGTTACAGTGCGACTGATACGATCCGCCGGCAGAACAGGCTGTATCTGACCACCGGCAGCAAACTCTATTCCAATCTCAGCAACGTCATGCTCACGATCGTCGCAGATACCTGTGGCCGGCATGACACGTTGGGCGGCGCTTGTGCAGCCGAGAGCAACACCGTACGGTATGCGCTGGACACATATCCCATGCACAGTTGCCGCGATAGTTTCCTGCATGCGTTGGCGCATGATCCGGTCTGCGAACAGCTCGGGTTGACCAAACGCGATCTGCCCAGCAACATCAATTTCTTCATGAACGTCCCGGTGACGGAAGCCGGCGGACTGGAATTTGTGGACGGTGTATCGGCACCAGGCAAGTATGTCGAGATGCGGGCCGAAATGGACGTGGTCGTGCTGATTTCAAACTGCCCGCAACTGAACAACCCCTGCAATGGCTATAACCCAACACCAATTCGCCTGCTGGTGTGGAATCCGACTGCCGCATGATGACAGACTGACGTAGTATCGGCAGGAAAGGAAAAGAGACAGAGCATGTTCGAGAAAGTACTCATTGCCAATCGCGGCGCCATTGCCTGCCGCATCATCCGCACATTGCGCCGTATCGGAGTCAAGAGCGTCGCGGTATATACCGAGGCCGATGCCTGGTCGCGGCATGTGGCGGAAGCCGACGAAGCACACCTCATTGGAAGCGGAGTCGCAGCAGACAGTTATTTGCGTGCCGACAAAATCTTACAGATCGCAAGAGACAGCGGCGCACAAGCAATTCATCCTGGTTATGGCTTTCTCAGTGAGAATGCCGGGTTCGCCGAGCAATGCGCGGCCGAACGCATACACTTCATCGGCCCCAGCCCGCAGCAGATGCGTGCCTTCGGTTTGAAGCATACCGCACGCGCTCTAGCCCTGCAGAATCAGGTGCCGCTACTTCCCGGAACCGGTTTACTGGAGAGCCTGGACCACGCGTGGCGAGAAGCAGCACGGATCGGGTATCCGCTCATGCTGAAAAGCACCGCCGGCGGCGGCGGCATCGGCATGCGTGTGTGCCGAAACAAGGAAGAATTGACCGGCGCCTATGAGTCGGTGAAGTATCTGGCACAGAACAACTTCAAAGATGCCGGGCTGTTTCTGGAAAAGTATGTCGAAAACGCCCGCCATATCGAGGTACAGATATTCGGCGACGGCTCCGGTGGAGTCCTTGCGCTGGGTGAACGCGACTGCTCGGTACAGCGGCGCAACCAGAAAGTCATCGAAGAAACCCCCGCGACCAATCTCACTCCGCAGTTACGTCACGCCCTGTTGGATACCGCTGTGCGCCTGGGCCAAGCCGTCAACTACCAATCAGCCGGCACGGTGGAATACATCGTCGATGCATCCACCCGCGAGTTCTATTTCCTCGAAGTCAATACGCGGCTGCAAGTCGAGCACGGTGTGACGGAAGAAGTCACCGGCATCGATCTGGTGGAGTGGATGGTACGACAGGCGTCCGGAGACCTTCCGCAGCTGAATTCATTCACGATCACGCCGCGCGGTCATGCCATTCAGGCGCGCGTGTATGCAGAGAATCCCGCTAAAGATTTTCAGCCTTCCTCCGGAACGTTGACGGCCGTGGAACTCCCGCCTTCGGCACGCGTCGAAACCTGGGTGGGACGCGGCATCGAGGTATCTCCGTTCTATGATCCGATGCTGGCCAAGATCATCGTGCATGCGGCAGATCGTGAACAGGCCATCACGAACTTGATCTCCGCACTCGACGCGACCGCGCTCCACGGCATCGAAACCAATGTGGACTATCTCAAACAGGTCTTGCACAGCACGGTATTCCGCAGTGGTCGTCACACTACGAGCTTCCTGAACGGTTTCCAGTACCTGGCCCACACCATCGAGGTCATCAAACCAGGTGTGCAGAGCACAGTACAGGATTTCCCAGGACGGCTAGGCTACTGGCATATCGGGGTACCGCCATCTGGACCGATGGATGGTCTGGCCTTCCGTCTGGCCAACCGTCTGGTAGACAACGCCGAAGACCAAGCTGGACTCGAAATCACTGTCATCGGCCCGACCCTTCGGTTCAACTGCGACAGCGTGATTGCTGTAACCGGTGCTCCCATCGACCTACGCCTGGACAGCGAACCATTGGCCCAGTGGCAGTCGCATGCAGTCAAGGCCGGTTCGCTGCTCCAATTCGGGCGAATCAAGACCCACGGCTGCCGCGCCTATCTGGCCGTGCAAGGAGGATTTCAGGTA
>Ga0134121_10002951_pt1 | contig 14399 bp, 11 predicted proteins | sample KB301_FD_96463 | JGI IMG/M metagenome (GOLD analysis project Ga0134121, IMG submission 96463) | Terrestrial soil microbial communities without Nitrogen fertilizer from Kellogg Biological Station, Michigan, USA - KB3-0-1 | ecosystem: Environmental > Terrestrial > Soil > Unclassified ...
CGCCACGTCGAGACCGCCTTCCGTGGTGACTTCCCGCCGTCGTTCGGGCACGAGGCAGACGATGTCCGGCTTGAGCTTCAGCGCGATGCCGGCAATCTCCGGGGTGTTGGCCATCTCCAGGTTGAGGCGGGTCCTGATGGCTTCGCGCAGTTTCCACACGTCGCGGTCCTGGATATGCCGGCGGTCCTCCCGCAAGTGCGCGGTAATGCCGTGGGCGCCGGCGGATTCGCAAATCAACGCTGCTTCGACCGGATCGGGTTCGCCCCGATTGCGACCGCGATAGCGCGCTTCACGCAGTGTGGCTGCGTGGTCAATGTTAACGCCCAGCTTGAGCATGGAGACGACCTACGGCCGGGGAGGAGGCCGATTCCCTGGCGGGACAGCGTGGTCTGGAGGAAGCTTGAAGCTCAACCGCGGAAAATTCGTGCTTTCCAGCCAACGCGTCAGGGCGACCAGTTCAACTCCAGTAAAGCCGATGTGCGATTTTCGTGTGAGCGCCCATTCCCTGGGTGACTTGGCAACGATTTCCGTGACCGCGTTGCCGAGATGCGGTTCGACGGTCATCAGCCAGGGCAGCCCGGCCGAATTTGTCGTCAGCTGCGGTTTGTCCGCAATCACGGCGAATAACTGCGCCAGGACGCGCCACTGTGACAGCCGGGCCTGGGTGATCTCCCAATCGTAATAAACGAGGTCGTTCCGGTTCTGAAGCTGGCTGAGCAACTCCGCCGGCGGCGGGTTCGTAAACGGCGCTTTGGGAAAGAGTCCGCCAAAGATCAGTTCGGTGCTGCCGGAGAGCGCAGGTTGCGCGAACGGCGTGATGTAGGGCAGGCGTTTCCAGAGAGCCACATGGTTGGTGGGCAGCCAGTCAATGTTGGTCAGGTTGCGCTGCGGCCATGCCGTATCAACCAGAGTCGGCGCCCGACTCGCGATGCGTTCCAACGCGTTCTGCGGATCTTTCGTCGGGAAAGCAAAAAAACTTTGGAATGCCACTTGCGATTGCGCCCAGAAATAGACCTCGTTAGGCACGGGCGTCAGACCGAGTTTTTGCAGGGATTTTGAATTCTCGAGCCACGGGGCGACGCCGCGCATCGCCGTAAAACTGATCAACGGATCGTTGATGATATTTGTCGGGACATGCCAGCTTGTCAGCGGCCCTGTGACCGGCTCGGGAAACAGCAGGCGCATTGTGGAACGCAAATTCTCCCCCGTCCCGGTCACTGAAAGCGTGGCATCCGGCCATTTGATTGCCGGTGACAGGTCGAGCGCTTTGATCAGCCGCGGAAGGTTTAATTCCGTTTCCAACCAGTAACCGGACGCGGCAGGAACAGGGCGCCCCGAGGCCTTGACGCGCTTCACCGCTTCGTCCGCCGTCGGCAAACCGTTCTGGCCGACGCCGAGCACCAGCCATTGTCCGGCCTCGACCCAACGAATCACACCGGGCGCATCCGCCCGCTTCACTTCCCGGCCTGCGTAGCCTTCCAGCGTGTTCGTGTCTGCGTTCCCCAGTTTCCACAGCCCCATCAATTCGGTCAGATTCGAAAGCCACAGGCTCATGCGGTCGGCGGGCAATTGCACAAGCAACGTCCATTCGGCCGTCCGGTCCGCCGCCCCGCGCGCTTGCAGGAACGATTCATGCCCCAGCAGATCATCAAGCAGCGGCCGCAACAGCGTGGCTCCGCGCTCGGCCTGTTCCGGGGTGATCCTGTCGCCGAACAGCGTCCTCGGAGCGTGCGCCAGCTTTTGCAGCGTTTGTTCAATGAAGCGTTGCGTCTCCGTCAGGCCCTGGATTTCCCTGAGTTTGGTCGCGTTGGTGTTGCCGGCAAGTTGGGCGGAACCCACGAAATGGCACCGTGCCAGGATTTCGGAGGCGGCCGGTTCGGAGGTGGCCTGTGTGGCGTCTTTCTTTCGGCAACCGACGCCCAAAACCAGACCCGCCACCAGCGAGATGATCGTGAACTTTCTCATAGAGGCGGCCACTCATTGCCAGAGAAAAGCCGATTTAGCAAACCGAATAAAGCGCCGACGGCGAAAGCAAATCCTCGTCATCTCCGCGCGGAAATGAATTGCCGGCGCAGTTTGAACTCGACTCGGTCGAGGCTCTCCTGCTTTGATCCCGCGGTGTTTCAACGAGGTTCCGTTGTGCGATACTGGCTTCCGGTTCTCGCGTGGATGCTCCTGATTTTTTCGGCGTCCACGGATTTGCTTTCCAGCCAGCGCACGTCCCGGTTCATCGGGCCGTTTCTTCGCTGGCTGATCCCGGACATCACTGACACTGCCGTGCGCCAGGTGCAATTCGTCGTGCGCAAAGCGGGGCACACGTTCGAATACGCGGTCCTGGCCGTCCTGGTCTGGCGCGCCTTGCGAAAGCCTCAAAAGAACGACCCGCGTCCGTGGTCGTGGCGCGTGGCGGCGACGGCGGTTTTGTTCTGTTTCCTTTACGCGATGACCGACGAGTTCCATCAAACGTTTGTCCAGTCACGCTTTGCCTCGGTGTGGGACGTCCTCATCGACACGTTCGGAGGTGCGTTGGGTATGGGGACGTTATGGAAGGTGGGACGGGGCCGAAGCTGGTGGTAACCGTCTATGAAGCGCCCGCTGTGGTTGGTGGCGTTGATATACACCGGAGGCGTGGTGGCCGCCAACTGCATCGCCCTGCCGTTGATCGCCTTGCTTGTCCCGAGTCTGGCGCTTGCCCTGGCTTCCCTCGCCTGGAGCCGGATGCGTTCCGTGTGCCTGTGGTTGTTGTTGCCTCTTGTTGGCTGCACAAACCTCACTCTCAAAAACGCCGTTCTTTCGCCGCACGATCTGCGGCTGCTGCTCGGCCAACGAACTGAATTCGTAACACTGCGCGGCCGCCTGATTGAAACGCCGACCCAGCGCGTTTACGAAAGCCGCGCCGAAGAATCATGGCACACACTGGCGCGATTGGACGCGAGCGCGCTCGCTCGCGACGCGACCTGGCAGCCGGCTTTCGGTCGCGTGGCTGTGACGACACCGGGCGTGCTCGGAGGCGACTTCTTCGCGGGCCAAACCATCGAAGTTATCGGCGTGATCCAGCCCCCGGACGGTCCCGCGGCAGAGGGACTGTTCGATTATCGCGCCTACCTTCGTCGGCAGGGAATCCACTATCGAATTCGAACCCAGGGGAGCAACGATTGGCGGATTGTTCCGACCGGCGAAAGTCCATTGCGTCCGCCGATGGCGGATCGCTTTCGCGAGTGGGCGCGGGCGACTCTCGCTCAAGGTCTGCCAACGGGCGACACCCTGGTAAAGAAACACAATGAAGCGGAGGAAAGCAACTCCCTGCCTCTCCTCTGGGCCATGGCTCTCGGGTGGACGACCGCGCTCACGGACGAAGTCTCCGCGCCGTTCATGCGCACGGGCACGTTGCACATCTTCGCCATCAGCGGACTGCATATCGCGCTCATCGCGGGAATCCTCGTTGCCCTTTTGCGCGTCCTGCGGATTCCGCGCAGCGTCTGCGGCTGGCTGGTCATTCCGTTGATCTGGTTTTACACGGCGGCCACAGGCTGGCAACCGTCGGCGATCCGTTCGACGATTATGATGACCGTGATCATCGTCGGCTGGGCGCTCAAGCGACCGAGCGACCTGCTCAATTCACTCGCCGCCGCCGGTTTCATCATTCTGCTCTGGGACCCGCAACAGCTTTTTCAAGCGAGCTTTCAGCTCTCCTTCTTTGTGGTGTTGAGCATCGCGCTGCTGCTGCCTCCGTTGGAAACGTTGCGCCAGCGATTGCTTCGTACCGACCCGCTCCTGCCGCCGGAGCTTCGGCCGCGCTGGCGCCGGTGGTTGGAAGGGCCGGTGCATTTTGTGACGACCAGCATCGCCACTTCGCTCGCAGCCTGGCTGGGGTCGTTGCCCCTCATCGCCTATTACTTTCATTTGTTCACGCCGATCAGCCTGCTGGCGAATCTCGTCATCGTGCCCTTGAGCAGCCTGGCGCTGGCGTGCAATCTCGGGAGTCTGCTCTGCGCGTCGTGGCCCGCATTGAGCGCGTTGTTCAACCACAGCGGCTGGTTCTGGATGGAGGCAATCGTGAAACTTGGCGGCGGGTTCGCCGCGCTGCCTGGCGCCTGGTTCTACGTTCCGGCCCCCGGGTGGGTAGGATTCGTTGCTTACTACGCGTTGTTGTTTGGCGTGCTGACCGGCTGGCTGCTCGCGCCGTCGCGAAGGCGGTGGACTGCGTTTGGAGTTTGCGCGCTCGCGCTTTTCGGACTCATTCGCTGGCACGCGCATTATCAGGACGTCCGCGTCACCGTGCTGCCGCTCAATGGAGGCGATTCGATCTTTGTGGACGCACCTCGACGGTCGAACGATCTGTTGATTGACACCGGTGACACCTCTGCTGCGGAGTTCGTGGTCGAACCGTTTCTTCGGGGGCAAGGCGTAAACCGGCTGGCGCAGTTACTCCTCACCCACGGCGACCTGCGCCACATCGGCGGCGCCACGAACCTTCTCGATGACTTCCGCGTGGAAACGGTGTTCGCCAGCGGCATTCGGTTTCGCTCGCCAACGTATCAGCGGATTGTCAGTAACCTCGGCCTTCCACGGGCGCGTCCGCGGGAGGTGAACCGCGCAGACCAGTTCGGTCCCTGGACGGTTTTGCATCCGCAGGCGGGCGACCGGTTCGCGCTTGCTGACGACAGCACGCTGGTGCTGCGCGGCGAATTTCACGGAACGCGCGTCTTGTTCTGCTCCGACCTTGGAAAACTGGGCCAGCAAACTCTGCTCGACCGCGAGAAAGATTTGCGCGCGGACGTCGTAGTTGCGGGTATTCCCGCGCGAGAGGAACCGTTAAGCGCGGAGCTGTTGGAGGGAATCCGGCCGAAGGCGATCATCATCAGCGCCGGTGATTACCCGGCCACCGAACGCGTCACTGACCAACTGCGTGAGCGACTCGGTCGCCGCGAGATTCCGGTCTATTACACGCCTGATGACGGCGCAGTGACGCTGACGTTGCGGCCGAAAGGCTGGGAGATTCGGACGATGAGCGGAAACCGGTCTACGGTCGCGGACAAGAAAGGAATGAATGAAGGTTCAGACCGGCTTGTGAACGGTGGAACGCGATAACAGGGGGCCGTGTCACCTCGGGAACATCCCCGGCTTCGGCCCACCCATCTTCGCCATCATCTTCGAGAATTTCCCCATCTTCTTCATCATCGCCTGCATCTGGCCGAACCGGTTCAACAACGTGTTCAACTCGGCGACGCTGACGCCGCTGCCTTTGGCGATGCGCACGCGGCGCTTGGCGTTGAGGATTTGCGGGTTGCGCCGTTCCTGCAGCGTCATCGCGCAAATCATGCCTTCCATGCGGCGGAATTCCTTTTCACTCTTGCTCATGTCGGCCTGTTTCAAGACTTCCGAACCGCCGGGCAGCATGCCGACGAGGCCTTCGAGTGGGCCGAGCTTCTTCATCTGGCGCAGTTGATCGAGGAAATCCTCGAGCGTGAACTGGCCCTTGCGCATCTTTTCCTCCATGCGCTTCGCTTCGTCGAGGTCCACCGCCTCGGCCGCCTTTTCCACCAGACTGACCACGTCGCCCATGCCGAGGATGCGTTGGGCCATGCGCTCCGGATGGAACGGTTCGAAGTCCTCCAGCTTCTCACCCACACCGACAAACTTGATCGGTTTGCCGGTCACCGCTTTCAAACTCAGCGCGGCCCCTCCGCGCGCGTCGCCGTCGAGCTTCGTCAGAATCGCTCCGGTGATGTTCAATGCCTGATCGAAGTGCGTGGCCACGTTGACGGCCTCCTGGCCGGTGGCGGCATCGAGCACGAGCAGGATTTCCTGCGGCTTGACCAGGTCGCGCAGCCGGACGAGTTCCTGCACCAGCGGTTCATCAATGTGCAGGCGGCCGGCGGTATCGAAAATCAGCGTCGCGCGATGGTTCGCGCGGGCGAAGTCCAGCGCTTCGCGGGCGATTTTTGAAACGTCGGTCTCGCCGCGCTTGACGAAGACAGGAATCTCCAGCTTCTGCCCGAGCGTTTCGAGTTGGTCCATCGCTGCCGGCCGGTAAACGTCCGCCGCGACCAGTAACGGCGCGCGGTTCTGCTTCTGGAGCAACCGCGCGAGTTTGCCGCTCGACGTGGTCTTGCCGGAGCCGTGGAGTCCGACCATCAGGACGGACGATGGATTGCCGCCCGGTTGGAGGCCGGCGTTCTCCGAGCCGAGCAGCTCGACAAGTTCGTCGTGGATGACTTTGATGACCTGCTGGCCGGGCTGGATGCTTTGAATGACCTGCTGGCCGATGGCCTTTTCCTTGACCCGCTCGACGAAGTCGCGCGCGACCTTGAAGTTTACATCGGCATCGAGCAACGCCATGCGCACTTCGCGCAGGGAATCGGCGATGTTGGACTCGGAGATCTTTCCGAGTCCACGAAGGTTCTTGAAAACATTCTGGAGCTTGCCGCTCAGCGAATCGAACATGGGCTAAAGGTAAAGTTCGAAGTTCAAAGATCAAACATCAAAGTTCGCGATCCGATGGCGCCCGCGCGGGACTCTGTGCGGCGTTTTCTCCGGGGCCTGACCGCTTGTTCGAGCATTGTCCAAAGGCTCTATTCGTATTACCCTGATCGCTCTGAACTCAATGAGAAGACCGTTGGACACTTATCGACGCAACCGCCGGAAGAACGGGACGACCTCGCGGGGCGATGACAGAAACGAGAGGAATTGAAATGGGACAGACGATTTATCAGGTGGACGCGTTCACGGACAAACCGTTCGCCGGAAACCCGGCCGCGGTCTGCCTTTTGCCCGCGCCGCGCGACGAGGCGTGGATGCAGAACGTCGCGCGGGAAATGAACCTGTCCGAGACGGCGTTTTTGCATCGCGAAAACGACGGCTGGCGTTTGCGCTGGTTTACGCCCGCCGTCGAAGTCGCGCTGTGCGGGCACGCCACTCTTGCCAGCGCCCACATTCTGTGGGAGACGAGCCAACTGCCGCCCTCCGCAGCCGCGCGCTTCCACACGAAGAGCGGTCTGCTCACGGCGCGGCGCAGCGACTCCTGCATCGAAATCAACTTCCCCGCGAAATCCGCCGAGCCCACTGAGGCGCCGGCGGGACTGGCCGACGCCCTTGGAGCGAAGCCGCTGTTTGTTGGCCGTAGCGCGTTCGATTATCTGGTCGAGGTCGAATCCGCGGCCACGGTCCGCTCGTTGAAACCGGATTTCCTCAGACTGTGCGAACTGCCTGTTCGTGGCGTCATCGTGACGGCGCGTTCCGACCAGCCCGGGGTTGATTTTGTTTCGCGCTTTTTCGCACCTGCATCAGGTGTGAACGAAGACCCGGTCACCGGCTCGGCTCACTGCACGCTGGGGCCTTTCTGGAAGGACAGGCTGAAGAGGAGCGAGTTTAACGCGTTCCAGGCTTCAAGTCGCGGCGGTGTGATCAAAGTGCGCGTCGTCGAAGACCGTGTTTTTCTCGGCGGCCAGGCGGTGACTGTGTTGCGCGGCGAACTTTTGTGAATACCGCGCGAATCGTTCACGCCGCGACGCCGGCGCAGCTTGAGACGGTTCGGGTCTTGTTTCGAGAATACGCCGAATCGACCGGCGCGTGCGAATGCTTCGAGGGATTCGCTGAGGAACTCGCCGGACTGCCCGGACGATACGCGCCGCCAAATGGCCGGTTACTGATCGCCGAAGTGGATTCCAAACCCGCCGGCTGCGTCGCCCTCCGTAAACTTGCCGAGGGCGTGTGCGAAATAAAACGCCTCTACACGCGTCCCGAGTTTCGAGGACGCAAACTCGGACGGCTGCTTGCCGCAACTGCAATTGGGGAGGCGCGGCGGACTGGTTATCACGTGATGCGACTGGACACGTTGTCCTCGATGACGGCTGCGCTGGCGCTTTACCGGACGCTGGGCTTTCAAACCATTGCCCGATACGACGACAACCCGAACGCCAACGCGATTCATCTGGAGCTGGCGCTGACTTGAAATGATGGACACCCGCAACGTTGCCATCCTGGTTTTTGACGAAGTCGAAGTGCTCGATTTTTGCGGCCCGTTCGAAGTGTTCTCCGTCACCGGACGACAACGCCAGCAAGCGCCATTCAACGTTTACACGGTGGCTGAAAAATCGGGCGCCGTTCTTGCCCGCAATCAACTGAGTGTGAACCCGCGCTATACGATTGCGGATTGCCCGCCTCCGGACGTCTTCGTCGTGCCGGGCGGATGGGGCACCCGCCGCGAAATGAACAATCCAAAGCTGATCGACTGGATCAAAGCGACTGCACCCAAAGCCGAACTGGTCCTGTCCGTATGCACCGGGGCATTGCTACTCGCCAAAGCGGGTTTGCTGGACGGTTTGAAAGCCACGACGCATCGCGGTGCTTTGGACCTGTTGCGTGAAATTGCGCCGAAGACGGAGGTCCTCGACGGCCAACGGGTGATCGACAACGGAAAAATCATCGTCTCTGCGGGAGTTTCCGCGGGGATCGATGGGGCCTTTCACGCTGTCGCAAGGTTGTTGGGAAAGGCCGAGGCCGAAGAAACGGCGCGTTACATTGAATACGACTGGCGCCATTGAACCTGGTCCGACCGGGGATCAATCGGGGTGTGCCTGCGCAATGCAGACGATGACACCCGCGCACGCGAGGGCGCAATTGCGGAGTTGCAATCGCGAGGAAAGGGGCGCAGATTAGCCTCGTGAAAACCGTTACCGTGGCCGCGTATAACTCGCCGTCCGACGCCGAGCCGTTGAAGCAGCGGCTCGTGGCGGCGGGCATTCCGGCGGAAGTCATCAGCGAATCGAACGCCGACAAGCTTTTGGAATTTAACCGCATCAACGCCGGCGTGAGAATCGAAGTGCCTCGCGGACATTTCGAGAAGGCGTTGCTTATTACTCACGATTGGGAAGTGGAAAAAGATGCTGCGAACGCCAGCGCGTTGAAAGCGGTTCCTGCGGCGCCGGTCGCCTGGACGGGGCAGGAAAGCCTCCCGAAGTCAGCGTAGTTCTGGTCCGCCGGAAAAGTTTGAACGGCTCCGGCAAATGGCTTGTTCCGGCGACGCCTTGACGGTCAGCGGATCCCGGACTTCTAATTCTTCTCTCACAGGGCGAAGCCTGCGGCGTGACCTTAATTTCGCCGTTTCAGGTTTCCACTTTTCGATTATCTTCCCGGCGTGCCGACATTCGCGGACCAACTCGACAACCTCCCCGCGCTGAACAAAGTGGTCGTTCCCGACCTTTGGCAGCAGCACGCGGTAACGGCTTTGCGCGAAGGCAAGGACGTTGTCGTGCATGCCCCGACGGGTGCCGGCAAGACGCTTGTTTTCGAATTGTGGTCGAATCAGGGGAAAAACCATGGCCAGGCGATCTATACCGTGCCGACCCGCGCTCTCGCGAACGACAAGCTCGCCGAGTGGCGCGCGTTGGGCTGGGACGTCGGCATCGCCACGGGCGACCTGGCCGATAACCTCGACGCGCCGGTCCTCGTCGCGACGCTCGAAACCCAGAAGCGCCGGCTCATCGAGGGCGACGGTCCGGCGTTGCTGGTGGTGGACGAATACCAGATGCTTGGCGACCAGGATCGCGGTTTGAACTACGAACTGGCCATTGCGCTCGCGCCGCCAAAAACCCAGCTCCTCCTGCTCAGCGGAAGCGTCGCCAACCCGCAGGACGTGGTGAAATGGTTGCGACGCCTCGGCCGCGATGCGTTGTTGGTCCGCCATCAGGAGCGCCCCGTGCCGCTTGAGGAGGTTCATGCGAACAATTTGAATTTTCACTTGCCCGGCGAAATTCGCGGCTACTGGCCCCGGTTTGTGGCCAAGGCGCTCGCCGAGGACCTGGGTCCCATTCTGATTTTCGCGCCGCGACGGCAGGCCGCCGAATCGCTGGCCGCGGAACTCGCCCGTCATCTGCCGGTGCCTCATCCCCTCCAACTGAGTCACGACCAGAAGCTGCTTGCCGGGGACCACCTGACCCGGATGCTCAAGAGCCGCATTGCCTATCACCACAGCGGACTCAGTTACGGGGCGCGCGCGGGTGTCATCGAACCGCTCGCGAAGGCCGGGCAACTCCGCGTCGTCGTTGCCACGATGGGCCTCGCCGCGGGCATCAATTTCTCACTGCGCAGTGTCGCGCTGGCGGGCGAGTCATACCGGCGGGACCACCAGGAGCAGCCGCTTCGCGCGGATGAGATTCTTCAAATGTTCGGCCGCGCCGGCCGCCGCGGCATCGACGAAACGGGCTTCGTGCTGGTTTCCGCGAATGAAATCCGGATGCGCGACGGTTACGAATGCCACCTCACCCGAAGCGGCATGGTGGATTGGAGCGCGTTGCTTGGCCTGATGAAGGTTGCGTCCGAGCGAAACGATGACCCCTTCGCCGAAGCCGTGCGCGTGCAGGAACGCTTGTTCGCCACCCGGCCGATTTTCCTCGGCGTCGAGGAATCAATGAAACACCCCGACGCACCCTGCGGCTTGAAAACGGACGCCGAGCGCGCCCGGCATGTGCGGCATCGGATCCGCGAAATGTTCAACAGCCGGGGGGAATGGGAGCCCTACCCCAAGGCGGTCGAAGTGCCGTTGAAGGAGATCAAAGTAACTATGGCGCCGGGAGCGGCGAGCCCCGAAGGAACTCCCGTTCCCGGGAAAGGTGACACGCTAAGCTTGCGCTCGATTCTCACGGAACCCGCAGCTCTTGAAAACGTCGGCACCGGCGCGCTGTGCGTTTTGTCCGAAGGGGCTGAGGGGAGAATTTACGGACGGGGAGTAACCGTCGCGGATCGCTTGAACGAGGACCGTGTCGTGATGGCCAAGTGGGTTCGACGGCTGGTCGGCTGGAATGGCCGCCAGGCGCCGCTCGCGGTCTGGAACGAGAAGATCGCACCGGCGCTGGGAAAAAAGCTGGCTCAACAGAAAACGCCCGTCGTTCGCTTCACGAATCACCCCCATAAAGTCGTTGCGCTGGTCAGCCTCGAGGAACTGACCGCGCGCGTGCCCGTGGACTCTCACGGTGTGGCACTCTGGAAACCGCCGGAACGCGCGGTGCTCCCGCCGGATTGCGCGCGTTGCACCTTCGTGCCTCACTGCCGTCAACTTTCGACCGCCACGGGCACGGCGTTGCTCTGGCGGCGGCTCGGGCTGGTGGAGATTTCGGGCGTACCCACGCGGCGGGGCCGGATTGTCAGCTTTTTTTCCCAGGGCGAGGGCCTTGCCATTGCGGCCGCGCTGGAAGACGAGGGCTATCCGCTTGACGAATTGATATACGACCTTGCGGATCTCGACGCCGGATTCCGGTTCTGCGGCGAGGAAAACCGCTGGGCCGGGCGGCTGGCGATGGCCTGTCACGAACGCTACGGGCTCCAAACCATCCCCGGCTACCTCGAAAACGGTGTGCCCCCGAAATATGGCTCCGGCGCCGAACAGGTGGTGGCCAGCGTCCACAAAAACCCGCTGACGAAACACGCGTGGGCCACCGAATTGCTTGGCACGGGGGACATTGATCGCGTCATTATCGAATGGCGGAGTCTGCTGCGGCAGGTTGCGCATGCGCCGGACCTTGACTGGCCCCGCTGGCGCGCCCTGCAGAAAATGGCGAAGGAAATCCTGCGCGAAACCCAATCACCCACGCTGACCGACCTGCCCCGGCTCGAATACCACCAGACCCGGCGCGTGGATCATCGCCTGATTTTGAGGAGGCACTGACGGCGGCCGTTGGCGTTTCGGGCGCGTTAAACTTGAGGGAACAACTGCAGCGGCGCGTGCGCTGCGCTGAGACCCCGGAGGTTTCTGGGACGCGCGAGCCGGACCCGTTTGGAAACAATCTCGAAATCCGGCACCGACTCCATGAAGTCAAATTGCGGCTGCATCATTTCCCTGTAACACCGTTTGCAGATGCCGTGCGTCAGATCGCGGCCTTGACCGCCGATCCTGGTTTTGCACCACGCACAAATGACCTTCATGTCTGGCTCTATCTCGCGTGGCGCAGACACCAGCAGGCGCCGCAATCGCCACGCACAGGGCACAGCCTACGTCGTCGTCGCTATCGAGGCAAACGGAAATTCGCGGCCGCCTCCCGGGAATTTTTTCCGTCCGATCAAATCGCTGTTGCTGCCGGGCGGCAAGTTGTTAAAAGCAGGATGTGATTCACAACTACTGGACCACGTTCATTGAACTGATTCAAACCCCCTTCCTGCGCGTTGAATCGGTCTGGGGCATCGTTCCGCTGTACTTCGCGTTGCTGTTGAATGAAATGACGTCGAACAAGGCGACGTTCCGCACGGCCACCCAGACCGGGTTCAGTTTTCTCTGGGCGGGAGCGCAGTGGCTGTATCCTTACTTCAAAGCCCAGCCGCAAGGCGCTCCGCGGGTCGAACTCGGCGCCATGCTCCCGGTCAATCTGATCGTGACCTTCCTGGTGCTGGGTTTCGGAGCCGCGGCGTTCGTCAGCGGCGTTCGGAAGCGGTTCCCGAGGCATTGCTCGTTTCTCGGCCATACGCGGTTCAGCAATTACTTCATGATTGCCATCTATCCGATTCAATCGCGCGATTTGCTGTGGACGTGGGAGCGCCTGATATCCATCGTCCTCTTCGCCATCCCCGTCTGGTTGGTCCTGCATTTCGCGTTGATGCCCGTCCGCAATCGCAAATGAGGCTCCGCAAAAGTGACCTCGGCGGGAACATGGCAGCCGGCAATACTTCAAACTGGCAATGAACGCGCTTCCGGTTAAAATGGGAAGCCGTTCATCTGTAACACAGACTATGCGACTGATCGCCGGCACCGCGACTTCTCGAAAGCTCGTCGGCTCCTTTCTTACGGTGCTCCTGGTTTTCGCCGCCGGTCTCGCGCAGTCCGCAACCACTGATCCCCAACCCGGGAGTCCCGTGTCTTTCCGCAATGAGGTAATGGCGGTGCTTTCCAAGGCGGGTTGCAGCGCCGGCACGTGTCACGGCAATAAGAATGGGAAGGGCGGATTCAAGCTTTCCTTGCGCGGGCAGGACCCGGACGTTGATTATCTGACCCTGACGCGCGATCTGTTTGCCCGGCGCCTGGACCGGTTTGAACCGGAGCGAAGTCTGATTCTGCTGAAACCCACGACACAGATCGGCCACGAAGGCGGTTTGCGGTTCAAGAAGGACGCACCGGAATACGAAATCCTGAGGCGCTGGATCACCGAGGGGATGCCCAACGACCTGACCTCCAGCCCGAAACTGGAAAGCATCGAAGTTGTTCCGACCGGGAAGGTGCTGGTCGAACCGGCTGGTGAAGTTCCCTTGCAGGTGAGCGCGCGATTCTCGGATGGCACAACGCGTGATGTCACCTCGCTCGCGGTGTATGAGCCGGCGAACGGACCGGCCCGAGTGACGCACGATGGACTCGTGCAGCGGCAGGGTTTCGGGGAGGCGACTGTGCTCGTGCGCTACCTGCACTGTCAGGAGCCGGTCCGGCTCGCCTTCGTTCCGGCTCGTCCGGGCTTCCTGTGGAGAACGACACCCACTAACAATTACATTGACGGACACATCTTCGCCAAACTCCGCACGCTGCGCATGAACCCGTCGGCGCTCTGTTCCGACGAAACCTTTCTGCGGCGGGCGTATCTCGACCTGCTGGGCATTCTCCCGACCGCCCGGGAGGCGCGTGCATTCGTCGCGGACAAACGTCGGGACAAGCGCTCGCGACTTGTTGACCAGTTGTTCGAACGTTCCGAGTTCGCGGACTTCTGGGCGTTGAAATGGGCGGATTTGCTGCGCGTCGAAGCGCATTCGCTCGACAGGAAGGGCGTGCAGAATTTTCACCACTGGATCCGCCAGAGCGTCGCCGACAATAAACCCCTCGATCAATTCGTTCGTGAGTTGATCGGCGCGCGCGGGAGCACCTACGACAACCCGGCCGCGAACTATTATCGCCCGAACCGCGACCCCGCCGCGCGCGCCAAGGCCGCCGCGCAGGTATTCCTGGGCACGCGCCTCCAATGTGCCGAGTGCCACAATCATCCGTCTGACCGCTGGACTCAGGACGACTACTATGATTGGGCCGACCTGTTCGCCCGCGTGAAATACAAAGTGGTTGAGAACAAGCGCGAGATCAGCAGCGACGAGCACGAATGGAACGGCGAGCAGATTGTTTTCCTCGCGGATGGCGGCTCGGTGAAGAACCCCCGTACGGGCAAGGACGCGCAACCTCGTTTCCTTGGCGCCGATGGCTCGCTCGACAGGACCAGGATCGGGGATGCAGAAACGGATTATCTGGCGTCCATGGCCGCATGGTTGACAAGCCCCACGAATGAACTCTTCGCCCGTGTCCAGGCCAACCGCATCTGGTTTCAGTTGATGGGCCGCGGTCTGGTGGATCCGCCGGACGACTTTCGCGCCACCAATCCCGCGTCGCATCCGGAATTGCTCGACGCGCTGGCGCGTGACTTCGTGAATCATCGGTTCGA
>Ga0134121_10002953_pt1 | contig 14397 bp, 8 predicted proteins | sample KB301_FD_96463 | JGI IMG/M metagenome (GOLD analysis project Ga0134121, IMG submission 96463) | Terrestrial soil microbial communities without Nitrogen fertilizer from Kellogg Biological Station, Michigan, USA - KB3-0-1 | ecosystem: Environmental > Terrestrial > Soil > Unclassified ...
CGCCTGGGCGAGGCGCGGGTGATGGTCGCGACGGCGGCGCACGAAAGATTGGACGCGACGAATTTCACCACGTTGGAGGCCGAGGTGCAGCTTCCCCGAAGCGCGCTCTTGTTGAATGTGAATCTGCTCGAACGCGTACCCAAGCTCGACGGGTTCTTTTCGCTTTATCTCCCCAAACCCGAAGCCCTCATCGCCCGGCTTGGCCGACAACCCACGAATTCCACATCCCAGGGACTGCTGGATTTTCTGTGCGTGTCGCACGTCAGCCGTCCGGAAGCGCCGTGGGTGTGGCAACGACGAACGAACTTCCTTCCGTTGCTCGCCCTCGTGCCGCGCGCTCTTCCTCTCGATCCCGGGGGGGCGTTCGGGCAACTGTTCTCCGGGACGTTCAATCCCCGCGAGTGCGTTTTCCTGCCGAAGGAAACGAGTCAGGACGCCGATGTCCCGGGAGAAGGTCGTGGACGGATCATTCCGCGTCGCATCAGCGCTCACCGGATTGAGGCAACCGTTGAAGCCGATCACCCGATGCTACTAACCATGGCGCAGGCTAATTATCCCGGCTGGCGCGCCGACGTGGACAACCAGGAGGTTCCCATCTGGACCGCCAATGGCGCTTTTCAGGCAATCCGGATACCCACCGGCAGACATGAAGTGAGGATCTGTTTTCGGAGCATCACGTTTGTAACTGGTACGATCATCAGCGTTCTTACGCTCGTCATCGGCGTCACCTGTTGTTCGCCTCGAAAATCTCGAAGCATTCCCGAACTCGTTCCGTCTTGACGGACCATTTCGTTGGACGGAAGTATGACTCATGGCCGAGCCACTTCTGCGAGCCCGAACCAAGCCAGCGTTACTCTCTCTCGTGATTCCCTTGTTCAACGAGGAGGAGGTTTTTGAGGAACTGGAAAGGCGGATGACGCAATTTCTGAAAGAGGTCGGGTGCCAGACGGAGGTCATTCTGGTGAACGATGGAAGTCGCGACGCGACGGAGGCGCGTTTGGAAGCCTGGGCGGAACGCGAAGCGCGCATCAAGGGCATTTGCTTCTCGCGAAACTTCGGACATCAGGTGGCCGTGACAGCGGGGTTGGACCATGCCTCGGGCGACGCCGTCGTAATCATGGACGCGGATTTACAGGACCCGCCGGAAGTCATTCCCGAGATGCTGGAACAGTATCAGAAAGGTTATGATGTCGTCTATGGACAGCGCCTGGAGCGAGCCGGAGAATCCGTATTCAAGCGGGCCACTGCATTCATGTTCTACCGCTTGATGCGACTGCTGGTGCATCCAGACCTGCCGGCGGACGCGGGAGACTTCCGACTGATGAGCCGGCCGGTGGTGAACGCGCTGCTCAAGATGCCGGAAAAGCATCGGTTCCTTCGCGGAATGGTCACCTGGCTGGGGTTCTCACAAACAGCAGTCAGGTTTTCCCGGCCCGGTCGACACGCGGGGCAGACCAAGTATGGCGTGCGCAAAATGGTCGCCCTGGCGTGGAATGCGTCCGTTTCCTTTTCCCCATTGCCTTTGAGAGTGAGCCTGGTGGTCGGGTTGTTCGTGGCTCTGTTTGGCGCCTGCTACGGTCTCTACTCGATCTTGCGGGCACTGATCGTTCAGGACACGGTGCCCGGCTGGACGACGCTGGTGGTGCTGCTTTGCCTGATCGGCGGGTGGATCCTCATCTCCGTCGGCGTGCTCGGGGAATACGTCGCCAAGATCTTCGAAGAAACCAAACAGCGCCCGCTCTATGTTGTTTGCAAAAAAATCAACCTGAGCGGCGGGAATGAGTAATCCCGTCCACGATCGGGAATCAACCTTTCACGATCAATGGGCCGCTTCCGTTGACCTCAAAGCGGTCCGCGTGCGCGAGGCTTTTGAGTCATCTGCCGCTCTGGAAAACCGTTTCATCCTGCGATCAATGGGAAGGCTCGAAGGCAAACGCCTCCTGGATGTCGGTTGCGGCCTGGGTGAATCGAGCGTTTATTTTGCTCTCAAGGGCGCTACGGTCACTGCTTCCGATATTTCTCCCGGCATGGTCGAAACCGCCGTCAACCTGGGGCGGCTCCATGGGGTGCGGCTGGACGGTGTCGTCGCGGCCGGCGAGGAGCTTCACGTGCCGCCGGACCACTACGACCTGGTCTATGCGGCCAACACACTCCATCACGTATCGAACCGCGGCAATCTTTTGAAACAACTTCACCGCGCGCTCAAGCCGGGCGGGCGCGTTTTTCTTTGGGATCCACTGGCCTACAATCCGGTCATCAACGTTTACCGGCGGATGGCCACACAGGTTCGAACCGCGGACGAGTCGCCGCTGACGTTCAGGGACGTGGGCCTGATTCGGGAGTATTTTGAAAACGTGCGACACCGGGAATTCTGGATTCTGTCGTTGGCCCTCTTTTTGAAATACTACGTCGTCGATCGGATTCACCCGAACCAGGAGCGGTATTGGAAGCGGATCTATGGAGAATCCGCGCGGACGCTTTGGTGGTGGCGCCCCCTCGCGGCGATTGATTCGGCGTTGACGCGCGTCCCGCTGGTGCGGCGTCTTGCCTGGAACATCGTGATCTGGGGCAACAAGCCCGCTGCAGTGCAGGACGTGGTCTGACTTCAACAAGCGTTCGGACCGAATCGGTCGAAGAAGACACCCATTGAAGATGGATCAGAACGAGAGATTCAAATCAACGGAAAGGCTGGCGGCTCTCGCGGTTGCCGCGTTGACGTTCGCTACCTTTGCGCGATCGCTCCAGGCTGGCTTCGTTTATTGGGACGACAACATCGTGTATGAGAATCCGCACATCCGGGGGCTGGACCCGCAGCGAATCGCTTGGATGTTCACGGATATTCAATACCTCTGGCGTTACATGCCGCTTACCTGGCTCGGGTGGGCGACGACCTACGAGATCTTCGGACTGAATCCGTTTGGCTATCATCTTGGGAACGTCCTGCTCCAATGCGCCAACGCGGCGATGGTCTTTCTGTTGCTTCGGAAGCTGTTCCTGCACTGGGGAGGATCGGAATTGACTGCCGGGAGGAGCGGTTATTCGCTCAAGTGTGCGGCCGTGGGAGCACTTCTCTGGGCGGTGCATCCATTGCGGGTCGAGCCCGTCGCCTGGGTCACCGACCGGGTATACTGCCAGGCGCTGTTTTTCCTGCTCATTTCCCTGCTGTGCTATCTGGAGTCCGTTCGACCCGGGTCAGATCGCGCGCGGCCGTTCTACTGGCTGTCGGTGGTCGCGTTCGGCGCATCATTGCTCTCCTATCAGACGGGTTTGGGATACGTGCTGGTGCTGGCCTTGCTCGACCTTTATCCGTTGAAGCGGTTTTCCGAAGGCAAGCGCCGATGGTTTGACGCGCAGGCGCGCCGCGTCTGGCTGGAAAAGGTCCCGTTTGCGGTGGCGGCCGCAGCCGTGGTTATTCTCACCTTGCTGGCGCGCTTTCATGCGTCTGGAAAATATCCAAAGCCGGTTTCGCTCGAAGATTTCGGGATTCTTGAGCGGGTCATGCAGGGTTTCTACATCTGGGCTTACTATCTCTGGAGGCCTTTGTATCCGGTTGACCTTTCGCCCTACTATACCACTCTGGTTTCGTTCCGCCCGACCGACTGGCCATTCGTTTTGAGTCTGAGCGCTGTGGCGGTACTGACGCTCCTGCTGTTCTTCAAGCGAACCCGCTGGCCGTTGCTCTGGGTGCTTTGGCTTGGCCATTTGATACTGCTCGTGCCGGTGCTGGGATTAACCGAGCACCCGCATTATCCGAGCGACCGCTACAGTTTCATCGTGGGCATTTTATGGTCCGCGCTCGCTGTGGCCGGGTTGTTGAGGCTGGGTCGCGACCCGCGATTCCGCAATCCCGGTCTGGCGGCGGGGGCCGCGTTGGTCGTGCTCCTGGCGGTTCTGAGCTACCGCCAGGCTGGAATCTGGCAAAACAGCGTCGCCTTGCACGAGTATATGATTTCGAAGCTCAAAGATGAAACGGGAAAAGCCTTCCTCTATCGTCGCCTGGGGCAGGTGCAGCTCGAACTGAACAACAAAGACGAAGCGTTCCAGGCCTTCAAACGCGTCATCGAACTGAATCCAAACGACGCTGACGCATACTGGTCCATCGGGATGATTCTGTACAAACAAGGAAAGCTGGACGAAGCGGTCGCGCACTTCAAACGCGCATTGGAGATCAACCCGAAAGACTTCAGCGCGCATCAGAATCTCGGAGCCGCGCTCGCGTCACAGGGAAAACTGGCGGAGGCGGTTATCCACTTCACGGAGGCGGTGCGACTCGCCCCTGATAACATCAACGCGCGTCGTAATCTCGCGCGCGCGCTCAGCAAGACGGGCAAAACAGACGAGGCTCGGGTTCAAGAACTGAAAGCTGAACAACTCGAAGCCGGGCGGCAAACAGACAATCGCTGAAGAGCCCACGGCGTGACACCGACGCGGTCGTGAGTCCGGTCGTTTCAAAAAGGTTGCAATCCGACCAGGCATCTCACTCCAAACAACCGCGGCCAACGTGAAAGACGCTCATCACAGCGGTCCAGCCACGACACGCAGCGGGCCGGATAAAGCGCCGGTTTGCTGAATCCTCCCGATAAGAGGTAACTGAAACCCGCCATCACGCTCGCGTGAAACACGGTCCAGTCCGCGGGCCAGCCGGGTCGTTCGCGCCGGAAAAACAGCCGCGTCGCATTGCCTTGCGCGGCGTAGTAGTCGCGCGGACGAGGCAACGTCTCGGCGAAGCTGATCTCCCTTCGCCACGCGACCGGCTCGTGATGGATGAATTCATACGCCGGGTAGCTGCAAAAACTGATGTACGGCTCGAACAAAATGAGCCGGCCATTTTGCTTCAGCACTCGCCGGGCGTCGCGCAAGAACGCGTTCGGCGCGCGCAAATGATGGAACACATCGAATAGAATCAGATGAGAAACCGTTCCGGATTGAAATGGAAGTTCGTAGCCGTCGCAGACCACGTCCAGCCAGGGATTGGGGAAAAGATCGGTACTGATCGCCTGCGGCAAATGAGATTTGAGATTTCCCACGCCCGAACCGATTTCCACAATCCGCCCGGGCGCGGCTGGGTCAACCAGGGCCACGATTCGCTGGTAAAACCGGGCGTAGATCCGGCGCAGCAATGGCTTGCGTTGCCAGACCTCGAGGTTGCGCTGGATTTCGGTCTGGTGCTGCGAAAGCGGCGCGGTCATGGAATGAACTTCAACCGGGTCGCCGCGAACATCACCATGCGCAACAACAGCCAGCCGTGCCGCCAGCGTTGGATGTTGGTCTCGCCGTAGGTGCGCGCCTGATACCGAATCGGCAGATCAACGATGCGGAGGTTGAGTTTGGCGGCGCCGAACAACAGGTCGAAATCACCGAACGGATCGAAATCACCGAAGTAGGCGCGGTTGCGGGCAATCGCCTCGTAATCCGAACGGAAGAGAACCTTCGTTCCGCACAGCGTATCCTTGACCGGCTGCCCGAGAAGCCAACTGAACGCAGCGCCAAAAAACTTGTTCGCCACCATGTTGAGGAAGCGCATGGCCTCCTGCTCCATCGGATAGACCAGGCGCACGCCGTTCACAAAGTCCGCCGTGCCAGACCGCGCCACTTCGTAAAACTTCGGCAACTGCTCGGGGGGCATTGTGAGATCGGCGTCGAGGATGAACAGGACGTCACCGGTCGCCACGGCGAAGGCTTCGCGCACGGCGTTGCCTTTGCCTTTGCCCTGCTGTTTGAGCGCCTTGATGTCGCGCGTGGAGTATTTGGTGATGATGCGCTGGATTTCGTCCCAGGTGTTGTCTTTCGATCCGCCTTCGACGAAAATGATTTCCGTCCCGAGGCCCATCTCGGGCATTCGCTGGACGGCGGCCTCGATGTTGCCCGCTTCGTTGCGAGCGGGGATCACCACCGAGCAACGATACTGCCGTTCCGCCGGCACCTGCGGCCGCGGCCGGGCAACCATGAAAACCGTCAAACAAAAGGGACGCAGCAACGGCGCCAGCCAGCGATTAAGCAGCCACTCCAGCAATGGCGTCCCCACCGGCCAGAGGATGCGCGTCTCCATCTTGACGAGTTCCCAGCCCGCGAGGTGGATCAGGTTCTTCATGTCGGCCGACGCAAGCCAGTTTTGCCGCGGCGTGGGGGATTTCGCTCCGATTTTTTCGGCGAATGCGAGGATCGGCCGCCAGAGGTTGTTGAAGAAATTCATCACGAGCCGCGTTCGAGGCCCGGCGAATTGATGCAGCCGGGTGAGCAGGTGCTGCACGTCGGGCAGATCGTTCACTAGATCGGAAAGCAGAATGTAGTCGAACTGCTCGTCGCTCGAGAACTTGCCCGCGTCGGCGACGTGAAACTCCAGTTGGGGGTGGCGGCGGCGCGCCTGTTCGATGATCGCCGGACTGAAATCCACACCTACGCCCCGGGCGGGCTGCATCGCGGCCAGCAAGTCGCCGGAACTGCACCCGAGTTCCAGCACGCGCATTCCAGGTGGAACCAGGAACCGATAATACCTTCGCAGGAGGGGCTGATAGTGACGGGCCAGTTCCCGATCGCGAAGGGCGGCCCGCTCTTCGTAGAACGCGCGGTGATCGATCATTGGCTCCCGTTGCTACAGCAAAAGCGCCTGATTGACCAGAACCATTAGGAAAGTCAGACGTCGAGTTCGACGCATCAACCGGGTTGCACACGTCGGATCTAATCAGCGATCCAATTCCAGTTCCGTCCCGGTAAACAAAGCATGCGCGGCGTTTTCGCTTGGTCTTTTCGGCCGATCCCGACAAATTCGGAAAAGCAAATGAGTCTTGCTTCGACCCGCCACCAGATACCGGACTCCGAAATAGTCCATCACCCTGGTGATTGGTTAAGCCCCGCACGGTTCACGCTACTGCTGGGCGGCTTTATCTTCGTTTGCTTTCCGGACGTCGTGCTCGCAATCAGCACGTTTATCTTTCGCGACTTCGGCATGTTCGCATACCCTCTGGCTTACTATCACCGGGAACGTTTCTGGCAAGGTGAGGTTCCCCTCTGGAATCCGCTTGCCGATTGCGGTCTGCCGTTCCTTGCCCAATGGAACACGATGGTGCTCTATCCCGGTTCTTTGTTCTATCTACTTCTGCCACTGACCTGGTCCTTGGCGGTCTTCTGCCTGCTTCACCAATTCATCGGCGGCATGGGAGCATACCTGCTTGCCGAGCGCTGGACGGGGAATCGATTGGCCGCCGCAGTGGCCGGAACTGCGTTCGCCTTCAACGGGCTCACCTTGAACAGTCTCATGTGGACCAACAATAGCGTAGCTCTAGGCTGGATGCCCTGGGTCGTGCTGACGGCGAGCGCCGCATGGCGCGAGGGAGGGAGAAAGATCGCCATCGCGGCACCGGTCGGCGCCTTGCAAATGCTGTCGGGAGGACCGGAGATCATTTCGACAACGTGGGTGGTCACGACATTGCTGTTGTTGGTGGAATGTCCGGGGAACCTGCCGGGATTCCGGCGGCAACTGACGCGATTCATCTTCTTGGTGGTTCTGGTCGCCAGCCTCTCCGCCGCGCAATTGCTGCCGTTCCTGGAACTGATGTTCCGTTCGCACCGCGACCAAAGCTTTCTCGACGCCTCCTGGCCGATGCCCGGCTGGGGTTGGGCCAACCTGTTGGTCCCTCAGTTTTACACTTTCATCCTGTACCTCGGAGTCAAGTTCCAGTACGGCCAGGGCTGGACCTCGTCCTATTACCTCGGGATCGGAACTTTGGCGCTTGCTCTGTTCGCCGCGTGGCGCGTACGCAAACGCCAGGTCTGGGCGCTCGCCATCGTGACGTGCGTCGGTTTGATCCTTGCCTTGGGCGATCAGACGCCATTATACGGCTGGCTGCGCCATGCATTTCCACCGTTGGCTTGGGTGCGATTCCCGGTAAAGTTCGTCATCCCGTCAATCCTGGCGGTGCCCCTGCTGGCCGCGTTCGCGATCAGTTCATTACGAGCCGACGACGCAACTCGCACGAATAGCAACCGGGTTCGACTCGCACTCCTGTGGGCGGTACTGGTGTTCTTGATCGTCGGTCTGGTCTGGTTTGCCTATGCTAATCCACAATACGGCCCCCCGTACAACGACTGGTCTGGAACGCTTCGGAGCGGTATCAGCAGGGTGCTTTTCCTGTCGGCCATTATCGGGGTGTTCGTCCAGCTGAACAGGGTTGTCCAGCCGGTCCCCTCCTGGTTATTACAGATGGGGCTGGTGATACTTGTCTGGCTTGACGTTTGGACACATGTACCGGACCAGAACCCAAGAGTATCCCCTGCGGCTTACCGGCCGGGAATCAGTCAATTGTCACCCAAACCGTTGCCCGGCGTCTCGAGGGCCATGATCAGCCCGATGGCGAAGGATGTGCTCTTCAACCAAGGAGTCACAAACGCGTTCACGAACTACATTTGCAATCGTTTGGCGCTCAACGCGAATCTGAACCTGCTCGAAGGCATTCCGAAACCCGACGGCTTTTTTTCTCTCCAACTGCGGGAGTACTCGGCAGTGAATGACCTGCTTTACGCCACTCGGCACACCGAGATCCCCGCCCTGATGGATTTTCTAAGCATCTCTCACGTGACGCAACCGAGTTCGTTTTTTGACTGGAACACCCGGACCAGCCAGCTCCCCATGATTACGTCAGGCCAGCAACCAATTCTCGCCGACGCGCCCACCACGCTCGCGGCTTTGACAAATTCCAGCTTCGATCCTCGACATGTCGTTTATTTCCCGGCTGATCTCGAGCCACGAATCCGTACCCGGAATCCTGTTCGTGCGCAAATCTCGGTGCGACACTCGAGGGGTGAGCGACTGGAATTGTTAGTATCGACTCCCGGTCCCACTATCCTGGTTATCGCACAGGCGTATTATCCTTCATGGCAGGCACGCATTGACGGCCGGCCCGAACCTGTCCTTCGGGCCAACCACGCCTTTCAGGCCGTGGAAGTGCCGGCGGGCATACACAACGTCGTGTTGCATTATGAAGACCAGGCGTTCCGCTGCGGAATGGTCGTATCCATTCTGGCTATGGTGTTTTGCTCGACGGCTTGGCTTCGTCCCGGAAATTTTAACAGAGAACCCAACCGATCAACCGGCGAAAAACGCGCCCCGACTCATCCATGAGAAATCCGGCCACCACCCTGACCGCAAAGAGATCGCAGAGAACAGGACTGCGTCCGCGCTCAATGATTGTCCAATTATCATGAAGCAAAGACCCGGACGATATCAGAAAGGCTGAAACAGCCGGTTTAAGAATTGAAGCCAGATATACTCCTCTCTCTGATCGGGCTGGCTCCGTCACTGCTGGCGTGGGTGGGTTTATTCGGCTTGTGCCGCGAGTTGGCCGCCAAAGGCCATGTCGGAACCGACCGCCGACTTTCGTTCATCCTGGCCTGTGTGGTGTGGGGAGCCTTGTTGTCCGGCATCACTGAATCGCTGAGCCTAGGCAGGCATTTGACCGCGCCCGGCGCCTGTATCGCCTGGACAGGACTGGATCTCGCACTTGGCTGTGTCTGGTTGCGGTTCGCGGGAGGGACAACTGCGATTCTCGGCACTTTGCGAGTTGAGCTCGGCCACCTGCAATCAATGCTCCGATTACCCTCGAGCTGGACATTGCCGGATCGCCTGATGCTTGCAGCAGTCGCTTTGACCTCACTGCCGCTTGGGGCAATCGCATTGCTCACGCCTTCGACCAATTGGGATTCGCTGACTTATCATCTGCCACGCGTGATGCACTGGATTCAGAACCGGAGCGTCGAACATTATCCCACCGGCTGCATCAGCCAGCTTCAAATGGGGCCGTGGACTGCCTTCTTGCAAACGCATCTGATGCTCTTCTGGGGAGACGACCGATTGGCCAACCTGGTGCAATGGTTCGCGATGATCGGGTGCGTCCTGGCCGCTTCGTTCATCGCCAAACGCCTGACAACGGGCGGTGACTCAACCTCGACACGCGCGCAGCTGTTCGCCGCTTTGCTCGTGGTCACACTTCCGACGGGCATTCTGGAATCCATAACGACGCAGACCGATTACGTAGCCGCCTTCTGGCTCGCAAGCTTCGTGGCGTTGATCCTGGCGTTGTGGGACAACGCATATAACCGGTGGTATCTCGGCGGCGCGGCACTCGCCGTGGGGCTGGGTTTGGCGACCAAGATAACAGCATTGTTTTACCTGGCACCTGCGGGAATCGCCGCCGGCGCGTGGTTGACGTGGCGGTGGAAAAAACTCCCATCAATCCTGGGCCGGGTCGCGCTGGTCTTTACTTTGATCTGTCTTCCCGTCCTGCCGCACGCCTGGCGAAATCACGCACTGTTTGGCTCGACGGTAAGTTCGCAGAGCACAACCCAAAGCGCCGGCAACGCACAAAAGTCATTGGGTGTCGCTCTGTCGAATGTATTGCGCAACGCAGCGCTCCACACGAATACCGGAATCCGCCCGCTGACGCGGCTTGCCAACGCCACTCTGGCGGGACTTCACGGGTTGCTCAGCCGCCAGTTGAACGACCCCGGCAGCACTTTCCCTGAAGGATCGTTCCGGTTTCAGGAGGACTTCTTCGTGTCCGACAGTTCCATGGGGAACCCCTATCATCTGGGTCTGATTCTGTTGGCGCTGCTGGCCGCATTCTTTCGCCCCCGATCGAACGCGGTTGCGCTCGGTTATGCTGCGCTGCTGCTGGCAAGCTTCCTGATGATTTGCTGGGTGCTCCGATGGCAACAATGGAATGCGCGCTATCAGCTTCCCGGCTTCGTTCTCCTGATGCCGGCGGTGGCGGTCATCCTGATACGGTTGTGGCCACGATGGTCTGTCCTCGCGGCCTCGGTTGTCGTTACAGCATTTGGCGGCGTGATCATCGCCTGCAACCAATCGCGTCCGATCTTCGATCCAAAATTCCGGGTTCAATCGCGCACCGAGCAAATGCTGACGTTATATGTGCCCTGGCTGCACGATCAGGTGGAAGCCATGGCGCGTGACGTAGTCGCCTCCCGCTGCCACCGCGTGGGTTTGAAATTTGGCGCGGACGACGGGGAGTACCTCGTGTGGGCGCTTCTTCGCAAGCACGGGTTCGAAGGGAGAATTGATCATGTTGACGTCGAGAACGAGTCCGGCCGCATCGGTCAAGCCGTGCCACAACCGTGCGTCGTAATCTCAATGTCTTCCCGCCCTCCCTCCGCGAAGGTCGTGGCGGAGTTTCCACACCGCCTTGATTACGGAGCCGTGTCCGCGTTCTGGTCCGAACCTGGCAGTCATTGGAGCGAACTCGTGCAGTTTGATTCCAAATCACGCACGCTTCGGTCAATTCCACGCGTGGCGGGTTCCATCCCGCTCGACGGGTTTCAACTTGACCTGTATTTCCGGGCTCCGCGATCGGGCACACTTGAGTTGCGTGGAAAACTGGTGGATGATCGCGGCTCGGCTGCAGGCAGAATCGGTCTGCGGGTCAGCAACGAAGCCGGCAACAAACAGCAACTGGAACTCGACCCGAAAGAACAGCCGTTTCAGATGCAGGCTCCGGTTTCTTCCGGGACCACGCGAATCCAGATCACGGCGCTTGACGCCAGCGCGCGCGCGGCCGGTAGAATCAGGCTGGCAAACCTTGAGTGGCAGTTCGATCCGCAACAGGAAAGATGATCGCGCCAAAATGCGTTTTCCGGAGACATAACGGTATTCAGGAAAGAGACCGGATGTCGCAGGAGAAACAGAGCGAGGATCACGCATGATCCTCTCACTGCTCCGCGTGCTGTTGCCCGTCGCCGGCTGGCTGGGGTGCTGCGCTCTCTGCCGGGAACTGGCCGCCCGCAGGCGGATCGAAGAGGAGTGGCGCCACACGCTGGTGCTGGGCACTTGCGCCTGGGCCGCCCTGCTGACGTGCATCACCGAACTTGTCAGTCTCGGCCACGCGCTGAATCGTCCGGTGCTGGTCACTGTCTGGCTGCTCGTGGACGCAGCGCTGTGGTCCGGCTGGATCTGCTCGACGAAGAAGCGACGGGGCTGGTTGCGGACGCCCTTCTCGGTAATCACCGGAAGCTGGAAGGCCGTTGACGCCTGGCATCGGGAACCTCGCCTCATGCTGCTGGCCGTGCTGTTGCTGGTTCTCTTCTTGGGCAGCGTCGCGCTGCTGACGCCGACGACCAATTGGGATTCGCTGACGTATCACCTGCCACGGATGATGCACTGGATTCAGAACCAAAGCGTCGAACATTATCCCACGGGATGCATCAGCCAGCTTCAAATGGGACCGTGGGCCGCGTTTCTTCAAACGCATCTTTTTTTGCTCTGGAACGGCGATCGGCTTGCGAACCTCGTCCAGTGGTCCGCAATGGCCGGCAGCATCATCGTGGTGACGCTGATCGCCCGGCAACTCCGCCCAAGGGAAGCCGGCCGGGGACTCCGAATCGAGCTTTTCACCGCTTTGCTCACCGTTACGTTGCCGACTGGCATCGTCGAGTCGATCACGTCCCAAACCGATTACGTCGCGACCTTCTGGCTTGCGAGCTTCACGAGCCTCGTGCTTTCGCTGTGGCGCGATCCAGACAACCTTTGGTATCTGGGCGCCGCTGCGCTGGCATGCGGTCTGGGCGCGCTTACGAAAATCACTTTTGTGATTTACGTGGCGCCTTTGGGGCTGGCGGCGGGTTTGTGGATGATTTGTCGCTGGAGAAAACCGTCACGGATCATGGCAAGGACCCTGGTCTTCGTTTCTCTGGCGGTTTCACTGATCCTGCCACACGCCTTTCGCAACCGGGAAGTATTCGGCTCTCCGACCAGTTCCCGGTCAACTCAGCAGTCCGGCCTGAACAAGCATGTCTCTTTCAACGCGACGCTCTCAAACATCATTCGCAACGCGGCGTTGCACACGAACACCGGGATCACCCCGTTGACCCGGGGGTTGAATGACTTCCTGAAGGCCGCCTGTTCGCTGACCGGACGCGGCGTCAGTGACCCGGACAACACCTTCCCCCCGGAGGCTTTCAAGTTTCAAAACAAGTTTGCCGTGTACGACAGTGAAACCGGCAACGCATACCATCTCGGCTTGATCGTTCTTGCCGTCATTGTCTCGGTGTGTCGCTGGAAACAGAACCGGCCTGTATTGGCCTACACCTCACTCTTCGCGGCAAGTTACGTTCTCTTTTGCGCCGTGCTCCGATGGCAACAATGGAATTCGCGCTATCACCTGGCCTATTTCGTCCTGCTTATGCCCATGGCGGCTGTCGTGCTCGTGTCACACGTCCCGCGCTGGCTTGTCTCCGGGACTGCACTCGGCCTGATTTCTTTCGCGGGAGTGGTCGTTGCCATCAATCAGTCGCGGCCCGTTTTCAATCCCACGTATCTGGCTCAGTCCCGGTTCCGGAAAATGTTGTTCGAGCAAGGGCCGCTGTATTGCGAAAAACTGGAAACGATGGCCGGGGACATCGTCAGGTCACGATGCCAGAACGCAGGACTCAAGTTGAACAGCGACGACGCGGAATATCCGTTGTGGGTTGTCCTGAGGAATCAGGGGTTCACCGGCCGCATCAACCACGCGCAGGTTGATAATGAATCGGCCAGGCTTCCTGTTGCGGATCCGTATCCTTGCCTTCTGATCACGATGTCCACGGCTGCGCCGCCCGCGACCGTCCGCGAGCAGTTCCCATTTCGAATGGACTACGGTGTGATGAGCGTCTTTTGGTCGGAACAGGCCAGCCATTGGCATGAACTGATCTATTTCGATTTCCCGACCCGGACATCCCGGGTTTTGTCGCGCACCGAGAAAGAACTGTTGTTCGACCGGAGAGTGATGCACCTCTATGCCCGAACTCCGCGGCCCGGCGTCCTGAGGGTGAGCGGCACCGTGACCTCCGGCTCGAGCCAATCTCTGACCAACAACACGCTGCGCGTCGCAACGGACGAGGGCTGGTCGCAGGAATCTCAACTTGTCGGCGGAGCAATCTCTTTCGAGCCACCGGTCCCAACCGGCACGACCCGGATCAGGCTGTCGTTGTTGGAACCGGTGTCCCCGGGCGGCGGGGCAGCCAAACTGGACGACGTTCAGTGGAACTTTGATCCGCGATAACAGCACAGAGTCGGAGTTTTCGCTTGGTTTTTTGATGGCTGGAGAGAGAGATTCGACGGCAATGGTTCTCCCGTTGAAAGCGAGGTCAATCGAAGCAGGCGGGAATAATCCGGATGCCTGGTTTACACCAGGTCGTTACGCAATCATTCTGGGAGTGTTAATCTTTGCCGCGTATCCGGACGTGGTGAGCGGGGTGCGCACGTTTTTCTTTCGGGATTTCGGACTGTTCGGTTATCCGCTGGCCAGCTATCACCGCCAGAGTTTCTGGCAGGCCGAAATCCCCCTCTGGAACCCGCTGAGCAACTGCGGCCTGCCCTTCCTGGCTCAATGGAACACTCTGGTCCTCTATCCC
>Ga0134121_10002954_pt1 | contig 14396 bp, 6 predicted proteins | sample KB301_FD_96463 | JGI IMG/M metagenome (GOLD analysis project Ga0134121, IMG submission 96463) | Terrestrial soil microbial communities without Nitrogen fertilizer from Kellogg Biological Station, Michigan, USA - KB3-0-1 | ecosystem: Environmental > Terrestrial > Soil > Unclassified ...
CAACGCGACGACCGAAGCGGGCCTGAAGTCCCTGCACGCGGCCCTGGATCTCCGGGACCAGATCGGCTCGACCGATCCGGCGAACACCACCAAGCTGAATACCCTCGTGCAGAACGTGCAGAGGATGAGCCCCGACGGGACGCTGGCACTGGTCATGACCAGCGAAGGCGCGGTGATCGCCGGAGACAGCAAGGCCCTGCCGGCGTTGCCGTCACCCTTGCCCACGTGGCTGGCGGAGAAAGCGCCGCCGGCCCCTGGGGAGGACAAGGCTTGGTCGACCTCGACCAGCCCTCGGGACGCCCAGGTCGCAACCCGCCTGGTCGCGCCCAACGGCCTGGTCGCCGTCGTGATGTCGCCGATCGGCGAGCTGACCACGGGCTCTCTGGCGATCACGCTCGTCGTGTTCTTCCTCGTGCTCGTCGTGTGGGCCCCGGTGTGCTCCGTGTTCCTCTCGATCGATGTCGTGCGCCCGATCCAGGACATCACGCGCGCCGTCCAGCAGATCACCGAGGTCGGCAAGCTCGATGAGGTGGCGTCGATCGCGGTGACCCAGGACGACGAGACCGGCGTGCTCGCGATGAAGTTCAACGATCTGGTCGAGACGCTCCGCGACCTGTCCGCCGCCGCCGGCGCGCTCGCCAAGGGCGACCTCGAGATCCGGCTGTCCGGCGAAGGCGATGTCGCGACCGCGTTCCGCGCGATGATCGAGAGCCTGGGCCGGATCGTCCGCCAGATCCACGAGACCTCGGTCCTCCTGGCTGCCGCGGCCACCGAGATCTACGCGGCGTCCCAGGAGCAGGAGGCCGCGGCGGCATCGCAATCGACCGCGATGGCCGAGATCCGGCAAACCATGGAGTCGCTGTTCGAGGCCGCCGCCCACGTCGCGGAGTCGGTCCGCGGCGTTCTGTCCAACGCCGAGCGCACCCTCGAGACCACCGACCGCATGGTGGTCCGGATCGGCGATCTGACCAACCATGCCGGGCGCATCGGCGAGATCCTCGAGACCATCCGCGACATCTCCGACCGCAGCGACCTCCTGGCGCTCAACGGCGCGCTCGAGGCCAGCCGGGCGGGTGAGGCCGGCCGCGGCTTCGGCCTGGTCGCCGCGGAGATGCGCCGGCTCGCCGAGCGCGTGATGTCGTCGGTGCACGACGTGCGATCGCTGGTCGGCGACATCCGCGCATCGGGATCGTCGACGATGATGGCGACCGAGGATAGCAAGAAGCTCGCGTCGAGCACGACCGACGCCGCGCGCCAGATCACCATGGTCACCCAGCAGCAGCGCAGCGGCACCGAGCAAGTGCTGCAGAGCGTTCGCGAGATCGCCGAGACGCTGGCGCAGTCGGTAGCGGCGATGGCGCAGTCGCGTGCATCGGCGGAGCAACTCAAGAGCCAGGCAGACAAGCTGTCGACCCTGGTGCGGGCCTTCCGGATCGAGAACTCGCAGACGTGAGTCAGCGTCGCGAAGCCCTGATCGCGCGGTATCGCGTTCTGTCGATCGAACGCTGCCGCTTGCTGCGCTCGCGGCTCGAGGCCATCGCCGCGGGTAACCCCGACGTCCTCGCGGAGGTCAAGCGGGAGCTCCACACGCTCAAGGGCGACTCGGCGCTGCTCGGGTTCACGCGGATCAGCGAAGTGGCGCACGCGTGCGAGGAGCGCTTGCTCGATCAGGCCGACCTCGTGGAGGCCTCCCGCCTGCTCGGCGACGCGCTCGACGCCGTGAAGGCCGCGCTGCGCGATGAGACCACCGATCGCACGGTGCTCGACGAGGGCCTCTTGAGCACGCTCGCGGCGCTGGCCCTCCCCACCACCCCGCCGGCGGCACACGGAGCCGTTCCCGCGGCGCAGGAGGATGTGGCCACCAAGCCGGTCGCCGTAGCCCCGGCGGCTCCTCAGGCCGCACCGCCTCAGGCCGCGCCGCCCCAGGCCGCACCGCCTCAGGCCGCACCGCCTCAGGCCGCGGCGCCGGCGACCGCGGCGCCGGTGACCACGGCTCCGGTGACCACGGCTCCGGTGACCGCGGCTCCGACGACGGTGACCCCGGCGGCCGCGCCGATACCTCAGGTAACGGCGACCACCCTGGCGAACGCGCCGGCCGCGCAGAAGCCGAGTTCGGCGACCGCCGGCTCGGCAGCGGAGCCGGCGGCCGCGCAGAAGCCGGCGACCGCACAACCCCAAGCCACGCAGGCAGAGAGCTCGCGCTGGATCCACGTCAACGCCCACGACGTCGACCTCGTCTGCGAGCGACTCTCGGCGCTGCACGCCGACCTGGGACGGATCCACGCCGAGCTGCGCGGTAACCCCGCGATCTCGCGGGACACCATGCACGACGTCGAGCGGCTGCGCGCGGATCTCGACGAGGTCGTGTCGTCGGCATGGGCGCTGCGGCTGACGCCGGTGAGCTCGACCTTGGCCGAGATGGGCGACCACGCGCTCGAACTCGCCCGGGCCAACGGCAAGCAGCTGAATGTCCGGATCGACGATGGTGGCGCGCTGGTCGAGCGCCGCCTGCTCGACGAGGTGCGCGAGCCGCTGCTCCACCTGATCCGGAACGCGGTCGATCACGGGATCGAGGCGCCCCACGAGCGCGGCCAGAAGCCGCTGCCCGCCCAGCTCGTGCTGTCCGCGGAGGGCCACGGCGCGCTGGTCGTGATCAATGTCGCGGACGACGGCCGGGGCATCGATATCGCGCGCGTGCGCACGGTGGCGATCGCGCGCGGGCTCATCGAGCCATCGACCTACTTGTCCGAGGAAGCAGCCCACGAGCTGTTGTTCGCCCACGGGTTCTCGACCCGGCAGGATGCGACCAGCCTGTCCGGTCGAGGCGTCGGTCTCGACGCCGTGCGCCGGAGGCTCACTGCGATCGGCGGCCGGGTCTCGGTCTCCAATAACCCCGGCGGGGGCACGCGGTTTGCGATCCACATCCCATCGAGCGTGTTCCGCGAGCGCGTACTGGTCGCCGATGTCGGAGGTGCGCTGTGCGCACTACCCGCGCGGCGCGTCGAGGCCGTCGTCCCCGTCGCCAGCGACATGGTCGAGTCGGTGGGGAACACGCCGCTCTTGCGCTATCGTGGCGAGAGCATCCCGTTCGTGCCACTGCCGCTGTTCCGCGGCGATGCCGAGAGCAGTCGAGCCGCGATCGTCACACACGAGGGCCGCCGCTGGGCGGTCTCGCTCCCCGACGCGGTCAGTGACATCGAGATGTTGCGCGTTCCAGTCGACAGCGCGGTGGCATCGCTCGGACCGTTCGCCGCGAGCGGGACGCGCGACGACGGCCGGCTGGTCCTGGTCGTGAGCCTCGACTCACTGCTATCGCGGCCCCGCCAGGCTGCCGAGCTGGCACGCGCCCAGATCCGTGCGCGCGGCCGGCGGCGGGTCGTCGTTGTGGATGACTCGCCCATTGTACGCGACCTCCTGACCGAGCTGCTATCGAGCGTCGGGCTCGAGGTACGTTCGGCGAGCGATGGAGCCGCCGCGCTGGACTTGCTCGCCGAGCAACCAGCCGATCTGATAGTCTCGGATGTTGAGATGCCGGGCATGGACGGCTTCGAGTTGCTCCGTCAGCTACGAGATCGCTCCATGCGCGTTCCTGTCATCATGGTCACGACCCGCGGCTCGGTCACCGATCGCGCGCTGGCTGCCGAGCTCGGCGCCGACGCGTTGATCGTGAAGTCCGAGTTCGAGAACGCACACCTGCTCGAGACCGTGCGGCGGTTCGTGGAGATCGGCGCGTGAGACCACGCGCGGTCATCGTCGATGATTCGCCGGTCGCCCGCACGCTCGTGCGCGAATGGCTCGAGGCCAACGACGAGATCGAGGTCGTCGGCGAGGCGGCCGACGGCGAGGCCGCGATCGATCTCATCTTACGCCTGCGCCCGGACGTCGCGACGATCGATCTGCGGATGCCGGGCATCTCGGGGCTCGAGCTCGTCGCGTACCTGATGGCGAGAGCGCCGTTGCCGATCCTCGTGCTCACCGGCGAGAACACGCGGGACGACGCCGGCCTCGCGTTCGAGGCCGTTCGCCGCGGTGCGCTCGATCTCCTGCCCAAGCCGAGCGCGCTCGACGAGGAGGCGATCCGCTCGCTCAGGTCCCGCGTCCGCTGGCTGGCGACGGTCCCGGTGGTCCGTCACATCGTCCATCGGCCCGCCGAGCCAGTGGCCCCGATCCCTCCGGTTCCCACGATCCCGCGGTCGCTGAAAGCGACGAGCGATCTGGTGATCGTCGGCATCGCGGCGTCCGCGGGTGGCCCCACGGCGCTCGCGACGGTGCTCGGCTCGCTGACGCCCGATCTGCCGATCTGCCTTGCCATCGTCCAGCACCTCCCGAAGGGGTTCGCCCCGAGCTTCGTGAGCTTCCTTCAGGCGCGTTGCTCGCTGGCGGTCCGGCTGGCCGAGCATGGCATGGTGCCGCCCGTGGCGACCGCCGTGCTCGCGCCCGACGACCACCACCTCGAGCTGATCGACGGGCGGTTCGCGCTCACCAATGGTCCCCCGGTCGACGGCCATCGTCCGGCCGGCTCGGCGCTCCTGCGCTCGCTCGCCTCGCTCGGAAACTCGGCGATCGGCGTGGTGCTCAGCGGGATCGGCCGCGACGGCGCCGACGGCCTGCGCGCGATGCGCGAGCGCCACGCCACCACGTTCGCACAGGACGCCGCCACCTCGGTGGTGTACGGCATGCCGCGCGCCGCGATCGAGGAAGGCGCCGCGCAGCAGGCCCTCCCGCTCGGCGAGATCGGCGGCGCGATCGCATCGGTGGTGCTGAGCATGCGGCGCAAGAGGGGGTCGTGACCACCAAGGTGCTCGCCGAGCTGATCGAGCGCACCACCGGCCTCGCCCTGGATCGCGGTGGTGTGAGCACCGCGCTCGATCGCTTCGTCAACGAGCGGCTCAACACGCTCGGCATCGCGAACATCGAGGACTACGTCACCCTGGCCGCAAATCCCACGGGCGCCGAGCAGCGCAAGCTGATCGACGCGATCACCGTCCCGCACACCTGGTTCTATCGCGACCCCGAGCAGCTCGCCACGATCGCGAAGTTGCTCGCCGGGGCGCCGGCCGGCCGGCTCGCGATCTGGGTGGCCGGGTGCGCCACCGGCGAGGAGGCCTACACCCTGGCGATGATCTCGCGCACCATCGGGCGCGAGGTCAGCGTGCTCGCGACCGATGTCAACGAGACGGCGCTCGAGTCCGCGCGCCGGGGCGTGTACAGCGCGCTCGCCGTTCGCGATGTGCCTCCGCTCGAGCGGCGCTGGCTGGTGCCGCAGGACACCCGGTTCTCCATCGAGGCCTCGCTGCGCCCGGACGTCACCTTCATGCGGCACAACCTCGTCGAGCCGCCGCCGCAGGCGACCAACCGCGGCGGCTGGGATCTCGTGGTGTGCCGCAACGTACTCATTTACTTCTCCCCGCAGGCTGTCGCGCGCGTGCTCGAGCGCTTCGCGCGGTCCCTGCGCGAGGGCGGCGCGCTCGTGGTGGGGGCGAGCGAGGTCGTGTTCGAACCACCGGCCGGGCTCGAGCTCGTCTCCTCGGGAAACCGGCTCGTACTTCGCCGCTCGATGCGGACTCCGACCGCCGCCCCGCCCACGCCTCGCACCACGTCCAAGTTCTCGCTGCCTCCCCCGATCCTCCCGGTCCTCCCGACGCCTCCGGTGCTGTCCGCGCCCACGATCAAGCCGCCGCCAACCACCGATCCGAACTTGAAGTTGTCGCGCGAATCCCCGCAGGCCGCGCGCAACGACAGCCTGGTCGCGGCCCTGACCCGTGGCCACTCCCTGTTCGAGCGGGGCGAGGTCCCCGCCGCGATCGCGGTCTATGCCGAGCTCGCGCGCAGCTACCCGGCCGTGGCCGAGGTCTGGCTGTTCCTCGGCATCGCACGCTATGCACATGGTGAGGTGGACGCGGCCGCCAACGCCCTGCGCTCGAGCCTCTGCCTCGATCCCGCGCTGTGGCCCGCCGGCTTCTACCTCGCGCGTGCCTACGAGCGCCTCGGCCGCCGCGCAGATGCGATCCATCAATACGACCTGATCGCCGTCGACGAGCAACAGCCTCTCGCGCTGCTCAGCACGAGCGCCGTGATCAACGAGCTCCGCGCGTTCCGCCATGACTTCCGGAACGCGGCACGGCGCGTCGCCACCGAACGTGCCGCGCCACCGCGCCGGCTCGCCAAATAACAAACACGTCCACCGGCGTTGCGACGTAAGCCGCGTTGCGATTCATTCACCGATGGTGAATCAGCTCCATAATGATGAATCCACTCCACCTCCGGAACTATGCGGAATTCCGCCCAAGAGCTGGCGCTGAAATCGTGGCCTCCTGGATCGCATCTTTACTAGTACCTTAACTTGCTTTGGCCGATGAGTCGTTGGTCAGCCAACACCGGTGAGCAGCTGTCACCGGCCGCAAACGCGAAAGCGATTTACTCCGCGCTTCGCATATGAGCATTGTCCCCGCCCCACAACGCGAGGGACACGAATCCACATGTTCAGAAGTCGCAGTCTCATTCGATTCCTATCTGCCTCTGCACTTTCACTGACCGCCTGCGCCACCGGCGCCAACGACGGCAGCACCAAGGCCGACAGCGAGCGCGACCTGGCGATCGAATCGCTCCAGCTCAAGGCCGGCGCGCCGATCGCGATCGAAGTCGGTGAAACCGGCGACGCGCGCGTCCTGGCGATGACCCCGCGGTTCCCGGTCCCGGGACATGCCACCGACCCGGCCGTCGTGGCGAAGGACTTCGTCACCACCAACCGTGGCGTGTTCCAGCTCGCCGCCGCCGACGCCTCCCAGTTCGCGGTCAGCAACGTCGACAACGACCCGACTACCGGCCTCCGCCACGTCAGCCTGAACCGCACGTTCAATGGCATTCCTGTGTTCCAGGGCGGCATCAGCGTCCACATGGACTCCGGTAACAACGTGTACCGGGTGCTCGGCGACGAGTCGTACAACATCGCCGCGCCGACCAACCGCATGATGCTGAGCCCGTCCGAGGCCGCCCTGGCCGCCGGCAAGGCGCTCGGCGTCACGGTCTCGCCCGTGCTCGTCCAGTCCGATGACCAGCACGCGGTGTTCACCTCGGCCGGCTTGCTCGATCCGATGCACGTCGACCAGAAGATCTTCCACGTCGCCCAGGGCGACGACCGCTTCGCGTACCAGACCACCGTGTCGTGGCTCGACGAGCACAAGCAGCAGCAGTACCAGCTCGCGCTGATCGACGCGCAGGACGGCACGCTGCTCGCCAACACCTCGCTGGTCCACACGCTCACCGGCTTCACCGGTAAGGCGTTCCTGGCGAACCAGGGCGCTCACCCGACCACTGACACGCGCCAGCTCGTGTCGTTCGACGGCAACGCAACCGCTTCGCCCCAGGGCTGGGTCTCGGGCAACACGACCGTCGGCAACAACGCGGTCGCCTGCACCGACCTGAACGCCAACAACAACTGCGCCGGTGGCAACGAGACTCAGCCGGCCGCCGTCAACAACGTCTTCGACTTCCCGTTCTCGCCGACCGCGGATGCCGCCGGCTTCAAGGCAGCCGCCGTTGCCAGCGCGTTCTATCTGGTCAACGACTACCACGATCGTACCTACGCCTACGGCTTCACCGAGAGCGCGCGTAACTTCCAGACCAACAACTTCGGCCTCGGCGGCGCGCAGGCCGACGAGGTCCAGGTCGACGCGCAGGACGGCTCGGGCACCAACAACGCGAACTTCGCCACCCCGCCTGATGGCTCCAAGCCGCGCATGCAGATGTTCCTGTTCAGCATCGTCAGCGGCACCACGCTGCGCCAGGACGGCGACTTCGATCCAGGCGTCATCTACCACGAGAACAGCCACGGTCTGTCGAACCGCCTCGTCGGCGGCGGCACCACGGCCTGCCTCAATGGCATCCAGTCCGGCGGCATGGGCGAGGGCTGGGGCGACTTCCTGGGCTCCTCGTTCCTCAATGACCCGGTCGTCGGCGCCTACGTCACCGGCAACGCGACCATCGGTATCCGCCGCGCGTCGATGGCGAACTCGCCGTTCACCTACGCCAACATCAAGGACGGCACGATGACCGAAGTCCACGATGCCGGCGAAGTCTGGGCGGCGGCCCTGTGGACCGTTCGTAGCGGCAATATCCTTATCAACGGTATGCCCGCCAACCTGGGTGGGCCACTCACCGAGCGCCTCGTCGTTCAGGGCATGAAGAACACGCCGTGCAACCCGACGATGCTCCAGGCCCGCGACGGCATCATCACCGCGGACGCGCAGATCAACGGCGCCGGCAACCCGAACCAGTGCAAGCTGTGGGCTGCGTTCGCCAGCCGCCAGATGGGCTTCGGCGCCTCGTCGGCCACCCACAACACCACCTCGGGCATCGTCCTCTCCTCGGCCGTTCCGCCCGAGTGCGGCGGCGGCGGTGGCGGCGGCGTGCTCCACAACTTCACGTCGACCGACGTGCCCAAGAGCATCCCGGACAACAACGCGACGGGCGTCCGCAGCAACATCGTCACCACGGCCGGACTCAACGGCACCCTGAAGGTCACGGTGGACGCCAACATCACCCACACGTTCCGCGGCGACCTCGTCATCCAGGTGATCTCGCCAAGCGGCCAGACGGCGACGCTGTCGAACCGCGCGGGCGGCTCGGCGGATAACTTCATCACGACCGGCCTCGACATCTCGGCCAGCTTCACCCAGACCAACAGCCCGTCGGGTACCTGGCAGCTGTTCGTCCGCGACCTCGCGGCGATCGACGTCGGAACGATCAACTCGTGGTCGCTCCACATCACGTCGAACAACTAGTGTCCACGTAGACATCGGCGACCAACGCCGGTGTAATCACGCGGCAGCTGCTCAGGCGGTTGCTGCGTTTGTCGTTTCGGCGGCGCCAAAGCTGCTGCTCGGCCGTGGTCAGGTCACCCCCGCTGGGACGATTCCGTAAGCGTCACCTATCGGTGCGCTGACCACTGCGTGAGTGGGTGCCATGTTTTGCGGCTAACACGAATGCATTGCTCTGGAGTACTGGAGGCACACTCCTGCCTCGAACCACTCTTCATATGCCGCGGTCGATCCATTGAGACCGCCTCCTTGCCAGTAAGACGAACGAGGCCGGGCCATACACACAGTCCCCGTGTTATTGTGTTACGCACCTTATGGTGAACGCCATCGCTCGCACAAGAAGCTGGAGGAATTGGCGCTGGAGTGGGCTGCCGAGGTGAACACCAAGAGCCTCGCCGCCCTCAAGATGCTCAAGTACGTGGGCCAGCGGCTCTTCGCTGGCGAAGCCACTCGGCTCCCCTACGGCACCGAGAAAGCCCAGGAGGGTTGGAACGCCTCCTCCAAAAGCGCAAGCGCAACTTTCCGCGATTTCCCTGGACGTACCAAAGACGCGGCAATGCGACGGAACCGCTCCAGAGCACGCCTTGCCGGACCGCGAGCTGTCGCGATTGCGCTCACATTCACGTGCGTCGCCTGTTCGCGCGAACCGGTGGAGCGCCCGCCGGCCAGCGCTCCGAGCCCTGAGGCGAATCAACCACCCGCCGCGCCGGTACCGCCCGCGCCCGACGCGCTGCCACCTCCTGCGCCCGCACCCGCGGCGTCGACACCACCTTCGATCACTCGCGAACCTGGGCTTCTGATCTCTGATCCCGCGGAGCTGATCATTCTGGAGCAGCAGGGACTGTCCTTTGGCCGGCAGTTGGGCGCTCCGGCCGAGGACGTGCAGAGCCTCCTCACTTCCCCACGGTATGCGTCCTTCGTCTCGGTCATCGAAGGCGACCTTGCCGAACTGTCCAGGCGGGACGGCGTCGCTCGCAGCCAGTTCCCGCTCGATCCCAAGCGCCTGAACTACGTCTTCGATCCGAAGTGGCTGCGCTCGCCCGATGCGCGCTTCCAGCTGGTAGGCGTGGTCAACCGGCTCGACATGCGGTTTTCGACTCCCAAAGAGTGTGGCCAGCTCCGGCTGATCTATCGCCTCTCGTTACAGCCGAAAGGCCGGGCCGTGGTCCGCCTGCCAATGACCATCAACGTCATCCGGCCGTTGCCCATGGGCCCGGATGGAAGTTGCAGGGCTGTCGCCCAGCAGTGGCGCGTGCTGCCGGCGAACGCCTCCAAGCGAACCACCGCGGTAGCGCAGATCGTGACCCAACTGCCGCCCATGATCCGTCTCGAGACGAACTTCCAGAACCTGCACGGGCCGGGAACCCCCGCGTCAGACGATCATGCGGAGTACGTCCTCAGGTCCTTCGAAGTGAAGACGGATCGCCTCATCCCACGTCCGCTCCTCAACACGCCTCGGCCAGATCTCAACCCGGCGGAGCGGAAGGCACTGGCGGACTGGATCGTGAAGAGCTTCATGGACATTGACGCCGGGCGGTCCGTCATTCCGGACAGGTTTTTGGCTATGCGGGCCATCTCGGTGAGTCCCCGCGGGCTCGCCAGACCCGCCAATCGCGTCTTCAGCGCCCTCTTCAACGCCGCCAACGACACGCGGGCGTTCGCGAATCTGCCCTATGCCAAAGCTAAGCGGGTTCGCTCCCCGCGGGGCCTCCTGCGACGGCTGGATGGCTTCACGTGTGAAGGGTGCCATCAAAGCCGGGCCCTGGCGGGCTTTCACCTCCCCGGCGAGGAGCGCAATCCGGACAAGACGTTCAACGCCCTCGCGGTCGGTGTCTCACCGCACCTGCATGAGGAACTCGGCTGGCGGGCGCGGATGCTCGCCAGCGTGGCGGGCGGGACAGCCTTCGACGAGCCGCGACCTTTTCCCGAACATCCTACCGCTGCCGGCTTCTACGGCTCACACTGTGGGCTGGGAGATCCAAGCTTCGCGGACTGGACGTGCCCGGCGGAGTTCGAGTGCCGTAACAGTCACCACGACGATGTCGGGTTCTGTGCACCAACGACCCGGACCGCTGGCGATGCTTGCGAGAACGCACGGGTGGTCGCCCGCCCAGGCGCGAGCGGCGACCAGGTGGTCGCTGATCCGCCCGAGGTGTGTAAGGGGCAGAGCCAGAGCGCGACTCCGTGCGTCGCCAACGACTACGGGTTCCCGCTCGGTTTTTGCGCCGAGGGATGCACCCAGCCCGGCGCACGCTGGGGCTCCTCGGTGTGCGCGCCAATGCTCATCTCCAGCTATGAGCAGATCTGTTTTCCACTGGATGAGCCGATCGAAGACTGCGTGTGGAAACGAGCGCTGGTGGCAGCCTTTGGGATGCGCGCCTGTTCAGCCGACGAACCCTGCCGCGACGACTACGGGTGCCTCCGTTACCCGGGCAGCGCTCCTGGGAAAGGGGCCTGCGTGCCTCCGTACTTCTTGTTCGACTTCCGGGTCGACGGGCCCAAGCTCGACCGCTGAACGTCCACCACCCTCCCCGGCCAAGGTGCGCCTCGACAGGACGGCAAGGCGGTCCCATGGGTTCACCTGGATCGCGTTTACCGTCCTTTGCGTTGTTGACTTCAATGGCTCTCCACGAGCTTTGGTGGGAAGCGACCGCATGGATCTGATCGCCGTGTGTCTCAACGGCATCCACTCCAGCGGCATGAGCGAGGACTGGGGGAACTTCCTGGGCGCCTCGTTCCTCAACGCCCCGTCGTTGGTGCCTACGTCACCGGCAACGCGACCATCCGGCCAGACGGCGCCGCTGTCGAACCGCGCGGGCGGCTCGGCGGATAACCTCATCGCGACCGGCCTCGACATATCGGCCGCCACCACCACCACCACCACCAGCCCGTCGGGCCAGTGGCGGCTGTTCGTCCGCGACTTCGCAGCGATCGACGTCGGAACGATCAACTCGTTCGTCCTCCACATCACGACGAACAACTAGCGTCCACGTCGACATGACATCGGCGAACCAACGCCCGTGGCAATCACGCAGCAGCTGCTTACGTGGTTGCTGCGTTTGTCGTCCCGGCGGCGTGCGAAGTGCCCGCATGGGCCGTGGTCATGTCACCACTTGGGGTGATCCGTAAACGCCACTTATCGGTGTGCCACCCACTGCTCGAGCGGGTGCTGTGTTTTGCGACGCCAGCTCGAAGGCATCACTCCCCAAGTGCCGAAGACCATCTCGGCATGGCTCCAGCTCCTAGGCTCACACGATTACTCGCTGTAACAGCGTTGTCGCTAATTCAATCTCATCCCTCATTGTCATACGATCGTCGACATAACACGCAGTAGCGGTTCGCCTTGCAGTAGCTGTTTTCGGCGACTGCTGCGTGGTGATCCTGCCATCGCCATACGATACCCGTGGATCATATGCGCGCTCGCTCGGCCACGACGGTAGCCATTCGCGCACAGAGTGAGAGATCGCGCACGACGGTTTACACCAAGCCGTCATCTCCCCCCGGCGATTACCGTAAGCGCTGCCTATCGGTGGGCTGCCGAGCAACTTGTTCAGTACTCATCGCGCGCACGTCTCCGGAACGTGTCCAGATCGATGCCACATTTTGCGGCACGAATGAGGATTGTATCGATTCCCTAGGATCTGGGACAACTGCACCATGGATACAACACCCAGGCGTACGCAGCTATTCTGTGTAACGATGTTATCGTTAGCGGCTTGTACCAGCGGTATCGACACCACCAAGACTGCCAGCGATCGCGACAAAGCGGTCCTAGAGCTTCAGCGCAAGGCCGGCGGTCCGGTTGCGTTCGAGGTCAGTGAAACTGGCGATACACGCGTCCTGGCCATGAACCCGAGATTCCCGGTCCCGGGGCACGCCACCGATCCGGCTGTCGTGGCGCAGGACTTCTTAGCCACCCACCACAGCGTGTTCCAACTTGATGCCACCGATGCCACCCAGTTCCACGTCACCGGCGTCGACAACGATCGCACCACCGGTCTCCGCCACGTCACCCTGAACCGCACCTACAACGGCATTCCGGTGTTCCAGGGCGCCATCACTGTCCACATGGACTCCGGCAACAACGTGTACCGCGCGCTCGGCGACGAGTCGTACAACATCGGCACGCCAACCAACCGCCTAGTCCTGAGCCCGGCCGAAGCCGCCTTGGCTGCCGGCCGTGCGTTCGGCGTAAAGGTCTCGCCCGTGCTCGCCGAGTCTGATGACCAGCACGCAGTGTTTACCTCGGTTAGCACGCTCGACCCGATCCACGTCGACGAGAAAATCGTCCACATCGCCTCGGGCGACGACCGGTTCGCATACCAAGCAACCGTGTCGTGGCTCGACGAACACAAGCAGCAACAGTACCAACTCGCTCTGATCGATGCCCAGGACGGCTCGCTACTCGGCAACTATTCGTTGATTAATACAATCACTGGCCGCGTGTTCATCACCTCGCCCGGCGCTAATCCGGTAAACGACAGCCGCACCCTAGTGACATTCGAAGACGACTGGTGCGACACTCCCCCTCGTTTCCCCTTCCCTCCCAGGCCTCGCGGTAACAATGTGATCTCAGCAACAGACCTGAATGGCGACAACAGTATCGGCGTTAATGAGATCCAGCCAGCCGTTGATGCCAACAATAGCTTCGACTTCCCATTCTCGCCGCTCCAGAACGCCTCGGCCTTCAAAGAAGCGGCGGTGGTTAACGCTTTTTACTTGGCGAACGTTTGGCACGATCGCACCTACACTCTCGGCTTCACCGAAACCGCAGGTAACTTCCAGACCGATAACTTCGCTAGGGGCGGTTTGCAAAACGACGAAATCCAGCAAGACGTTCAGGACGGCTCAGGTACCAACAACGCGAACTTCGCGACCCCGCCCGACGGCCAGAAGCCGCGCATGCAGATGTTCATGTTTACTATCAACGGCGGCGCGCAAGAAGATGGCGACTTCGACCCGACCGTCATATACCACGAGAATACCCACGGCCTGTCCAACCGTGTCGTTGGTGGTGGCTCCACTGCGTGCCTTAACGGCATCCAGTCCGGGGGTATGGGAGAAGGCTGGAGCGATTGGGTCGCAGCATCATTCCTCAACGACCCGGTCATTGGCGCGTATGTAACCGGCAATGCCACAGTTGGCATCCGCCGCGCGTCGATGGCAAACTCACCCTTCACCTACGCCAACATCAAGGACGGCACGATGAGCGAAGTCCACGATGCTGGCGAAGTCTGGGCGGCAGCTCTGTGGGCCGTTCGCAGCGGCGTTGGCAACCTCGGCGCTGCGGTCACCGAGCAGCTCGTCGTTCAGGGCATGAAGAACACGCCGTGCAACCCGACCATGCTCCAGGCCCGCGACGGCATCATCACCGCGGACCAGCAGCTCAACGGCGTTGGCAACCCGAACCAGTGCAAGCTGTGGACTGCGTTCGCCAGCCGCCAGATGGGCTTCGGCGCCTCGTCGCCCAACCACAACTCGACCTCGGCGATCGTCCTCTCGTCGGCCCTGCCGCCCGAGTGCAGCGGCGGCGGCGGCGTGCTCCACAACTTCACGTCGACCGACGTGCCCAAGAGC
>Ga0134121_10002955_pt1 | contig 14395 bp, 11 predicted proteins | sample KB301_FD_96463 | JGI IMG/M metagenome (GOLD analysis project Ga0134121, IMG submission 96463) | Terrestrial soil microbial communities without Nitrogen fertilizer from Kellogg Biological Station, Michigan, USA - KB3-0-1 | ecosystem: Environmental > Terrestrial > Soil > Unclassified ...
CCACAGAGCCACAGAGAAAGCACGGCAGCCACGAAAAGGTACAGAAGTCACAAAAAGAGACCGAGCTTCATTCGATCTATCGTTTGATTTGTCTTTTGTGCATTTTGTGCTTTTTTGTGGCTTTCTAAACTCTGTGTCTCCGTGCCTCTGGGGCCTAATCGCTCATGAAGCTTTTCTTAACTGACTTCGCAGGGTGAAGAAGATCACCGCCGCCACTAATTGCGCGGCAATGCCAAACACTACCAGCGCGAGCAACGAATAGTCGTACAGCACTCCCATAGTCACGCTGCCGACAAACCATAGAATGCCATAGGCCGCGTTGAACGAGCCGAACGCCGTGCCGCGCTTGTTCATCGAAACCACTTGCGAGATGCCTGAACGGAGAGTGGCATCCTGCGCGCCCAAGCCAACCGCCCAACAGGCAACGCTGATGTACACACCGGTTGCCCCGCCCAGAAACCCAAACGGCAGCGCGAGCAGCGACAGTATGATTCCCAGTACAATTACCTGAATTCCAAAACGATCGAATAGCCGGCCAAATATCAGCGCCGTCAATCCGTTCAAACCCATCGCTCCTGCATAAAGCAGCGGCACGACCTCAGGTTTGGTCAGCGAATTCTTTTGAAAGTGATACGCCAGCAGCGGGAAATCAACAAAGCCCAAAGCCAGCAGGCCCGCGGCCGCGACATAGAACCAAAAGACTCTCGGCAGTTGCTTTTCCGCCGGCGCTGCGGGAGGTGCGCCCTTGTGCGGGCTCATCGCGCGCGCAAAGAGAAGCGCGATAAAGGCTCCCAACGCCGGTACCGCCAACCAGATGAAGGCCGGCCCGAAATGATGCGAGCGGGCGACAGCGGTCGCGACCAGCAAGGGCCCCAGCACTGCCCCGGTTTGATCCATCGCCGCGTGCAAACCGAATCCGGTGCCGTAGCCGACAACTTCGGTCGCTTCGGAAAGCAACACATCGCGCGCGGGCCCACGCAGACTCTTTCCGGTGCGCTCCGCAATCACCAGGAGCGCCGCTGCTTGCCAGTTACCGGCAAATGCCAGGCCCGGCACCACCACCAGATTCAGGAAATATCCCAGCGTAGTGATCGTCCAGTAGGCGCGCGTCTTGTCGGCAAGCTTTCCGGAAAAATATCGCAGGCTGGCGGCGATCATTTCACCGAGACCCGCGATGATGCCGACCTGGGTAGCGCTGGCGCCGAGATCCTTCAGCAGTGGACCAATGACGCTGTGCGCGCCCTCATAGGTCATGTCAGCGAAAAGACTGACAAAGCCCAACGCTACAATGAAGCGAAAGGCAGCTTTGCGATCCGGTTTTGCTCTACTCATCAAAGCTGATTACGGATTCAGGTGGCACGGGCGTCCGCCCGTGAGTTCACGCGCAAGATGCGCGTGCCACTCACACTCATTCGTACATGATTTCCCACACTGACAAAATGCCAAGCAGAAGCAACAAGCCGACTCCGACATAACGCACCACCTTTGGCGAGACGCGATCGTGAATCCACCTGCGAATGCCGGCGCCGAGAAAAGCTGCCAAAGAGCCTTTGGTGATCATCGCCGCGACGGCGCCCAGCCAAACCACCAGGGCAACATGGTACTTCGCCGCCATCGCCGCCGCGGTGACCTGACCAACGTCGCCCCACTCAGAAAAGAAAATCGCCGCGAAAGAAATCATCGCCGCTCTATGAGCCTTGTGGTAATCCCGCTCATATCGATACTCATCGTCCTTTAGCCACAAGGCGATCGCGACCCCAATAAAACTGGCTGCCGTGATCCCGGCGACCAGTAACCGCGGCAATCGGGCGACGACTTCTCCGATCAGAACGGCCACGCCCATTTTGGCCATGAACGCGGTCACCATTCCGATCATGATTGGCGCCGTGCGGTAACGCGCCGCCAGGACACCGGTCGTATAGAGCAGCTTGTCGCCGACGATTTCGGCGATGAAGACGGCTCCGAAAGTGGCAAAGAAAATTACCAGCATCGCTCACTCGAACACGAGATGAACTTTTGCATCAGGAGCGCTTACGAAAGTGGCTTCGACCGCGAAAACTTCGCGAATGCGATCCGCGGTTAAGACTTTCAACGGTTCACCTTCGGCGACAATGCGTCCTTTATCCAACAGGACAATATGATCAGCAAAACGAACGGCCAGGTTCAGATCATGAACGACCCCAACCGTCACCACATCGGGTACATCCGAAAACGCGCGGACCTTCTTGAGGAAATCTATCTGATGTTTGATGTCGAGAAAAGTTAGCGGCTCATCAAGAAACAGATACCGAGACGTCGTTGCCGAAGTCGAAACGGCTTCAGAATGTCCCGCTGACGCGTCGCCATTCTGCCGCGAACCCTGTGTCGAAACGCCGCCCCACAGTTGCGCCAGCACCCGCGCAAAGTTGACCCGCTGCATCTCTCCTCCGCTGAGCGTTTGATAATTGCGACTGCTGAATTCCGTGACATCAAAATGCGCCATGACCTCGTCAACGATCTGCTCATCGTGTGGGCCGGGACGTCCGCCAAAATGAGGATATCGTCCCATCATGACGACTTCACGCACGTCGAGTGGAAAGGCAACTTCAATCGCCTGCGAAAGGACTGCGCGACGCTTAGCAAGTTCAGCTTCACTCGCGTCGCGAATGTCGGCGCCATCGTATTCGACCTGGCCGGTTTGCGGATGGAGCAGGCGCGCGAGCACCTTGATCAGCGTTGACTTCCCTGCTCCGTTCGGACCGATGATCAGGTGCAGCTTGCCCGGCGCAAACGAAACCGAGATGTCGGAGATCAGCGGCTTCTGGCCGATGCGATAGGTGATGTTGGTGGCTACTAACATCGAAAAGATGCCACAGAGGCACAAAGACACAGAGAATTATTAGAGATCGTTTCACGCAGGTCCGGCGCGTCGGCGACTTGCCATTTCATTTTCTCTAGCTCCTTGATCTCTTCTGTGCCCTCTGTGGCTCTGTGGCTGACTCAGAAAACGTATCGCCGTCTTCTCAGCAAAAAAATGAAAACGGGCACACCGACGGCCGATGTGACGATGCCGATCGGCAATTCGGCCGGTCGGACGACAAGTCGCGCCAGCAGGTCAGCCAGCGTGAGCAGCGTCGCGCCCGTTAACGCGCTGCCCACGATCAAGTAGCGATTATCGGCGCCGCCAATCATGCGTAGAATGTGCGGTACCACCAGGCCGACAAAACTGATGACGCCGGTAAAAGCCGTGGCCACCGCGACGATTACGACATTGACCGAGAGCACAATCCATTTCAACCGGTTTACATTTACGCCGAGGTACGTCGCTTCTTCTTCACCAATCATCAGCGCATTAAGCTGCTTCGAATAACGCAGCGCGATGATCGATCCGACGACGGTTGAGACGGCTACGATCTCCACAGCTTTCCAGCTGGCCCCGGACAAAGTGCCCAAACTCCAGAACGTGATCGAGCGTGCCTGGGGATCGCGCGCGATGTACGACAGAAAGCCGATCGCGCTCATGAAGAGCGCGTTCACGGCTAATCCCGTCAGTAAGAGCATCACAATCGATGCTCGACCATCCTCACGCGCTCGAGCCAGCATAAAAACGAGATAAGTTGAAATCACCCCGCCGAGACACGCGGCGATGGGCAAACTCCAAAGGCTCTGACCGATGTGAAACACGCCCCCGAGCACAAAGAACATCGCGGATCCAAATGCCGCGCCGCTGGATGTGCCCACGAGGCCCGGCTCGACAATTGGATTCCGAAACAGAGCCTGCATTAGAGTGCCGCCAACGCCCAGGCTCGCCCCTACCAGCAGGCATAGAATCGCGCGCGGCAAGCGCAACTCGAGAAAGATGCGTTGATCTAAAGTTGGTTCAGCGTGGTTGGGAAGCAGCGAAGCGAACGCGCGGCCGATTTCGCTGATTGAGAAATCTATGGCGCCGTAACGGATGGAAGCGGCGAGCACCAGCAGCGTAATCACGGTCAATGCGATGAGCAGTGCTACTCGGTTGCCGTGTGGTCTCGTCACTTTTGATGAATGATGGCAGCGACTTTTCCGATGTTTTCGCCAGAGCGTGGACCGAAGTAATTTAGCACGTTCTCTTCGATTCGGTAGATGCGCCCGGTCTTGGCAGCGTTTGAAGTGGCGACGCCGGGCAGTGCCTTGATCTGATCCATCGAGCCTCCCAGACGGTCATAGCCATAATCGGTGAGGAGAATCACATCGGGATTCGCCTTTGCCAGGATCTCGGGCGACTCCATGCGCTGCATGCCGCGGCCGGTGTTTTCGAGAGCCATCTCACCGCCAGCCAACTCGATCATTTGGCTGACGCCGCCGCCATCACCGCCAGCACCCTTGCCGACCACCATGTAGACATTCGATGCGCGCCCGAAATGGATGACCGCGACGCGCGGATGATCCGGGTACTGCTTCACCTTTTCCAAAGACGCCGCGCGTTGCGCGTCCATGGTGTTGCAAAGTTCTTCCGCGCGGGCTTCTTTGTGAAAGTAGGCGCCCATCTCGCGAATCAGGGCCTTCGCGCCATCGAACGAATCGTTCTTAGCGGTGAACGTCTTCATCGAAATGTTCAGCTGTTGGAGTTGCTGAACCACCTGTGGGGGACCAATGTTGTTGTCGTGAATGATCGCGGTCGGATGCAGCGACAGAATTCCTTCCGCGCTCAACGCGCGATGATATCCAACAGTCTGTTTGTTCTTTACGTCTGGCGGATAAGTGGTCGAGAGATCGACGCCGACAACTTTGTCTTGCACGCCGAGCGCCCAGATGATCTCGTTGTAGATCGGCGAGATGACTACGTAGCGCGCGTCTTTCGCATCCGTGGGGGCGTTACGGAAACGGGTACAGGCCGAGGCAAAAGCGAGAAACGCCACAGAGACGCAGAGGCACAGAGACAGAAGCGTAAAATGAAATCCTCTCACGCCGACTCTACGAGAATCTCTTTCAGCATTCTCCGTGTCTCTGTGTCTCTGTGGCATCGTCTCGTCCTTAAAAAACAAATCGCGCCTGCAACTGGAACACCCTCGGCGGATCGATATTCGCAAAGGCCGGAATTGCGTTGGCTGCGGTGCCTACGCCGCCGACAAACTGGCCGAACGTCGTCGCGGGTGTGGCTGCATCGCCGTAAACCGTCACGCCGCGACCGAGCATATTCGCGTGGTTGAAAATATTGAAACCTTCGAGCCGCAGAATGATGTTGCGGGTTTCGCTCTTTAGCAGACGTTTCTCAACAAAGAACGCTACATCCGACACCGGGGTGCCCTGGAAGGCCGATTTCGGAACGACTACGCCGTTGATCACGGGACGATCGTTGTTCGCGCCGTCGCCATTGTTGTCTACGCCGGTGGTCGCATTGAAGGGTCGCGACGAGCCCAGCATCGCTAACGTGCCCGCGGTAATCCGGAGCGGAAATCGATAATGCACGGTAATCACTGCGCGGTGCCGCTGATCGACCACACTTGGCCCACGCTCTTCTTCGCCCAGCCGCGTGATAATGCTCTGATTAGGATTGATGCCGTTGCCGTCCGGCTCGCTCGTATTTGTCGCCTTCGACAAAGTGTAGCTCACCGACGCGTACAGCTTGCGAATGCCCCGATACGTGAAGGTCGTCTGCAATCCGTTGTAATCCGCGACGCCAAGATTCATGAGCACGTTCACCTGACGGATGCCGCCGTTCGCCGGCAGGATCGGCCGCGTCGCGTTTGCTGCGGCGACGGTCCTGACTTGTCCTGGGGCCGTGCGATCAAAGACCGAAGGCGCATTCAAATCAACCGTGCGATTAATGTTGTTCAGGTGTTGATGGACAAAGTCCGCGCCGAAGAACATGCCTTTGATTATTTCCCGCTCAGCGCCGATCGAAAATACCTGGCTGCGCGGGTTCACCAGCTTGTCCGGATAAAACGGCAGCAGATTGAAGTTCAGTCCATACCGCGCGAATTGCGCCACATAAAAATCGCGGCGTCCGGCCTGGATCGTGATGTCGCGCGCGGGTAATTCAGACGGCGGCACCGTCTTCGGATCGACATTTACCGGGACGGCCGTTAAGGAAGTCGGGAAACCCGTCTGTCCCGGCGTCGCCGTGTACGTCGTCAATCCATCAAGCCCATTCACTAGATAACTCGCGACGAGGTTCGACTGAATCTGCGTGTAGTACATTCCGTAGCCGCCGCGAATCGACGTGCGCCCATTGCCGCCGGGATGCCAACCAAATCCAATGCGCGGTGCGAAGTCGTGCTTCGCGTCAGTCAGCGTTTGCCGATCGTAGCGAAGTCCCAGATTGAGGGTCAGATCCGATCCAACTTTCCAATCGTCCTGCACAAAGGCAGCCAACAACCATTGTCCCAGGTCGTATTTGTTCACGCCGAAGTCGATCGGCTGCGAATAATTCTGCACGTCGGCCAGCGTCAACGAACCAAAGGGCGCTGTGGTCGTGTTCTTGAAAGTAAAAGTGCCGAGGATCGCGGTGCCGGGCTCACTGCCAAAACCTGCCGATCGATGATGCGTGACGTTACCTCCAAAGCGAAAGTAATGTTTCCCCATGGACCATGAGACCGTATCGGCGAACTGAACCTGATGGCTCAAAAGATTCGAGGCGCGCGATTGACCAATCGTGAACGGTACTGCTCCCGCACGCGTGTAGGTCGTCGACAAGTTCTGAGCTTCCCAAAGCGTTACGGGATCGCCGTGCAAATAGGCGAACCTGGCCTCATTGAGCAAATGCGGAGTTATCACTGAAGTGAGGTTCGCTTGAATCGTCCAGGCTCGGCGCGAGTATTTGCGAGCGACGCTCGGTGCGTTCGTACCTCCGACGGCATCCTGCGGATTGTCGTCATAGAATCGATCGACATTGAAGCGACCCATCAAAGACTCGTTCGCTGTGAACTTATGATCCACGCGGCCATCGAAAAGAAACTGACGATAATGACCGGTGAAATCCAGCCGTCCATCGGCCGGCAGGACAAACGCCGGCAGTGAAGACGACAAAAATGTCGTCCGGTTCTGTCGCGTGTAGTCAGACGTAGCAAAAAAGAAAGTCCTGTCCGTCTTGATCGGTCCACCAATTGAACCCGAGACCTGTTGCAAGGCATCGGGAATATCCACCGGACTGATGAACTGAAGCGTGCTCGGCATCACGCAGCTGGTCACCGACGGCGGACAAAATCCGTTGTTCGAAAAGCTCTTCGCCTGCCAACCGCCGGGACGAACCAACACTAGGCCTTCGCCGTGAAAATTGTTGGTTCCGGACTTGGTAACGATGTTCAACGCCGGTCCCGACGTCCATCCGAATTCAGACGAGAACGCATTCGTCAGTACCGACATTTCCTGAATCGCGCCGAGCGGAATCGTCGCAATCGCCGTCTGTCGTCCCCAGCCTTCGTCGTTGCTGGCGCCGTCCAGCGTGAACGTGGTCGTGCGCCGGGAACCGACCCCGGTGATGAAGTAAACCTGATTTACGAACAGATCACCGGTTCCCTTGCCCGGCCGGAATGCTGAGTTGAGTAACGGCAGCGCCGAAGTCTTTCGGCCGAGGATCGGCGTTTCATTAATCCGCTCACTTTGCAGCGGCAGTCCGATTTGCGGATTGGTGCGTACACCCTCGGTGGTGCCGTAAACCGTAACTTCGCTCGTGCCGCCAGTCGCAACCAGCTTCACCTTTACCGTTGAGGTTTCACCCGCTCGCAGCTTCAGACCTGAAACATCCTCAGCGTTGAAACCGCTCATCGTCACCGTCACTTTGTATTCGCCCGTCAGGGGCAGGGCCGCGATTGTGGCTGTGCCTTCATCGCCCGAAACAGCTTCGCGTGTCGCGCCGGTCGCGGTGTTTACTACGGAGACGTTGGCACTCTTCACCACTGCACCGTTTTGATCAACGACTGTGACGACAATACTGGCAGTGTTGGGTGATTGGGCCGGCGCGGCCATCGCAACAATCGCAATTAGGCAACAGCAGACACTTAGTTGGATCAGAAAACGCTCAGTCATGTTTTAGGTCCTCAATTGAGAAGTTTCCGAAGCGAGGGAAGGACGAATTTAGCGAATAACGGGCTAATACTACCAGACGCCGTTGACATGAAGGAGGTCGCAAGATCCCTTCGTCTAATCGAGCAAGCGCAGTAGAGAGGCTTGCGCAGGTAAGAACTTTTTCTGATAATCGCCCGCGAGTAATTCATTGCAGCGCATGAAACAGTGCCCAAAATGCAGCCGCACTTATGCCGACGACACGCTGGCTTATTGTCTAGAGGACGGCAGCACGCTCGTTACACAACGCGATCCTCAGGAAACGTTACGGATTCCTTCACCACGCGCGACTGATTGGCCATCCAGTCCCGCCTCAACACCGCGGCCGGCATATCAGACCAGTCAGATCAAAAGCCGGTGGCCGATTTATTCCTTAATCGGATTCGTTCTACTCCTGTTATTGGCCGGAGCAGCGGGCCTCTTGATCTTCGGCTATTCGCGTATGGCTGCATCTACTTCGGTAGCGAACGATACTCGGCGGGACGAGAAGAAGAATGAGTCGTGGTCCAGCGCGTCTCCCGTGGCTTCGCCGACTCCGCGAAGTTCCGCCGCTCTGGTAGGTACCTGGCGAACCAGCGTAGTTGAGAACGGACAGAATATGGAAATAAACGTCACTTTCTTGTCCAGTGGCGACACCCGTTATCTCTTCAAAGACGCCCGCGGACGAACCGCCACCGACAAAGGCACCTGGCAATATTCAGATGGAACTCTTTTTGAAAGATTCTCAAGTGGCGCGTCCGGGAAAGCCTCGATCAGATGGATCGACGACAACACCGTCGAGTTAACGATTATCGATAACGGTGTACCCTCGTATATCGGCTTGAAGCGTCTGTACCGGCGGGTTACCTGAAGCTCTTAGCCGGGAGAGAACTCTTCATTTCCCAAACCAACCAATCGGCTTGCCCGAGAGATCAACCCAGACGCTCTTCACTTGCGTATAGAGTTCGAGCGCGTGTTTGCCCATCTCGCGGCCGTAGCCTGATTGCTTATAGCCACCGAACGGTGACGCGGCATTCATCATATTGTAGGTATTGATCCAAACGACGCCCGCTTTGACTGCTTTCGCGAAGCGGTGCGCACGAGTAATGTTCTGCGTCCAGATGCCGGCAGACAGTCCATAAATCGTGTCGTTCGCTTTCTGGATCAGTTCGTCGTCGTCCTTGAAAGTAATGACGCTGGAAACCGGGCCAAAGATCTCTTCCTGGGCGACCCGCATTTGGTTGTCCACGTCGCTGAAGATCGTCGGTTGGAAGAAGTAGCCGTTCTGAAATTCTACATCGAGCTGTGGCGCTCCCCCTCCGGTCAAGACGGTCGCGCCTTCTTCACGCGCAATGTCGACGTAGCCTTTGATCCGATTCAACTGTTCCGCGGACACCTGCGGCCCCATCAGAGTTGCCTTGTCCATCGGATCGCCGACTTTGATGCGATCTGCTTTTTCCTTAAATCGCCCAAGAAATTCATCTTTCGCCCGCTCTTCGACGAAAATGCGCGAACCAGCACAACAGACCTGGCCCTGATTGAAAAAGATTCCCATCATCGCGCCGTTCACGGCTTGATCCATATCGGCATCGGCAAAGATCACGTTCGGCGCTTTGCCGCCGAGTTCAAGCGAGACTTTCGTTAGATTTTCGGCCGCCGCTTTCGCGATTAGCTTGCCAACCTCACTCGACCCGGTGAAAGCAATTTTGTCGATGCCCTGGTGCGAAGCCAGCGCCGCTCCCGCTGTCTCGCCGTAACCGGTCACGATGTTGACGACGCCTTCGGGAAAGCCTGCTTCCTGGATCAGCTTCGCTAATTCAAGCGCGGTCACCGGCGTTTGTTCCGCAGGCTTCAACACGACCGTGTTGCCTGCCGCCAAGGCGGGCGCGAGTTTCCACGCGGCCATCAACAAAGGAAAATTCCAGGGAATGATCTGGCCGCAAACGCCGACCGGCTCGCGCAAGGTGTAGTTGAACATCTGCCCGGGCACCGGAATCGTTTCGCCTTCGATCTTAGTGGACCAACCCGCGAAGTATTCAAAGTTTTCCACCACGCCCGGCAGATCGATGTAAGTCGATTCCTTGATTGGCTTGCCGTTGTCATGAGTCTCCAACTCAGCCAGTTGCGCAGCGTCGCGCTCAATCAACTGCGAGAGCTTGTAGAGCAGGCGTCCGCGATCGCGCGCGCTCATCTTCGACCATTTGCCGGTCATAGCTTTGCGCGCGGCGGCGACGGCTTTGTCGATGTCGGCCCTTTCTCCCTCGGCAACCTCGGCAAAAGTTTCGCCGGTTGCGGGGTTCGGTGTCTTGAAAGTCTTGCCCGACTCGGCATCAACAAATTGACCGTCGATGAAGAGTTGATAACGACGTTCGGACGTTTGCGGTTGTGGTGTTGACATGATCTTTCTTCCTTCTCTGTAGTGAAGAGAATCTAGCATTCAGCAATTGTTAATGTCTAAGCGCCTCTGTTTCTTCTTCGTGTTCCTCTGTGTCCTCTGTGGTAAATTCCTCCGCACGGCAAAATTCACCACAGAGGACACAGAGAAGATCATGTCGAACACAAACTGGCCCGAACTAATCCTCGAAGATTGGCAAGACACACTCGCGACGCTGCACATGTGGACGCAGGTTGTCGGCAAGATTCGCATGAAGCTGACGCCGCTGGTCAATCACTGGTGGAACGTTCCGTTGTATGTCTCCGCGCGCGGGATGACGACGTCACCCATGCACTACGAAGATCGCATCTTCGAGATTGAATTCGATTTCATCGATCACAAGCTGCGTATTGAATGTAACGACGGCGCGATCGCTACGCTCGATCTGCGACCGCAGACAGTTGCTGACTTCTACAAGGAAGTAATGAATGCGCTGCAGGGACTCGGCATCGACGTGAAGATTTGGACCACCCCGGTCGAAGTGCCTTCGCCCTTCTCAGCCGTGCGCGAAGCGATTCCCTTCGATCAGGATCAAGTTCATAAATCCTACGACGCTGACTATGTCAATCGATTCTGGCACGCGCTGGTTTCGATCGATGACGTCTTCAAACAATTTCGTTCGCGCTTCATCGGCAAAGTCAGTCCGGTGCATTTCTGGTGGGGCAGCTTCGATCATGCCGTCACGCGTTTCTCGGGCCGTCCTGCGCCGCCGCGTGAAGGCGCCGACAAGATCACCGTCGAAGCCTATTCACACGAAGTGATCAGTCATGGGTTCTGGCCCGGCGGCAACGGCTTCCAGGCTGCGTTTTATGCTTACGCGGCGCCCGAGCCCGCCGGTTTTGGCGAAGCAAGGGTCAAACCTGAGGCCGCTTTCTATTCAAAAGACGTGAATGAATTCTTTTTGCCTTACGACGCCGTGCGGCAATCCTCTTCACCGGAAGGTGTGTTGATGGATTTCTGCCAGAGCACTTACGAAGCGGGAGCGAATCTGGCGAAGTGGGACCGGAAGGCGCTGGAACGTTAGCGATTCGTCAGATCCGCCTGCCGTAGCGGCGGGCAATTTGTATTCTTTCTCAACGAAGATGTTTCTATTTTGGTGGTTCCGGTTTCGCAAACAACTTCTCATCCACCGGAACGTTTCTTTTGATCTCGGTAAATGTCCGCGTCCAACTATCGTAGGTATCAATCGCCGAACTGCGAATCGTGAATGGTACTTTCACGCCGTCAACGTCTCGATAATCTTCAAAGTCAATCTGCTCAGGTATGGGAAGAGCGAATGTGTGATTGATCGTCCTCTTTCTGCGCAGCAGACCCGTCTCGGCATCGAAGTCGTAAGTCACCAGCTTTTCCGGAGTCGATTTAGCGACCACCCACATATCGCGCCCATCGATTTTTTCCGTGCCCGCGAACTGCATTCCTGGCGAGTGCGTTACTTTGACAATGTCGAAGAGTACCTGAAGGCCGCGTCTCGCGTCGCCAACTTCAGTCGGACTGAGCGTGCGCAAATTAGCACCGTTCAAGATCCATCCTTCTTCACCGGCGAGTATCTGCCGAACCGAAACCTGCGGCGCATTAGCAACGATCAGCAATTTGTCCGGCAGTGATAAGGTAATCTCGTTAGACACGTTGCGGTTTTGTGAAGCGACTCGGGTTCCTTTCATGAAGAGTGTCTTCGTGCTGCCCGCGTTGGCGCCGCCGACCGCTTGAAGGTAGCGCGCGAGAATCTCCTCGACGGAAGGATGCGCAGGGGGCGGCGGCGGAGTGATTGGTTTTTGCAACAGGCCTTCGTGGCCTGACTTGGCCAAAGGCATAGGTGGCAAACCGACCGTACTTCTTTGTCCATGATGGCAGGTGAAGCAGGTAACCGAGTTCTGCGTGAAATCAATCTTGTTCGATCCATTGATCATCAAAACCATCTGCAGCATGCGCCGGCCCGTCTGTTTCTCAGGCTTCTCATCGCTCTCCCACTCCCAAATCCTTTGCCCGGTCTTAGGATCCCTGCCCTTGACCACGTGACAAAAGTCACATTCTTCGCCGATGGACACGGCCATGAAGTTCATCACGCGATAGAGTTCCGACTCGCGCAAGCCCTTCAACAGCTGAATGTTCTTGCGCGTCTGCTCAATGGGCTTGTCGGCTTGCGGAGCTTGAGCGCTCGTGGCGCGCGTGGAAACGATGCCGATCGAAACAATCGAGAGTAAGCCTGTGATCAAAAGCAGAGTTGTAGTTCGCTTAGCCATGTTTCGTATTCTCCGGCGAGTCTGCGGTCAGGAAATTTGAACGATGCGTTCAGAGCGATCATACGGAAGGGAGGACAATGGTGTTTCAGTAAGTGAACGACTGGAATGATGAGCGGTGCGGTAGCCCGACTAGGAAGAGCGTTCATCACGCTGAAAGCGTTAAATAAAATAGCCCAGGGTAAGCGCGCAGCGCGCCACCCTGGGATCAAGATAAGAAAAAGAATTAGGAGCCTTGAAGGGGCGGCAGAAGCAACCTGCGGCTTTATTCCTTCCGAAAATCGTTGAAAGCCTTCAGCAGTTTCATGGTTGCTTCGTAGTCGAGCCTGTCGCCATCGTACCGAACTTCGTTCAAGCCCTGAAGGTTAGTAGGCAGCTTCAGACCTCGCTCCACGAGAAGAATGAAATTTCTCCGGTAGAGCGCCAGAGCAGCACCAATCTCAATGAGCACGTTCTCATTGAGACTGCGATGTTCGTTACCACTTTCATCCAGCAATTTCATCTCGGTTCCCACATGGATAATCGCGGCAGCGCATGAACGCATGTCATCCATTACCTTATCAGGTATAGGCTTGCTCACGGTTTCGTGCTCCATCGCCACGATCGGTTCGAGTTTGCCGAACGTAAGTAGTTCTTTGAGCTGAGACACGATCTCCTGATTTTTCCCGTGCGTTATGAACACACGATTATTCGCCGGAGCAACGTCAGGCCGCGCTGAAGTCATGCTAGTTGCTTCCGGAACTTCAAAGGAACCTATCTTTTCCGACAGAATCGTGTCCCCATTTTCTGGCATGATGGGCGATGTCTGTGAAGGAGACATCGTCCCGTGAAGATCGACGTAGTTGTTTCCTTTAACCTCTCGAAGAAAACCGACGTCTTGCGCGCTCTCGATTATTAAATCCAACGTGGCCGCAGTTCGATCACTAGGTACGCCCAATTCCTCTAACACGTTCTTGGCGATTTGCGCCGTTGGTAACCGAGAACCATCGTACTTTGTCAAAAACTCGCTCACCACCCGCGGTCGCAGTAGCGCCTCGCGCTTTGCAGCAAGGTCATCACCTTCACTAGTTGGCGATACAATTCGCTTACCGAGCGGTGTAATAGCAATGACCTCGGCATTGTACCCACCGTCTGTCAGGCCGTACGCCCACGAGGCTCCGGCTAACATTCGAAAACCTCCTGACGTGGGTTGTTGATTCAGCGCTTGAGCGACTGCTAACGGACGAGTGGGCGACTTGCCGTAATTGTCGGCAATCGCCTGGGCAACCTTAATTGCCTTGGACAGCGAATATGCGGGAACATCCGTTTGGCTTAGATACTTCCGCTTGCTCAAAGCTTCTTTCTCCGTCTTTGCTTCCTTTGCCTTCACCATTTTGCTACCTGTGCTTGCCATGTCTCTTGTCTCCTCATGAAAAGGAAGCTCTTGCGAAGGCCCAAACCACCGTGCTAGATTTCGATTGTCAAGCTGGGTTCGCCCCAGCGCCTTCGGCGGCTTCCGATGCCGAAAGCACCGCCCGACCTCGACTTACACTCGGGGTCGGGTTTTTCTTTCAGCGAAGCATACTCCTGCTCTCACATTTTGTCTAGCATACCTGTTTTATGATTCTCCCCATTGTCGGCGGCGTTAGCTAGTGGGGGTAAGATTCATCGGTTTTCCTCATGTCTGACCGCAGACACTTGCATGACACTATATGACAGTTGGCCGGACTTCGCTTCTTGCGCC
>Ga0134121_10002956_pt1 | contig 14395 bp, 11 predicted proteins | sample KB301_FD_96463 | JGI IMG/M metagenome (GOLD analysis project Ga0134121, IMG submission 96463) | Terrestrial soil microbial communities without Nitrogen fertilizer from Kellogg Biological Station, Michigan, USA - KB3-0-1 | ecosystem: Environmental > Terrestrial > Soil > Unclassified ...
GTCTGGTTCATGAACTCCGTGGGCCTCAACATCTTCATCGCGATAGTCGGCATCTCGGCAGGCCCGGGCTTCGTCAATGGCTTGCGGACGCAGGGCATTGGCTTGTTCCTATGGGGAGCATTGGCGACCACGGTGCCCCTCCTCCTCGGTATGTTCATCGGCAAGTATATGTTCCGTTTCCACGACGCGCTTTTGTTCGGCATCGTATCCGGGGCACGCACAACGACCGCTTCGCTGGGGTTGGTCTGCGATATAGGCAAGAGCCAGGTGCCAGCTCTCGGATATACCGTCACTTACGCCGTCGGCAATACTCTACTCACGATCTGGGGCATGGTCGCCATCATGCTTCTGTCGTGATGTGAAAGGTGAAATCATGGACCTACTAAAGCTCCGTAAATTCGAGACGCTGGGCCCGTTTGAGATTAAAGACGAACTCATCAAGCTCGCCAGGAAGACTTCCCGCGCGACGCAGTCCGCATTCCTCAATGCGGGCCGGGGCAATCCTAACTGGATCGCTACCACTCCGCGCGAGGGCTTCTTCTTGCTGGGTCAGTTCGCCATCACTGAGAGCAAGCGGGTGATGGAGCATCCCGCTGGAGTCGGCGGAATGCCGCAGCCCCAAGGCATTGCTGGTCGTCTCGAGGCGTGGCTTTCTAAGCATGCCGACATGCCGGGCGCGTCCTTTCTCTCGGCGATGGTGCCGTTTGCGATAGAGACGTTTGGGTTCGAGCCGGACGCGTTCGTCCACGAGCTCGTGGACTCGATCATTGGCGACAACTATCCCGTTCCTGACCGCATGCTCGTTCACAACGAGCGCGTCGTGCACGAATACCTCATGTGGGCGATGTGCGGGCAGCCGCGGCCGGCAGGCAAGTTCGACCTCTACGCGGTCGAGGGCGGCACGGCGGCGATGTGCTACATCTTTAAATCGCTGAAGGCCAATCGCCTTCTGCGTCCCGGAGACACGATCGCCCTAGGCACGCCGATCTTTACACCCTACCTCGAGCTCCCGCATCTCGAAGACTACGGGCTGAATTTCATTACCATCCAGGCGCCACAGGAGAATCGTTTTCAGTTCACGGACGCGGAGATCAAAAAACTGGAGGATCCCAAGGTCAAGGCGTTTTTCCTAGTCAATCCCGGCAATCCGACGGGCGTCGCGGTCAGCAAAGAAGTGATCAGCAAGATCGCGAATTTGGTGAGGACGAAACGTCCCGACCTTATGATCCTAACCGATGACGTTTATGGAACCTTTGTCCACGATTTTCGATCTTTGCTCGGCGAGCTTCCGCAGAACGCCATCGGCGTCTATTCCTATTCCAAGTATGTCGGCTGCACCGGGTGGCGACTCGGCGTCATAGCTATCCACGAGGACAACATTTTCGACAAGATGATCGCGAAGCTCCCGGATGGCGATCTAAAAGCGCTCGACAAACGGTATGGCACGCTAGTCCTCGAGCCACGCAAGATCAGGTTCATCGACCGCATAGTGGCCGACAGCCGGGATGTGGCCCTCAACCACACGGCCGGCCTCGCGCTGCCCCAGCAAGTCATGATGAGCCTGTTCTCCATTGCCGAGATGATGGATGGAGCCAAGCTGTATCAGAAGGCGTGCATGGAGATTGTGCACCGGCGAGCCAAGGCCATGATTGAAGGCCTCGGCATCGAAGTAACTCCGAACCCGCTGTACAACGCCTACTACGGCTTGATCGACTTCGAGTTCTTTGCGCGCAAAAATATCGGCGAGGACGCCGTCGAATACCTCAAAGAGAATGTCCATCCGCTCGACCTGGCTTTCCGTCTAGCCGAGAATCACGGGATCGTGCTGCTAAATGGTGGTGGTTTTGAGGCGCCAGACTGGTCGCTGCGCGTATCCTTGGCCAATCTGGCTGACGAAGTGTACGAAGATATCGGACGTGGCGTGCGCTCGATTGCACGCGGTTACCGAGATGCCTTCGAGGCTACGAAGCACACCGAGAAATCACAGCGAGCGGCCGCGCGATAGCTCCTCGTCGTTCTGCCGGAACCGTGAGCATGGCCGAAGATACCTCCGAATTAGTTGGGCAATGTCGGGGTTGACCTGGAAGGAAGCATTCCCCTTCGAGTCACTGTGGAGTGGAGGAACTACGAGAACCTGACGTACGTAGCGTTGATCGAGATTTCTTTCGGGTCCTACGCGGGAGGCTGCCAGTTGAGGAATGGCGTATGGAATTGTTGGGAAAACTCTTTACGAAGTACCCCGAAATGGGAGTCTACCTGGCGTTGAGCATTGGGTATTTGATCGGCAGGTTAAAGTTTCGGGGTGTAGGCTTGGGTGTTGTAACCGGATCCTTGCTAGGGGGCGTCTTCTTAGGCAACTTCTTCCATGTGCCAGTCTCCGACCAGGCGAAGGCTATGCTGTTCTTGCTGTTCCTTTTCGGAATTGGGTACTCGGTTGGACCTAGCTTCTTTCAAAATCTCAAAGGAGATGGATGGCGATGGGCTGCGCTTGGTGTGTTTGTTCCGGTCGTTGGGCTTATCGCGGCATATGCGGTGGCTCACTTCCTGAGACTTGACCCTGGGTACTCGGCTGGCCTGCTTTCCGGATCCTTAACCGAATCGCCGGCAATAGGGACCGCAAGCGAGGCTATCCGATCCTTGTCGGTGTCTGAGGATCAAAAGCAGCTATGGATCGGACACATCGCTGTCGCAGACGCGATTTGCTATATCTTCGGGACTTTGGGTGTGATCTGGTGTTGCAGCAACCTCGGACCGAGGCTTCTTCGCTTTGACTTGCGAGAGGAGTCGAAGAAGGTGGAAGCGAGCCTTGGAATACAGCATTCGAAGTTGGGGGTTTATTCGGCATGGCAACCCATCGGCTTTCGCGCCTACACCATTCCTCAAGGCGGGCTCGCCGTTGGTAAAACTGTCACAGAAGCCGAAAAGTCCATTCCTAGCGCCCGCCTCTTTGTAGAGCGGATTCGACGTCAAGGAGAGATCTTCTCACCCGTTGGGACCACCGTCCTCGAGGCAAATGACACGGTTGCAGTGCTCGGGCGTACCGAAATCATGATCAAATTGCTTGGTCCATTGTCGAGGGAGGTCGCTGACGCGGAGCTACTGGAAATTCCGATAGCATCCTTCGATCTATATATAACCAGCAGGAGAATAGCAGGGAAGACGCTCCAGGAGATCGCTGATGGCGTCGAGCAAGCTCGCGGCGTTCTACTACGTGGTATTACACGCGGCGGCCTTAAGATCCCGATCGGGACAAAAACGGTACTCAAACGCGGGGACACACTCCACGTGACCGGATCTGTGGCCGCAGTCGAGAAACTCGCGCCTGCTGTTGGCCGATTGATCCAGCCGACAGAAGAGAGCGATTTTGCCGTATTGGGAATGGCCATCTTCGTCGGAGTGCTGGTAGGCGCCGTGCTCGTAATTCCGCTGGGTCATCTGAGAATAGGATTGGGCACTAGCGTTGGTACTCTCCTCGCTGGCGTTGTTGTTGGCTGGATGCGGTCAGTGCGGCCTTGGTTCGGAATAATGCCGGACGCTGCGATCCTTTTCATGCGATCGATGGGTTTGGCAGCGTTTGTGGCCATGATTGGGCTAAAAGCGGGCCCGATCTTTGTGCATGCGGTAAGAGAGTATGGCTACATTCTTTTCTTGGGAGGCATCATAGTCACGCTTACGCCACTTATTGCCGGGCTTTTCTTCGGCCGCTACGTTCTTAGGCTCAACCCGGCACTACTGATGGGAGGAATCGCTGGGGCTCAAACAATGATCGCGGGTGTCGCGGCCGTACAGGAGAAATCAGGTAGCCCGGTCGCGACCCTCGGATACTCGTACACGGTAGCATTCGGGCATATCTTTCTGACGACTTGGGGAACGATCATCGTTTCTCTTATGACGTGAGCTCACTCCCAGAGAGAATCCGGGCTGAGGCGGATTCTTTACGCTACCAAGACTACCTTCGAAAGTACATCTATGGTTCAAAATCGACACTCCTTTTGGCTAGTCTCCACACTTTTCTTAGTCGTGCCAGCTCTCAGCGTAGCCCAGGCAACGCGGCAGAATCGGACATTCGTGCTGGCGGGGCATCCTGGAGAGATCCCCATCTCCGAGCAAAGCGGGCATGCCTACGTTGAGATCGAGGCGTTAACTCGGCTTGTGAACGGCTCGCTCAGCTTTAGCGGCAATCAGATCGTGCTGACGTTACCTCCTTCCCATGAGAATACGCCGACGACCCATCCCGCAGCAGGATTTACGAAAGAATTCCTCAGGGCGGCTATTGAACAGATGTCTGTAATCAGGGAATGGCGAAGCACTCTGATCGGCGCGGTACAGCGTGGATTTCCGGTCACCGAGGATTGGATGAGGACCTTCAGTGACCGGGCGCAACACGATCTTAGGTTGGTTTCGGTGGCTGCGTCAACCCAGTCGGACATGAACGCGCTCCAACTGCTTAACAACGAGTTCAGTAACATGAAAATATTGAGCGATCGATTTGTGGAAGCAAACAAATCGAGGACGTATACCCCTACCGATGCGCTCGATAAGGATCCGCTAAACGGGAAAATCCTGAACTGTGGACGCTCCTTGGCCGCGATGGCGGCGAGTGGCCAGTTTGTAGATGACGGCTCGTGTCAATGAATTACCGCTTAAAGGATGGGGCGATGGTTCTAGTTAGGCCTTCCCAACCAGGAGTATTGCCAAGCTATAGATATATTTTGGAAGTTCCCACCGTACTTGATATAGGCTCCGTTATTATAGCTGAACTTCAGCGACTGGTTCCTCGTCAAAGGAACCGACGCGGTAAATCCAACGCGGGAATTCCTTTGAAGAGTATCAGGGCTTTGCACGCCGTTGAGGCTAGTGCGCCCTCCAAACCAGTAGTTTCCATCGAGCGAGACCCACAGCCGCGGCTTAAAATCGTAGCTGACGTGTCCCTCAAACGAACCTATTGGACTCTGTGACTGCGTATTGGTGCCGGGTGAAAACTGATTGTGCGAAAAAAACTCGGGATTCGTAGTGTAGAACCACGCTCCCCCATAGCCATCCAGGAGCCAATGACCCCAACGCCGTGAGTAACCGAGTTCAGGCTTGAATGCCCAGCGGTTGGTTCCAAGATTGATGAGTTTCGTCGGGTCGTACTGGCCTGTTAAGGGTACAACCCTTAGGCTGACACCCAAAATGGTCTTCTGGTTCCACTTGCTGAACTCCTGTGCGTTCATTGCTGGGCCGCCTTTGATGTTCACAGAAAACCGAAGTGATGCAGGCAGGAAGCCCGAGCGATAGGCAAGAACCTCAGCGCCCACCACATTTCCTCGGAAATTACCAACGCCGTATGGCAGGGAAATGAGAAAATTGGCACTCCGGCCGAAAAAATTCAGGGAGTGCGAGTAATTAAACACCGAGACGTTGAACCTTGCCGTTGCGCCTGTGATTGGGACCGTTCCGTCGAAAGTTAGGCTTCCGTCGAAAAAAGAATACGACAATGTGACCGCGTTCGAGTGAACAGGGGTAATGACGTAGGCTCGAGGGGCAAGATCCTGCGTGAGGCAGATGGGGGCAAATAGACTACAGGTCAGGAAGGGTATGATCCAGCGTGAACCCGCAGCAAAGAAACCCATTTTCATAGATATAGAAATGTCGCCAGAGGCTGACCACTGTAGTTATTGACAGTTCTGTAGGCCGACGATGCGATGCAACATTTCATTCCGCGATGCCCAGCGCCCAACTCAAGCTGAATCCGCTTACCCAGGTAACCCTCCAATGCCCAGAACTGATGAATGGCTCGCGCCTGCATCGGTATCCTTCCCTCTATCAGTTGAACACTCGAGAAAACCACGATGAGCCACGAGCGGCGGCAACATTCGCGCTGGAGAAACACCAGGCCGCTGCCGTCCTGACCTACTTGTGTCCAGGTTTTGCGAATTTTCCGTGAAGGGCAGTTTGAGGGCCGAATCAAGAAGGTCCCATACATCTTGACCGGCAACCAACCGAGCCGGAGGAACCGATCCTGCGCGACTTTTACGCTCGGCTCTTGGATTGTGTCCATAGGCCGGAGACCCGAGACGGGGATTGGGGCTTGCTGGAGGCCGCGCTGGCATGGGGCGGCAACTGGACGTGTGACTGTTTTGTCTGTTTTGCTTGGTATACGCAGGGTATCCCACCACTTGTTGTTGCTAACCGCGCTCCGAACCAAAGTCTGCTATCTCCGATTCCCGTCCGATGAAATCCGCGGACACACCCTGCGTACACTGGATCTGATGAGTTCGGTCGTATTTGAGCGTGACGGGGAGGAGCTGGTTTCGGCGGCATGTTCTTCGATCTGCCCGCGTGGGGTTACCGCGCATTCAAGCTGGAGACGCGGTGGAGGATCAAGCGTATCGGCTGGGCAAGCCGTTGGGAGGAACGGAGTTTTCGACCGCAGCGCGCCTCTTCCCACTGGCGGTCACCTGGAGCAAGCGGATGGCACGGCCTGGATGGCGCTGTTCAGCCAGAACATGCTCGAACTTGCGTTCGAAATTACCGCCCACGATCCCACTTACGAACCCATGATCATGAAGTTCGCCGAGCACTTCTGCTACATTGGCTCGGCCATGAACCGGCCCGGTCAGGACGGCATGTGGGACGAGGAGGATGGCTTCTACTACGACCTGCTGCGGAGCCCCGACGGCAGCTGTCAAAGGCTCAAGGTACGTTCGATGGTGGGGCTCTTGCCGCTATGCGCCACGACGGTTACCGAGAAGTGGATGCGTGAGCGCATTCCGCAGACGATGGCTAACATACAGGAGCGCCTCCGCCGGATACCCGAACTCAAGGCAACCATCCACCCCACGGGCGCAGGACATTTTGGCGTAGCCGAACGCGGGATCATGGCACTTCTCAACCCAGAACGGCTGCGCCGGATACTGACCAAGATGCTCGACGAGTGCCAGTCACCAGACCGGCTGGACCGGGCTCGTTGCCAAGCTCATCCATCTCTATGGATCCCTTGATCCCACGCGGACTTTGGAGGCGGGCAGACAGTCCGCGTTCACCGGAATAGCTGAAAAAACTCGAAGTGCGACGGCAGGAAGTAACCGCTAATACCCAAGTCCTCGAAATACAAGTGGAAAGGTCGTCCAGGGACCTTGAGAAATCGGTGCTTTCAGTTGCTTTAGTCCTCGAGACCATCTACTCCAGTTGAGAAACCTAGTATTTCTCCGGGATGAAGTGTCTTCCCTTTAGCGTCGCCGAATCGTCGTAGCTGTCTTTGCTCTTGCGTTTCGGTAACTTTACCTTTTCCCGCGGGGCTTTACCGTAAGGGATTGCCCTTAAGAGATGGGAAATACAGTTGAGCCGCCCCTTCCTTTTGTCGTCCGACCGAACGATGTACCACGGCGCATGCTTGGTATCAGTGGCTTCGAGCATCTTATCGCGCGCTCTGGAATACTCGTACCAGCGACGATATGACTCCAGATCCATAGGACTGAGCTTCCACTGCCGCAGCGGATCAGCAATACGCGCCTCAAATCGCCGCTGTTGTTCTTTCTTCCCCACGTCCATCCAATACTTGATGAGAATGATCCCGCCGTCCACGATGTACTTCTCGACCACCGGGCACAGTTTGAGGAACTTCCGATGTTGGTCCTTAGTGCAAAATCCCATCACGTATTCCACGCCAGCGCGGTTGTACCAACTTCTATCGAAGATTGCGATCTCCCCCGCCGCAGGGAAATGTTGCATATAGCGTTGAATATACATCTGGCTTTTTTCGCGATCGGAGGGAGCGGGTAGCGCGACGAGGCGGAACACCCGTGGGCTCACCCGTTCCGTAATTGCACGAATCGTCCCGCCTTTGCCAGCGGCGTCTCGCCCCTCGAACACGACAATAACCCGCAGTCCTTTGTACTTCACCCAATCCTGAAGCTTGCAAAGTTCAGCTTGGAGTCGCCTCAATTCCTTGGTGTACTGCTTCCCCGTCAAACGTTCGTTGCCATTGCTTTGATCCTTGTGTCCCATCGGGAGTACTCCTTTGTTTCCGTCGAACACAATGACGTGATTTCTTGGATAGGTAACCGAACTGAGGTCAACAGGTGCTGCCGAGCTCACGTTTGCGCGCTGAAATCGCCTGCGCGCTACGGCATGCTCTGGCTACATCATGCAAGTTTCGATTAATCGCAACCTTTCGATCTCTGGGCGCGCGTTGTCGGGGTTCGAACTAAAACGATGGCCGCGAAAGCTGCTAACGGTCGGCGTCTAGTTTCACGAAACTGTATTTGGCGCTGAACTGAATGCGGGGAGCATTTGCCTTTAGGCCATTTTGCTCCATCGTCCAGCCGTAGAGAAATTCGGCACCAAGATTCAGCGATCCATAGGGATTCCAAATCAAGTTGGCTCCGCTATACGTCGCATGGTTGTAGGTCGACGCGGCTGCCAGGTCGGTATTGTTTACTGCCGCGTACGAGTAGATTGCGCTGGTCCGCAGCGTTTTCCGCCAATAGTGCTGATAAGCGGCTTCAACACCCACGGCGGGAGTCGCCTCTAAATGAGGACTTGCGCCTGAGGCGGGTTCCGCATCAATCCCCAGGCCCGAGGTATCTTGCAGATAGCGCGAAACCCCGTGTCCGGCAGCGACGGCAAAGATTACGTTATCCTTCCCGAATGTTTTCACTCCCGTGGAAACATTGACTCCCCATCCGAAAACCGAATCGGTCCTCCCATCGGGCAGGAAAGCGGCTATCGATCGAAATATGCCAGCGACTTGGAAGTGTCCACGTTCGAATTCCTGCCGAAGGCGGATTGCCCCGTCTGGGCTTGGAGCATTTGGCTGCGCCGAGAATTGTGGCGTCTTGAAGGTGATGTCGGAGCTCGGCTTTTCTACCGAAATGTAGAAGGTTGTCTTGGGACTCAATGCAAATCCATAACGAAGCTGCGGATTTCTAACGGACACCATACCGTTTGGCCCTTGAAAGTCCAAAGTGTCGGGGAATCCATCAGGATCCATGAAGTTTGAGAATGTCTGACCAATAAGGAAGTTTTTTACTTGCGCGTAGGCATGCCGTAGGCGGGGCGTGGTCGCGTTGGTTCCAAACAAGTCGCCTTCCAAATAGAAACGCACCTCTCCCACCTTGCTAGTGGGGACCCTGAAATCAAGATTTAGGCGTGTGGGACGGATCGACACAGTGGAATTATTTACGCCGACCACCTTGGGAATGGGAATCGAAGAGGGAATGAACGACTCTCCGTTCCCCGCGGGTTTCAGATCGTAAATGAAATCTGTCTTGAAGTAGCCGCCGATCTTAAGGAGCGTCTGCGTCCCCGGCAAACGAAAGAATCCGCGATATTTCGGATCGAGTGGAACGTTGTCGAAACGCGCAGCGGCCACCGTGTCCTCAGAGAATTGCGTGTATGTGGCTGTGGCTTCTCCAACTTGCTTCGAAGGTGCAGCCTGAGGAAGAGGCTGGCTCGATTGAATGGTGCCCTCTTGCGAAGTGGTTGGCGGCTGTGGAGCTGCTGCGGCCTCTGCCGCCTTTCCGCTCTCTAGCTCTCCGAGTCGCCCCTGCAGTTTGTTCATCTGCTCGCGTAACTCATCCAACTGTTTGCGCAACTCTTGAACGTTCGGATTGGAAGAATCCGACTGAGCCGAGGCCGCCGACGGGAAAAGAGAAACGACGCCTAGCAAAACTACGGTCAAGCATAAAGGTCTGCGGTTCTTCACTGCCGTCCACCACCTTCTCTAGCGAACCCAGGCGCCACGCGCACTCGTCAATGCAGAGTCCTTCGCAAGCTCGCAGCAATCCAGTAGTAGCGACTCGAGCGGAACGCGATAACCGCACAACCGCCTCTAATTTCCACAGGTTGCAAAAACCACTGTCGACCCAACAACTGTCACTTGTTACAGTGAACAGTGCGAACATCCATGAAAACGCTTCCAGTACCTTTGCGGCCCACCCGTTCGGCCCCTTCTCCAAGTTGCGAGGGTCGCGGAACACCACAACACGTGGTGCCGTCCTGCTCGAAGGAAGGCCTTGAAATTGCTTTGGCTAAGCGCCGCGTGCGATACTCCAGATTAAATTATGGCGAAGTATGATTCTGAATAATTTGTTCGGCGGTTATGGGTTACGAGTGGAATCTATACTCGTGCGGACCATTGCGCGCATATCGCACGTTCACCGAGGGGAGAACCGGAGCATCGGCGCAGAATGAGTCCTGTAACGCCAGTTAGCGTGCTTGTCGTCGAGGATTTCTTACCTTTTCGACGTTTCGTTTTATCGACCCTGGCAACAAGTATGAGCGACTTGAAGGTCACTGGCGAAGCCTCTAACGGATCGGAAGCGGTTCAGAAAGCGGTGGAACTGCAACCAGATCTGATTCTGCTGGACATCGGCCTCCAAGGTCTGAGCGGAATTGACGCCGCTCGACAAATTCGCGCTCTTGTCCCACGATCCAACATCATCTTCTTGACTCAAGAATCTTCTGCTGACGTGATACACGAGGCGCTTAGTCTGGGCGCGCAGGGCTATGTTGTCAAAACAAAGGCCGCCAGCGAGCTACTCAATGCTGTGGAAGCAGTGCTCTTAGGGAAAACGTTTGTCAGTAGCATCTAGGCGATCAACGTCCCGCAGGCTCTCCGTGCGAAAATATGGTTTGTTTCGGGACAGAGTGGTGACAGTCCTAGCGATGCCAGTATTGGCCCGAAATTCCTCAGGGTAAAACTACGAAGTCGTTGTTTCCTCAACTGTTACGTCTAGCTTAATGTATTAAATTCATATCGAGAGGTGCTGAAATATCGAGCTCCGCTTGAAGGAAACCCGTGTCCCAAGTGTTCACGCTTGCACTGCATGGTTGTGAGCGCCATAGCGATTTTTCAACGGTGACCCACGATTCCGGTGCATCAACCTGGGCGCAGGTATGGAATCGGTTCCTGAACTGACGGGCACGCGAGCGTGTATCGTAGTACCCCGGTCGGGTTGCGATTTAATTGAAAGCGTTCGATCCACCGGTTTCAGCCGCCCCTGCATGCGGTTGAAACCAAGCCCGCCGGCCTTCCTTAGAGTTTGGTGTTAAGGCCTCTGCCGTAATCGCTGACCGTCAGATGAATCTCGCCTGACGTTTCCCACAATCGCCCATCGAAGTACCGCTCACGGCTGTGCTCAATTCAGACCATCACCTGCTCACCAGAGCCATATGCCGCGGAAACTGGACAGGTAGAGTCTTGACGGCAGGTATTGGGCTACCCTTACCAGGAGTCGTGCGACTTGAAGCTTCACGGGCAAATTTCACAGAGGGTTGCTCGGGGACAATCTGGGCTAGCGGGAAACCTTCACCGCGCCTCCAGTTGAGAGCTGTGCTCTGACACAAGAGGCACACGAACACGGATGGTCGTTCCGACCGTCGGCTTCGATTCAATTGCAATCGCACCGCCCACCAGCCGGACGCGTTCACGCATACTGAGGAGGCCCAGCCCGCCTTTGTCCATCGCCGATTCAACATCAAATCCAGCACCGTGATCTGCGACAGTAAGATAAAGGTGGTTCGCTGAACTACCGAGTCTCATCTCGAATTGCTTTACTCCGCTATGCCTGGCGGCATTATGCAGTGCTTCCTGCGAAATCCTAAAAAGACATAACGAGATCTCATGACGTACCGGCTGCGTGATGTCATCATTCCTAAAATCAATCTCCACCGAGTGCCGCGCAGCAAACTCACGACAGAGGCCCCTCAGTGCAGCAACGACGCCCAATAACTCCAGTCGCGGAGAATGGAGTTGATGCGATATCAATTGCACTTCTCTTGAGACTTCGTTTATCACTTCCCAAACATCAGTGAGTCGGCAGTTCAGTTCAGCAGCGGAAGCGGGTGAATTTTGCTTTAGTTGCTCGATTTGGACCGCCAATAGTGCCAGACGTTGGTTGATATCATCGTGAAGGTCTCGCGCTATCCGCATACGTTCTTTCTCTTGGATCTCAACCATCTTGCGACTAACGTCTGCAAAAGCTGCCTCGGCACGTTTCTGCTCGGTAATGTCACGGGCGATCTTCAAAAAACCCATTGTGCCGCCACTTGAATCAGTAATTGGCGCAATACTTACGGAGACGTTTATCTTTTTTCCGGCTTTCGTGATTCGAATCGATTCATAGTGTTCGATGCACGCTCCCATTCGCAGCCCTTCAAGAATTTTGTGTTCCACATCCTGCAGCTCCGGCGGAATGACGATCGTAATCGGCTGGCCAACCGCTTCCGATTCCGTGTACCCAAAAATACGCTCCGCACCTGCGCTCCAACTCTCGATGACCGCGTCCAGATTCCCGGAAATCATCGCATCCTCAGATAGCCCGACGATAGCGGCATTCTTCAACTGGGCCTGTTCGGCTGTCCTTTTCTTTGTGATGTCCTCCACCAACGCTACTACAAGTACAGGCGTACGATTTAACAAAGAGATACTCAAGCGCCCCCAAACCAGCGAGCCGTCTCGTCGAACAAAACGCTTGTCTATCTGATAGCGATCTATCAAACCGGCTCGCAACTGCTCAAACAGAGCCCAATCCTTCTTTGCATCTTCTGGAGGGGAAAAATCGACACAGTGTTTGCCACGCATTTCCTCTTCGCTGAATCCAAGCATCGAGCAAAGGAACCGATTTGCGAATAAAGGCTGTCCTTCCAGGTTCTCCACCGCAATCCCGATGGGGCTCGCATTGAAAGCATCCCGGAAGACTGTGCTGTCGGGCATCGCCGGCTGAGCTGCGGTTTGCGCCATAGAGAAGAGCATATAGACCAGAACTCCTAGCACTGCAAGCGTATTATCGGCTCGGCTAATCAAAAGGTTGCTCTATCTCGCAGAACCGGAAGGTCCGCTAGGGTCCTAGTACGCCAACGCCCGTTAGAAAGCTATCATCAGTTCCGGATAGAACACCTTGCGGCTTATCAGGGAAGTCCGATAATCTGCAGGACTAAGAGCAGGCACCTTCGATCGCGGACCGTCTTGGTGGTAGAGCTTGCGGTGCATGTGGAGCAAAACCCGACTTCGTCTTAGGAATATTCCCACAACAAATGGAACGCGAACCACTGTTTGACCTGGGCACCCTATGGTCACGCCCGCCGCGCTGGTTGGCTCAAAAAAAAACGACAGAACGCGATAGAGTTTCTATCCCGTCACGTCTGAACCGACCGAGGCGGACGAGAACCAATTCAGGCTGGCAGGTTTGCCGTCCCATGAGCAGCTACGGCACCACGGGGGGGAGACAAAATCTGGACCATCACCGAAGCTGACCGATCACACACATCGCTGCTCTTCCCAAAAAGTACCGACGATAAAATGACATGTGCATCCTTCGACGATCGAAGAATTCTTGGAAAGCGACGGCAGGACTCTGGAATCTCGCCTTATCATCTCATCCGGCCGCCCGCGCACGATACATTTTCGTCTTAATGGGGGCGCTGGCATAGATCGTGGTGCCACACCCGGGACCCGACCGGATGGAAAACTCGCCGCCAACCAATTGCATTCTTTCCCGCATGCTGACGAGCCCCAGGCCGCGACGATTGATAGCGTCTTGCTGATGAAAGCCAACCCCCTGGTCACTCACAGACAGTTGAATCGCCTCTGTTGTTCCGTGCAATTCCACTCTGAAGTGTCGCACACCGCTGTGTTTGACCGCATTGTACAAAGCTTCCTGTAAGACGCGGAATAAACAGAGCGAGGTCTCTTTGGGCAGACTGCATGAAATCACTTCATGGCTGAAGTTAATCTCTACCTTCTGTTGCTCGGACAACTCTTTGCAGAAGCCGCCCACTGCCACCAGAATGCCCAAATACTCGAGCTTTGAGGAATGCAGACAGTGCGATAGGGCCTGAACATCCGTGCCCAAGTCAGCGAGCTGCTGATGGACCTCACGAATATGATTCCTAATCTTAATAACAGAGTGTGGCGGATGTTGTACCCATTGTTCCAACTGGGCCGCCAACAACGCTATTCGCTGATTGATGTCGTCGTGCAGCTCTCTCGCGATCCAGGTGCGCTCCTCTTCATGGGCCTCAATTAATCTACGCCGCACATTGGCCAGAGCTTCCTCCGCTAGCCTGTGATCCGTAATGTCTATGCAAGATCCTATGTAGCCGGCAAAAGATCCGTCTAGATTGAGTCTGGGCAAGCCGATATCGAGCATCCAGCGGTATTCTCCGTCGAACCGCCGCAGCCGAAACTGGATCTTGAATGATTCGCGAAGATCAAATGCCAGCGTGTACGTGTCCTGGCAATTCTTCAAGTCTTCGGGGTGCACCGCGTCCGACCAGCCATTGCCCAACTCAGCTTCAAGTGGCCGGCCGGTGAACTCGAGCCAAGTCTGATTGAAATAGTTGCACAGCTTGTCGGGACCAGACATCCATATCAGCACTGGCGCTGTGTTGGCGACCAGACGGAAAC
>Ga0134121_10002957_pt1 | contig 14394 bp, 13 predicted proteins | sample KB301_FD_96463 | JGI IMG/M metagenome (GOLD analysis project Ga0134121, IMG submission 96463) | Terrestrial soil microbial communities without Nitrogen fertilizer from Kellogg Biological Station, Michigan, USA - KB3-0-1 | ecosystem: Environmental > Terrestrial > Soil > Unclassified ...
CGCGCTCGCACCGTTCGTGCGTTGCGCGCTGACGCCGAGCTCCGTCGCCCACGCCTGCAGCTGCGCCGCGGGCACTCCGCTCATGACATAGGTGAGCGGCCCGCCGGTCGATGCCTTCACGCGGCCCCCGGCCGCGAGTGCGCGATTGATCAGGCGGAATGAGTTGTTCTGCGCGGGGTCGAGCGCGAGCTGGTCGCCGTCCCCGGCGATCACCGCCGTGGGCGCAACAATTCCCGCGGCAACCGCGTTCGTCGCGAACGGCTCGTCCTTTGCCGTTCGCCAGCTCACGGCCGTTCCCTGCACCGGTTTGAGCGCCGCACGCACATCGTCGCCGAGCTTCGTGTTCGCTTCGACGACGTTCACGCCGGTCTGGAACGGCAGCGTCCACCCCGCGGCATCGTACGGCGTGTCGTCGCCCATGTCGGGATAGTGCTGCACTTCGAAGAGCTCCCGCACGAGCTCGGCAAACTCCTGGTCCATGGGGATGACCCACGTGCCCTTGGGATACGCCTTCCCGTCGATCGTGACGTCGCGGTCTGCCTGCGACACACGCACACCCATGAACGCCATGCGCTGCAGCAGGCCAACCGCGGCCATCGGATCACGCTGGCTCTGCGGCACGACGTACGCGTACGGCGCGCTCGTGCGGTACTTCTCGATGATGCCGTGGCCCGACTGATAGCGATTGTACAGCAGCTCTTCGCGGTGCTTCGCGGCAAACGCGAGCGTCGCCTTCGACGCCGTCACCATGTAATCGACCGCGTCGCGCAGCGTCCACGCCGCGCCCGTCCAGGGACTCAGATAGAGCGCGCGCGGCTGGAGATCCTTGTACTCGGTGTCGAATCTCGATGGCGATGTCGCGGGCTTCGGAATCGCGCAGTTCCCGCCCTGCGTCTCGGTCCACCACGACGGAATGTTCTGGTAGACCGGCATGTAGTCGATGTACCCCGGATACCACGCGTCGTAGGTGGCGAGCATGTGGACGGCGCCGGGCTGGTTGTGCGCCTCGAGCTCCTGCGCGATGAACATGCCGATCGTGTTGATCTGCCGCGCGGGAATCGGCGGCGCGCGGAAACCGACCGGATCCGCAAACGGCGGAATCCAGATGCGCGTGGGCTCGGGTGAGGACTGGTGGTGCACGTAGACGATGTCCGGCTCCCATTCGCGCCACGTGCGCTGGATGACACGCGACTCGATGACGTTCAGCATGTAGCTGTCGCGATTGTTGTCGTGCCCGACGTACTTCTGGTACAGCTCCATCGGCGTGTTCTGCCCGGCCTCGCGCGCGTTGCAGTTCTCGACGACGACGTCCTGGCCGTCAGGATTGATGGACGGCCACAGCACGAAGATCACGTTGTCGAAGATCTCTTTCGTCGCCGGATCCTTCGCGCTCGAAAGCAACTGGTATGCGAGCAGGGGCGTGTGCTGCGATCCCGCGATCTCGGATGCGTGCAGCCCGCCGCTGATATCGACGATGATCTTGCCGTCGTGCGCGAGCTTGCGCGCCTCGGCATCGCTCAATCCGTCCGGGTGCGCGAGCTTCATGTTCATCGCGCGGTACTTGTCGAGCTTCTTCAGGTTGTCTTCGGACGAAATCACCGCGATCGTCCACGCGCGCCCAAACGACGTCGTGCCCACCTGCATGAGCCGGATGTTCTTGCTCGCCGACGCGAGCTTCCGGAAGTAGTCGATGGACTGTTCGTAGGTGAACAGCTTGTGATCGGCGCCCACGGGGAAGCCGAACGAGGATTCGGGGGTCGGGACCGGCTTCTGAGCAATCGCCGCCGGAGCGGCGAGGAGCGCTGCCGCAAACGCGGCCGCGAGAGACGCAGGTGTGGCGCGTGTGTTCATGCAACGAACGATGACGGACGGCCTGCCAAGGCACCAGTGAGCCCGCTGTTTGAGACCCGGCGCTGCGAAGGTCGTTATGATGCGGTAGCCCTCCACCCAGGGAACAACATGTCCGCATCGCCGGACGATCGTCCTGCGTCCGCTTCCGGACGCAGCTCGCCGCGCCGAAAGCGCGTAGCCAGCCTCATCACAGTCTTCGTCGTCGGGTTCGTCATTCTGCCGCTGGTCATTGTCGGCGTGATCGCGCACTCCGTCGGACCGGCGATGGTGCCGGTGTACGCCAGCACCATGACGAAAGTCCGCCGGGCCGAGCTCATGCGACCGTACGTCGTGACGCGCGATCCGTCGATCACGCCGATGGCGGCCGGTGAGGCGCTGTACGCGCTGCGAGCCCGGCCGGACGCAAGCGTTCGGCCTGCGCTACGGCCGGCCACGCCCGCGGCGGTGACGTTCCCCCCCGCCGACAAGGCGCTGTTCTCGGAGTCGTCGCCGTGGCCGGGTCCCTCTCCGACGCATCTCATCGACGCGGCGCACAAGGGGCTGACTCGTCCCCAGCTCGATTACCTCGCGTCGATCTCGGCGAATCCCGTGTGGCCCGTGTATGCGACCGTTGCACGCGCACCCCGCGTCGACATTGCGGGAGGCGAGTACAAGACACCGCTTCCGGACGATCTCTCGCCGTACGAGCTCCCCATTCCGCCCTTCGTGCGAACCAAGGAAATCGCGTATGCAAGCGTTTCGCGCGCGGCGCTCTTTCTCGCAAACGGGCGCGCACCGCAGGCCGATACCGCGCTGCGCGAGACGATCGCGACTGGACTTCACCTCATCGATGACGGCAACACCATGATCGATGATCTGATCGGGGCGGTTATCGTCGGAATCGGACGCGCGGGACTCGAAGAGCTCTATGGCGCGACCGGAAATCCGGAGCTCGCGCGCCTCAAAGCGAGCACGGACGCGTTCGACAAGGCTCAGCCCGCGTCCCCAGCTGCAAGTGCACCACCCTCCGACCTTCTGCACATGGTCACCGATTCGACGCTTCCGCGCGGCTTCCGGTACGAGGTCGCGATGTCGCTGAGCGCGTCGGTATGCGGAAGCGCGAGCCGGCTCTTTTTCGGTGCTCCGCGCGAGACGGCGGAGGCACTCACGCGGGCGCGGGCCCAGGTTGTCCGCACGCCTGCGGAAGGCGAGCTCTTCGACCTGAGCACGCACGTTGTCGACCGTGCGCGCCCTGCGGCGGCGAAGCAGGTGAACGCGCTCGGGCCAAGGCTTATGATGGCCTACATGCGAATCCCGGCGTTCCTGCTGCACAACTCGCGCATCTCGAATTGCATGGCGATGTACATGCTGATCGGGGCCATGTCCTGACCGGCCGGTGGATGACGCTGGATAAGGCCTGACGGGGTTTTGCCGGGGGGCCGCCGTTAGCTTTCAGCCCATGTCGCCCGAGAGCATTCCGGCCATCGAGGCCCGTGGCCTGGCACGCCGGTTTGGCGCACGGTGGTGCCTTCGCGGAGTCTCGTTTTCGGTCAGCGCGGGCGAAGTCGTTGGGCTGACGGGATCGAACGGGAGCGGAAAGACAACGCTGCTCCGCATGCTCTCGACGCTGCTTGCCCCGAGCGCCGGCTCGGGCCGTGTTCTCGGCCACGACATTGTCAGCGACGCTGACGCGGTCCGGCAGAATATCGGCTTCCTTGCACATACCGCAGGCCTTTACGAGGACCTCACAGCCGCCGAGAACCTTCGGTTCGCGGCGTCGATGTACGGCATCAAGGATGCCGGCATCCCCGAGGTCCTCAAACTCGTCGGACTCGGCACCGTCGGCGACTCGCGCGTGCGCGGGTTCAGCGCGGGCATGCAGCGCCGGCTCGCTCTGGCGCGCCTCGTCCTGGCACGGCCGCGCGTGTTGCTCCTCGATGAACCGTACGCCAACCTCGATACTGCGGGCATCGCGATGATGAACGAGGTCATTCGCGGCGCGCGCGACCGAGGGGGCGCGGCGTTGCTCGTGCTTCATGAGCTTGCGCCGGCCGAGGGCGTGCTGAACCGGCTCGAAACGATTGTGGCCGGCCGGATCGGGAGCCCGGCCGGAGTGACCGCCGGTCTCGGTGAGCCAGTAGGAGCCGCGACGTGAGCTGGGCCGACGACCGCCGCCGCATTCGCGCCATTGCGTGGAAGGACATCACCACCGAGCGCAGATCGAAAGCGGGATTCAACAGCGTCGTCGCGTTTGCCGTCACGAGTCTCGTGCTGTTTGGATTTGCGCTTGGGCCCGAAGCGCGTGCGTTGCGGGAAGCGGCTGCGGGCACGCTCTGGATTGCGCTGCTGTTTGCGGGCGTACTCGCGTTCAATCGCTCGTTTCACGTCGAGCTCGAGGGCGGAGCGCTCGACCCGCTGCTGATCTATCCGGGCCGCCGCTGGACGATCTTCGCGGGAAAGTTGCTCGCGAATCTCGCGTTTGTCGGGACCATACTCGCGATCGTCGTGCTGGTGTCGCTTACGCTGTACCAGGTGCCGGTTCCAAAGGCGTGGCCATCCGTGTTGCTCGTCCTCGTCCTCGGCACGGTCGGGCTTGTTACGCTCGGCACGTTCTACGCAGCCATGGCGACGCGAACGAGAGCGCGCGAAGTTCTGCTGCCGCTCCTGTTGTTTCCCATGCTCGTGCCTGTGCTTCTTGCCGCGGTCTCGGCGTCGAAAGCGTTGCTCACGGGCGACGTGATGCACGAATCCGGCGCGTGGATCAGGTTTTTGCTGGGTTATGACGTGGTTTTCCTGACAGCGACGTTGCTTGTATTCGAGAAAATCATTGAAGCGTAGCGATTCCCTCCAGCCCTCCAGCCCTTTGTCGCTCTACCTCGCACCCTCTCGACGCTGGACCACATTCGGAATCTTCGCGTTCCTCTTTTTGATCGCGTCGCAGGCGTACGGATTCACCACGCTGCCTGACCGCGACATGGGGCACCTCCAGAAGATTCTTTACGTGCACGTGCCCGCCGCGTGGATGACGTTCCTGTCGTTTCTCGTCGTCTTCATCTACAGCGCGCGGTACCTCATCTCGAAGCGCGAGACCGACGACCTTCTGGCGGCGGCGGCGGCGGAAGTTGGCGCGACGTTCAACGGTCTCACTTTGGTGCTGGGCATGCTCTGGGGACGGCCCGCCTGGGGCGCCTGGTGGGTGTGGGACCCCCGCCTGACGTCCACGCTCATCCTGTTCCTGATCTTCGTCGGCTATCTTGCTCTGAGAGCGTTCGTCGACGACCCCCAGCGCCGGGCGCAGTGGAGCGCGGCTGTGGGCATCTTCGGGGCCATCAACGTCCCCATCGTGTACATGTCGGTGCGATGGTGGCGCACGCTCCATCAGATTCAATCGAGCCCGTCGACCATGGACCCCGCGTACGTGGTCGGCCTCAGGCTCAACGCCTTCGCCTTCCTCTTCGTGATGATCTACTTCATTCGAAAGCGGTACGAGCTCGCCCGGATCGCGCGCGCAACGGAATTCGCGGCGGACCAGGTCGCGCTGGGAGGCGCGTGAGCATGGCCGACAAGAACTGGATGTTCATCGGCGCCGCGTATGTCATCACGTGGACCGTACTGCTGGTGTTCCTCGCCCGCGTGACACGCGGGGTCAAGCGCGCACGCGAGGAATACGCCGCGCAGACGAAGCCGGAGAGCGCGACATGACGCGCAGGAAATCCATCATCGCCGGCGTGGTGGTGCTGGCCGCGGCGTTCGGCTGGTTGCTCTACGGCAACCTCGACAAGAACATCGTGTTTTTCCTGACGCCGAAGGAGCTGCTCGCCAAGGGCAACGAGGGTTACGACGTTCCGCTACGGCTCGGTGGCATGGTGAAGGCCGGGACCGTGAACTACGACACGGCCACGCACGACCTCCGCTTCATGATGACGGACGGATTCGCCGACGTGAAGGTGCATTCTCAGGGGACCCCTCCGCAGATGTTCCGTGACAGTATCGGCGTCGTGGTCGAGGGCCGCCTGGAGCACGACAGCGTGTTCAAGGCCACGAATCTCCTCGTGAAGCACAGCAACGAGTACCATCCGCCGAAAGCGGGCGAAAAGCCGCAGGAGATGTACCGCTCGCTCATCAAGGGATCGGGTTCGTGACCGGACTCCTGGCGCACGATGCGCTCCTGGTTTCGCTGGGGATCATTCTGCTCGGCATCATCGCCGCGCCCGTTGCAGTCAGGAGAAACCGCCGCGATCTGATCGCGCTCGCGTACGGCGCGGTCTACACGAATTTCCTGCTGGTGAGCATCGCGACGCTTTGCATGATCGTCGCGCTGGTCTCGCACGACTTCTCGATTTCATACGTCGCGCAGGTCGGCAGCCGCTCGACGCCGCTGTTCTACACGATCATTTCGCTGTGGGGCGCGCTCGAAGGATCGATTCTTTTCTGGGCGTGGGTCCTGTCGATGTACTCCGCGGTCGCGGTGTGGATCAACCGCAAGCGCGAAGGCAACCTGATCCCCTACACCGCCGTCGCACTCCTGTCAGTGGCGTTCTTCTTCGGCGTGCTGCTGATCGGGCCGGCAAATCCGTTCAAGCCGGTCTCACCGGTACCGCTTGACGGGCCCGGACCGAACGCGCTTCTGCAGAACCACATCCTGATGGCCATCCACCCGCCGCTGCTCTATCTGGGCTACGTCGGCATGTCGGTGCCGTTCGGGTTCGCCGTCGGTGCCATGCTGTCCGGCGAAGTCACGAACGACGCGTGGATCACGCTCAGCCGCCGCTGGACGATGGGCGCGTGGGCGTTTCTTTCCGCGGCGATCATCGCCGGCATGTGGTGGTCGTACGAGGTACTCGGCTGGGGCGGCTACTGGGCATGGGACCCCGTCGAGAACGCGTCATTCATGCCGTGGCTCACGGCGACGGCGTACCTGCATTCGGTGGTCGTGCAGGAACGGCGCGGCATGCTCCGCCTCTGGAATCTCAATCTCGTAATGGGCACGTTCGTGCTGACGGTCCTTGGCACGTTCCTCACGCGGTCTGGAATCATCTCGTCCGTGCACTCGTTCACGCAGGGCACGATCGGCTACTACTTCCTGGCGTTCATCGCGCTCGTACTTGTGGGCGCGCTCGCCATGGTCGCGGGCAACTCCGAGCGCCTCCGTACCACCGGACGTTTTGATTCGGCGGCGTCGCGGGAAACGATCTTTCTTCTCAACAACCTGTTTCTCACCGCATTCATGTTCACAGTGCTGGTGGGAACGTTGTTCCCGCTGGTCGCCGAGATGCGCGGCGCGAAAGTGAGTGTGGGGCCGCCGTTCTTCAATCGAATGACGCTGCCGGTCATTGCGGCGCTGATCTTCCTGATGGGCGTTGGTCCAGCGCTTCCGTGGAAGAGCGCGAGCGAAGCGGAAGTGAAGGCCAAGCTCGGTCCTCCGTTCATTGCGGCGTTCGTCTCCGCCGCGCTTGCGTTTGCGATCGGTGTTCGGCCGCCCTATGCGCTCGCCGCGTTTTTCTTCGTGGGCTACGCGCTGTTCGCCAACTTCCGGGAATACTGGATCGGGGTCAGCGCGCGCATGAAGGCGCACGGCGAATCCATTCCGGTTGCGCTCGGCCGCCTGGTACGCGCGAACAATCGCCGCTATGGCGGATACGTCGCGCACGTTGGCGTTCTCCTCGTCGCACTGGGGATCGCCGCGTCATCGGCGTTTCGTGCTGAGCGCGAGGTCACCCTCAAGCCCGGCGAGTCGATGAGCGTTGCCGGCCAGACGGTGCGACTCAAGGGACTCGCCGGCAGGCAGGAACCGCAGCGAGCCGTGATCGCGGCGACGATGGAAGTCATGAAGGGCGACAAGGTCATCGCGACGATGGAGCCGCGCATGAACTACTACGCGACATCGTCGGCGCCCGTCGCGACACCGCAGGTGCGGAGCACCATCAAGGGTGATCTCTATCTCACGCTGATGGCGTTTCCGCAGGACGGATCGAACGCGACGATCAAGATGATCGTGCAGCCGCTCATCCCGTGGATGTGGTTCGGCGGCGGCGTGATCGTGCTGGGTGCCTTGATCTGCATGCTGCCGGTGTACCGCCGCAAGGACGTCCCCGTAGTCGCAGTCCCTCCAGCCCTCCAGCCCACGAGCCCTCCAGCCCTGGAGCCGCAACTGGTGGACGCCCCATGAATTGGAAACGCGCGTTAATTGCGGCGACAGCGGCGATCCCGCTGATTCTGCTTCTCGCGTGGGGCTTCTCGCGCAATCCTGGCGACATTCCGTCCCCATTGCCGGGGAAGCCGGCGCCCCTCTTTGCGCTCGGCGTGTTTGCACCGGGTCAACCGCCGCTCGAGCGCAAAGTTGGTGACACGCTCAGGCTCGAGGATTTCCGCGGCAAGGTCGTCGTGCTGAATTTCTGGGCGTCGTGGTGCCTTGCATGCCGCGAGGAACACGTCGCGCTCTCTGACGCCGCGCGGCGGTACACAGGGAAGCCGGTGCAATTCCTGGGGGTGCTTTTCAACGACCGTGCGCCCCCGGCCATCGACTGGATCTCGGAGATGGGCGGCCAGAGTTATCCGTCGGTGATGGATCCCGGCGCCCACGTCGCCGTCGACTTCGGTCTGTACGGCGTGCCGGAAACGTTCTTCATCGATGTCACGGGGCGCGTGGCGCGAAAGCAGATCGGACCAGCAAGCGACGTGGTGCTCAACCACGTGATCGACTCGCTGCTCGCCGCCGGCGCACAGACCCCGGTCGCCGCTCGCTGATGCGCAGGCTGCTCGGCGCGTTCCTGCTCGCGTCGTCCCTGCACGCGCAGACGCCGCCGGCACAATCCGATTCCGCCCTCGACGCGCGCACGACGAAGCTCGCGCTGCAGCTTCGGTGTCCGGTGTGCCAGGGAGAGTCCATTCAGGAATCGCCGGCCGACCTCGCCAAGCAGATGCGCGACATCGCGCGCGAGCAACTTCGTGCGGGGAAATCCGAAGACGAGGTCAAAGCGTACTTCGTCTCCAAATACGGGCAGTACATTCTCCTCGAGCCGAAGCCGAGCGGGTTCAACCTGCTGCTCTATTCCCTGCCGGTGGTCCTCGTCCTCGGCGGACTCGTTGCTGTGACGCTCGCCGTGCGTCGCTGGACTGCACAGCCACAGGAGTCCTAACAGCAGAGCACAGACGACACGGTTGTGGTTACTTCCAGAGCCACATCATAGCAGTGCCAACGGTCGCGATGCTGAACGAAGCGAGCGCGGCGTTTCTGTGTTTGCGCCCGCCCTCCGTCGGCGGGCCAAGTGTGGCGCCGGAGTCGTCGCGTTTCGCATCACCAGCAATCGACGCCGTATAGGCGATTCCGGCGTCGGCGGCGATCAGGAGCACGGCGTGCACGTACCTGCGCGCTTTCCCATTTGAGTCATGGCGGGCGTCCCAAAGATTCCACGCGCCGGTGATCGTGTTCACTCCGAACACCACGCCAATCCCGCCGGCGACCGCGCTGTGCATGCCCTTGGTTCCCGACGACGGATTGTCGTCGTTGAGCAGCTTGTTTCCGAGGTAGTATTCGCCTGCGAGGAGCGGCAGCATGACGTAACTGCCGACCTTGTGGATCGTGAGTCGCTTGTAATAGAGGTCACTGTGCTGAATGGCCCGCGGGCGTCGGGTGGAATCCTGAGCGCTGCTCCGGCGTGGCGCGAGAGAACCAGTACCGACAACAATACCGACAACGAGAACTGCAACGAGTCGCAGCGTACGCGTGCCGTGCATGTTGGATCTCCGATCGGATGTGATGCTGCTCAGGTCACCCGCACCGTCGCGGCGTTCCAGCCCGCGGCGTCCTGGTCCTGCTTATGCATTGCTCCGACGTCGACGGAGACGAATCCCGCTCCGTCCATCGCGATGGTGAAGCGATCCATGCCGCGCGTTGCACGCCCATCGACGAACGTGCCGCTGGGTTCGTAGCGCGACTTGTGCTTGGGACATTTGAAACGGTGCTGGCTTTCTTCCCAGCGCAGCGCCGTGTTCTGATGCGGGCAGGAGAGGTTGAACGCGTACATGCTCCCCTGCCAACGCACGAGAATCACCTCGTTCTTCTTGTCGATCGAGACGCCGTCGGCGGCCGGCACCGGATACCGGATCTTCTCCGTGACCCGCATACCCTCGATCACGTCAAGCGGAACGGCCGCGCCGGCTTTGCCCGCGATCCCCGCGGACGCGAGCGCCGCCGCCACGGAGAGTCCGAGATTGCGAATGAACTCTCGCCGCGACGGCGGCAACGCGCACATGTTGCAGTCTGTGCTATGCGACATCGACGAGTACCGCTCCCGCGATCAAGGTGAGAGCCCAAAGAATGATGCTGAGCGCGGAGGTGACGCGAAGACGCGTCCACCGCCGCCGCGCACGATCCACAGGGTACCATGACGCCCCATCAGACGGCGTCACCACGGCATGCGACAGCTTGCGCAGCCGCGATTCCGTCCACGTCAGTACACCGCCATTGATCAGAAGCAACGCGACCAAGCCGAGCTTGACCCAGAACGCTGGCGAGGCCACGAACGTGTCAATGTCCGCTGCCGCGAGCGCGATGCCGGTGATGAACAGCAGCGCAAAGGAAATCACGACCGGGCGGTGCACCGCGTGGAGCTCCTCCAGATAGGAGTACCGGTCGAGGATGTTCTTCTTGATTACGCGAATGGTCGTGCGGTCAGCGCCGATCGCCAGACCGCCGCCAATGAGCATCGCGAGCAGGTGCGCCGACTCAGTCAACGTCGGCACGACCTTCGACCCTGCATATAGCGAATGCCATGGCGCGAACCAAGTCGACAGTTGTTGTACGCTCATGGAAGATTTGGCGAGGGTGAACGGGCCGCGAAGACGTTCGCACGCGTGGCGAACAACAGACGTGCAGCGGCAACCAGCGCGAGCGTGTGAACGATCGTCTTCGCGCGTACCAACTCATTCAGACATACCCAGCGCCGGAGCATCATGTTCCTGTTTTTGACACGGAACACGTAACCGACCCTCTGCAAAGCAGCAGTCCACCACTCCGATGCGGTGGAAGAAGAACGGAAAAAGCGAGGAGCAACCGACGCTCCTCGCTTCCGTGTTTTCTCTGACCGCGAAACCCTTACTGCGGCGGCGCGGGCGGGAGATTAAGCACTGTAAACGTTTGCGCGGCACCGATCGGTGTGACAGTACCGTTCACCATCTTGCCGATCGTCGCGTGATACTGGCCTGGCGCGACGCGAGCGCCACCCGGACCGCCGCGTCCGCCGCCGCCACCACCGAATCCGCCGCCGCCCGCACCAGCCTGACACGGCGGGAGCGCAGCCGGCCCAGCGGGCGCCGCAGGAGCAGCCGCGGGAGGCGTGGCACCCGCAGCGCCTGCACCACCGGCGCCGGCAGCACCAGCGCCCGCGGCACCAGCACCTGCGGCTCCGCCACCCGCGGCACCACCACCACCGCGACCGCCTCGGCCGCCGCGACCGCCCGCGCCACCACCAGCAGCGCCCTGTCCTCCCTGTCCCCCTGTCCCTCCGCCCGCGCCGTTATCAGGCGCGTCCGCGGTGAGATTCCACGTCACGCGGCGCAGGCCCGCGCTCTTGTCGAGCTCGCACTTCCGCACCGTCTGGTTGTTCGCGTCCATGATGCTGAGCACGAGACGCGTATCCGCAGGGAATTCCTGCTTCACGTGATACGTGAGCGTCGCGCCCACCGGCGGATTCGGCGTCGTCCAGTTCCCCGACATGGTGCCGACACCAGCGGCGCCTGCCGGCGCGAGGCCGCCGGGCGTGTACGAATACGCGTGGCGCAGCGGGAAGAGATGCGCCTCTTCCTGCAGCGTTTGCGCGGTCACTTCGCGCAGCGGCGTGTAGTCATCGAGCACGTAGAACCCGCGCCCGAACGTCGCCATCACGACGTCGTGCTCGCGGCGCTGGATCACGAGATCCCGCACCTGAATCGACGGCATGCCGTTCTGCAGCTTCACCCAGTTCTTGCCGTCGTTCGGCGAGAAGAACAGCCCATACTCCGTGCCGATGAACAACAGGTTGGGATTCACCTCGTCCTGCTGCAGCGACCACACGTCGTGTTTCGCCGGGAGGTCGCCCGTGATGTTGGTCCACGTGCGGCCGCGATCCGTGCTCTTCACGATGTACGGCTTGTAATCGCCGCGCTGCCAGTTGTTGAGCGTGACGTAGATGGTGTTCGCGTCGCGCGGTGACGGCACGACGTCGCTCACGTACGTGTACTTCGGCACGCCGGGGAAATCTTCCACCTTCCGCCAGTTCTTGCCGCCGTCTTCCGTGATCTGCACGAGGCCGTCGTCCGTGCCCACCACGAGGAAGCCTTCGAGCAAAGGCGACTCATCGAGCGTGACGATGTTGCTGAGCGCCGTCGTCGACGCGTCGAGCGCGATCGACGAGCCGCGCTGCCACACCTTGCCCATGATCGGCAACGTGTCGCGGTCGAGATTGCGCGAGAGGTCCGGGCTGATCTGCGTGAAGTGATCGCCGCGGTCATCGCTCCGGTACACGTACTGCGTGCCGAAATAGAGACGCGACGACGAATGCGGGCTCATGATGAACGGCGCGTCCCAGTTGAACCGGTCGGCGGCCGGATCACGCCCAGCACCGCCGCGTCCACCGCCGCCACCGCCGCCCCCGCGTCCACCACCCGCAGCACCGCGCCCGCCGGCCGTCGTGTCACGGCGCGCGAAACGATTTGCAGCGGAGATGTTGCCCTTGATGTTCGAACCGCGGCCAGTGCGCATGTCGAAGCGCGAGATGCCGCCGTCCTGCGATTCGCCGTAGAACGTGTACTGGTCTTCCATGTCGCCGTGCGCCTGGAATCCGTCGCCGCCGACGATGATGAACCAGTCGCTCGTGCGAATGCCCCACGAATTCGTCGTCCGCGACGGACCGCAGTGCGAGAAGTTGTCCTGCGTGCCGCCGCACACGTAGTAGAACGGCTTGCCGTTGTTGATGCCCACGTCGTAGTACTGCGTGATCGGCAGGTTCGAGAACCAGTGCCAGTTCGCGCCGCCATCGTAGGTCTCGTACACACCGCCGTCGTTGCCGAGGAGGATGTGATCCTTGTCGACGGGGTCGAACTCGAGCGCGTGATGGTCAACGTGCACCGCGGGCGGCGTCTGTCCCTGATCCCAGCCCGGGCTTCCCCACGTGAGGCCGCCATCCGTCGAACGCGAAATGTTGGTCGCGACCGCGTACATGTAGCCCGGGCGATGCGGATCGATGAAGAGCTCGGAGTAGTACTGACCCGTGCCGCCACTGAACCAATTCGCCGCTGAATCAGCCGCCGTCGCCGGCGCGGGGGGCGTCGGGCAACCCGCACCACGTCCCGCGGCGCCGCCGCCCTCAGAGCTGTCGGCGCCGAATCCGCCGCCTGCTCCGCCTGCTCCGCCACGGCCCGCGAACGCCGCGGCACCGCCTCCAGCGCCGCCACCGCCGCCGCCACCGCGTCCGCCCTGACCCGGCGCGTTCTTCGCGTAACGCACCCACGTCGCACCCGCATCCACGCTTCTGTAGATGCCGCTCTGCGCGCACGTCGCTTCGATCAGCGCGAATACTTCCGTTTGCTTGCCGTTGTTGTTGATCGCAAGGCCGACCCGGCCGATGTCGCCTGCCGGAAGGCCCTTGGTGAGCTTCGTCCAATCCTTGCCGCCGTTGGAGGTCTTATAGATGCCGCCTTCCGGCCCACCACCCACCGAGTGGCCGACTTCACGCCGGCGCTGGTACGCCGACACGTACACGATGTCAGGATTCTTTGGGTCGAGCACGATGTCGCTCGCGCCCGTGTTCTCGCTGATCTTGAGCGACTGCGTCCACGTCGCGCCGCCGTCCGTGGTCTTGTAGAGTCCGCGCTCGCCGCCCGCCGAGAAAAGCGGTCCCTGCGCGCCGACCCATACGGTGTTCGAGTTGCGCGGATCGATCGCGATGCGGCCGATGTGCTCCGACGTCTCGAGCCCCATGCGCTTCCACGTCTTGCCCGCGTCGGTGGACTTGTACACGCCGTCGCCGAAATGCGCGCTCCGCTGCGAATTATTCTCGCCGGTCCCGAGCCAGATCACGTCCGAATTCTTCGGATCGATTTCGACGCAGCAAAGAGAGAACGAAGGCCCCTGCTCGAAGATCGGCTTGAACGTCGTGCCGCGGTTCTCGGTCTTCCAGAGTCCGCCGAACGCCGACGCCACGTACCAGACGTTGGGATTCTTGTGATCGATCTTGATATCGACCACGCGCCCCCCGACGAGACCCGGTCCGATGGACCGGACCGAGATCCCCGCGAGCACGTCGGCACTCAGTGTGCCCGATGCATGCGATTGCATTTGCGCAAATCCATTCTGCGCGATCATCGCGACCGCCGCCGCGACAAGACCAAAGCGCTTGCTTACCACCATTTCGATCACTCCTGAAGTTGCCGTTGTTGTTCTTTCCATCCCTCTAGCCCTCTAGCCCTCTAGCCCTCTAGCCCTCTAGCCCTCTAGCCCTCTAGCCCTCTAGCCCTCTAGCCCTCTAGCCCTCTAGCCCCCTAGCCCTCTAGCCCTCTAGCCCTCTCGCCCCTCACACTTGTTGA
>Ga0134121_10002958_pt1 | contig 14388 bp, 14 predicted proteins | sample KB301_FD_96463 | JGI IMG/M metagenome (GOLD analysis project Ga0134121, IMG submission 96463) | Terrestrial soil microbial communities without Nitrogen fertilizer from Kellogg Biological Station, Michigan, USA - KB3-0-1 | ecosystem: Environmental > Terrestrial > Soil > Unclassified ...
AACTCGCCTCAACCCCGGATGATCCCTCGCGCGCAATAACAGAGGGTCTACAACGCATCGCGACTGAGACCGGTTCTCAGCTGGCGCGGATGGAAGTGGTGCATGGGACTACAGTAGGCACCAACGCTTTGCTCCAACGTCGCGGTGCGCGTGTCGCGTTGGTGACCACGGCGGGCTTTGAAGATGTGATCGAGATTGGCCGCCAGGCACGCCCCGAGCTTTACAATCTGAATGCGATAAAGCCGGCGCCGCTGGTTGCCAGTGACCTGCGGTTTGGCGTCCATGAAAGAGTCTCACCTTCGGGCGAGGTGCTCGAATCGTTGCGCGAAGACGAATTGCAAGCGCTGGGCGCCACCCTGCGAGAATCAGGCTGTGAGGCCATTGCGGTGTCGTTGCTTTTCTCGTTCGCTCGTCCCGAGCATGAACAAAGGATCGCACGAACACTCGCGTCACTCGGCAAACCGGTCTCGGTCTCGCATCAGATTCTTCCGGAATATCGCGAATACGAACGCACCTCGACGGTTACCGTCAACGCGTATCTCCAGCCGTTGATGGGTCGTTATCTTAATCGCTTAACGAACTCGGGAGCGGAAGCCCAAACCCCGTCGCACGGAAGTCAAAGCACAAAGCGCAAAGCGCAAAATACGGCTTTAAGCCTAAGAGTTATGCAATCCTCAGGTGGAAGTATTTCAGCCACCGCCGCCGCCGCTGAACCCGTACGCACGATTCTATCCGGTCCGGCGGGGGGAGTGGTGGGTGCGTTGCAAGTCTCGCGTATAGCCGGCTTTGACAACATCATCACGTTTGACATGGGCGGCACGTCGACGGATGTCGCGCTGTGCGATCGCCAAGGAATGCGTCTGACCAATGAAGCCATCGTAGCCGGGTTGCCGGTAGCCGTGCCCATGATGGACATCCACACCGTGGGGGCCGGGGGCGGTTCGATAGCGCGCGTCGACGAAGGCGGCTCTCTGCGCGTGGGTCCGGAATCCGCCGGCGCGGATCCAGGTCCAGCGTGTTACGGTCGCTCATTCATGCCAACCGTAACGGATGCGCACGTGGTGCTCGGACATTTTCCGGACGCGAGTTTGCTCGGGGGTGAATTCAAACTTGATGAAGCACGTGCCCGCGAAGCCCTCAATAAACTGGCGGTCGAACTGAGCGCCGTCGCCGCCGGAAAAGTCAGCATCTTTGAAGCCGCGCTCGGGGTGCTTGATGTCGTCAACACCAATATGGAGCGGGCCCTGCGTCACGTCTCGGTCGAACGCGGCAACGATCCGCGCGCCTTCACTCTGGTGCCTTTTGGCGGGGCCGGCGGACTGCACGCATTGGCTCTCGCTGGGGCATTACGAATTCCCCGCATACTCGTTCCGGCTTCTCCCGGTGCTCTTTCGGCCAACGGGGTTTTGACCGCTGATGTGGTGAAGGATCAAAGCCGCACGGTCATGCTGGACGCTAAACCGGGTGTCGAATCAGAGCTGGCGCACGTTTTTCGCGAGATCGAGAAGCAGGCGGGCGCAGATCTTCGTCGCGAGGGCTTCGCGCAAAACAAGCAGCGGCATGAACGGTCTTTGGCGGTGCGTTACCACGGCCAATCGTTCGAGCTTCAGATTAAGCAAACACGCGGGAATATTGCCGAGGCATGTCATCGGGCCCATCTCGCCCGATACGGTTATGCACAGAAGGATAATGCCGTGGAAATAGTGAGCGCGCGTGTCCGATCGATCGGTATGATTGACAAATTCAAGGCTGCGCGAACGAGCAGTGCGGCCGCGCGAGGATTTGCAAAACCGCACGAAACAGCCGAGACATTCTTTACCCGAAAAAAAGTACGTGGGTCGGTGTACCGTAGAGAAGAGATCGCAGCAGGTGCGCGCTTGCGCGTGCCTTGTATCGTGACTGAGTACTCAGCCACGACTTTGATTCCCGAAGGATGCCAGGCGCGAGTTGATTCAAGAGGGAACATGATCATCGAGGTTGGAACTGCGGGGCATTAGCCCGACCAGTCAGGGAGGCCTCTGGGTGACATGAGTTACAGGGACCTGAGAAGGAAGCTCAAGCTGCCCAGTCTCAAGGTCAGGAAGGGGGCTTGCCCCCGCTGCCTATTTGTTTTGGCTTGGCAGATTGCTGGTTCAAGAGATGCGGGGGCAAGCCCCCTTCCTGACCTTGAGACTGGGCAACCTGAGTCTGTTAGTCTTGTCTTGAGATTATGAAGAAATTCGATCCAACGACACTGGAGATTTACCGCGCGCTCTACACTTCGGTCGCGGAAGAGATGGGCGTCGCTCTGCGACGCACGTCGTTCTCGCCGAATATTAAGGAGCGCCGAGATTATTCGTGTGCGGTCTTTGATTCTTCAGGCCGTGTGATCGCGCAGGGCGATCACATGCCAGTGCATCTGGGCTCAATGCCGATGGCGGTCGCCGCCGCGCTCAAACAAGTTGAGATCGGGCCCGGCGACGTGGTCGCACTCAACGATCCCTTTGCGGGGGGCACGCACTTGCCGGACGTAACACTGATTTCGTCAGTAGTTAGTTGTCAGTCGTCAGTTGGCAAGCGAAGACAACTGACAACTGACAACCGGCAACGGACGCTGTTCTACGTTGCCAATCGCGCGCATCACGCCGACATTGGCGGAGCAACTCCTGGATCGATGGGGTTGGCCACAGATGTCTATGGTGAAGGAGTGCGCATTCCGCCAATTCATATCGTGCGACGCGGAGAGATTTGCGCCGACGTGATGAAGCTGATTTTGGCCAACGTGCGTGGCAGTCAGGAGCGTCGAGCGGATTTCGAGGCTCAGATCGGCTCGCTCAAAACCGGCGCCGCGCGGCTGCTGGAAATTCTCGATCGCCGCGGCGCCAAAGAAGCCGGCGACTATGCCGCGCATCTGATTTCCTATTCATCGCGGATGATGCGCCGCGCGATTGCGGCGATCCCCAACGGCGGCTACGGGGCAGAGGATGCTCTGGATGATGATGGCATTAGTGAAGGCAACATCGCGATCCGGGTGCGCGTGACCATCAAGGATGATCGAGTCAAAGTTGATTTTACCGGCAGTGCGCCCCAGGTAGCCGGCGCGTTGAATGCGGTTGAGTCGATCACCGTTTCCGCGGTCTCGTACGTGTTTCGCTGTCTGGTTGACAGCGATGTTCCTGCGAGTGCGGGCCTGATGGAACCGATAGACGTCATCGCGCCTGTTGGGACAATCGTCAACGCGTCTCATCCCGCATCGGTCGCGGGTGGCAACGTCGAAACCTCGCAGAGAATAGTCGACACAGTTTTCAAAGCATTGGCCCAGGCTCTTCCCGAACGCATTCCCGCCGCCAGCCAGGGTACGATGAACAACCTCACGATCGGCGGAATTGATCCACGGACCGGCGCTGAGTTTTCCTACTATGAAACTGTGGCCGGGGGAATGGGCGCGCGACCGGAACTTGATGGTATGAACGCGACGCATACGCACATGACGAACAGTCTTAATACGCCGGCTGAGGCACTCGAGTACTCTTACCCTTTGCGGGTCCGCGAGTATCGCATTCGCAAAAGTTCGGGCGGGAAGGGAAGGCACAAAGGCGGCGATGGATCGGTGCGCGAGATCGAAGTTCTAGCGCCCGCGCGAATGTCTCTGCTGTCCGATCGTCGCAAGCTCGCGCCTTATGGACTGCAAGGTGGCGATGACGGTGCAGTTGGTCTGGCCTTCATTATTCGTTCTGATGGAAGCAAAGAACGCCTGAGTTCAAAAGGAAGCTGGGATTTGCGATCAGGTGATCGCGTGCGGATTGAAACACCCGGCGGCGGAGGGTTTGGTGAGCCTGGTCAGAAACGAAAAGCGATTCACGAAGTCACACGAAATAAACACCAAAAAAGGACTCCTGGTGTTGCTTCGTGTGATTCCGTGGATCGTAATTCTTCCCCGCAGATAGATTCCCAGTTCTGTGATTGATATTTTCCGCGCCTTAAGATTTGTCTTGGCGCCTTTGCGAGAAACAGCAGCGTCCGGTTTTGGTAAATGAATGGCTTTGAATTAGACTGCATCGTCCATCAGATCAAAGTTTTGTTGAAAGAGACCAAAGCGAACAAATGAATAGTTCAGCGACAATGACCCGTAACAATGAGCCCGAAGATGTCGATGTCCACAACCGCAGCGAACACCCAGGATGGTCGCGGCGCACTGCCGGCTGGATCGAAGTAATCGCCGGCTCGATGTTCTCCGGCAAGTCGGAAGAACTGATTCGCCGTTTGCGTCGCGCCAAGATCGCGCGCCAGAGAGTCCAGGTATTCAAGCCCGAGATCGACGAACGCTATTCCAAGGATCACATCGTCTCGCACTCAGAGATGAAGCACGAATCCGCCAACGTGCGTACCGCCGCCGATGTCCGCGCGCATGTTTTGCCTGACACAGAGGTTGTAGGAATCGACGAAGCCCAGTTTTTTGACAACGAACTGATCGCGGTTGTGAATGAACTGGCGGAATCGGGCAAACGCGTAATCGTCGCCGGCCTGGATCAGGATTATACCGGCAAACCCTGGGAGCCGATGCCGCAACTACTCGCCGTTGCCGAATACATCACCAAGACCCACGCCATCTGCGTCAAATGCGGCCAGCCCGCCAACTACTCACAACGCATCTTCGAATCCGAAGAACGCGTCGCCGTCGGCGCGACGGGCATGTACGAAGCCAGGTGCCGGCAGTGCTTCGTGCCCCACGCAGACGCACCCACGATTCATGAGGATTAGATTCATTATTCGCGAAGGTGAATAAGATGGGTGCCTCAGTAAATGCCTACTGGCCGGGAATCACCGAAGATCAGCTCGAGTCTCAGCCTGGCTTCTACAACGACTGCAAGGCGTGGGGAGATTGGATGGCGGAACGCGAAGGTGAGCCGGCGGTTAAGCGGGCACTTCGGAGTCTGGGAGCCGAGGCTCTCTTAAGTCACACAACTCAGGGAATGAAAGACGGAGAGGTTTATTGGGTCAGTCCGCAACAACTTGCCACAGCCGCCAGCGCTTTAATCCAGGCCGTGAAATCAGGAAACTCGGAAACAAAGATTATTCTCGAAACCTATGGACGCAATGCAAACCACCTGGCGCCTCTTGACGAGGAGTTCACCCGTGACCTCGACGACGTTAAAGCCATTGCTGAATGGGCCGAACAAGAGGGCGCAGACAGGATGACTCTGGAAGTAAATTGGTAATCCGCTCCCGCTGCGGCGAATTCTGATCCGGGAATCAGGCGGTTCGGCCACCCCTCCGCTTGTTGGATAGCATCACGCACTTAAGGCGCTGGGCTACGACCGCAAGAAAAGACAACTGATTCACGCGCGACCTTAATCTCACCCGCAAGAACCCTCCCCAACCACGTTCTAACCACATAACGCGTCCGCAGCTCTAATCGCGGAGCCAGTTTCGGTTTCATGCTGTGTGGAGATATCTCCCCGGGCTAGCGCACGGCTAAGTTGTCAAAGAGCTAACTTGAAGGGAGAGAATCGATGAAGACGAATTTAATTAGTTTTGTGGCCGGGTTGGTGTTGCTGATCGCAATGCCGCTCGGCTTAGTTGCGGGGACCTGGGATGGTCAATCCACTCAGAGGGCGCAGGGCAAGGATGAGTACCGGCTTGAGGGACCTTTCACCCAGGGCAACCTCTCGGTGTTTCTGATTCACGGTAAGGACAGGATAAAGGGTCAGACGTTCATAACGCTGCAGGAGGCCCTGATCCACCGGAAAGTGATCGTGCGTGAGACCCGCGAAGTTAACGAACTCACTATCGAGAACATATCCCGTGAAGAGGTCTATGTGCAGTCAGGCGACATCGTGAAGGGCGGCCAACAGGATCGCATGATGGCAGTCGACCTGATTCTGCCGCCGCGCTCGGGCAAAGTTAAGATCGCCGCTTTCTGTGTTGAGAACGGCCGCTGGAGCAAGCGCGGTTCGGAAGAAGCCACAGTTTTCAATTCCTCAGCGAACGTCATTGCGGGCCGCGACTTGAAGCTGGCGGCGAAGAACGCGGAGTCGCAGGGCGAAGTATGGCGGCAAGTTGCGGTGGCCCAGGACAAGCTAAGTGCCACTACCGGCACGCGCGTGAATGGCGCCGCATCGCCGACAAGTTTCCAGTTGGCCCTGGAAAATAAGAAGGTGCAAGCGAGCGCCGACAGCTATGTCAAAGCTCTCGGTACTATCGTTAACGGCAAGCCTGATGTTATCGGCTATGTATTTGCTATCAATGGCAAGATTAACAGCGCGGACGTTTATGCTTCGAGTTCGCTGTTCATGAAACTTTGGCCGAAGCTGCTACAGGCGAGCGCGATCGAGGCTGTAGCTGAACTGCGTAGTGGCGAAAAATTCGCAGCACCACCTGCGGACGCGGTTCAGGGTTTTCTTGATGATTCGCCAAAAGGAACTGACGAGAAGCAGAAAGACGTTTCGTCACGGGTGCAAATGGTAACGCGCGAGTCGAATGAGAATGTGTTTTTCGAAACTCGCGATCGCGCGAAGTCCGACGCGTGGGTGCATCGGAATTACATCAAGAAGGAGAAGAAGGACTAGAGCGGGAGCACCGACATCCTTTCCGCCAGCGCGTGGAGCGCGAAAAGAGGAGCGAGGCATTTCCTTCGCTCCTCTTTTGTCATTAAAAGGATGAGAGCGCGCTCTGCGCGCCGGCGGACAGGATGTCCGCGCTCCACATGTGGAACAGGTTTAATGAACCACCTTAGTCGAATACATGATGCCGTAAAGCTCGTCCTGGTGTTTAGCGAAATCGCCGTCATCGGTGGATAGAATCATCGTGATCAATTGGTTCTGGCCGGCAAAAGTTCGGTAAGCCTGCCATTCCAGGCGACGAATGTCGCCGGGAGTCTCCTGCTTTGATTCGCGAAACTCCACGCCACGAACGCCGTCGAGCTCGAGCCACTTGACCTCGTCGTATTTCCCGATCTTTTGCTGTGTCTTCGCGGCTTCATGCATTGCCTTGATGCTGATATCGGAAGGAAAGTCGGGGCCCATAGTTGAGATGTTGACCGAGAGAAACGCACCGCTGCCGCCATAGCTCAAGGTCTCGTTGCGGACCTCTTCTTTTTTCCAGTTTGGCGGCAAAGTCCAGGTGATTCCCTGCTGGTCCCACTTCGCCTCCTGACCATTCGCCAGCGCTGCAGTCTGTGCAGCCGTCGGCGCGGCCTTCTCGACGGGCTCGTCGCCGACTTTCGATGAGGTACCCGACGACGCCGTCGTGTTTGAATTTGAAGAACCCGACTTGAACTTGTTAGTAAGATTGCATGCCGCAACCACCAACACCAAAAAGACGATTAGTGGAATATGTTTCATTGAGTCACCCGTTTTTTCGAAGTCGAACCGCAAAGGCCTTTTACGCTAACCAGTATTAGGTGTCAAATGGTTTTATTAGCACTCCGCACCGGGGCAGTGTTCTGATTAGTTTCGTCCCTTCTTTGCCCTTGAAAAGGAACGATCCACGAACTCACACGAAACTCCACGAACAAAAGCGCTCCCTTCGCGTGTCTTCGTGGATCGTCTGTCTCTCCGGCAAATCTCTGCACACAGGACAAATCTGACCCGAGCTTTTTCCGTTAAGGGCCCGCCGCATGCTATCCTTGGTTTCGAACCCCCCTTGCCAGATCGTCTATGCCAGAGGCCGAATCGCAGGCCCGAATAATAGAGGTTAACTATGTCCAGAATCCGAATGTCTCGAAGATCAACGCTGGCGCTGGCGGTGGGAGTTCTATTTCTGTTAGCAAACGGAGCCTGCCAGCCCATGCCGAACTCGAACGGCAACGCGAACGCGAATTCGAACGCTAATGCGAATTCGAATACGAGCGCCGCCAACACAAATTCAAATTCAGACAGCGCCAACAACGGCCCTACGATCAATGCCCGCGAACCGGACAAATATAGTGCGACGCTGGTGTTTAGTATCGAGACTCAGGGCGGAGACAAATCGATTGGCATTCCATCTCTCTCAGTGCAAGTAGCGCGCAATGCCGACGATCGCCGCCTGGAATTCAAACTGCCCGATGGCACGCCTTTGGTCTATCTCGATCACAACAACCGGCATTATGTGATCCTGCCTTCGCGAAAGCAGTATGCGGAACTGACTCAGGAGTCGACTGGCGTGCAAGTGCATAAGCTGATTACCCCCGGGCAGTTGGTCGAGGATTTGAAGAGTATCAAGGGCGTTGAGCGAGTGGGCGAAGGACCGATGGATGGACGCACGGCCGACAAGTATCGCTACACAACCGCGACGAATACGAACACCAAAGCCGGCGAAGTAACAGCCGAGGCCTTTGTTTATGTAGACAAGGAAACTGGATTGCCTTTGCGGGCAGAGCTGCTGGCGGAAAGCTCCGGGGATGTTAAAGGAGTGAAAGCGGCTCGCGTCATAGCAGAAATGCATGACATTAAGACTGATATCGCCGCGGAACTCTTCGAGCCTCCCGCCGGATACGAACAGGTCGCGCCAGAGAAAGTGCGCCAACAAATTGACGCTCTGACCAGTGCGGTCGCAGCTATCTTGAAGGCGATGATGGCCAATGCTATGAGCGCCCCGCCGTCACCCACGGCCACAGTGACACCTTAATCGCGAGCTGCAAATAATGATTAGAAATCTTCTGATACTGATTGCCGGTTTGTTAATTGGCGCAATAGCTACGGCATATTTTTTGGGTACGTCGAGGGGGCACGCGCTGCCCGGAGTTCTGGTCAGGCCGCCCGATCCGACTGTCGAAACCACCGGCACCGTAGCGGTGACGGTCGACGAAAAGTTCTTCGACTCCCTTTTGAGCACAATTTTTCGCCAACTGGGGCCGCCTCAACTTAAGCTTTCAAAAATGCAGAATGAGGATCAGGAGCAGACACCGCTGCGACCCGTTGTGTTTCAGGACTCAGCATGCAGCAACGTTCTCGTGCTCAATCAGGAAGGCAGCAACGTTAAGACCGGGGTGCGCTTCACCGGAGGCAAGATTACCGCGCCCCTGGCTTTCACGGGTAGCTACAGCGTGTTTACCAGGTGTGTGCAGTTCAAAGGCACGGGCAAAGCCACCGTTGATCTTTCGTTCGACCAGGCCAAGCAGACAGTTTTTGGTCAGTTGAACGTTGAGGATGTGACGCTTGATGACGTGCCGCCAATCATCAGCGCCATGGTCACGGCATTTGTACGCAAGACAATCGGTGAAAAGCTAAACCCGTTCGAAGTCCTGCAAGTGTCACAGTTGGCACTCTCGCTCAACGTCCAGGCGAGCAACGGCACACTCAAAGCCCGCGTTAAGGACGTGCACGCTGAAGTGCAGGAAGCTGCTTTGAAACTATATCTCACTTACGACTTCAGCGCGGAAAAGAAGTAACACCCGCCTGGCCCAAAAAAGTGGCATGCCAGGAACAGACACGCTAATGCTGGGAACCCCGCACCAGCGTTCGCAGCACGCTCACTCACGAGCTTCTTGACGCTGTAAGAGTTTCGCGCTTTGCGCTCATGGCGGGCGAGGGCGCCCGCGTTCGCAGTACTAACCGGCTCGTTCCAGATCTGATCGACTTTTCGGCAAGGCGCCGCTGTCAGATCTGTCTTTTTCCACCGGTCTCTTCAACCCCAAAAAATAAATTCGTTCAGGGCCTGAAATGTTTTGCCCTTTATTCCCATTCACCCCCGAAGAATGGAACCAGCGCTTCCCGATAGGGGCGTTCAAACGAATGGAGGACTATCATGACGAAGAAACTTCTTGCTTTAGTAATAGTGTCGCTGGCGCTTGCGGCTTGCGAGCCGGCCAGTACCGAAAACAACTCGAATGCGAACAGCAATACGAGACCAAACAATCCCACGGCGTCCACGCCGGCGCCGGTGTCGCCAGACCCAAGCCCATCGGTCAAACCTCAGTTGAAAGCCGGAGACAAGGTGAAGGTCACTCTCAATGGATCGGTAAACGACGCCACGGTTGTCAGCGTGGACGAAAAATCCGGCAAAGTTACGGTCAAGTTTGAGGGGCAGAAGGAAGAAAAGACCGTCTCCATCACCGATATAACCAGGAACTAGAGTGCGACAGCCCTCTCGGTGGCAGCACAGCGGCGGAAGAAGGCTTGGAGTTCCGCCTTCAGGCGGCTCATTATTTAGAAAGCCCGCCTAAAGGCGGGACTCTGAACAGTCCAAGGATATGTCGCTCGCGAACACACACGTACTCAAGCAGGAAGATTTCGAGCGAATGCTGAAGTGGCTCGATCCCGATCCTGAACTGCGTGGTGTGACTTATGAAAAGATTCGTTGGCGACTGGTTGCGATTCTCGCTGCGCGCGGCTGTATCTGTCCGGAAGAATTGGCGGACGAGACTATCGACCGGGTAGCGCGCAGAGTAATCGATATTCAGGATACATACGTCGGAGACAAGTCCATATACTTTCTGGGCGTAATGAATAACGTCCATCACGAATACCTGAAACGTCCCACGCTGCCGCGCCCGCCCGCGCCTGATGACGACGTGGAGGCAAAGGAAACGACTCATCTATGTCTGGAGAAGTGTCTGGACAAACTCTCGCCCAATTCGCGTCGATTAATCGAACGGTACTATTCCGAGAGCAAGCGCGCGAAAATCGATTTGCGCAAGCGGATCGCTGCTGACTTAGGCATCGGACTCAGTACTTTAAGACTGCGAGCGCTGCGCATTAGAGAAAAGCTCCAGACGTGCATCGAACAATGCCTTGTATCAGAAGCCCAACCGTAAGCGAGGGCAACGTGTCATGGAAGATAAAAACACTTCGATAGAGTTTTCCGACAACGTAATCCGTCGCTTTCTGCTGGGCAGTTTGAGCGCTCCCGAGCAGCTCGCCTTTGAGCAGCGGTTCTCTTCGGACCCTCGCCTGGACTCGCGCGTTCGTAGGGCTGAACTGGATTTGGCCGACGATTACACTTACCTGCGCCTTAGTACCGGCGAGCGCGAACTTTTTGAAGAGAAGTTCCTGGTGAGCGCGGATCGCCGGCGCCTGGTGGAAGTCTCGCTCGCTTTGCGCGACCGTTTCGCCTCCGCTTCAGTCTTGAAAACGAAGAACACGTTCATTGCGCAACTGCGAACTCTGTTTCGTCTCAGGCGGCCGTTCGGGAAGCTGGCCTTTGGACTTGCGATACTTTTGATACTGTTTGGAGCTACGTGGTTGGTAATAAGAGAACGGCGGATCGTGGAGCGAATCACAAACACGATAAGACCTCGTCGCTCGGCTCCGCGCAGCGCCCCACAGGAAGTTCATCATCCAGCCAACACATCGAGCCCGGAACACCAGACAACGCCTGCTCCGATGGGGGTTCATAATCAGACATTTTCGCCATCGGTAATCATTGCGCTTGTGCCCGAAGCATCGTCTGACCGCGGTAAGATGCCGTCACTTACTCTGCCCAAAGGTGAGCAAGCGATAGTACGCTTGCAACTCGCGTTGATACCCAGCCAAGCGGGAACTTATCGAGCAGAACTGTTAACTATTGATGGACAGACAATTATTAGCGCGGATTCAATCAGAACTCCTGAAAACGGCAGCGCGCAGGTCGACTTCGATGTGCCCGCGCGTTTGTTAACCACCGGCAACTATCAAGTTCGATTGGTTAGGGATAATGCGGGAATAAAAGAGAACCTGGGACGCTATTACTTCCGGGTGCAGTAGGACCAGGGCGACGTAGTCTACAACTAAGCATTGGTGAGGCTGTCCTACTTTGGTTTCGTGCTTTCTTTCACTGGACGAAGAACGATCCACGAAACAAACGAAAATCGTACAAACAGAACTCGTTTAGGCTTTGTGTGGTTTCGTGGATCGTTTACTTGGCAAGGCAATCTCTCAAAAGAGAACGGGACTTGATTAGTAACAACCTCTGTCCCGGCCAATGCGTTTGTGAAAGGTGGCAAGCTTACTTCACGCGACTCTTCCGTCTCTTCAGAAAATCTATCAAGACAAATTGTGAGAGATTCGATGGGTTGGCAAAGTAAGCTTTGCCGTTGGTCATCGCACTCATTTGCTTTACGAACTCGACCAGGTAATAGTCGCTGGCGAGCATGAAGGTATTGATCATGATGCCCGCCTTGCGACAGGCCTGGACCTCGCGAAACGTCGCTTCCATAACATAAGGGTCGCCGCCCATTGAATTCTTATAGAGTCTTCTTGATGCCGGGAGCGCGGACTTCCCGTCCGCAAAGCCTCGTACTCGGCCAACCTCAGCCGTACTCGCTCCTTCTACAAAACACGCTGTAGGCTTACCGTCAGTGACCATGACTATCTGCTTCATGTCTTTTCGTTGCGCCTGAAGAATGCGCCGCGCCAGCCGCAAGCCTTCCGCAGTGTTCGTGTGATACGGCCCCACCTGCGTAGTGGCAAGTTTCGCCAGCGGCAACTCTTCCGCGCTGTCGTGAAACAAAACGATCTTCAGCGAATCTCCCGGATATTGCGTCCTGATCAAATGACCGAGCGCGAGAGCGACTTTCTTGGCCGGGGTAAAGCGATCTTCGCCGTACAGAATCATCGAGTGCGAACAATCAAGCATGACCACGGTAGCACACGACGATTGATAGTCGCACTGTTGGACGTGCAAATCGCGATACTCCAGATTGAGCGGGACCGAGAGTCCCTCGCGTTGGATTGCCGACAACAGAGTCGCATTCACATCGAGATTGATCGTGTCGCCAAATTCGTACGGCTTGCTGGCGGATTCAGCTTCGACCCCGGTGGCCAGATGCATTGTGTCGTGCCGGCCGACTGAACTCTTACCTAAACTACCCAGCAAACCGCGCAATGTTTTGTAGCCCAGAAAGTCCAGGCCCTTTTCGGTTACTTCAAACTTGATGTTGCGCGGCAGAGGCTCGTCGATCTGGCCGCCTCCCTGTCCCTGTTTCATCTGACGCCGCTGCTCAGAGTTTTGTGGTTCTTCATGCAGAGTCAGATAGCCCTCTTCGACCAGCCGTTCGATCAGTTGGTTGAGGATCTCCTGGAGTTGCGAGCCCTCGTACTTGCCTTCGTTCTCGTCAAGCATCTGTTTGATCTGATGCTCACCCAGCAGACCCTGATCAATCAGCGCCTGCAGCAGTGCGCGCCGCAGGGCGTCGAGCGTGGTGTCCTGCGGCGTCCTTTCGCGCGTCCAATAATAATCGTCGTCGTAACCGGAAGAGAGCAGGGAATCAGACAGACCCTCCATCAGGTCGCCGAGATCGAGCGACCAGACATCGAGTCCGTTGAATTTTCCGTAGCGAGTGAAACGCATCTGCTAAGCCTTCCGAGTGCGCCAATATCCGGGCCGGCGACTACTGTGAGCGAATGCGACTATCACAATTTTGTCCCGCCTGTTCGTAAAAGATAATTGAGTAGGGGAAGCGTCTCAACAGGACTCGCCTGGCATTCTTGCTTCTTGTGACGCCGGGAACAGGATTGCTGGGCAAGATACCTGAGCGGATTAGCTCAACGGCCTGATCGGCCAGTTCGAGTAAGGCGGTTCCTAATCCGGCCTGCTTCCCTTCGTACCACAACGCCGCGTCCGCGAGTTCATCCTCCGCGAGTTCATGAATGCGAAGGGATTTGGTCACGACTTCGCGAGCGTTGCCTTGATTCGTGTCCGCGCCTCTTCCCAGTTCACGGTTTTCGCTTTGCCTGACTCGACATCGGCGATCCGACGTTCGATCTCGGCGGCCCACGCCGCTTCGACATCGATATCTTCACCTTCATCAAGGCTGGCAATGAGTTCAGAAGCAAGCCAGGCGCGCTCGTCCGGGGGAAGAGCCAGCGCTGTATCGAGGATTGTGTCTGCTCTAGTGCTCATTTGCGATTCAGTCTAGCAAATGGACGCGCGGGTGTTAACCAAAACGATTAACTATAACGTCCGCTCTCGGTCAGATCATCATAAATCATCCCACGCCGATCCTTCTTGGCCTTAGTCACCGCCGTGTATCCACCTTCCTCATTACGGCTGATCTTGTTGGCGGCATAGAGACCTTCCAGGGCGAGTTCGCACGCGGCGACAGTCTGGGCCTCATCTTTGCGGTTGAAGTCGAAAGGAATCAGCGCTGTATCCAATAATTCCGGTACTGACTCGAGCAGCAGCATGCATTCTTCAGCCGCGGCTGTGTCCGCCAGGCGCAGATGATTTCCTTCGTCAAACCAGCGGATCGTGCCGGCGAATTCGATGCCTACGAAATAACCTTCGAAGATTTCGCCAGACGCACGCTTTATCAGATCCTTAGCGATGCGGTTAGCACCGATCTGCTCGCCTTCGTATTCCAATTCCATCTTGCCGGTCATCGACGGAATCGCCGCATAGATGTCCGCGATGCGCGGGACGATCGCTTCCTCGTCGGTCATCAGCGCGCGGCGTTCGGCGTTGGACACGACTGACTCCATTACCGTGATTGGCAGCCGTTGAGAGACG
>Ga0134121_10002959_pt1 | contig 14388 bp, 6 predicted proteins | sample KB301_FD_96463 | JGI IMG/M metagenome (GOLD analysis project Ga0134121, IMG submission 96463) | Terrestrial soil microbial communities without Nitrogen fertilizer from Kellogg Biological Station, Michigan, USA - KB3-0-1 | ecosystem: Environmental > Terrestrial > Soil > Unclassified ...
AGCAGGCAGCTCGGCGTAATGATTCACCAGCGCTGGTCCCACACCACGCGAAAAACTGGCGACGGTGCTCAGCGGCACCAGAGTCCCCGTGGACGAATGGAGATAGAGTCTACCCATGGCCGACGGATCCGTTTGAAACTCCGGCTTGACCTCCATGATCACCTGGTATTCGTCGGTAGGTGAATAAATGGTAGAAACCTGCCGCGAGCCAAAAGCCGAACCGAGCGCCGTTTCGATCTGAGCCACAGTTACTCCGCGCGATGCTGCTTGTTTACGATCGATGTCTACGTTTATCTGCGGGGTGTTAATCTGCAAATTGCTGTTCACATCCTGGATCGTCGCCAGCTCGCGCATCTTTCTTTCCATGAGGGCGGCGCTGTCATAGAGTTCCGAGGTGCTCGCCGCCTGCAAGGTCACCTGATAAGTGCTGCGTGAAAACTGTCCGCCGATATTCAGCGAGGGTGGATTCTGTAACGTCACGCGCAATCCCGGTTCCCGCGAAAGTTTCGGCCTCAGCTCTTCGACTACTTCATCGGCGCTCAGCTTGCGCTGATTGATTGGTTTGAGTCCGATGAAGATCGTGCCGCTGTTGCCCCCCGAATTCCGCCCACCGGCGCCGACCGTCGAAGCGTATGACTGCACGTTAGGATCGTTCTTGATGATTTCCGTGACGGTATTCTGATGCCGGATCATGTCGTCAAGCGAGATGCCCTGGGCTCCCTCGGTGCTCCCGAGCAAGAGTCCGCTGTCGCCGCTGGGAATAAAACCTTTGGGCACCACGGTGAACAAATAGACCGTCACGGCGGCCAGAATCAGATAAATCGCGACAGTTAGCAATGAATGCGCCAGCACCCGCCGGAGGGTCCATTCATAGGCATGCAAGACCCGGTTATAAAAACTCTCGGTGAAGCCCCACCAACCCTTGCTGGCTGCTTTGCCACCATCTTCATGCAGCGCGTTCTCGCGAATCGCAGTCGCTCTCAGCAAACGGCTGGCAAGCATCGGCGTCAACGTCAACGAGACCAGGCCGGAGACCAGGATTGCGACACTGATAGTGATGGCGAACTCGCGAAACAGCCGGCCCAGAATCCCGCCCATAAAAAGTACGGGAATAAATACCGCGACCAGCGAAACGGTCATCGAAACGATGGTAAAGCCGATCTCGCGCGATCCACTCAGCGCCGCCTCCATGACGCTTTCGCCCATCTCGATGCGACGTACAATATTTTCCAGCATGACCACCGCATCATCCACGACAAACCCAACCGATAAGGTCAGGGCCATCAGCGACAGGTTGTCGAGGCTGAAGTTCAGCATGTACATCGCCGCAAACGTTCCGACGATCGAAGTGGGGAGTGCGAGCGTGGGGATAATCGTCGCGCGAACGTTGCGCAGAAAAAGAAAGATAACCATCACTACCAGACCAATGGCCAGCAACAGCGAGAACTGCACGTCGCCGACAGACTGGCGGATCGAGATCGACCGATCGTTCAGCACGTCGAGATTTACCGACGCCGGCAGTTGCTGCTTAAACTGAGGCATCAGGGCGCGAATCGCATCGACCACGGCGACTGTATTCGTGCCCGGCTGACGTTGGACTGCCATCGTGACGCTCCGCCGGCCGTTGAACCAACTGGCCACGCGGTTGTTCTCGACACTGTCGATCACGTTGGCGACCTGCTCGAGACGCACCGGCGCGCCATTGCGATAAGCGACGATCAGCGGCCGAAATTCAGCCGCGTTCTTCGGCTCGACATTAGTTTTTAAGGTCAGATTTGTGTATTTGCCGTAAAGCGATCCAGTGGCCGTGTTGGGATTGCCGTTAGTAATCGCTGAGTTGACATCATCGACGCCGATGCCGAGATCGGCCAGCGCCGAAGGATCGAGTTGCACCCGTACGGCGTATTTCATGGCGCCGTAGACCTGGACCTGCGATACACCGTCGACCATAGAAATGCGTTGGGCGATTAAGGTCTCGGCATATTCATCGACATCGGGTAGCGACACCACGTCCGAATTAAGCGCCAGAAACAGAATCGGACTGTCTGCCGGGTTAACTTTGCGCAGGCCCGGCGGGGCCGGCATACCTGAAGGAAGTTGGGGCAGCGCTGACGAGATCGCGGTCTGCACGTCCTGCGCGGCAGCGTCGATGTTGCGACTGAGATTGAATTGCAGCGTTATCGAGGTCGAGCCTTGCGAGTTGGTCGAATTGATCGAATCGATTCCGGCTATGCCTGAGAATTGTCTCTCTAGCGGCGTCGCTACGGATGCGGCCATGGTTTCGGGATTAGCTCCCGGCAAGCTGGCGCTGACATTGATAGTCGGATAATCGACGGTAGGCAGATCGCTCACCGGCAGCGATTCGTATCCGATGAATCCGAACAGAACAATTCCCACCATCACCAGCGTGGTGGTGATGGGGCGATGGATGAAGAGCTCTGAGATCGAGTGTCTCTGCTTTGGCTTGTCCTGCTTAGCCATGGTCAAGTCACTTGCAATTTTTCATTCGTGTGTTTTCGTGGATCGTTCTTCATTTTTCGGCCAGGCAAACGATTCACGAAGTAACACGAAGCAACAACAAACCGAGAAACTTGCAAATGTTCTGAAGGAGACCCGTTCGCAACCCTCTTACGCAACTGCTGGTTGCTCGCTTCTCCTTCTCCTCCGCTGAAACCATTCCTGCATCTGTTCAAAGTACAAATAAACCACCGGGGTCAAATACAAGGTGACCACCTGAGAGACACACAGGCCGCCGACGACAGCCAGACCCAAACCCCGTCGAGACTCAGCTCCGGCGCCCCAACCGAGGGCGATCGGTAACGTTCCCATTAACGCCGCCATGGTGGTCATCATGATGGGACGAAATCTGATCAGGCAGGCCTGAAAGATCGCGTCTTCTGCCGGCATCCCTTTTTCTCTTTGCGAGGTGAGCGCGAAATCGATCATCATGATCGCGTTCTTTTCGACGATACCAATCAGCATGATTAGCCCCACAAAGGCGTACACATCCAGTTCGCGCCCAAACACCAGGAGAGTCAGCAGCGCCCCTAAGCCGGCCGAGGGCAGTCCGGACAAAATCGTGAATGGATGAATAAAGCTTTCGTAGAGAATCCCCAGCACCAGGTAGATCACCAAAACCGCTACCAGCATTAACAAGGTAAGATTCTGCAGCGACGATTGAAAAATCTGTGCGGTGCCCTGAAAGCTGGTCGTAATTGTCGGCGGCAGAGTCTGTTTGGTCAGGTTTTGTACCTCCTCAGTCGCCGCACTCAAAGAAACGCCCGGCCGGAGGTTGAACGAGATGGTGGCCGAAGGAAGCTGACTGAGATGATTAACCAGCAAAGGTCCGACAGTGCGCGACAGGGTCGCTACCGTGCTGAGCGGGACCAATCTGCTCTGCATGATCTGCCCAGGAACCGACTGCCCGGCGGGCGACTGTGATGAAGAGGCAATCTGCGGCGTCGACTGAACCAGAGTACTTTGAAGTTGGGCTGATTGACTTGCCGATGCGGGGGCCGCCGTAGAGTGAATATACAGCCGGCCCAGCGCCGAAGGGTCCTGCTGATATTCCGGCTTAACTTCCATGATGACCTGGTATTCGTTAGAGGTGGCATAGATCGTGGAAATCTGTTTCGTGCCGTACGCATCGTTGAGGGCATCCTCAATCTGCTGAGCACTGATACCGAGCGACGAAGCTTTGTCACGATCGATCGCGACGTTGAGCTGTGGATTTTTGGTTTGCAGATCGCTGGTCACGTCCAACAAGTGCGGCAGCGCGGCCATCTTCCTCTGCAGCTCGTCAGCGTTCGTGTACAGCTCGTTCCGATCAGCCTCTTGAAGCGTTAACTGGTAAGGGCTCTTGGTCACCTGGCCGCCGACCTGAACCAGCGGCGGGTTCTGAAGAAAGATTCGCATTCCAGCGACGGCAGCCAGTTTGGGTCGCAGGTCTTCGATAATCGTATCGACGTCCTTGCGTCGTTGTGCGATAGGCTTCAAGAGCACCAAAATATTGCCAGAGTTGCTGGCAGCACTAACGTCGCTTTCCCCAACAGTTGATAAGACTCCCAGGACATTCGGATCAGAGCGAATCAGGTCCACCATCTGCTCCTGATGACGCGACATTTCTGCGAAAGAAATGCCCTCGGCGGCTTCCGTATAGCCGACAATTCGGCTGGTGTCATCATTGGGAATAAACCCCTTCGGGATTACATAAAAGAGCCCAATCGTAACCAGAAAGAGCGCGCCGCAGATGAGCATTGTCAGCGCGCGATGCTCAAGCGCGACCTGCAAAGTCCAACGATAACCGCCGACCAACCATTCATAGGCACGCTCTGTCTTCTGCCACCACTTGCCCTTTGCTGGGAGCGCGGACGTCCCGTCCGCATCCTCCTTCGAAGAGGAGCCCTCCCTGACGGTCGGGCTAGTGCCCCGATCACCTTCCTCCCCATCGCGTCGATGTCCAATCGCCTTTAACAAACGGCTGCAGAGCATCGGAGTAAGACTCAACGAGACGAAACCGGAAACCAAAATCGCAACGCTGATGGTGATCGCGAATTCGCGAAACAGTCTGCCGAGAATACCGCTCAGAAAAAGAACTGGAATAAAGACGGCCACCAGCGACACCGTCATTGAGATGATTGTGAATCCTATTTCGCGCGAGCCCTTGAGGGCTGCTTCCATTGCGCCTTCACCTTCTTCCATTCGGCGCACAATGTTTTCCAACATCACGACCGCATCATCGACCACGAATCCCACCGATAGCGTCAATGCCATCAACGATAGATTGTCGAGACTGAAGCCCAGCAGATACATCACTGCGAAGGTGAAGACGATCGAAGTCGGGAGCGCGAGAGTTGGAATAATCGTCGCCCTCACGTTACGGAGGAAAATGAAAATCACCAGCACCACTAAACCGATCGCCAGGAGGAGCGAGAACTGAACGTCGTTTACAGATTCGCGAATCGATTCTGATCGGTCGTACAAAACGTCCAGCTTGATCGACGCCGGGAGTTGCTGGCGGAACGTCGGCAAAAGGTTGCGAATGGCGTCGACCACCGCCACGGTATTGGTGCCGGGCTGTCGCTGCACGGTCAAGGTAACGACTTGTTGACCATTGTAACGGCTGGCCAGACGATTGTTCTCGACGCTGTCGACGACGTCGCCGAGATCTCGCAGCACCACGGGCGCACCATTGCGATAGGCGACAATCAACTGACGATATCCTTCGGCATCAGTGATCTGCCCATTGGCCTGAACTGTCAGATTCGTATGAATGCCATAGAGCGTGCCGACCGGAAGATTAGTATTGCCGCGCTGCAAGGCGGTCGCGACATCGTCGATGCCAATGCCACGACTGGCCAACGCCGATGGATCAACCTGGACTCGCACGGCATATTTCTGCTCGCCGGTGACCAGTACCTGGGCTACGCCGCTGATCGTCGAAAGCCTTTGCGCCAGCGTCGTGTCCGCATATTCGTTTACTTTCGATAGCGGCAGGGTCGGGGAACTAACCATCAGGTACACAATGGGCTGGTCGGCGGGATTTACTTTTTTGAGCGTCGGCTGGCTCGGCATCCCCGGGGGAAGTTGACGCGCCGAAGCCGAGATCGCTGTCTGCACATCCTGAGCCGCCGCATCTATGTTGCGGCTGAGATCGAATTGCAGCGTGATTTGCGTGTTGCCCAGAGTGCTGGTCGAACTGACTGTGTTGAGTCCGGCGATGGTTGAGAATTGCCGCTCGAGGGGGGTCGCGACCGAAGAGGCCATCGTCTCCGGGCTGCCGCCCGGAAGTTCGGCGGTGACCTGGATGGTCGGGTAATCAACGTTGGGCAGATCGCTCACCGGCAGGGAGCGATAGCCGATAAACCCGAACAGAACGATCCCCGCCATGATGAGAGTGGTCGTGATCGGCCTTTGAATAAAGAGTTCCGACATTGGTTATTCGACTTTGCCCCGTTCCGTCTGTGGCTTTGCAACCTGTGCGGAAAGGCTTAGCCTTTTCGTAACGGCTTCTGAAAAAATCATTCGAGGCTATGCCTCCGATGCCGACGGAGGCGCAGCCTCAAACCAAAAAAGGGATTAACTCCCGGAAAGGCAGAGTCTTTCCGCACATCAGGCGGCAAAGCCGCGTCTCATTGATTCGTATTCCCCCCGCCATTACGTCGGCCGCCCTGACCGGCGGCTCCCGGTTTGCCTTGCCCACCCGGGCCGGCGCCCTGTCCCTTCGGCTGGACCTTCGCTCCGGGGACCAGACGCAACTGTCCATCGGTCACCACCTGTTCGCCGGGTTTAAGTCCGTCGTTAACCACCGTCATGGTGTCAGCGGTCGCGCCGGGTTTAATGACTCTCATCTCAGCGGTCGAATCAGCCTTGACCACATACACGAAAGACTTGTCCTGACCAATCTGAACGGCCTGAGACGGCACCACGACGGCTGCACTCTGTATTCCCAACGTGAGCACAACGTTCACGAACTGACCGGGATAAAGACGGCGGTCGTCATTCTGAAACGTAGCTTTCAACCGCACCGTTCCGGTAGTCGCATCGACTGTGTTGTCGATCAGGGACAGTTTTCCAAAGGCGTGATTTGCTTCGTCCCCGGGAATCACTACCTCGGTAGTAAAACTGGTCGAACTCGCGTACTGGCGAATGCGCATCAAGTCTTGTTCAGGAACAGAGAAAGTCACATAGATGGGCGCCGAAGTCGTAAGCGTCACCATTGGCGTCGTATCGTTCGCCCGCACGAGGTTACCCGCCGTCACTGCGAGATTGCCGGTCTTGCCCGCCAGCGGAGCGCGAATCGTCGTATAGCTCAATTGCACTCGGGCGTTTTCGACGGTGGCCTGTTCTGCTTTCTGCGCCGCCTGCAGGTTGGCTACCGAAGATTGATCCGCCCGCACGGTCGCTTCGTCCGCTTTCAGCTTGCTCACATCGTTATCGTATTGCTCGCGGGGAATCACACCCGCCTCCAGCAGGTTCGCATCGCGGTTGGCAATGACTCTGTCATTAGCAGCGGTAGCCTGGTCCCGGGCCACAATGTCGTTACCCTGCCTTACCGCGGCCATCGCTTTTAACAGGTTCGCTTCGGCCTCACTAAGCGCCGCTTGCAAAGGCCGCGAATCGATCGTGAAGAGCAGATCGCCCTTCTTCACTTCCTGGCCCGGCACGAAACCAACTCGTGTAAGGGTCCCTTCGACTTGTGAGCGAACTCCGATCGTCGAGAGCGCTTCCACGTTTCCGATGGCCTTGATTTGCAGCGGCACATCCTGCTGGGTGACGAGCGCGGTCTCGACCGGAACGACTTCGCCGCGACCCGCGGCTTTGGGCGTTGAGCGATCACCCAGAAATCGCCAGAGCACAACCAGAAGCAAAACCAGCACCAGCACACTGACGATCTGAACTATTCGCGCGCGCGTCCGGTTGGGTAGCCGGGCCGGCGCCCGGACCTGGGTTTTGCTGGTGGGCTTATCGGCCTGTGGTTCGTCGGCCGCGGCTGAAGTATTCGGCAACTCCCGTGAGATTTCGTCTTCCATCACGCATCTCTATGACTTTTTGAGCCTGCTGGAAACAGCACGCGCCAACCGCACGGGAATGCGGCGTCGGCTGCAAAACGCCTGTTCTAAGCTCAAAATCCAGGGGGTTCAAAGTATGATTGCATAGATAACGACGACGATCCAAACAGATTGGTTACGAGGGAGTCGTGGTTTGTCACTTCGGTGGTGTGATTGCGAGTGATGATGAGGTCAGTACCGGGAGCGGTAGCGACCGGGTCTCAACCAACGACGGTCAAGACAGCGAGACTGTGACCCGGTCGCTACCGCTCCCGGTACTGACTCCGTCTCATAGCGCCCACTCAACTCTTGACTTCCACCCCGACTCTGAAGAGACTTAGGCCGCGATTTGAAACCCGCCCTTTGAAGACCTCTGGAAATGGAGTGAGCTTATGAAACCCTTCGGCAGAGTCTCTCGACAATGCACGTCCGCGATTTGTGCTTTCGCGTTGCTGGCAACGTCCTTCGCTTACGCTGTCGGCCAGGAGACTAAGCGTCCGCTAACTCACCAGGATTACGACTCGTGGCACTCGATCCAATCACCGCAGATATCACGCGACGGAAAGTTCATCGCCTATGCGTTCATGGCCCAGGACGGCGACAGCGAGATCGTAGTGCGCAACCTGGCCGGCGGCGCTGAATGGCGCGCGCCCAGAGGTTATCGCCCGCCTGTGCCGCCGCCGGATGATTCGATTCCGAATGTTGCTGAACTCATCGCCGCCAACGCGCGGCTGTCCCGGCCGGTCTTCACTGCCGACGGTCGATTTGTCGTCTTCAGCATCGAGCCAACCAAAGCCGAACTCAACAAAGCAAAGAAGGAAAAGAAAAAACCGGAGGACATGCCAAAAAACGCGCTGGGCATCATGGATACATCCAACGGCCAGGTTGCACGCATCGAGAGGGTAAAGAGTTTTCAGGTTCCGGAAGACGGAGCGGGATTCATTGCCTACCTGCTGGAACCAAAATCAGAACCGGCGCGGGGCAGTAGTCCGACCGTCAGGGAAAGCTCATCGACCCCAACCGCGGGAGCCTCGCCGAATGCCGCGATGCCATCCAGCGCTGAGACGCCGGCGACCGCCGGCAGTAGCCCCAGCACCGCTCAACAGGGCACTGGCCCGACCGTCAGGGAGGGCTCCTTAAGCTCGTCGCCGCGTGCTTCAAAGAAAAAGGAGTACGGCAGCGATCTAATCGTGAGAAATACGGCGACCGGGACTGAACGCATTCTGAGCGATGCACTCGATTACACGTTAAGCAAAGACGCGAAAACCCTCGTTTTTACGGTCTCTTCCAAAAAGGAAGAGACCAACGGCATCTATGCGGTGACCACGCAGAATGACGCAGCGCCCGTGGCCCTACTCTCCGGCAAAGGCAAGTATTTGAAGCCGACATGGGACGAGGATCAAACCGAACTGGCTTTCATGAGCGATCGTGACGACGCAGATGCAAAGCAACCAAAGCTCAAAGTTTATCTTTGGAATCGCAAAGGGAACGCGACCGTCATCGAGGGCGGCGATCGCAATCATGCCAATACAACCATTACTAACGCCACCGAGGTCGTGTCGACTTCTTCACCGGGTTTCCGGAAAGATTTTGTCGTCAGCGAGAAGGCAAATCTTGGCTTCTCCCTCGACGGCAGTCATTTGTTTTTGGGAGCAGCACCTCCGCCAGAGCCGGAAAAGAATCCGGACGAAGGGATTCCCGCCGACGAAAAGGTACTGGTTGATCTGTGGCATTGGAAAGATGATTATGTCCAGCCAATCCAGAAGGTCCGGGCTGAGCAGGAACGCAACCGATCCTATCGGGCAGTCTACTTAATCAATGACAAAAAATTCGTGCAGTTGGCTGATGAGGCAATGGACTCTGTTTCACCTTCGAACGATGGCCGCTATGCGATTGGGGCCGACAACCGGGCCTACCGGATCATGAGCGACTATGATCCGGGTCTGTCTGACTACTATCTACTGAATACTACTGACGGCGCGCGTAAGCTGGTCGGACAAAAGCAGCGCTTCGGGGCTTCACTTTCACCCGGTGCAAAGTACTCACTTTATTTTGACGGCAAGGACTGGAATTCGTATTCGATCGCAGATGGCCATACCGTTAACCTGACGCGAAGTCTCGGCGTCAACTTCTTCAACGAAGAGAATGACGAACCGGCGACTCCTCCGTCCTACGGCTTCGCTGGTTGGACCAAAGACGACCGAGAAGTTCTGCTCTACGATCACTTCGACATCTGGCAAGTCTCTCCCGACGGAAGCAACGCAAAGAATCTGACCGACGGCGTCGGGCGCCGAGACAAGATTGTGTTTCGTTATGTGCGTTTGGATCCGAAGGAGCGAGCGATCGATCCGGCGAAGCCGCTCCTGCTGCACGCCGAGAACGAAGATACGCGCGACTCTGGTTTCTATCGTGATCGTGTCAATGGTGGCTTGCCGGAAAAACTCGTCATGGGCGCAAAGGACTATAACAATCCCGTCAAAGCGAAAGACGCCGACGTGTTGATGCTGACCGCTTCACGCTTCGATGAGTTCCCCGATATCTGGGTAACGGGGTCTGGCTTTAAAGACCTTAAGAAAGTCAGCAATGGTGATGCGCAGCGCGCCCGGTTCAACTGGGGCACCGGGGAATTAATCAGTTTCAAGAATACTGATGGCGTGCCGTTGAAGGGTCTGCTGCTCAAGCCCGACAACTTCGATCCGAAAAAGAAGTATCCGATGATCGTCTACATCTATGAAAAGCTGACGCAGGGCCTGCATGCGTTTAGGAATCCGGGACCGGGCACTTCGATCAACCCAACCTATTATGTCAGCAACGGCTATTTGATCTTTATGCCAGACATTGTTTACACGACCGGTTACCCGGGACCGAGCGCTTTGAAGTGCGTGCTGCCCGGAATCCAGGCCGTCGTCGATAAGGGGTTTGTGGACGAGAATGCGATCGGAATTCAGGGACATAGTTGGGGTGGCTATCAGATCGCCTACATGGTGACGCAGACGAATCGCTTCAAAGCTGCGGAGGCCGGCGCCGCAGTCGTGAATATGACCAGCGCATACAGCGGCATACGTTGGGGCTCAGGCCTGCCGCGTCAATTCCAATACGAACATTCGCAATCGCGTATCGGCGGCAGTCTTTGGGAATACCCGATGCGCTATCTGGATAACTCGCCGCTCTTTCGCGTCGACCGCGTGCAGACGCCGCTTTTGATGATTAATAACGACGAAGACGACGCGGTGCCCTGGTACCAGGGTATTGAGTTCTTCTTAGCGCTACGGCGCCTGAACAAAGAGGCCTACATGTTCAGCTACAACGGCGAGAAGCACGGCCTGCGCAAGCGGATAAATCAGAAAGACTATACGCGTCGCCTTCAGGAATTCTTCGATCACTTTTTGAAAGGCGCACCTGAACCGGAGTGGATGCAAAAAGGCATTCCCTATTTGCAGCGGGAGAAAGAGAAGGAGAAGTATCGGGTGGCGGATGAAGATCCGCAGCGGTAACTGAGAGCGCAGACTAACAGCTCGTGTCGGAGGCCCGACGATGAGGGTGGGCGCGCCGCTGCCGGAGGAAAGGAACGATCCACGAAATCAGTCGAGCTTCTGACTTATTGCGCGACGAAGTTATAGACCAGAACTCCCGCGACTTTCACCGGCTCACCCTCCAGGCGTGTGGGCCTAAAGCTCGCCTGCCGCGCGGCGTCAACGGCTGCAGCCTGCAGCAATGGGTGCCCAGACACTGCGTGCGCATAGACGACGTTGCCCATCTCGTCCACTGTTACCTGAACCGTCACCTCGCCTGAGGCGTGTGCGGATCTCGCGATAGCGGGAAACTCAGGTGGAGGCATACTCACCGCTTTGCTGTTCAGCACGCCGCCGGAAATCCGCGCCCTCGGTGCGGATTCGGTCGAGGATTCCTCCTTGCGCGGCTCTTCTTTTTCGGTCTTCAGAACCTGGCCGTCAATCGCACTGACCCAGACATAAGTAGTCGTACTCTTGTCGCCATCACCGCCCACTATTATGACGTGGTAGAAGATCTTGTCACCGTCACGGCCCAGGCTGCAGGCGAGAACTTTGCCGGGTACCTGGCTGGTCGCGATTTGGATAGCTCGATCCATGGAGAGAACTGCAGCTCGAGTCAGCTCGCGAGCTCGCTCGGTCCGCCCCTGTTGTTCTGTGTCCCGGCGCATTTTCATCTCACGCCCGGCGTACTCGCCCTGGGCGGCGCGCGCTTCGGCGGCGCGTTTCTCGATTTCTTCAAGCTCCTGTTTGGAACGTGATTCGATGGCGAAGTTAAATTCGACCGATATGAACATAGAAACCGGCTGACCATTCTTGATCGCCGGCTCGAAACGCATCTTGCGGGCGGCTTCAATGGCGCTTTGATCAAGCGAGGGGTACAGAGATTTCTTAATCTGGATATTTTGCGGTAGACCTTCATGATCAATCGTTAACGTCAATACCACCGTACCCTCGATCTTCTTTTCGCGGGCGTCCGGGGTGTATTCCGGCTCGACACGATAGATTACCCTGGCCTTCCGGTCCGGCTCGACCTTCTGCATCTCCGCCAGGGTCTTCTCTACTTCGCGCTCTCTTTCGGGCGTGTAAAGCTTTTCCATCTGGGCGAGCTGTTCGCGCGCCTCTTTTATCCGGGCCTCGTTCGCGGGTTGATCCTTCTCCCATTGCGCCAGCCTCGCGCGTAAATCTTCCAGCCGCTTTTGTGCTTGCTCCGGGTTCTGTTGGTAATACTCCTGTAACCTCCGGTCGTACAGCTGCAGGTTCCGCTGCACTTCCTGCAAACGCGCTTCGGCGTCGGGCCTGACGCGTTCCAGTTCTTCCAAATTCTTTTGCACTTCGCGCAGTCTGGCTTCAATTTCAGGCCGCTCAGATTGGGGCGCGACACGCTTTTGTTCCTTCAACACACTTAGTGTGCGCTGCAACTGTGCACGCAGGCGCAGCCGATCCTGATTCTGGCTTTCGGTCATGGCCGCGGATGGCAGGGCAACGACGTCTTGCCGCTGACTAATGTCGAAACTCAGCGCGAATGCCGTAGCCGCTACGCAGGGCGCAACCAGCAGTAATGTCGCGGAGACTAGCAGTAACCTTTTGCGCCGCGCCGTCAACTTTGGTGTCTTGAGCAATGACATGATTCTTACCTCCAGAATGTCGGATTCGCTGAGGCCGATGGTGGTGTCCGCCGCTAAACGTGGTCCGAGCGGTGTCGAGCCGATGAGACGCACGAGCGAACGAGCGTAAGTTTCCGCCCTGAGCAGTTTGTTCGCCACCGATTCATCACAACAGAGTTCGCGGGTCTGCCTGATCCGTCGTCGCACCAGGGCCATGGCGGGATGGAAAGATAAAGGCAGATAAATGAGTTCGTAGACCAGATTGGCCAGATAGTCACGCCGCGAGACGTGTACCAATTCATGGCCGATGGCCGTGGTCAGGACTTCTTCGTCGATGTCGCGCAGCAAGTACTCAGGCAGAATGATCATTGGCTTGAATATTCCCACTGTGACCGGCACAGGTACCGAGGTCGAGCCAAGGATGCGCACGTGTTGGACGCCAATCGCCTGCTGACAGTTCTTGATTATCGTTTCGACGGGCGCGGTGTGTGCGAAAGTGAAGGCGCCCTGCACAATTCTTCTAGTTCTCTGCCAGGCGCGGATCAATTGGCACATCCGGAATAGAATAAAGAGCGCATACAATGCGACCATCAGCGCGGCCACAGTCCGGTTCAAATGAATCGGCGATGCTAAGAAGCTTCGTCGAACCGTCGCCACTGCCGCGGGTGACAAGGGTTCTGCCGGAGCCGAAGGTTCCGATGAATCGAGATCGGGCGAGGATACTCTGGTAACAAATACAGGCTCGTTGGCGGTAGCCGCCGCCTGCGGTCTTGATTGAGATATTGGAAGTGTCTTGATCAGGCTGACCGAACTGAGTAAAGGCAAAGCCGCAGCAATGAACAACGCCGCTACCCAAACGGCGTGGCGATAACGGGCAGCTGTCCCGGTCAATAACCAATCACACACAACCGCGAACCCGGCAACCACCGCAATCTGCCAGAAGGCATTCAACAGCACGGTCAAAAGCAGTTGTGCCCCGAATCTCATTTCTTTCCTTCGCGACCTTCTTCCAGCAGCTTTTGCAGCCGCTCCAGTTTTTTCGGCGTCAGGTGTTTGGTTTCGACCAGGCTCATAACCAGACTTTCCGCCGACCCCCCGAACAGCCGCTCGACGATGTCGCTCATATGCTGGCCAACAACCTGGCTGCGACTAACTGCGGGTTTGTAAAAGTAAGCGCGGTCTTTGAGCGTCCGCTTTGCTTTGCCCTTGCGATGAAGAATATTGAGCATGGTCTGGACCGTGGTATAGGCCAGTTCGCGCTGTAGATGCTGCTGCACGGTCTGCACGTTAGCTGCGCCAACCTCCCACAGGACGTGCATGATCTCCAGCTCCAGCGGTGTCAGATTTTCAGTTTTGCGTCGCGCCATCGGATCGATTCGACTCCTAAGAGCTTAGGAGCATAGAAGAGGTTGTCCGGGTTGTCAACTAAATTTTTAGTTGTACCGACCCGTCAGTCGTCACAGCCAAAGAACTGCGGAAAAGAATGTGAGCCTTCTCTGAGGGTTGACCTCAGTTAGTTTTGAGGTTCACTTCTCTTGCACCAGAACCTGAAATGAGGCTGCCAGCGCCTGCGGCATGATCATCTCGCGGGCGCTGACGCGTAACTTCAGAGCGTCAGGATCAGATAACCGGCCGGCGCGCGTTTCCAGTTCATCCAGCAGACCTTCATGTAATAAGAATTGATCAAGCCGCTCGTACCTGCACGTTGTCAGACCGGATCGA
>Ga0134121_10002960_pt1 | contig 14386 bp, 13 predicted proteins | sample KB301_FD_96463 | JGI IMG/M metagenome (GOLD analysis project Ga0134121, IMG submission 96463) | Terrestrial soil microbial communities without Nitrogen fertilizer from Kellogg Biological Station, Michigan, USA - KB3-0-1 | ecosystem: Environmental > Terrestrial > Soil > Unclassified ...
AGCCAAAAGCCAAAAGCCAAAAGCCAACAATGACCCGCCAGCCCGCTATTTTCCTCTCGCACGGGTCACCGACGCTGCCGCTCGAGCGCAGCGCAGCCGTCGATTTCCTGCGTCAGCTCGGCCCCATGCTCGGCCGGCCGGAGTCGATCCTGGTGGTCTCGGCGCATTGGGACACGGCGCGCCCGGCCGTCAGCACGGCCAGGAAGCCGGAGACCATTTACGACTTCTACGGTTTTCCGCCGGAACTGTATCGCCTGCGTTACCCCGCGCCGGGCGCGCCGAAGCTGGCCGAACGGGCCGCGGCGCTTCTCGAAGCCGGCGGATTGCGGACGGATTTCGATCCGGAGCGCGGCCTCGACCACGGCGCCTGGACCTCGCTCATGCTGATGTATCCGAATGCGGACATACCGGTCACGCAGCTTTCGATCCAGTCACCGCTCGGCCCCGGCCATCACGTGCGCCTTGGGGAAGCGCTGCGGCCCTTGCGCGACGAGGGCGTGTTGATACTCGCTTCAGGGGGCGCGACGCACAACCTGCGCGAGCTCTCCCGCCAGCGCGGCAATCCCGTGGCCCAGCCGTGGACCGCCGAGTTCAACGAATGGCTGGCCGATGCCCTGAAATCGCGGCGCATGGATGACCTCATCGCCTATCGCGAGCGCGCGCCGCAAGCGGTGCGCAATCACCCCACCGACGAGCACCTGATCCCGCTTTTCGTCGCGCTCGGTGCCGGCGATCCCGGCGGCGCCACCCAGCGCCTTCATTCGAGCATCGAGTCCGGCGTGATCAGCATGGATGCCTACCGCTTCGACTGAGGGAGCCCGCGCGCGTCCGGCCTGACTGGAGCGGCAAGCCGGCGGGGCGGCGGGCTCCAGATCCATTCAACGCGGCGGGAAATGGGTTTATAGTTCCCGGGTAGCCGCCAAGTCGGGATCGCTCAGGGAATGGACACGGCCGCAAGCTGGATACAACAAGAAGTCGAGAACGGCACGAGCGTTCTTTACCTGACGGGCGCCTGGCGGCTGGCGAATCTGGCCGCCATCTCCGATGCCCTCAGGTCGCTCGGGCTGCGCGTCAGCAAGAATTTCGTCCTGGACGGCAGCCGCCTGCAGGAACTGGACACCGCTGCGGGTTTCACCCTTTACCGGCACCTGGCGGAACTCGGCTGCACCCAAACCATGGTGAGCGTGCGTGGATTCGACGGGCGGCACGAGCGGCTGCTGGCCCTGGTGCACCAGCGCATGACGTGCCCGCCGGCCGCTTCGAAGTCCGTGCATCCGGGGATGGTGCGGCGCATCGGCGCGGCAACGCTCAACGTGTGGCACTTGCTCACGGCCCACGTCGCCTTTGTCGGCTCGATTGCGCTGGAGGTTTTCGGCCTGGCGCGCGAACCCCGGCGGTTCCGCGTCAGCGAGACGGCGTCGCAGTTCGAGACGATCTGCATCGATGCCATCCCCATCGCCGCGCTGGTGACGTTTCTCATCGGCGTGGTGATCGCCTACCTGCTTGGCATACAGGCGCAGCGTTACGGCGCGAATATTTTCGTCGTTGACGGCGTGGGGCTCGCCGTGTGCCGCGAGCTCTCACCGCTGCTGGTGGCAGTCATCATTGCCGGACGCTCCGGTGCCGCGTTCACCGCCCAGATCGGGACCATGAAAGTGCAGGAAGAAATCGACGCGATCAGCACGCTGGGGCTGTCGCCAATCCAGGTGCTGGTGATTCCGCGGCTGGTCGCGATCATCGTAGCGCTGCCCCTGCTGGTTTTCGTCGGTGACCTGACCGGGATCGCGGGCGGCATGCTGGTGAGCGCCTTGCAGCTGGGTATTTCCGTCACGACCTTTGTCGACCGTCTCCACAGTGTACTGCCGATGAGTGCCCTCATGGTGGGGCTCGTCAAGGCGCCGGTGTTCGCCGCTTTCATCGCCGTCATTGCCTGCCGCATGGGCATGCAGGTCGCGCGGGATGCCCGCAGCGTCGGGATCAACACCACGTCCACGGTCGTGCAGAGCGTCGTATGGGTGATTCTGCTCGACGCCATATTCGCCGTTATATTCGAGCGCCTGGATATTTGAATGGATACGATCGCCAGGCATCGGCAGGATCAACGGCCGGATACCGTGTTGAAAGTGGATTCGGTCGTCACTCGTTTCGGGCAGGACGTGATCCATGACGGCGTCAGCTTCACTGTCGGACGGGGAGAAGTCGCGGCCCTCATTGGCGGCAGCGGTACCGGGAAGTCGGTGCTGTTGAAAGAAGTGATCGGCTTGTTGCGGCCTACCGGAGGCACCGTCAACCTGCTGGGGACCGACGTCTGGAACTGCGAGCCGGAAGAAATGAACGCTTTGCGCCGCCGCTTCGGCATGCTGTTTCAGGACGGCGCGCTGTTCTCGTCGCTGTCGGTGGCGGAGAATATCGCGGTTCCTTTCCGCGAGAATACCAATCTGCCGGCGGGCATGATTCCGCCGCTGGTCGGATTCAAGCTGGCCCTGGTGGGGCTGGAGCCGGACACGGGGAGAAAAACGCCGGCCCAGTTGTCGGGCGGGATGCGCAAGCGCGTCGCGCTCGCGCGCGCCCTCACCCTGGATCCCGAGATGCTGTTTCTGGACGAGCCGACGTCGGGGCTCGACCCGATCAATGCCCGGGCTTTCGACGACCTGGTGCGGGTGTTGAGCGACAGCCTCGGGCTAACCGTATTCATCGTCACGCACGACCTGGACACGCTGCGTTCGATAGTCGATCGCGTGATCGTGCTTGCGGAAGGGAAGGTCATCGCCGACGGCCCGGTGGACACGGTGATGAAGCTCGATGACCCCTGGGTCAAGGAATATTTCTCGGCACGCACGCATGTCGCGTAGGGAAGGTGCTCATGGAACCTGAAGCGAAATACACCCTGGTCGGTACCGTCGTGCTGGTTCTCCTGGCGATGCTGGCCGTGGCGATCATCTGGCTCCACGGATCCGCGGGACAGGGCAACGACGTGCCGTACAAGATTTATTTCGCCCGCCAATCGCTGGAAGGCCTGCAGATACGAAGCGACGTCACGATGAAGGGCATCAAGGTCGGATCGGTGACCGGGTTCCGCATATCATCGCGGCGCCCCGGCACGGTAGAGGTCGTAGTGAGGGTGGACGGCACGGCGCCGATTCTCCAGAGCACCCAGGCAACCGTCGAGCGGCACCTGCTGACCGGGATCGCGACCATCCGGCTCGTCAACACCGGCGAGGACAGCCCGCCGCTGAAGGCGGTGCAGCCCGACGAACAGTATCCGGTGATCGCCGAGGGCAACACCGAACACCAGTTGTCGGAATCCATGGCGCAGGTGGCGTCCCGCGCGGACGAAACCATGAAGCGCATCAACCAGGTGCTGTCCGACGAGAACCAGGTGGCGCTGGGCGAGATACTGGCAAACCTTCGCCGCGCCTCGTCCAACATCGACCGCAGGCTGTCGGGCCTGGACCGGACGCTCGATGCCATGGGGCGTGCCGCCGACGAGGTGCGGACGATGAGCGCCGATGTCGGCGGTGATGTGCGCAAGCTCGCGACGCGTTACGACAAGCTGGGAGAGGAATCCTCGGCGGCGGTGCGGGAGATTTCCGCTTCCATTCGCCAGGTCAGCGCCGATATCTCGCGGCTTTCAGGGCGCGCGGATGCCTTGTTCGCCGACGGCAATGTCGAATTGCGCGTCACGGCGCAGGAATTGCGCGCGGCGGCCGATTCGCTGGGAGCGACCGCACGCAGGCTCGGCGACCCGGGCAAGTTTCTGTTCGGGCCGCAGGCGGGAAGCCTGGGCCCCGGGGAGGCGGCGCGATGAAATCCCTGGCAAAGGCCTTGCTGGCGGGCTCGGCTGCGGTGCTGGTTGCGGGTTGCATCTCTTCGGGTGATCGCGGGATCCAGCGCTACTACGTGCTCGAGGGCTCCGGCGTGCAGGCCGCGCAGGCGAAGGCGCCTCGCGCATCGACGCTGCTGGTCGCCCCCACTACCGCGTCGAGTTTTTATGAAACCCAGGATATCGTGTACAGCCGAGCGCCGGGCACGCGGGCCTACTACCAGTTCCATGCCTGGACGGAACGGCCCGGCCGGACCATCGGCGAACTCCTCGTCGCGCATCTGGAGCGCAGCGGCTCGTTCAAGGCGATAACGAGAGCCACGAGCGGGATACAGGGGGAGCTGGTTCTCAATACCCATCTCTCCGAGTTCTACTACGATGCGGCCGCCGATCCAGGCGTCGTCCGGGTTTCCCTGTCCGCGGAGCTGATCGATCCCATGCGCAGGGCGCTGGTGGCGCGGCGCACGTTCGTTCGATCGGCGCCCGCCGTGACGTATGATGCGCCGGGGGCAGTGCAGGCATTCAACAATGCGATTGGCGCAATGCTCAACGATATATCGACGTGGGTCGATGGCGCCGCTCCCCGTTGAGCGCATCGAGTGCTGCCGGCTTTTTTCCGGGACCTGACCAATGGAAGAGATGACGGGACTGCTGACGCAACACGGCCTTTTGCTCGTGTTCGTCAACGTGCTGCTGACGCAGGCGGGGGTGCCGATTCCCGCCACGCCGATACTGGTTATCGCGGGCGCATTCGTGGGCCAGGGAAAGATCGCGCTGGCGCCGCTGATTCTGGCGTCGGTTGCTGCGTCGCTCATCGGCGACACGGTCTGGTATCTCGTCGGCCGGCGCTACGGCTACCGCGTGCTGCGCACGCTGTGCCGGATCACGATTGAGCCCGATTCCTGCGTCAAACAGACCGAGAATATTTTCGAGCGCTGGGGCGCGCCGTCGCTGATGGTGGCCAAGTACGTCCCGGGTTTTTCGACCGTGGCCCCGCCGCTCGCCGGCACGATGCAGCTCGGACCGGCGCCGTTCCTGGCCTACAGCGCGGTGGGCGCCTTGCTGTGGGCGGGGCTGCCGATCGCGCTCGGCGCGATCTTCCACGCGGAGGTCGAGAGCGCGCTCGTATGGCTCGAGAACATGGGGACCGGCGCGGCGGCGGTCATCGCGGCCGCCGCGCTGCTCTACATCGGCGTCAAGGCGCTGCAGCGCTTCTTGCTGATCCGCTTTTTGCGCATGGTGCGAATCAGCGTGAACGAGCTGCGCGATCTCATGCGGCAGGAGGCGAAGCCGGTCGTGCTCGACGTGCGCTCATTGACGGCCCGCAAGCTCTATCCGCGGCGCATTCCCGGCGCGATCGGGGTGAACATGGCGGAGCCGCAGGCAGCCCTGGTGGCGGTGCCGCCCGACCGCGACGTAATCGTCTATTGCAGTTGACCGAACGAAGCCAGCGCGGCGCGTGTCGCCCGCGAGCTGATGGACCGGGGTTATCGCCGCGTGCGCCCGCTGGAAGGGGGCCTGGAGGCGTGGATCGAGGCGGGCGGACAGACCGAGGAGTTCGAAGCGGCGAAGTGAGCAACCGATATGATGAACACGGCAAGGAGAGACTATGAATGCCATTTGTGAAGCAGTGAAGACCTACGGGCCGTTCGTCGGGCGCATCCTGCTGGCGCTGATTTTCGTGATCTCCGGATTTGGCAAGATCACCGGTTTCGAGGGCGCGGTCGGCTACATCGCCAGCAAGGGCCTGCCGCTGCCGCAACTGGGGGCGGTCCTGGCCATCTTCGTCGAGCTGGGCGCCGGCATCCTGCTCGTCGTCGGCTGGCAGGCGCGCTGGGCCGCGACCGTGTTGTTCCTGTTCCTGATCCCGACGACGCTGATCTTCCATAATTTCTGGTCGGTGGAGTTGGCGCAAAAGCCGATGCAGACGATTCATTTCATGAAGAACCTGTGCATCATGGGCGGCATGCTCTACGTAATGGCGTTTGGCGCCGGTCCGTTCAGCGTCGACAACCGCAAGCGCTGACAACGACCCGCGGAGGGGCCATGAGCACCGTCAAGATTCATCGTTACGAAGGCGACGGCATCGTCGTCACCTACGAACCGCGGCGCTGCATTCACGCCGAGGAATGCGTGCACGGGCTGCCTGCCGTATTCGACTCGAAGCGCAAGCCGTGGGTGGATCCACGGGCGGCGAAGGCGGATGCGGTCGCGCGCGTGATCGAGCGCTGCCCGACCGGCGCGCTCCAGTACGAGCGCCGGGACGGGGGAGCGCAGGAGGTTGCGCCGCCGAGGAACACGATACGGGTGGACGCCGACGGCCCGCTGTACCTGCACGGGCAGGTGCAGGTTGACGGCGCCGACGGTCAACCCGTCTTCCGCGGCACGCGCGTGGCGTTGTGCCGCTGCGGCCAGTCCGCGTTGAAACCGTTCTGCGACGGCAGCCACACCAAGGCGGGGTTCAAGGACGCCGGCGTCGTTTCCAGGCCGGATGTCCAGACCGATGCGGGAAATTCGGGGGAGGGCGCGCTCACCGTCTTGTGCCAGACGAACGCGTCGTTCGCGGTTACCGGGGACTTCGAGCTGGTGAATGCGAAAGGGGTCGTAGTCGCCAGCGGCAACACCGCGTGGCTGTGCCGCTGCGGCGGATCAGGCAACAAGCCATTTTGCGACGGCACGCACGAGAAAATCGGGTTCAAGTCATCCTGACCACCCCGGCCCCGCGGGCCACCTCTCCTTGATGATTAGGAGGGGAATTCACTTGATGCATCGTTTCTTTAAAGGTCTTTCATGAGTGAAGAGCAATTTCTCATCCAGGCGACGGTATTCCTCGCGGCGGCGGTCATCGGCGTGCCGCTGCTGAAACGGCTCGGCCTGTCCTCGGTAATCGGCTATATCGCGGCCGGCGCGGCGATCGGGCCGTGGGGGCTCAAGCTCGCGGCCGATGTCGAAGGCGTGCGCGCCTACGCTGAGTTCGGAATCGTGATGCTGCTGTTCCTGATCGGCCTGGAGTTGCTCCCGTCACGGCTGTGGGAATTGCGCCGCTCGGTGTTCGGCTTCGGTGCTGCACAGGTAACCGTAACCGGGGTCGCGCTCGGGTTAGCGGCGTGGGCGCTCGGCGTGGCGCCGGGCGCGGCGGCCATCGTCGGGTTCGGGCTGGCGCTGTCCTCGACCGCCGTGGGCCTGCAAATCCTGATCGAGAAAAAGCAGCTCTCGACGCCGCAGGGACGTGCCGGCTTTTCGGTGCTCCTGTTCCAGGACCTCGCCGTCATCCCGCTCCTGGCGGTGCTGCCGGTGCTGGTGGAAGGGCGCAGCGGAGTGATCCATTCGCTCGGGGGAATTTCCGCGCTGCTGACGCTGCTCCTGCTCGCCGTGGTCGTTGCGGCCGGGCGGTACCTGCTGCGGCCCTATTTCCGCACGCTGGCGACAGCCGAAAGCCGGGAGGTGTTCACGGCCGGCGCCCTGCTGGTCGTGCTGGCGGTCGGGGTCTTCATGGAAAAGCTGGGCATCTCGATGGCTCTCGGCGCATTCGTGGCGGGAATGCTGCTTGCGGATTCCGAGTACCGGCACGAGATCGAGGCCGATATCGAGCCGTTCAAGGGATTGCTGGTGGGGCTGTTCTTCATGGCAGTGGGAATGTCGGTCAACTTCGGGCTGATCGCGGACGCGCCCTTCAAGGTCGCCGGCCTGGTCGTCGCCCTGGTTGCGGTGAAGGCGGTGGCGGTTTTCGCGCTCGCCCGCGCCTTCGGGGAGGAGAGGCGCTCCGCTTACGCGTTGGCGGTGGTGCTATCGCAGGGCGGTGAATTCGCGTTCGTGCTGTTCTCGCTGGCCGCCGGGGAGAGTTTGATGCCCGCAGCGCTCTCCGATTTGCTGGTGGCGGTCGTGACCATCAGCATGCTCACCACCCCCTTCCTGGTCAACCTGCTCCGGTGCCTGCCGCAGCGCAAGGCAACCGCTCCCGAAGGCTCCGCGCCGCCGGACGAGGAGACGACCGTGATCATCGCCGGCTTCGGCCGCTTCGGCCAGATCGTGGGGCGCATTCTCGCCACGCGCGGCATCAGTTTCACGGCCCTCGACATCGATTCCGAGCAGCTCGACTTTGTGACCAACTTCGGCGAGAAGGTGTACTTCGGCGACGCATCGCGGCTCGACATGCTGCGCGCGGCACGGGCCGACAAGGCCAGCGTCCTGGTAATCGCGATCGATGACGTCGATGCTTCCATGAAATGCGCCGAGATCGCGAAGCAGCACTTTCCCCATCTCAAGATCTTCGCGCGCGCCCGCGATCGGCTGCATGCGTACCGCCTGCTCGACCTCGGCATTTCGCGGGTCTGGCGCGAAACCTTCTTTTCGAGCGCCGAGATGGCGGGACGCGTGCTGTCCGAACTGGGTTTGCCGGAATCGACGGCGGAAGAGACGGTGCGCATTTTCACGCTGCATGACGAGCGCTTATTGCGCCGCGCGGCGGCGCATCATGCCGACATGCCCAAGTTGATCGAGATCGCCAAGGCCGGCCGCGCCGAGTTGCGCTCGCTGTTTGAGCAGGATCGCCGGTAGGTGATCCTGCAGCTATTAGCTATTAGCTGTTAGCTATTAGCCAACAGCCAACAGCCGGTTTCCAATCGTGGTAGCCTTTAAATCGAGCCAACGCCTGTAAAAATGGAGTCGCCAGATGCTTGAGAAACCTGCCCAGACCAGCCGTCCCATCCACGATCTGCTCGCGCGCCGCTGGAGCACGCGCGCGTTCGACGCCGCGAAACCGGTCAGCCGGGAGCAACTCGCAGTGCTGCTCGAGGCGGGGCGCTGGGCGCCGTCCTGCAACGGTGACGAGCCATGGCGCTACCTCATCTGGGACCGGGGCCGCGACCCGGAAGGCTTCCAGAAAGCCTTCGATTGCCTGTCCGAGAACAACCGGAAATGGGTGAAGAACGCGCCGCTGTTGATGCTCGCCTGCGCGGGTTCAATTTTCGCCGCCACCGGCAAGCCCAACCGCTGGGGTCAGCATGATACCGGCGCGGCGAGTCTTTCGATGGCATTGCAGGCGACCGCGCTCGGGCTCGCTTGCCACCAGATGGGCGGTTTCGACGCCGAGAAGGCACGGGCCGCGTTTGCCATTCCGTCCGACTACACGCCGATGGCCATGATCGCGGTGGGCTACCAGGCGTCGCCGGACGTCCTCGACGAGGAAACGAAAAAGAAAGAGCTGGTCCCGCGCGCAAGAAAACCGCTCGGCGAGAAGTTCTTCGAGGGCGGGTGGGGCAAAGGCGTCGCCTGACCGGCGACGCGTGACCCGCGGATCGTGATTCGCGGGTGGTGGATTTTGTCCCGGTCACAACCCGCGACCCGCGAGTCACGCGCTGACGGCGCAAAAAAAACCCGCCACAAGGCGGGTTTTTTTGGGGCGGGCGCCGTCAGCGCATGTTGGCTTCGGCGGTGGTGCCGAGCGGGACCGCGTCGGGAACGTGCTCGTTCAGGAAGTTGAACTCGAGCTTGGTGCCCACCGGGTCGTAGAGGAAGACCTGGTAGCCGGCGTCCTTGATGTTCTGCTCCTCGAACTCGATGCCGAGCTTTTTCAGGCGCTTGCGGAAATCCACCGCGCCGGATGCTTTCCAGGCGATGTGGTCCACGCTGCCGCTGTGCTTGTCCTTGATGAGCGAGCCTTTCGGGAAGCGCGCGCTGACGTGAACGATCGGATCCTTGCCGTCATAGAGCCAGATCCCCGCGAACTTGAAATTGGGCCGTGAACCCGTCTTCAAGCCAAGCACGTCACCGTAGAACTTCTCGATGGCGGGCAGGTCCTGCTGCGAGCAGCGGATGTTGAGATGCAGGAAGCCTTCGAAGAACTTCATTTTTACCCTCCTTGGCGCCGGATCAGCTGGTCAAAATCGTAGCACAAAAAAGCGCCATGGCGGGGTGGGCTGCGACGGCACTTTTTTACTCGCGGCGTACAGGGCAAAATAGGTGTTCTGTCCAACTGGGAGGTGACGGAACATGTCCGGACACGGCGGCCATATCGATCCATCCAACAAGCGGGTCGCGCTGCTGATCGCGGTGATTGCCGCGGGGCTCGCGTTTTCCGAAACGCTGGGCAAGAGCGCCCAGACCGAATCCCTCAGCCAGAATATCGAGGCGTCCAACTTGTGGTCGTTCTTCCAGGCAAAGACAATCCGCATGACGACGCTGCGCACCGCGGCCGAGGCGCTTGAAACCGATCTCGCGCGCGAGGGCAACCCGCGGGCCAAGGAGGCGATGGAAAAGCGCGTCACTGAGTGGCGCAAGACCGCCGCGCGCTACGAGTCCGAACCGGAAACGAAGGAGGGGCGCAAGGAACTCGCCGCGCGGGCAAAGGAGGCCGAGAAGAGGCGCGACCGCTCGCTCGCGGCCTACCACCAGTACGAGCTGTCGTCGGCGGCGTTGCAGCTCGCGATCGTGCTCGCGACCGCCAACATCATTACCGGCGTGGCGTATCTGCTATGGGGCTCGATCGGGCTGGCCACGATCGGGATCGCGTTCATCCTGATCGGCTACCTAGCGCCGACCGCGGTGCACCTGTTCTAAAGGGCACGAATTGAAATGAGCGTTACGGGCCCTGAAGTAGGGGAGAATGGGGGGAGCATGCCCACATATCCATTCCAGGCGAGGCTCGCGCGTGCCGATCTACGAATACGTTTGCAAATCCTGCGCTAACCGCTTCGAGGTGCTGGTGCGATCGGCTGCCGCCGTCGAATGCCCATCGTGCAAGAGCACATCCCTCGAGAAGCAGGTCTCGGTATCTGCAAAGGGCCGGGGAGTCTATGCGAAGGGCAGGAGCGGCGATCTGAACACGTCGCCCGTTTCCGAAAGCGACTATGCCGCAGCTTGCGCGGCAGTCGGCGACACGCGCGGGCCCAGCCTTTCTTCCGAGGACTAGCCTTGTGGATTCGGCCGCTGCGTGGCGGCTTTGAGTCGAAAACGGCCGGCTGCACAGCCGGCCGTCGTGTTTCCTGGCGGGTTATTTTATAAATATTTGACTATAAATATTATTTTGATGCAGGTGCTTGCGCAATCGGCGCGGCATCGAACCCTTCCCAGCCTCCGCCCAGCGCCTTCACCAGGTCCGCGACCGCGGCGCGCTGGATGCGCAGCGCGTCGCTGCGGTTCAGCTCCGCTTGCAGCAGGCTGCGGTCGGCGTCGATCACCTCCAGCTGGGAAACCAGCCCGTTCTCGTAGCGGATGCGGGCGAGCCGCGCCGCGTCCGTCAGCGCGACGGTGCGCGCGCTCTCGGCCTCGAACGCTTCGCGCGCCTTGATCTGCGTGTTCAACGCCTGCCGCACTTCGCGGAACGCTTCCTGCAACGTTTTCTGGTACTGGGCGACCGCCTGGCGCTCGCGCGCCTTGACGGCATCGACTTCTGCGAACAACCGCCCGCCCTGGAAAATCGGCTGCGCCAGTCCAAAAGCGAGCTGCCAGATGCGCGCGGGACCCGTGAACAGGTCGCTCAGCGCCGTGCTTTCGCTGCCGTAGTAGCCGGACAGTCCGATGCGCGGAAACAGCGTGGCGCGTGCCTCGGAAATTCGGGCGTTAGCCGCGATCAGGCCCTGTTCGGCCTGGACCACATCGGGACGCCGCAGCAGCAGATCGGACGGGAGTCCTGCGGGCACGACCGGCGCCGCCGGCTCGCCTTGCGCGGCGTGGCGCGCGACGGTCCCTTCCATGATGGCGCGCGGGCTACGGCCGAGCAGAACGGCAAGCGCGAGTTCCTGCGCGGTGCGGTTGGCTTCGAGTGCCGGCAGTTGCGCCTGGGCGGCCGAGACTTCCGCCTCGAGCTGGCGCAGCGTGAAATCGTTGATGAGTCCCGCCTGGTGACGTACTTTCTGCAGCACCAGGCCGTCGCTGCGCAGCGCGAGCGAACGCCGGGTGGCGGCAAGCTGCGCGTCGAACGCGATCAGCGTGAAATAAGCGCGCACCACTTCGGTGGCGAGCGTAATGCGCACGGTCTCGCGCGCAGCCTCGGTCGCGAGCAGGTCGGCGCGGGCAGCGTTGCTCGCGCTCCTCAGCCGGCCCCACAGGTCCACCTCGTAGGACACGTTGAGCTGGCCGCGGTAGTTGTTATTCTCGATCGCGTTCGGCGGCAGCGGGAAGGACGAACGCTCGGAATTGCGGGTCCGGTCGCGCTGGAACTGGGCGTCGACCGCGGGCCAGAACTGGGAATCCGCGACCCGTGCCCGCGCCCGCACTTCGTCCACCCGGGCGACGGCCAGCGCCAGGTCCTGGTTGTGTATCAGCGCTTCCTCGACCAGCCGGTCGAGCGCAGGGTCGTTGTACAGCGTCCACCAGCGCGCGGTGGGCGCCTTCACGCCCTGCGCGGGCGCGCCGGTCCACGCCGCTGGAAGCTCCGCAGCCGGTCTTTCATACGCCGGGCCAAGCGTGCAGCCACCGAGCAGCACGATCAATGCGGCAGAAACGAGGGCCTTAGTCTGCATCGCCTTCTCCTTTAGCGACCGGGTGATGGTGCGACGTGCGCGTCTTGCGCAGGGCAGCTTCCCGGTGATGCTTCGCCTCTTCCTCGATTTCGGCGGTCGAGCGCGGCTCCGACAGTTTGCGGTCGACGATCAGCTTGAAGAACCAGGGGATGAAGAATATCGCGAGGAAGGTCGCAGCCAGCATCCCGCCCATCACGCCCGTGCCGGCGGAATGGCGCGCGCCGGCGCCGGCGCCGCTCGAGAACGCGAGCGGCATCACCCCGAGAATGAAGGCGAGCGAGGTCATGAGAATCGGCCGGAATCGCAGCCTCGCCGCCTCGACCGCCGCGGCGGCGGTCGACAGCCCCTCGTGCTTCTTCATCACGGCGAATTCCACGATCAGAATCGCGTTCTTCGCCGCAAGGCCGAGCAGGGTGACGAGGCCGATCTGGAAATAAACGTCGTTGGACAGCCGCGCGACGCCGGCGAGCGGCGAGAGCAGCCACTGCAGCCACGGCACGCCCATCGCCATGTAGTAGGGGATCGGCAGCAGGTTGTTGATGAAGATCGCCGCGAGCGCGCCGAACGTGCCGAACGGCAACGCCAGCATCACGGCGAGCGGCAGTGACCAGCGGTCGTACTGCGCCGCCAGGATCAGGAACACCATCAGCGCGGCCAGTCCCAGGGCGATGAGCGAGGTCCCGCCCGAGCGCTTCTCCTGGAACGAGGCGCCGCCCCAGTCGAACGTGAATTCCGGCGGCAGCGTCGCGCGCGCGATGCGCTCCATGCCCGCGATCGCTTCTCCGGAGCTGTAACCCGGCTTGGTCGACCCGAATATCTTCACCGCGGGCAGGTTGTTGAACCGGTCGAGCGTGTCAGGACCCGAGGAGTAGTTCACTTTCGCCAGCGCCGACAGCGGCACCATGCGCCCCTGATCGGAACGTACGAAGACCGCGCCGATATCGTCGGGGCGCTTGCGGTACGCCGGCTCCGCCGACATCAGCACCTGCCAGGTGCGGCCGTACTTGTTGAAGTCGTTGACGTAGAACGAGCCCAGCGTCGCGGCGAGCGTGTTGTAGAGCTCGTCAAGCGGCACGCCCAGCGTCTTGGCTTTCTCCCGGTCGGTTTCGATGTAGAGCTGCGGCACGTTGGCACGCCACAGCGTGTTGACCTGGCCGAACATCTCGTCCTTGGCCACCGCGCCGAGCAGTTGCTGCGTCACTTCGAAGAGGCGCGGGGCGCCGCCCTCGCCGCGGTTCTGGACATAGAACTCGAAACCGCCCGCGTTGCCCAGGCCGAAGATGGGCGGCGGGCCGAAGGCCAGTACCAGGGCTTCCTTGATGTGCCCGGTCTTCATGAAAAACTCGCCGACCAGCTGCGGCGTCGAGACTTTGCGCTCGTCCCAGTGCTTCTGCGTGACGAAGATGGTCGCGGCGCTGTTGCGGAAGCCGCCTCCGAGGAAGTCCAGGCCGGTAAAGGCGATGGCGTTCTCGTTCGCGGGGTTCGACTTGATGATGCTGACCACCTCGCTCACCACCTTGTCCGTGCGCTCGAGTGTCGAGCCGTCGGGCAGGAACACCGCGGCGATGTAGTAGCCCTGGTCCTCGTCGGGGACCAGCGAGCCAGGCGTGGTGCGCCACAGTCCGAAGGTCAGGGCGACCATGCCGGCGAAGAGGAGGAGGGCGATCAGGCCCCGGCGCAGCATCCACGAGACGCCGTCCACGTAACGCCCGGTGATGCGGGCGAACCAGTCATTGAAACCGCGGAAGAGGCGGCCGGGCTCGTGGTGCTCGCGCTTCAGGATCAACACGCACAGGCTGGGGGTCAAGGTCAGCGCCACCATGCCGGAGATGACGACTGCGATCGAGATCGTCACCGCGAACTGGCGGTAGAGCTCGCCGGTGAGGCCGCCGAGGAATGCGATCGGCACGAACACCGCGCACAGCGTCAGCACGATCGCGATGATGGGGCTGGTGACCTCGCGCATCGCCTTGATCGCCGCCTCGCGGGCATCGAGATGCTCCTCGCGCATGATGCGCTCGACGTTCTCCAGCACGACGATGGCGTCGTCCACCACGATGCCGATGGCGAGCACCATGCCGAAGAGCGTCAGCGTGTTGAT
>Ga0134121_10002962_pt1 | contig 14384 bp, 13 predicted proteins | sample KB301_FD_96463 | JGI IMG/M metagenome (GOLD analysis project Ga0134121, IMG submission 96463) | Terrestrial soil microbial communities without Nitrogen fertilizer from Kellogg Biological Station, Michigan, USA - KB3-0-1 | ecosystem: Environmental > Terrestrial > Soil > Unclassified ...
AGCCGCGGATCGTAGTACGAATTCAGGTTGTCGACGCCCGTCACCTGGCGGCCCTCACTCAACAGACGCGCCGCCAGATGATAGCCGATGAACCCGGCCGCACCCGTCACCAGGATCCTCATGCCGCTTTCTCGACCCACCAGTTCCCCAGCGCCATTCTCTCCAGGCCGCTGCGCAAAAACACGTCCAGCGCGTCCCGCGCGCGATACACGATCGGCTCGCCGTGGAGGTTGAAGGACGTATTCAATACCGCCGCCTCGCCGGTGATCGATTCATACTCTTCGAGCAGCCGGTGAAAATCCGGATTGTGCTCCGCCCGGACCTCCTGGGGACGGGTGGTGAAGTCGGAGGGATGTTGCGCTCCGGCGAGCGCCGACCGGCGCTTCGCCCGCGTGCGGAACGCGAACATCATATACGGCGAATCCACAGCCTTGGGCTTTTCGTAATAGCGCGCCGCGCGCCCGGACAGCACCGCGGGAGCGAAAGGCATCCAGAAATCGCGATTCTTGATGGCCTCGTTAATGGTCCGGACCACCGCCGGCGAGTCCGCGCGCGCCAGGATCGACCGATTCCCCAGAGCCCGCGCTCCGAACTCCGCCGCGCCTTTCGCCCGCGCCACGATCCGGCCCTGGGCCAGCTCGCGCGCCACTTTTTTTTCGATATCCGGAACCCATAGAAAGTGAATCCCCGCGCGCGCTGGAACCCTTTCGAGAGCCTCCTCCGCTTCCCCATCCGTGATCGGATCGCCATAATAAATCGCGCCCAGCGGCTGGATGGCTTCCCCGCGGCTCGCCGCCTCCCAGCACGCCGCCCCGATACTGTTCGATTCGTCTCCGCAGGAGGGAAACACGAACATGTTTTCCACCTCCGGCAATTCGAGAATCGCCAGATTCGCTTTCACGTTCATGAACACGCCGCCCGCGCAGGCGATTTTGCCGATCCCAGTTTCCCGCACCGCGCCCGCCACCCAGCGCGTGAGCATGGTTTCGATGAAGCGCTGCGTGCCCGCGGCTACCCAGTCGAAGCGCTGCCCCTGAAGCAGCGTTCCCAGAAACGCGTGAGCCGCATACATGGACGGCACGCCTTTCTTCCGCCGCCAGCCCAAGCTGTCACGGGTGGGTTCGAACAGCGCTTCGAGCGCGCGAGCCACCTCCGCCGCCCCGCGCGACTGCGCCGCGTAGGGCGCCAGGCCCATGACCTTGTACTCATGCTCCAGCGGGATCATCCCCATCCACCGCGTCACCAGCGCGTACACCCGCCCGATCGAATCGTGCTCGCTCACTTCCGCCAGCCGCGCGAGCCGGCCCGTCTCCCCTACGCTCACCGTGGCCGATAACCGGTCCCCCGAGCCGTCGCAGGTGAGCACCAGGACTTTCTCCGCGGTGGATGCCCAGGGTGAGGTGTAATAGGCTGCCGCTGCATGAGCCTGATGATGCTCCACCGGCGCCAGTTGCCCACCGCTCAAGCCGATTGCACTCAGGTACTCGGCCCGCTCCGCCGCCCGCCGCCGTTGGTACACGCGGTCGACCAAGGAAGTCTTGAAGGATTGTTTCAGGCGTGATCCGAGACTCGAACAGCGCGCGTAATCCCGCAGGATCGTCTCCCGCTGCCACTGGCGATAGTTCATGTAGCGGCCGTTCAGGGCAGCCACCGGCGTCTCGCCGTGCGACAAGGCCAGCGCGGCGCGAACAGCGCCCCCCGGCGCATCGCCCTGGTTTTTCACCCGCGTGAGGCGTTCCTCCTGCAGCGCCAGCTCGATCCGGCCATCCCGCAGCAGCGCAACCGACGCGTTGTGCCCGTCATGGACCCCCAGCACCACGCTCACGTCGGCACTCCATTGGGCGCTTCTTCGGATTCGGGACTTCGATAATACGAGCGATAGTCGTCGTAGTAGTAGTAGCTGTCGCTCAACTCCCGGTGCACTTCGTTAAGCACCAGGCCGATGGTCTTGGCGCGGACGCGGTTGAGCGTCGCGAGGACGGTCGCCACCGCCTTGCGCGTGGTACGTCCGGCGCGCGCCACCACCAGCACGCCGTCGACCGCGGTGGCCATCTGCAGCGGCTCGGCGAATCCCAGCAGGGGCGGGGCATCTACCACCACCAGGTCGTAGTCCGCCGCGGCTTCCTCGATCATCTCCATCAGACCGCGTCCGATCCGATCCGCGGCGTGTCGCGAAGGCGCCCCGGCCGGCAGGATGTGCAAGTCGGGCAGGCCATCGACGGTAATCACCGCGGCCCGCCAGTGGAGATCTCCCCGCAGAACGTTGGCGAGTCCCACCGCGCCCGGCAGGTTGAAACTTCGGTGGACGCTCGGCCGCCGCAGGTCGCCGTCGATGAGCAGCGTGCGCCGGCCCTGCTCGGCATGCGCCGCCGCCAGATTCGCGGCGGTTGTGGTTTTACCCTCGGCCGGAGCGGCGCTGGTCACCAGCAGCGACCGGTAGTGCTGGTCGAGACTCGCCAGCAAAATCGAATTGCGCAGGGTGCGCACGCTTTCGCGGAATCCGCTCGCGTCGTGTTCTTCCGCCCGCCCCAGCTCGGAGGCGCAGGCGGGCAGCGCCAGCATCCGCCCGCGCAGGTTCTTCATCAGCGGCAGGCTGCCCACTACTTCCGTGCGCAGCGTGCGCGCCACCTGTTCGGGATCTTTAATGGTTTTGTCGAGCAAATCCGCCACCACCGCCGTGCCCAGCGCGAGCAGCGCCGCAAACAGCAGCGCCAGCAGCGCGTTCAGCGGAATATTCGGAGAAACCGGCTGGAGCGCGGGCCGGGCCGCGTCGGCGATCCGGATGGCGCTGTTCTGGAAGCCCGCATTGATGCCGGCTTCCTTGATCTTGCGCACCAGCTCGGCGTACAGCGTCTTATCGGCATCGGCCTCCCGTTTGGCGGCCTGATACTCGAAGCTGCGCGCGTTCACCCGGTCGAATTCGACCTTGGCCTGGACCACCGCGTCCCCGGCCATTTCCTCACGCCGTTGGCTCTCCTGGAACGCGGCCCCTACCCGCGAGGCGATATCCGCCCGCGTGGCCTCCAGCGCTCCTTCCACCTGATCGAGCTGCGCCTTGGCGCGGCGATATTCCGGGTGGTTCGAGCCGTAGTACGCGCTGACGTCGGCAAAATGTTCGCGGGCTTCCTGAAGATGCTCCGCCAGTTTGCGCAATGCGTCGCCTTGCGGGGACGCCAGCGCGGCTTCAAACGATCCGCCCTGGACCGATTCCCAGGCCGCCTGCTGGCGCAGCCGTTCGGCTTGCGCCGAGGTGTGTTCGGTATTGAGCTGAACCAGCCGCGATCCCAGGATGTTGGTCTTCTCCTCCGGGTTGATTACGGTCAGCTCCCGCTCGAAGGCCGCCAGAGCCAGACTGGACTGCTCCATCTTGACCTTCAGCTCATCCAGTTGCCGCTCCATGAAGGTGGCCAGGCTGGCCGAGCTGCGGATGCGAATGTCATAGCTGTGTTCCAGATAGGATTGCGCGATGGCGTTAGCCGCATCCGCCGCCAGTTGTGGATCGTCGGAGCGGTAACTGACCAGCATCAGGTACGTGTTAGGCGGGCGCGTGACCCGCAGCCGCTTCAGTACGATCGGCGCACTTTCCCCGGGTTGCGTCTCGGCGGAGGATTGCTTCTCGCGCAGCCGCAGCCGAAAACGTTCGTCCACCGGACGAAGCACGCCGTCGGACTGCACCAGCTTCATCTGCGTCGCCAGGAATTGATCCGCGTCGTTCATCACGCTGCGCGCCGCCTCCTGCCCCACCACCCCCGGCGGCGTTTGGCGGTCCACGTCCACCGTCGTAGTGGATTCGAAGATGGGCGTCAGGCGCGCTGAAATAATCACCGTGCAAACCACCGCCGCGGCGCAGAATCCCAGAATCCTCCAGCGATGACGCTTGAAAATCCACAGATACTGCGAGACCGGGATGCGGGCCTCTTCCGGCTCCGGGATCGCCAGGCTTTCAAGCAGTGCCGGTAAGCGTTCTGCATCCGCGGGATGCACCAAAGGATTCATGACTATTTCACCTACCCAATCCCAGAATCAGCGAGCCTGAAGCCGTACCCACCGCAAACGAAACGGCTTTTTCGATCACACTGGCCGTGACCCGTCCCCCGCGATTGTCGGGAACGTAGAAAATATCGCCGGCGGCCAGAACTACGTCCGGTGCTTTGCGCTCCAGGATCTTGTGCAATGAAACCGCGATCTCCTGCTTGGCGCCATCGGCCGGCCGGTAAATATAGGCCAGTTTGGCGGAAAACGGGGCTAAGCCCTCGGCCAGCGCCAACGCCTTCAGCACCGACGTACCGGTTCCATCGCCCACCGCGAACGCGCCCGGTTTCTTGACGCTGCCCACCACGAACACACGCCCGGCCTCAGGCACCCGTACTTCCTCGCCGCCCTCTAGCGTCAGGTTGGCCGCCGGCTCGGCCGTATCGATCAAGTCCTTGACCGCGATTCTGTGGGTCACCGAGCGGGTGTCCGGACCCACGCGGGTCACTAGAATTTCAGCGCCGGCGTCCGCGCTCAGCCCTTCGGCGCGGGTCAGCGCCTCCAGCAGGGTCACCGGTCCGGAGGCTTCAAACGTCAACGGATGGCGCACCGCTCCCGCCACCCGGATCGGACGAGTCGCGTACTCGGCGATGGTGATCACCACCGACGGGTCCACCAGGATGCTCGCGGCGCCCAGAGCGGCGCTCACGCGCTCTTCAAGTTCCGCCGGGAAAACTCCGCGCGCCTCGATCGGAGTCCTCAGCATGGGCAGACGGATCAGGCCCTCCCCGCTCACGCGCACTGAGCGCGACAGCTCCGGCGCGCCATAGACAGAAATCGAAAGCAGATCGCCCGCTCCAATGGGTCGCGCCAGCAGATTCGCCCCCAGCTCGACCGGGGCAGTCGGGAGGCGCCCTTGTCCTATGACTGAGCCTGCCGCTCCCAGAAAGAGCCCGCACATCGCCACTACTTTGCGCAGCGTCACATTACACCGCCCTGGTTCACAATCGCGCGAGGCACAATCGTTTGAGGGACGACCGCCTCCCGGTCCAGCTCCACCGCGATCGAACGTTGCAGTAACTCCACGCCGATCACCAGACGCATCGCGTCTTTGGTTCGAAGCAGCGTCCCTTCGAGTCCGCGCAGGGGCCCGCGCTCCACTCGGACCCGGTCGCCGGCCTTCAGATACGGCCAGGGAGCCAGCGGCAGATTCAAAGCCAGCAGCCGCTGGATGCGCGCGATTTCGAGATCTTCCAGCGCCACGATCGCGCCGCCGAATCCTACGATTTTGGCCACTCCGGGCGTATCCAGTACGGGAATGCGGTCGGCCAGGGAAAACCGGCATAGAACGTATCCGCCAAACAGCGGCAGATCCACGTCTTTCACCCGATCCGACCATTGCCGCCGGCTGCGATACATCGGCACCAGCGTTTCCAACCCTTTCGACTGCAGCAGTCGCTCGGTTGGACGCTCGTGCTGATACCGAACGGTCAGCGCATACCACTTGTTTGGAGACATGGCTCTCGCTTTGTGAGTCCCAGGAATGTTTCCTTCCGGATTGCGAAGGAGCCGCCTTGCTACCAGAGTTGTGGAAAACTGCCGGGGATCGTCTCAGAGGGAACCGGGGAAATCCAGCCCTAGACTAACGCCAGAACTCGTACCATTTCCGCACAGAGGATTCCGCGCCGGCATCCGGCAGGTGCATGGCCGCTCCCGAGAGCGTGGCGCCTGGATTGGTGACGCACAGCGCTTCCGCCAGCGCATCTCCATAGTGCTTTCGCAGCCAAGCGCGAGCTTGATCCATCACCGGCGGACGCCGCTGGCAATCGTGACCGTCGCTGGCGACCACGTGCGCCAGCCGCCGGTCGAGCAACTGGCGCGAGAATTCCTGGGCGCGCTTGCCGAAATCGCCGGTCAGGCTTTGCGCGGTCAGTTGCACCCGCACGCCCGCTTCCACCCACTTGGCGATGGTGTCCTCGCGCTGCCGCAAGAGTCCGTTGCGCTCGGGATGAGTGATCACCGGAGTCATTCCCGCGTCGTTCAGACGGGCGAAGATTTCGTCCGTATTCTTAAAGATCAGCAGCTCGGAAAACTCCACCAGCAAGTAGCTCCGCTGGTGAATGGTGTACTTGCGGGGATGGTCGATCGCGTCCTGAATATTGTCGAAACTCAGGTGAAAGTCGCAGCCGGTGTAGAGCCGCAGCGTGTCTCCGGCGGCCTCGCGAAGCTGCGCCATGCGCTCGGCGATGCGCTCGGGATCAAAGCGATATTCGAGGTTGGCGTGGGGCGTCGCCACCAGGTCGGTGGTGCCGTGCTCGGCCGCCATGCGCACCATGGCAAGCGAATCCTCGATCGTCCGCGCGCCGTCGTCCAGGCCGAACAGCACGTGGCTGTGAATGTCGATCAAACTTCAATCTTAACGTTAGGGGTTATACATGCCGGCTGCGGCCGCCATGGTCTTCAGGCCGACAAACAGCGCCCATGGAAGGGCGATCCCGGCGAAGGCTTTGCCGAAGCTCATTTTGCGGGCCGCCGAAGAGACTCCAATCGCCAGCAGAATAATGATCCACAGTGAAAACACGTCGATGGACGATCCCAGGGCGCGCAGGGCGGCCGGCGCGTCCGGACTCAGGTATGCTCCGACGTTGAACATCAGGGGATTTTGAAGATTAAATTCTGCCGGATCCTTCAGGAACAGCACCAGCATGGACAGAGCCGTTTGTATCACGAGCGGCAGAAACCCATAGGCCACGATCGCCATCATGCGTTTCAATCCGATACCTGCGCTCATCATTGTGTCAAAGAGGAACATCAAGAGAACGGCGACGATGAAGACGTAGAACAGCGTCAAGACCGCGGAGCCGTAGCCTACGTACTTATAGATCCCGGCGGTGGTCCGAATCAACTGTTCCCGCTGCTGGGCCGGCATGTTCTGGGTGTTGGCACTACGTTCGATCGCCGGCCGGATCACCGATTCCCAGCCCACGCGCTGGGTGAACGCGTTTAGATAGATGGTGCTGAAAACGGCCGCTATAATCAATGGAATCCACCATGTCGGCCGCCGAGCGATATCGGCAAACGCTTTACCCGGCGAGAAGAACACCCCGATAAGCCGTGCGCCTTCATTCATCCCCTGTGGGGGGGACGGTTCCGGCTGTGTTTGCAGAGGTGGCGGCACCGAAGCTGGTTCGGGAGACATGGAGACAGTCTAATCGCTCGCCCCTAGGAAGACAACGGTCACGCCGGGATCGGCTATTGGCCAAAAAAGTACGAGCACAGGCAGCAAATGCAATCGACGACATAGGTTCGCGGCCCTTCTTGCGCGGCTACCAGCGCGATGCCACCGACCAGAAGCGCAATCACGACCTTCGTTGCAGTCCTCATGTCAACTCCTTAAGGGTGGAGTATCGCATCGGATTTTACGCCGCGCAAGCCCCGGGCTTCTGACCGATGATCTCTCTCCCGGCAGCGGCGACATCGATCGCGAGCATCGCGAGCATCCGGCCGTCCCATAAGACGTCGACCATTTCGTCGCCGTCGCTTTCGTCGGTGGGGCTCCCGAGCGTGCGAATGGTCTCTCCGGCCGGAATGGTGATCCAACCCTGCCTGACCACGGCATCCAGAGCCAGGGCGGGTTTCTTGAGTTCGAATCGTTTGATGCTGACCATGATTGCCCCAAACCACCTTAAGAGAAGAGGCTCTTTTCATGTATAGTGTTTCGGACCAGCGGAAATTCTCTTAGATCCGGCATTTCAGCCATCATCACTTAATTTTATAGTTGACAGATCTTCCCGACCGGGAGTATTCTGGCTACGAAGTCTTAATTCAATAGTTCTGAAGGGAGCGGCCCCTGGCTCGTAAGAAATCCCAGGACCTCACCGAGGCCGAACTCCGGCTAATGGACGTGATTTGGCGCAAGGGATCGGCCACCGTGGCCGAGGTCGCCGAAGCCCTGCCCAGGCCGCTCGGCTTGGCCTATAACACCGTGCTCACCACCATGCGCATCCTCGAAGACAAGGGCTACGTACGGCATACCAAGTCCAAGGAAGGCCGGGCGTTTCTGTACCACCCCGTAGTCGGTCAGAAGGAAGCCAGCCGCAACGCGGTGCGGAGGCTGCTGACCCGGTTCTTCCGGAACTCGCCCGAAGAATTGGTCCTCAATCTCCTGGAAGACGAAGAATTGAGCGAACAGGAGCTGACCAGAATCCGTAAACGCATCTCAGAAGAAGTTATAGGTGAGCAGAGAGGGAACAAATGAGCGCTACGAACATCCTGGGCACTGCTTTTGCGGCGCTGCTGAACAGTCTGTGGCAAGGCGCTGCCATGGCTCTATTGATCTGGGCGGCCCTCCGGTTCCTGCCCCGGTTGAACGTCAAGATCAACGCCGCGACGAGCTGCGCCGTGTGGTGGGCGGTGCTGGCGGCGGTGGTGCTCCTCCCGCTGGCCCCCCAGGCGCTGAAAACGGCTGGGACGGCGGAGTCGCCGCTGCCGATTTCCTCCCCCCTCGCGCCAATGCAAGCGCCGGCGGCAGGCGAGCCCGCAGCCTCGACGCAAATTCGCTCGACACAAATCTCCCCGACGCAAATCGAGAGCCCGCCGATATCCTCTGGACTGGCCGGACCACTGCAACTCACGGCCGGAGCCGGGCTGCTGGCCATTTTTGCGATCTGGTCGGCGCTATCGATCCTGCGGATCGCGCAGCTCGTCCGGAGCTACCGTTACCTTCGCGGCATCAAGCAGCGGAGCCGCGTTGTCTCGCCGCAGCAGCGCGTGAATTTCGACTACTGGCTGCTGGCCTGCGGCATCGACCGCACGGCGCGGCTGCTGGTATCGGGCGAAATCGCCTCACCCATGGCCGTCGGATTCCGGCGCCCCGCCGTGATCGTCCCGGAAACTCTGATGAACGAGTTCACGGCGGAGGAACTGGATCACGTGATCCTGCACGAGCTGGCCCATATCGCCCGCTATGACGACTGGACCAATCTGTTCGCGCGCCTGATCGGAGCGCTGCTTCCGGTGCATCCGGTGGCGGTGTGGCTCCTGAGGCGGATCGAACAGGAGCGCGAGATCGCTTGCGACGATTGGGTGGTCGCGATGACCGGCGAGGCTCGCCCTTACGCAGCCAGCCTGACCCGCCTGTTCGAATTGTGTTCCGCCCGCCGGCGGCAACTGCTGGCGACCGGCATGGCCGGCCGGGCCTCGCATTTAGGCGAACGGATCGAAGCGCTGCTGCGCGCGGGCCGCGATTTCGCTCCGCGCGTATCGCTGGGGCGCGTGGCGCTGGGCGCGCTGGTTCTGGCCGGACTGGTGGTCGCGGGCGCGCAGGCGCCGCATTGGATCGCTTTCGCACAGGAGCCCGTATTCGCTCAAGAAACGCCGGTCGCTCCAGCGCTTCCCGTGGCGCCTGTTCCGCCGGTAGCGCCCGTTCCGCCGATCCCGCCTTCACCCCCTGTCGCGCCGCGGGCGCCTCTTCCGCCTCGCGAATTTCAGGGTGTCGAAGATCGCCAAAGGGCCACGCAGACGACACTCGAGTTTCTTCGACGCGAGCTCGAGGAGCGGGGCCGAACTTTGACACCGACTCACCCCGACATGATCAAGCTGACTGAACAGATCCGTGCGGCGGAGGCTGCGTTGCAGGCGCAGAAGGCACAGACGTTTGCGATGCAGGCCCAACTGCGAGCGCAGGAAGAGCAGACCAGAGTCGAGCGAGCCGAGCGCGCACCCAACGGTTCCTTCCTGGCCGCTCTGGTCGCCGCGGGATACGGCAATCTTCCGGTCGATGCGATTATCGAAATGCACAACGCGGGCGTATCACCCGAGTTTTTGCGCGCCGTGGGGGAAGCCGGTTGGGGGAAGCTTTCGCCCAAAGAGCTGATCGATCTGGCGCATAGCGGCGTCTCCGCGCAGTATCTTCGCGCGCTGCACGATGCCGGCTTCAAGAACCTGAACGTTCAGGAAGCCATCGAGTTCTCCAACAGCGGCGTGCGGCCGGATCTGGTTCGCGCGCTCAAGGAAGCGTTCCCCCAGATCACCGTGCGGGAAATCATCGACGCGGCAAACAACGGCCTCAATACGAACGACCTGCGGCAAGCCCGGGAATACGGCCCCAACCTCACCCTGCCGCAGATCCTCCGGCTCAAGCAGGCGGGAGTGATTTAGATGAGCCATAACTCGAAATTCTTCACGGTGGCGCTGGTGATCGTCGGCGTGATGGCCGGGGCCGTTCTGCTGGCCTTCTCCGAAAACGGAGATGCGCAATGGCGCATGACTCCCAGTCTGTCCGTTAACAACGTGCACTTCACCGTGAAGCACTCCAACCTGCGTGGCAATTGGAGCAATAGCCGCGATGTGCCGCTCGACCAGTTCCGCGGGTTTTCGTTGGCGATGCTGGCTTCGCCCGGTCCGGCCAAATTCGAATATGTAGGCGACGCCGGCCGCCTGATTTGCGAGGGCCGCTTTCTGGTAGGGACGGGCTCGGGGAGTTATACCTTCGCCGCCGACCGCGGGTTCGTTTCCGCGCTGCAGCAAATGGGGTACGACAGTCCCGATGACGAAGATCTTTTCTCCATGCTGGTGATGGACATCAACCGCGAATTCGCCCGCGAAATCCAGGACTCCGGCTTGCACCCGTCCATCCGCGACCTGATCCAGCTTCGGATTCACGGGGTCGACCTGAACTACGTGCGGGAAACCCGCCAGGCCGGATACCAGAACTTCTCCGCCGACGATTACGTCCAACTGCGGATCCACGACGTCGACACGGATTTTCTGCGCGGGCTCAAAGCGGCGGGCTACGACCTTCGCGCCGGCGACATCGCGCAATTGCGCATTCACGGCATCGATTCCGAATACATGCGCGAGTTGAAGAACTACGGACTGAAGCCCGAGGCGTCCGATCTTTCAGAGATGCGGATTCACGGTGTCACGCCCGAGTACCTGAAGGGCCTCAAGGACGCGGGCTACGCGAACCTGCAGGCGGACGAGATCAATCAGCTCCGGATTCACGGCGTCGAGCCGGATTTCGTCCAGCAGGCAAGGCGCCTGGGGTATGATTTCAGCGCCGAGGAACTGGCACAGATGCGCATCCACGGCGTCGACGGACCTTACCTTAAACGGTTACGAGACGCCGGCATGCGCGATCTAAGCGCGGAGCAGATCGAAAAGCTTCGTATCCACGGCGTGGATTAACTTATCCGCCGATGGAATACATCGGCCGCGGGGGCGGCACGAACTTCTGAGTGTTGATCTCGTGCCCGATCCACTTGTCGGCCACGCAGCTTCGTACCGCTGCGACGATCTCCGCATCCGGCGCATTGGAGCGCAGCAGCGCGCGTACGTCCGTTTCGTCGATGGCGAACAGGCAGTAGCGCAGCTTGCCGTCCGAGGTCAGGCGCACGCGATTGCAGTTCAGGCAGAAGGGCTTGCTGACGGATGCAATGAATCCCACCCGCCCGACGCCGTCCTTGAAACGGTACTCGGTGGCTGGTGCCCGCGGATCGGCATCCGGAATCTCCTCCAGCGGCCCGATCTCCCGCTGCAGCATCCCGATCATGGTGTCCATGGTCAGGACGCGATCGCGCTCCCATATCCCTTGCGCATCGAGCGGCATGAATTCGATGTAGCGGATTTCGATGTTGCGCTCGCGTCCGTAGCGGGCCAGCGAGACGATATCGGGTTCTACCAGGTTCTTCACCGCCACGGCGTTGATCTTGATGGGACCGTAGCCTAACTTCCGGCAGACCTCGATCCCCTCCAGTACCTTTTCCAGATCGTCGCGCCGCGTGATGTGCTTGAACCGGTCCCGGTCGAGCGTATCGAGGTGTACGTTGATCCGCCGCAGTCCAGCGTCGTACAGTTCCTGGGCCTGCCCTGCCAGCAGGACGCCGTTGGTGGTCAGGGCCAGGTCCTCAATGCCGGGGATCGCCACCAGCTTGCGAATCAGCTTGGCGAGGCCTTTGCGGACCAGCGGCTCGCCCCCGGTGACGCGCAGCTTGCGGATGCCCAGGGTGACCGCAACCTTAACAAAACGTTCGATTTCCTCGAACGACAGGATATTCTCGCGGGGCTCGAACTTGACCCCTTCTTCGGGCATGCAATAGAAACAGCGGATATTGCAGCGGTCGGTGACGCTGATCCGCAGATTGTCGTGCAGACGTCCGAAGCTGTCGACGAGAGGGGTCACTAGGGGTCCTACAACTCTATTGTAGTCCCCTCATTGTATCCCCGAGTCCGGTCATTCCACTTGAGCAGCGCATACAGGATCCCGAACAGCGCCACGGCGAAGGCCGCCATGTGCCAGGTATGCCCCTTTATCCAGGCGGTCGAATTCTCCCCTAATTGCGCGCCCAGGTACGCCAAACCGGCATAACGAGGAATGCGCGCCGCCGCCATCACCAGCATGTATCGCGTGCGGCTCACACCCATCGCGCATGCGCAGGCCGAGAACACCTTCAACGGAAGGAAGAAGAGGGGCAAGAGTGCCGAGATGAACACCGTCACCATGCCATAGCGCTGAGCCCAGGCGCGGAAGCGCTTCCCGCGTCCCGACAGCGTGTAGCGCAGCAGAAACTTATCTCCGCCCTTGCTGACGATTTCGTAGAACACGGCGCTGCCGAGCAGCGAACCAGCGGTCGCCAGCACCGCGCACAGGATCGCCGTGTCCGGACGCTTGATCGCCACGAACAAGAGCAACGCGTCGGTGCCACCGGGATTGGGAATGCCAATGGATTCGATGAAGGCCAGCGCGAACACGCCCAGGGGCCCCCACGAGATCAGCAACTGTAGAAATCCCTTCATCCCCGCCTATTCGGCGCCTCTTTCGATCAGCTGTCGCAGAGCCGCCTCGTCGATCACCTTCACCCCCAGGGTATTGGCCTTGTCGAGCTTCGATCCCGGATCGGCGCCCGCCACCACGTAGCTGGTCTTCTTGCTGACCGAGCCACTGACTTTCCCGCCGGCGCCCTCTATGAGATCCTCCGCTTCCTCACGCGATAGACCGGGAAGCGTCCCCGTGAGTACGAACGTCATCCCGGCCAGCGGGCCTCCCGTCTTTTTCTTGGCCTGGTACTTGAAGGGTAGCCCTTCTTCGCGCAGACGTTCGATGAGATCCCGATTGCGCTTCTCGTGAAAGAACCGCCGGATACTCTGCGACACCTTGGGACCGACTTCTTCGGCCCTCTGCAATTCTTCCTCGTCCGCCTCGGCGATTTTGTCCAGATCGCCGAACGCATCCGCCAGGAATTGCGCCGTGCGCTCGCCCACGAAGGGGATGCCGAGTCCGCTCAGGATCCTTGGCAGCGGCTGCTTGCGCGAGGCCTCGATATTAGCCAGCAGCTTCTCGGCCGACTTCTCGCCCATACGCTCCAGCTCGACCAGATCCGCGAGATGCAAGCGGTACAGATCGGCGACGTTATTCACCAGCTTGCTATCGACCAGTTGCGATACCAGGGCTTCCCCCATCCCGTCTATATCCATAACGCCGCGAGCCGCGAAATGGAGTACCGATTCTTTCAGCCTGGCCGGACAATTCGTGTTGATGCACCGGCTGACGGCTTCGCCTTCGGCCCGCACGATTTCGCCCCCGCACACCGGACAGTGCTTCGGCATGCGGAACGGCACGCGATGGGCTCCTTGACTAACTACTCGAACCACTTTGGGGATGACATCACCGGCGCGCTCCACCAGAACGCGGTCGCCGCTCTGAACGCCCAGACGCTCGATTTCATCCTCGTTGTGGAGGGTGGCGCGGGACACCGTCACGCCGCCGATGTTGACGGGCTTCAAGCGGGCCCAGGGAGTCACGGCGCCGGTGCGGCCGACGTTTACCTCGATGCTTTCGAGCAGCGTCTCTTCCTGCCGCGCGGGAAACTTATAGGCGATGGCCCAGCGCGGAGCCTTCGCGGTCCAGCCCAGGCGATTCTGCTGCTCGACCGCATCCAGCTTGATCACTACGCCGTCGATTTCAAACGGCAAGGTGTCGCGGTCCTCTTCCCACTTCTTGCAGAAAGCGACGAGACGGTCGATATCCTCAAAGCGGTGGCTGCGAGGATTCACTTTGAACCCCAGCTTCTTGAGCTCCTCGAGCGCCTCCCACTGCGTCTTTTTCACCGGGGCACCATTGGCCAGCAGGAAATACGTGAAGTACTCGAGCTGGCGGGACGCGGTGATGCCGGGATCCAGCACCCGCAGCGAACCGGCAGCCGCATTGCGGGGGTTCGCAAATAAACGCGCGCCGTTCGCTTCCTGATCGGCGTTGAGCTTCTCGAACGCCTTGCGATTCAGCACCACTTGGCCGCGTACCTCGCGACTTTCGGCGCTTCCCCTTAATTGAAGGGGTATTGCACGGATCGTTCGCGCGTTTTCCGTGACGTCCTCGCCGATGCTGCCGTCGCCGCGGGTCAACGCCTGCGTCA
>Ga0134121_10002963_pt1 | contig 14383 bp, 13 predicted proteins | sample KB301_FD_96463 | JGI IMG/M metagenome (GOLD analysis project Ga0134121, IMG submission 96463) | Terrestrial soil microbial communities without Nitrogen fertilizer from Kellogg Biological Station, Michigan, USA - KB3-0-1 | ecosystem: Environmental > Terrestrial > Soil > Unclassified ...
GGGAACGTCCCGACGGCGACCGGATACTTCGGGTCGACGAACGCCATCGTCCGCACCTGCTTGTGCTCGAGGAAGATCGGCCCCACCGGCTGCTTGACCGGATCGACGCTCGGCCCGTTGGGATCGGTGACGGCCGCGAGATCGAGCCACAAGCTCTGCACCGGGGTCGGGTTCGCGATGCCGGTTCCGGGATTCCACAGCTCGACGAGCGTCAGGTGATCCTTGGTGCTGACCGCCCTGGCATGGAAGCCAAAGAACCGGCGGTTGTCGAGCTCGCCGTCGAGGTATTGCACCATCGTGTACTCGTAATCGTGCCCACTTGCGCTGGGCGGCGGGAACGCCGGCCGGTGCTTCGGATCGAGCGCCTGCCACACCGTGTCGCGGACCATGCAGGCTCCGATGACGGAGCTGCTTGGCCACAGCGGACCGATCGTGGTGCGCCCGCCCTGCGACGTGTGGTCGTCGACCTCGACCTCACTGGACTTGATCTTGCCCGCGAGCGCCGCTTGCGGCGTCCGCGACAGGTTCGTTGGAATCATCGCGAGGGGGTCCCAGTTGACCTGGCCCGGCTCGCTCGCCCACCACCTGCAGTCCGTTGCGCTTGTGATTGTACCTACCCACGCTGGAAACCCATAAAACACCAATCTACTCATTAGCGCTGTTTGTCCTTCCCGTCTGGTTTGCTGTCTTCTCGTCGGAGCTCGAAGTCATTGATGAGGTTGTAGAGATGGGATCGCGCCAGATCGAGCTGGCGCGCGGTTTCGGTGACGTTCCAGTCGTTCTTCTCGAGCGCCTCGAGGACGGTGCGGCGCTGGAACTGGCGCGTCGCTTGTTGCAGCGTCATCACCTCGGCTTGGTCGCGCGATGCCTTCGGGAAGATGTGGTGCTCGTGCAGCGTCGTCGAGCGCTCGCCGTGCGCGCGGATCACCGCCGCTTCGATCGCATGCGCGAGCTGGCGGGTGTGGCCCGGCCACAACGAGTCGCGGCACGCGGCGAGCGCGCGGCGCGACACCGCGAGGGCCGGCAGCCGGTGGCGCTTGCATAACTCGACGCAGAAGTGCTCGACGAGCTCCGGGATATCGTCGCGGCGCTCGCCGAGGCCGGGGACCTCGAGCGGCACGACGTGCATCCGGTAGTACAGATCCTCGCGGAACTGCTTGGCGGTCACCCGCTCCTGGAGCTTGGCGTTCGTCGCGCTCAAGATCCGGACGTTGGCGCGGATCGAGGTCGTCGACCCGAGCGAGTGGTATTCGCGGGTCTCGAGTAGCTGGAGCAGCTTGGCCTGCGCGCCGGCGGTGAGCTCGGCGATCTCGTCGAGGAACAACGTGCCGCCTTCGGCCGCCGACACCTTGCCGGTCACCTTGCGCATCGCCGTCGAGTGCGCGCCCCGCTCGGCGCCGAACAGCTCGTTCTCGATCAACGCTTCCGGGATCGCCGCGCAGTTGAGCTCGACGAACGGCCCCGACGCGCGCGGGCTGTTCAGGTGGATCGTTCGCGCGAGCATCGACTTGCCGGTGCCCGAAGGGCCCGTGATCAAGACATCGACGTCAAGCGGCGCCACGTGTGATGCAGACTGCAGGAGCTGCGCCAACGCTTTCGAGCGGCCGATGATCTCCGGACACCGCAGTCGTTCGCGAACCTCGCGCGTGTAGTCGATCTGCTCGTGATGCGTGTGTCGAACGAGGCGGTCTGCGAGCGGTGCGAGCTGTCGCGCGAACAGCTCCGCGCGCTCCCGATCCGTCGCTGTGAACGGCCCTGGGCGTGTACGGCCCTGCAGGTAGATCACGCCGATCGGTGGTTGAACGCCGACGGGCGCGCACAGCACGGCCTGGATCATGTTCTGCCGAACGCTGCCGAGTTCGGAGAACCGAACGTCGAGGGTCGCCGACGGAGTCTCGATGGTCCGGCCTTCGCTGATCGCCCGCGCGATGATTCCGCGCGAGATCGACGCGCGGATCGAAGCGACATCGCGGTCGGTACACCGGAACCCCTTCCAGAACCGCGGGCGGTTTGCCTCGTCATCGTAGAGTTCCAGGTACGCCGTACTGGCGCCCGTCACTTCTACGATCAGCGCCAGCGCTTCATCGAGCAGCGGCTCGATCTCGTCCTTGCCGCCAAGGTCCAGTAAGCGCCGGTAAAAATCTCGCTCGCTGGCAAGACTCTCCTCACGTGGCGAATCAGCCGCGGGCATGGGGCACGAGTATCGATCGATGCCGAGTCGAAATCGATGGTTGGGAGGTCCCCCTCGCTCCGATTGGTTCAACCAGGCTCACGTTCTGTCCTCTATCATGGACACCTATACGTCATGCTGTCCATCACAGTGGACGGTATGCCGCGTCTCACGTGGGCCTCCGGAGAACGCGGACGCTCACCCGGCACCCGGTCGCGGGCCGCAGCACCGGGGAGAACGCGGACACGCTCGCAGCGCGCAGCGCGCGGCTCCCGGGAGAACTGGCCCGGACAGGTGTGTTATCTACGGAGCATGAGCGCAGCTCGAATCCTCGCGATGGCTGCGGTGTCGCTCGCCGCGACCGCGCACGCCGACACGGCGGTAACGCAAGTAGGTTTCACCAACGGAGACGATTGGGAGCCGGCGATCGCCGTCGACGGCGCGTTCGTGTACGCGGCGTGGGCGCACTTCGGCCCGCCGTCGCGGGATTCGAGCGGCGCGGCGTGCAAGACCAAGGGCGTCTCGTCGTACGCGTACTTCCAGCGCTCGACCAACGGCGGCGCGACGTTTGATCCCTTCATCATCCCGCGCTGCCCGGTCTCCGGCACGCAGATCGATATGCAGGTCGTCGTCGGGCCGAACCATCGCGTGTACATGTCGTACATGGACGGGCCGCAGGCGAACTCGAACGTCGAGCTGATCTATTCCGATGACCACGGTGTCACGTGGAGCTCGCCGGTCAACGCCGTGGCGGGTGGCGGCGGCGACAAGGACATCCTCCTCGTCGATAATAGCGGCGGCGTGCTCATCGCGTACGAGCACCTGAGCAGCTCCTACGTCGCGTACTCGCCGGATCCCACGAGGACAGCGTTCACCCAGATCAAGGTCAATCCCCCGTCGGGTGCAGGCAACGGAACATCGCTCGCCACCGGCGGTATCCGGGACTCGCACGGCAACGCGTACTTCGTGTGGACCGACGTGACAGGCAACCAGAAGAGCGATTCCTTCCTCTGGCTCTCGCGATCGAGTGACAACTACGCGACCTACGCGACCTCGCTCATCGATCGCTCGTTCGCCGCTGACGTCAGCGTCGGTGCGGGCTGGGATTACTGGGGGGCTGCCGTGCAGATCGCGGCCATCCCGAGGGCGGGCAACGATCGGCTCGTGGTGATCTACAACGCGGGCACGAGCCCAGGCGCCGCCGAGCGGATCTACACCAAGTTCTCCGACACCCTCGGCGCGAGCTGGAATATCCCGTACAGCGCGATTGCCTACCCCAACGGCACGGAACTGTCGAACGCGCCTGCCGGGGCATGGCACGGATTTCCGTCGATCGTCGCGACATCGGCCGGCGCGAAGGTGATGTGGCAGGACAACCGCGTACAGTTCCCGTGCACAAGCTCGACCGCGGCCAGCGCGTGCGGGCTATTCAACAACTTCACGCGCACCAGCGCGGATGGCGTGACGTGGACGAACGAGGTGAAGATGCAGCTGCTCCCGGCGCACGCGTATCAGACGACGACCCCCACCCCGGGCGGATTCTATCACCCGTACGGCGATTATTCGTGGATGGCCAGCGACGGCACGACGACCTGGGCCATATGGGGCGAAGGCACGTCGTACATCGGTCCGGGGACCGTCTACGCCGCGCCGTTCTGATCGCTCCCACTGCGGCGCGAGCATGCCACGCTGCTTGACGACAGCGTGGGCGCGGTCCTCAGCTCTTGAGCCGGGTGGGAGGGTGCCGGACCGGAGCCTGGTGGGCCGCTCGGGCTTCCTCCTCGCAAAGCTCGCAGTCGCCTTGGGCCGGCCAGTTGGCGGCCCGCAGGTAGCGGCGCACGTCGCCCGGCAAGCGGAGCAGGGCGCGGTCGAGCATGGCGGTGGCGGTGTCGCAGATGCGATCGTCGGAGATGCCGTCGATCTCGCCGACCATCATGGTGATCGATTGCTCGAGGCGGTAGAGCGCGTCGAGGTCGATGCACTCGAGAACCTGCTCGTAGATCACCTGATCGAGCAGGGTCGCGGCTTGCGCCGGGCTGAGCAAGGGGCGCTCGTTGCTCACGACACGGCTCCTTGCGAGTGCACCGGGGCGGGCGTGGTGGCGGCGAGCCTGGCCTGCTTGATCAGCGCGTCGCGCAGCTGCTGCTGGATGGCGGGGTGCTCGTCGAGGTGGGCGAGGGCCTTGTCGCGGCCCTGGCCGATCTTGTTGCCTTCGTAGGAGTACCAGGTGCCGGACTTCTCCACGAGGCCGAGCTTCTCGGCGGTGTCGACCAGCTCACCGAGCTTGTTGACGCCGATGCCGTAGAGGATCTCGAAGTCCGCCTCCCGGAACGGCGGTGCGAGCTTGTTCTTGACGACCTTGACCTTGCACTCGCTGCCGATCGTCTCGTCGCCGCGCTTGATCGGCTTCTTGCGCCGGATGTCGAGGCGGACGGAGCAGTAGAACTTGAGGGCATTGCCGCCGGTGGTGGTCTCGGGGTTGCCGTAGACCACGCCGATCTTCTGACGCAGCTGGTTGATGAAGATCACCACGGTCTTGGTCCGCGAGATCTGTGCGGTGAGCTTGCGCAGCGCCTGGCTCATGAGCCGTGCCTGCAAGCCCATGTGGGAATCGCCCATCTCGCCTTCGATCTCGGCGCGCGGGGTGAGCGCGGCGACGGAGTCGACCACGATGAGATCGATCGCGCCGGTGCGCACCAGCGTGTCGGTGATCTCGAGCGCCTGCTCGCCGCAATCTGGTTGCGATACGAGCAAGTCCTCGAGGTCGACGCCCAGCCGCCTGGCGTAGTCGGTGTCGAGCGCATGCTCGGCGTCGATGAACGCGCACACGCCGCCCATGCGCTGGGCCTCCGCGATCGCGTGCAGCGTCAGCGTGGTCTTGCCGGATGACTCGGGGCCGTAGATCTCGACGATGCGGCCGCGCGGCAGCCCGCCACAGCCGAGCGCGACATCGAGCGCCACGGACCCGGTCGGGATGACCTCGACCGGCGCCACCTCGCTGCCGTCGAGCCGCATGATCGAGCCCGAGCCGAACTGCTTGTGGATGGCGCGGATGGCCTCGCCGATGCTCTTGTTCTTCTTCTCGTGAACCGATTTATCTTGAACCGACATGGAAACCTCCGTGCCGGTAGCCCTCCATGTAGTGTGCCATCGCAACCGCGCGAAATATCATGGCTGTTTGTCCGAAACGTCCGGCGTCCGGCCACCTGTGTCCGGCCACCGGACGCAATCCGGACAACTAGGAAATTTTGAACGTTCGCGTGAAGACGATCGCGGAGCCGTACGGATAGTCCACCGGGGCGAAGTTGCCGTGCTGGGCCTCGGGGTGACCCTTGTAGGACCGGACCTCGAACACGTAGTCAGTCCCGGGGGCGAGGAGCTCTCCGTCGATCCGGACCTTGGGTGCGGTGACCGTATAGATCCGATCGGTGGTCAGCATCCCGGCTACGATCCGGTGCAGCACGACGTTGTAGTAGTCGGCGCGCACATCGACAGCGTTCTCCGGCTGGAAGGTGAGCTCGAAGATGCCGCTCGGGGAGCCAGCGGCGACCTGATCATTATCTCCGGCCAGGTCGACCATGCCGTTCGCGGGCGTCGCGAGCTTGAATTGCGTCGGAATTGCCGCCGGGAAGGCCATCGTGAACCCACCCGCCGCTGCGGATACGATCACCGTTTCCATGCCGGAGGCGAGCGTGGCGCCGAGCACCTGGCGGGTGTCGACGAGCTGGACGTGCAGGATGCGTGGGAAGCTGTCGAGGATCGTGGGCTGCGCCGTCTGGGGCAGTGGGTTGAGGGTGTACGGGCACTTCAGCAGCGACTGCATCACCGGAACGGGCAACCGTACCCCCAGGAGCGTCGAACTCTCCGGGGTTGCCGCGAGGCCGGGCATGTCGGTGCTAGCCACGGTCCCGAACAGCTGCGTGGACAGCGGCCCGCTGAACGTGGACTCGAGCTTGCCAAGGCCCGTCGTGAGTCGAGTGACGAACTTGAAGTCGACCGGGTCGCTCATCACGGTCTTGCGGGCCGAGTCCCACGTCGGTGTTGCCGGGCTGTGCATACCGGCTTGGATCGCCGCCGAGATGAGCGCGCCCGAGCCGACGGCGACCCGGCAGTTCGATCCGTCCATGATGTAGTCGACGAGCAACGCGTGATCGCCGAGACTGGGTTTGGGCTGACCGGATGCACCGCTCAGCGAGGTCGCGCTGGAGAAGTCGTAGTCGACCGTGGTTCCGCTGGGGTTGGCGAGTCCCTCGGTCCACAACCCGGTCGTGAACACGCGGGGGAGCGTGTAGCTGGTGGGTGGGTTGAGCGGGGTGATCCGGTAGCCACCCCCCATCGGCACCGGATCACGCGGGAGTCGCCCGAAGATCGGCACCGTCAGGTGGCCTTGCTTGTCGACGGGGGCCCACTGAACCTCGTGCGGGACGCCGTCGGCGAGCGTGTACTCGAGCCGCCAGGTGATGCCCACATACTCGCGCGGGATCAGGATCGATCCGTCATCGCGTGAGTAGGTCGTCCTGTCCGCGCTGAGCGCACCGTCGAGCGGTGCGATCCGGACCTTGGGGGCTGGCGCGATCGGTGCGAAGCCGATCAGCGGGTCGGGAGCACCGAATGTGAGCACTGTCGCGATCTGCCAGTCGAGCACGACGTGCGGCCCGTCAGGCTCCATCCCGGCGGGGCCATCACCGAGGGGTGCGAGCGCCGGATAATCGCACGCTGCGAATCCGGCCGCGGATATCACGACGTGGAGCCAGCGCATCGCTCTCCATGACTTGCGAATATCACCCTCCATGAGTTGCGAATATCACCGCATCTCGGAGCTAGGAAGTCTTGAACGTGCGCGTGAAGACGATCGCGGAGCCGTACGGATACGTAACGGGTCGGAAGTCGCCTTGCTGCGCGCTCGGGTGACCTTTGAACGACCGGATCTCGAGAACGTACACGGTTTGGGGAGCGAGCAGCGCTCCATCGATCTGGACCTGGGGCGCGGTGACCGTATAGACGCGGTCGGTGGTCAGCGTCCCGTTATCGAGGCGGTGCAACGTGACGTCGTAGTAATCAGCAGGGTCGAGGCCGGGCTCCGGCGTGAAGGCGAGCGTGAACATGCCGTTCGTGACCTTGACGGGGACCTGCTCGGTGGGACCGGCGAGATCGATCGTTTCATTCGCCGGGGTCGTGAGGGTCATCTTGGTGGGAATTGCGGCGGGGAATACCACCTTGAACCCAGTCGATGTCGTGGACGCGATCGCCGTCTCCATCCCCGAGTAGAGCGAGATGCCGAGAACCTGGCGGGTATCGACGAGCTGGATGTGCAGGAGGCGCGAAAACCGATCGAGACTCGCCGGTTGCGCGGTGTCCGGGAGCATGTTCGGGATCGTCGCTACCGTGAACGAGCACTGCAGCAGGGTCAACATCACCGGGGTCGGCAACAGCGTGACGGTCGGCAACAGGGATGACGGTGGCACTCCCGGCAGGCCTGGCATACTCGTGCTGGCCGCAACCCCGAACGAGAGCGTGCCGGTGACTGCGCCATGCAGCTTGTCGAGCGCGGTCGTGAGCCGATCGAAGAGGTCGAGATCGACACTGATGAAGTCGCTCGATACTTTCTTGGTGCCCGCATCCCAGTTCGACGACATCATCATGATGTGCTGGTTCGGCATCAGCATCGGCGGGACGAACGCGGCCGAACCCACGGCAATCCGGCAGCTACCGCTGGTCATGAAATCGATGAGCAATGCGCGGTCGCCTTGCCCGGCGTCGGGGCTGCCGTTGCTGCCGCTCATTGCGACGGCGTTGGAGAAGTCGTAGTCGATCTTCGCTCCATCGGCGGTCGAGTAGTTCCTGATGAGGCCCTCGGTCCACAGCCCCGTCGTGAACATCCTCGGCTGCTGGTAGCTGGTCGCCCCGCCGGGGGCGGTGATGTAGCCGCTGCCCATCGGCACCGCGCTATGCTGGAGTTGCCCGAAGATTGGCACGGTCAGGTGGCCTTGTCGGTCGCCGGGGGACCACTGAACCTCGTGCGGCACGCCATCGGGGAGCGTGTACTCGAGGCGCCACGTGGTGGCGGGGGCGAAGTATTCGAGGGGCACCACGACCGAGCCATCCGTGGGCGAGTACATGGTGTTTGTGAAATGATCATCCAGCAACGCCGCATGCCGGATCCGTGGCGCCGGAACGATCGGCGCATCCACGATCATCGGGTTAGGGTCACCGGCCGTCGTCACCGTCGCGACTTGCCAGGTGAGCTTGGCGTACGGCATGTCGGCCACGACGTCGGGCGCGGCATCGTACTCCTTGGTCGGAGTGATCCCGAAGACCTGGTTGCAGCCCACCAGCGCAAGCAGGCCGGCACCGGCCACGCACCGCATGGCGGAATCCTGGCACAGCGCGCGCTGAATGCACAACAACCGCGAGACCTGGGGCCCGCTCGCGACGGGCCTGCGCGGTCGCCGCCGGCGCACATGATGACGGTTCTCACAGTGCGCGGATCGCCACACCGCGGCCGATGTTATCGTTACGCGGCTTGAGCACGCCTCGCGAGCGGTCGGACCTAGGCGAGCGGTGGGCGGCGGTAGCTCAGGGCGCGGGTGGTGCGGCGGCGCGCCATTGGTCCGCGAGCGCACAGCGGGGCAGCCCGACGCGCCTGGCCTCGGCTTCGAGCGCGGCGGCCTTGGGATCGCCGGTCAGTGGCTGGATCCGGGCCAGGTAGTCGTGGGCTTCCTGGGTCTGCTGGTGCGCTGCGAGCCAGCTTGCGAGGGCCAGCGCGCGCTCTCCGGACGGCAGCTGATCGGCACCCGAGCGCACGAGCGCGTCGCACAGGTCCTCGATGTCCGATCGGTACGCCTCGGACACCGGTGGTCCTGCGCTCCCGGCGCCGCGCTGGCAGCCGGCCACGACGCCGAGGCAGGCAAGCAAACAAGCGAATCGCTGCATGGCAGGCGCACTCTGCACCCGCTCGATCTTGGCGTCCATGGCTTCCGGGTTCGTCTCAGTTGTGGCTAGATTCCGTCATGGCATATGTCGTCGCTGACCCATGTGTGAAGTGCAAGCACACCGACTGCGTCGCGGTGTGTCCGGTCGATTGCTTCTATGAAGGCAAGAACTCGCTCGCGATCAACCCCGACGAGTGCATCGACTGCGGGGCGTGCGAGCCGGAGTGTCCGGTGACCGCGATCTTCGAGGAGGGCGAGCTGCCGTCGAAGTGGAACGTCTACAAGGACATCAACGCGCTGGTCAGCGGCGCGAAGAAGTCGAGCGAGCTCGACCTGAGCGCGTGGCCGGCGAACTTGAAGAACCATGCCGCGACCGTCACGACCTGGCCGAACATCACCGAGCAGAAGAAGGCGCTGCCCGGCGCCGAGGAGGCCGCGAAGGAGGAGAACAAGATCCACGCGCTGTCGCTCGAGGGCGGCTCGGACTAGTACCCCCACGAAACGAGCGAGCATCGGACGTACGCGCCGAGGTGCCCAAGCCGCGACGGTCGCAGGCGACGGTGTGGTGAATGATTTGGGCTAGGAGCCGTCACGCCTGCGCGCCGTGCACCACGAGCACGGAGCACGGCGCATGATGCACGGTGCTCTCGGCAACGCTGCCGAGTAACAGCCGGCGAAACCCGCGGTTGCCGTGTGCGCCGACGACGATCAGGTCGTAGCCGCCGCGGTCGGCGGTCTCGGCGATCACCTGCGCGGGCGGGCCCTGGACGAGCTCGACGCGGAGCCCAGGGCTGTGCTCGGCAACGTACTTGTCGGCCTGGGCCTTCACGGACGACAGCACGGCGTCACGCACGGTTGACCACGGGAACCGCGCCTGGCCGAGCAGCGTCGCGCCCCACGAGCCGGCGGGCAGCTGCCAGGCATGGATGACCTCGATCGGCGTGCCGGGCAGCAGCACGTTCGGCGTGTGCGCGAGCGCCTTGGTGGCGGCCGGCGAGAAGTCGGTGGCGATGAGCGGCTTGTGAAACGCGGCCCGCAGGGGATCGCCGCGGACGATCAGGACGTCGCACGGTGCGCGGCGGATGGTCGTGGTCGAGACGCTGCCGAGCAGGAACCGCGAGATCCCGGTATGCGCGTGGGTGCCGATGACGATCAGGTCGGCGTGCTCGTCGTTCGCCGCGGTGCTCAGCACCTCGTCGGGCGGGCCGATGCGGCTGATCACGGACGCGCCCAGGCCGAGCGCCTGGATCTCCGCGAGCTTGTCGGCGAGCCGTACGGCCTCCTCGGCGCGAATCGCGGCGGAGACCTCGCCGAGCTGCGCGAGAATCTTGTTGTCGACTTCTGTGACCGGTGCATCGCTGGCCTGCGCATGCACCAGCACGACCTTCGCCTGGTGCAGCTGGGCAATGCCGATCGCGCGCTCGATCGCGTGGTCGCTCGGTGCCGACAGGTCGCAGCCGACGATGATCGTGGTGAGCGCCATGGCGTGACTATAGGCCGATCCGGGGAGGGTTCACAGGCGGGCGCCGGGTGCGCCGTGGGTGTGCGGGTGGGCACTGGCAGGCCGCGGCTGGCCGTATCAGTTACACGGGATCGGGTCGCAGGCGGCCCACAGGCCGCGCTTGGCCGCCCGGGCTGCCGCCTCGAGCGCCTTGAACTCATCGGCCCGGGCGTCGCCGTCGGGCGGGATGTGCAGCACGCAGGCGTAGCCGCGCTCGATGAGCAGCCGGTTGACGTCCTGACCATCGACGCTGACATAGGCGAGCGTGCGGCCGAACATGTCCTGGCACGCGGTGTCGTAGTCGAGCTGAACGGTCTTGCCGAGCACGAGATCCGAGTTGAACTGCGCCGCGTTTGCGCCGTAGCAGTCGGCGTGGCCGTTGGTGGTCTCGGGAGCGTTGACCAGGAGGTAGCGAATCTTGACGTCGCCGGGCAGGACGATCGTGTCGCCATCGATCACACGCTCGACGGTAGCCTCGCGCGCGCCACACGCGGAGCCGCGGTCGCCGCAGCCAGCAACCCCGGTGACGGCGGCCAGGGCGAACCCGGCGAGCCCGACGGGCGCGGTCCACCTCAGGAGCACGGGCCGTTCGCGGCGCCGGGGCTGCCCTTGTTGGTCAGGTCGCCATAGGGGGTGGTGCCGGCGCAGAAGCTGGAGGGGTCGTCGTTACCCGTCGCGGTCAGGAGTTTCGGGTCGAGCTGCTTGGTCACGCCGGAGGTCACCCCCGTCCAGTGGACGGCGTCGAGCACGGTGGCGCCGTCGGAGATCTGGATGTCGCCGCTGGTGTCGACCAGGCCGAAGCCAAACGTCGCCTGGACCGACGGCAGCATGCCGTTGACGGCCGGATCGGCCGAGCGCGCGAACACCGCAAAGCCGCGCGATGGCACGCTGATGCAGCGGGCCGATTGCACCGGCGTACCGGTCGCGCCGATCCGGCCGACCGTCAGCTCGTTGAGATCAAACGCGGTCGCGCCGGTGTTCATGACCTCGAACCACTCGCGCTGGGCATCGGTCGCGCCGGTGACGTTGGCAGGGTTTGCGAGGAACTCGCTGATCACGAGCTGACCGCCCGCGGGCTTCAGGATCTTGCGGATCGTGGTCCCGTCGTCGCACATGCCGGCCGCGGGCAGCATCGTGCACTGCGAGTTCTCGGCGCCGGGCGTGCCGAGGTCGCCGGCTCCGTAGGCCAAGGTCGCGTTGCAGAAGTTGCTCTCGGTGTCGTTGGCGCTCGGATCGACCAGATCTGGATCGAGCTGGAGCGCCGCGCCGTTCGGCGACTTGGTCCACCTCACCGCGTCGACCACGGTCGTGCCGGCCACGATCGCGACGTCGCCGGGCGCGGTTGCGGAGCCAGGGATCATCGCGAACTTGAAGGTGCCGAAGATGGCCTTGGCCGGGATCCCACCGTTGGTCGCCATGTCGGTCGACTTCGCGAACACGACGTAGCTGCCGGCCGTGACATGGAGGCAGTCGGAGGCCGTGATGAGGTCGGGCTTGATGTTGTTATCGCCGAGCCGGTCGAGGCCGACGCCGTTGAGATCGACATCGTTCATCACCTTGGCCTCGAACCACTCGGCGGTCGCGTCGCTGGCCTTGGTGGGACTTGGCATCACCTCGGTGATCACGAGATCGCCCGGTGCGGGTGCCACCGCGTCGCGCAGAACGCCACGGTCGCTACACTGGCCGACCACGATCGGCCGGCAGTCGTTGTCGGAGCCCGGCGTCCCGAAGTTGCCGGCCTCGAACTCGGTGTCGTTGGCCTGGCACCAGTTGGCCTGATCGTCGTTGAGCGTGTACTCGGGTGCCTGCGCGCTGGTGAGCTCGCGCGAATGGCCCTCCTTGATGGAGTCGTAGACCGCGCTGTCGATCTCGCGATCGCCGCACGACAAGGTGAGCTTGCCGCCGTCGGTGTTGAACAGGTCGCCGAGGTCGGTGCCGTAGCCGTAGTCGACGTACGGAGGAATGCTCTCCTGCGCCGCATTGCCCAGCGTGAAGAACTGGCCGGGCGCGACCAAGCCCTGGCGGACCGTGTGCGTGTTGAGCTTGCTGTCATCGATCCGGCTGTGGGTGACCGTCAGGCCCTCGAGATCGATCGGCTGGTCCTTGGCGTTGTAGATCTCGAACCATTCCTTGCCGGTATCGGTGCCGGCGCCGCCGGCCATGGCCTTTTCGTCGGCAAACACCTCGGTGATCACGAGGTCGCCTGGCAAGAGCTTCACCTTGCAACCGCCGTCACCGGGGAACGACGGTCCGCAGCTGGTGACGAGCCCGGTCACGCCGGTCAGGGCGATGAGTGCACGCATGGTGGAGCGGGCACTATGGTAACTCAGCTCAGCTATCGAGGCTGTAGGGGCCCGAGCCGTAGTACATGACGAGCAGGCAGGCGCCGATCAGCGACGTATTCTTCAGGAAGTGGGCCTTCTGCATCATCGCCATTTGTGGATCCGCGAGGCCCCAGAACTTGTGCATCACGAGCGTCACCGGCACGAGGAACACCAGCAGCAGGAATGCGCCGAACCGTGCACGGTAGCCGAGCATGACACTGACACCACCGGCGAGCGCGATGATGCCGGCCAGCGGCACGACGATGGTTGCCAGCGGCACGCCGTGCGCGGACGCCTGCGCGATCTCGGCAGACGAGAAGTGACCGATCATGCTCGCGACGAAGATCAACGCAAACAGCACACGGCCGATAGGGACGATGGTTCGCATACCCGACCGTGATGCAACCGATGTACCTGGATGCTTGGTGAGGCGGGAAGGCTCATCCACGGGGCAGGCGACCGATGGTTGCTGGATGCGTGAGACGCGGCGTACGCCGTTGGGCCGAGGTGTTGAGCCGGTCCGAGGGCAGTGCGAGGGCGTACGAGGGCGGTACGAGCCGGTACGAGATCAGACGAGACAAACGAAGCAGCGTCCCTCATGCTAGGAAAGATGCGGATCGTCGGTGATGGTGTTTCGCCCGACGTGCTCGCGCGTGCCGAGGCTGCGGCGCGGCTTGGGACGCTCGAAGATCTCCTGCAGTTTGGGTTCGCGCAGCGCCCGCCGTGGGAGCTCCTCGACGTGGTCGTGCAAGACGAATTCACGCACGACGTGATCTTTCGGGGCCCGGCACCAGCGTTCGTCGTATTCGACACGACGTGACTCGGCGGCATCACCGCGGTCTCCGTGTGGGACCATCGCCCGACCGCCGACGAGCTCCTCGATGATCGATGCGCGCGTGGCTGGACCCCGACCCCGACCGGCACGGTCGATGGGCCGGTCGTGCTCGGTCACGCCGCCTGCAGGGTAGCTCCCGCGGGGAAGGCGGCGGGAACGGGTTGAGCAGGCTGGACGGACGGAACGGATCCGGCCAGCTCCGCGGATCCAGATCAGCGGAGCGTGATCGGTCGGTCAGCGCGTGCTGATGTAGATGTCCTTGGTGCCCGCGGCGTCGCTCGCAAACACGAACGTGCTGCCATCGGCCGACATCCATGGGTCTTCCTGGTTGCCGTTACCGCCGGGGATCGCGAAGTCGATGACCGGGACCGGGTCTGACCAGGCCCCTCCGATCGTGTCCCGGTGCGAGGTGTAGATCATCGTGGAGGGCGGTCGCGCCGAGGCGAAGTAGATCGTCAAGCAGTCCGAGGTCAGGAACGTGCCGGTCTCGTTCTGCGCCGAGTTGAGCTTGGTGAGCAGCGCCGGCGTGCCAGCGTTGAGGGTGCCCTCGACGAGGTCAGTACCGTTGCCCATGGTGCTCTGCACCATGATGTACTGGTTGGCGCCGCACGGCATGTACCA
>Ga0134121_10002965_pt1 | contig 14379 bp, 16 predicted proteins | sample KB301_FD_96463 | JGI IMG/M metagenome (GOLD analysis project Ga0134121, IMG submission 96463) | Terrestrial soil microbial communities without Nitrogen fertilizer from Kellogg Biological Station, Michigan, USA - KB3-0-1 | ecosystem: Environmental > Terrestrial > Soil > Unclassified ...
AGCCAAGGAAGGCCACACGCTCGGCGGAATCACGATGACGTTGTTCTACGCTACGGACTTCGCCGACCGGCTCGAAAATGAAATGATTCCGGCGCTCCGCGCCGGATTCATCGTTCTTACCGACCGTTATACTTACTCGCTCATGGCCCGCGCGTTGGTGCGAGGCGCCGACCCGGAGTGGGTTCGGCAGGTCCACGATTTCGCGCTGAAGCCGGACATTGTCGTCTATCTGCGAGTCACCATTGAAGAGCTCATCACGCGCGTCGTCCAGAGTGAAGGCTTCAACTACTGGGAATCCGGCATGGACCTGCATCTTGGCGAAGATCTTTACGACAGCTTCGTTGAATATCAAAAACGCCTGCTGCGCGAGTTCGACAACATGGCCGCTCAATATAATTTCCAGGTCATCGATACGACTCCACACATCGAGGAGGTATTCGAGCAGATCAAGAATCGGATTGAGCCGATTCTCGCGACCCCCCGCTAATCTCTGTTTGCCAGCAGGAACATTCGGATCCGTCCATGGATTTCGTCGCGGACACGGCGAAAGGTGTCCAGGCGTCTGCCCGCATCCGCGTCTGCCGGGTCGTCAAATCCCCAATGGATCGCTGCGGCGCCTGGAAAAACGGGACACTGCTGCTTCGCGCGATCGCAAACGGTGATCACGTAGTCAAACTGCCGGCCGTCAAATTGAGACACGTCCTTCGAAGTGTGCGCCGATATATCGACGCCAATCTCGCTCATCACTTCAATTGTCCGGGGGTGAACACCTTTCGGATGCGTACCGGCACTAGCGACGTCGTAGTCTTTCCCGGCCAGGCGTCGCAGAATTCCTTCCGCCATTTGACTGCGTGCGGAGTTTCCGGTGCAGAGAAAAAGAACTCGCTTTTTATTCTCCATGTTGAATCCACTGGAAGAACGCCGTTGCCGCCGCGGCACCGGCGAATTGCATGGCAAGGAATGCGGGAACGTCCACCGGCCGGATTCCAGAGAATGTATCGGTAACCGATCGGGCAAGGGTGACCGCCGGATTTGCAAAAGACGTTGATGGAAAAAACCAGTACGCCGCGGTGACGTAGCAGGCAACCGCAAATGCTGTGCCGGAAGGACGATATCGTCCACAGCAGGCGATGACCGCGATCAGACCGAATGTCGCCACAGCCTCGGCTACCCACATCGGCCAACCCGTTCGAACATGATGAGACGCGGATATGAAGGGTAGGCCAAACATGAGATTGGCGAGAACGACTCCGGCGAAGGCACCAATCACCTGGGCAGCAATGTAGGCCGGCGCTTCGCGCCACGGAAGCTCTTTACGAACGCAGTTTGACAGTGTAACGGCCGGGTTCAGATGCGCTCCGGAGATCGGGCCAAACGCCAATAGCAATGCAGCCAGCACCGCGCCGGTTGCAATCGAATTGGCAAGAAGCGCAATGGCAACGTTTCCCGATGAGAGCCGGTCGCCCATGATTCCCGAACCGGCAATCGCCGCAAGCAGTAGCGCCGTTCCCACAAACTCGATCAGGGTTCGTCTTGCCAGATCCGCCGGCTTGTCACCGGTATGGAGCTTCAATTCCAATTTGGACCAGACCTGCAGACAACTGCTCCTGATCGGCCTGAAGCGCCTGGCCCTGACAGCACGAATTGTTGCTTTGCTCGATGTCGGCCAGAACGGCGAATACCTCCCATTCGTTGCCGTCCGGATCCCGAACCCATGCTTTATCCTGAAGCGCGAAACAGCAGTTCGTCTGCATTTCGTCGCGGGGACCCAGGCCGGAGGACTCCCAGTGATTCCGAATTGCCTGCACGTCCTTTGTGGTCGCCACCTGCAGTCCCAGATGCGACAACGCACCCGAGCCCCCGGTCAAGCCTTCATTGAGCGAAAGATTGAGAGGCGGATTCTGAACATCAAACTTGGCATAACCCGGGCGCACCTTGAGGGGTTCGATTCCGAACAGTTTCGCGTAGAACTTCACACTGGATTCCACAGAGGCGACGTTCAGTGCAATGTGGGCCTTGAGAATTGATGGTGCGATATATTCGTTTATACGCATGTGTCGAAGGCTATCGCCTGCGGCATACATGCGTCAAGGCGTATTTATTTGGAAAGTGGTTATGCTAGAGTTCAATCGTGAAATCCAGGAAGCCGGTCGACATCGAGATTCTGCTCCGCGCCCTCGCCGATCGGACCCGCTTGCGGCTGCTCAATCTTATCGGCGACAGAGAAGTATGCGTTTGTTTCTTTGTGGAAATACTGAAGACGAGCCAGCCAAAAATCTCGCGTCATCTCGCGTATTTGCGCCGCGCGGGAATTGTTGAGGCCAGGCGCGAAGGCAAATGGATGCACTACCGAATCGCGGAACCCGCAGACGCAGCCGCAAGACGCGTGGTCGACGATGTGCGAAGCTGGTTGAAATCGGATACTACGATGGTTCATGAAAGGGAACGTCTGGAGGGAATCTGCTGTGGCAGCCGGGCGCCGGCGATACTGCTACAAGCTCCCCAACCGATTCGCTACGCCGGCGCCTCGAAACGGTCCTGATTCGTCCGTGCAGCCCTTCCTTTGCCTGTAGGCGCGGTCTGTGACCGCGCACAATCCTGATTGTGCGGCATTCCCGATTCAGAGACCGTACCTACAGGGCACGAAGCTGTTTCGCGGTCATCAGCCATTTCAAAACCGCCGGCTTTCGCGGAGGAAGTGCGTCGACCTGGATGGCACAGGCGCCGCTTTTACGGAGATCGACCTCGCATTTTCCAGCAGCGCCGAGTAATTCTGCAACGGTGTCGCCAAGCAATGGCTGATGGCCCACCAGCAGGATGCCGTGCCCATGACGCCGCCCTATTGCATCGAGCAGTGCGTGGACCGTACCATCGCCTGCCAGTTCCTGCAATTCTTCCGGGGCGTGTACCATCAGGACTTCGGCAAGAATTGCTGCCGTCTGGCTTGCCCGAAGCCACGGACTCGTGAGGATCTTCCCAAGCGGGAGTTCAAGCTTTTTCAGCCCTTCGGCCGACGCTCGCGTCTTGCGAATGCCCTCCTCGGTCAGAGCCCGGTCGCAATCCGGGGCGGTGTCGGCGGCGGTGCCGTGGCGGAAAAAAACCAGATCGAAAGCTTTCATTCGAAAATAATCTCCATGCCAAAAACTTCGCTCATGAGGCCGGCCTTATCCGAGGCCGACCGGATCTCGTCGGTCATGTCGCCGGCTCCGCCAAGGCGTATAGACATTACTTTATCCGGTTTCTTCCGGCATTCGATTTCCTGAACCTTGCATTGACGGCCGTAATCGAGCGCATCGGCAACACGGAGTATCGCGCTGAGTTTCCGCACTACATCCTGTTGAACGGAAGACAGCTGGCTGAAGGGCAGATGCTTCGAACTTGGATGGGATTTGCGATGATATCGGGCGATATTGGCAATGATATCGAGTTCGATCGCATCAAATGAACTGGGGCCCGAGCTCTTAATCAAGTAATACGTATGTTTGTGATGTTTCGGATATGCAATAAACAGTCCGATATCGTGAAGCATGGCTGCCGCATGGAGAATGCTCGAATAGCGATCCGGCAGGCCGTGCAGGTCCCGCATCTGTTCAAAGAAGGCGAGCGAAAGACGGGCGACCTGCTGGCTGTGTGTCTTGTCGTAGTTGTATTTTTCGCCAACTTCTTCGACCGATTCCGAACGGTTCGCTTCTTCGCTCCAGGTGCCCACGAACACCGGATAATTCCTGCGCAGAAGATCCACCATCAGGCCATCGCGTAGCCCGCGGCCGGATACAAAGACATAGTCCAATTCCAGTCGAGTCATCATGGCCAGCAGCACCCCGGCGCCCGCCACAAGAATATCCGCGCGCTTTGGATCACCGACGATTGAAGCGACGCGTTCATGCAATGGCTGGCTGCGCAAAAGATCGAAAAGACTTTTCAGCCGGCCCCGCCGCAGTACGTACAACGATTCCTTGTGAGTTTCGCCGGTCAGCCGGGCGTCCATATCGGCAAGCGACGTCATAGTGCCGCCACTGCCGAAGACCATCGTGTACTTTTCACGGGAGAGGCGCAGGGCTGCGGGCCCGAGCTTCTGATTGACAAACCGTGCGAGGCTGTCGAGTTCCTTTTCGGTGGGAGGATCGTGTTTGAGAAAGCGTTCCGTGAGCCGGACTGCGCCGAGCGGCACGCTGAACAGGGCAAACATCTTTGTATGGTTGCCAACGGCGAGTTCCACGCTTCCTCCGCCAATATCCATGAACAGGCCAAGTGGCGGATCGAATTTCAAACCGCTCAGAATGCCGAGGCTGATGAGACGCGCCTCATCTTCCTCAGAAAGCACTTCAAGGGTGATCCCGACTCCGGCGACGTCTTCAATGAACGACGGGCCGTCGCGAGCTTCCCGCATGGCGCTGGTTGCAGTCGCACGAAGGGACGCAACCCCGTAACGATCGGCAACGCCTTTGAATCGCTTCAACGCGTCGAGTGCATCGCTTCGGCTTGTGGGATCCAGCGCGCCGGTTTCAAATACGTTGTGACCCAGGCGGACGGGTCGGCGATCCTGTTCGATAATCCGATATATTCCCGGCTGATCGACCGAAGCGATCTGAAGTCGAATCGCATTACTCCCGGCATCGATGACCGCAAAGGTGGTTTGCATTACGCAACAGGATACCGTCAATCGGCGGGTTCTGAAATCCGCCTACTGATTCCCTTCGTTGTCTGCTATCGGCTTCTTCCGCGACGTGCGGCGTGGAGCCGCCGCTGCTGCGCGGCTCGCGGCCGGCTTCCGCTTTGGAGCATCACCACCAGGACGGGCAATCCGCCTGCGCGGCGGCTTTGGAGCTGCCACAGGAAACGGAGGTTGTTCAGCGGAGGATTCGGCCGATATTCTCGGCGAAGACTGCGCGGCTTCGATCATCGGTTCGGCAGCAAGTATCGCGGCCTCCGCTGCAGCGATGAATGCAGCCTCGGTTGCCCTTTCCTGCGCGGCGGCGCTCAGCGGCGCGGCTGACGCCTGATGTGGAAACTGCGGACCTGGGAATACACGAAGAATCCCCTGGCGATTACGTTCCAGCCGGAAAAGTCCAGTACGTTGACACGCCCGCACTGTTTCCAGGAAATTCGTAAATCCAAATTTGCGCTCGTCGAAGCTTGGAGCGGCATTCTTTATGTATTGTTTGACATTGCGCAGATACATGGGCCAGTGCGGGACAACCGTTGCGTGCTGGAATATATCCGCAAGGCTGCGAATGGCTTCATCGACCTGCTCTGGTGAAGGACCGGCCGGTCCACCTGATCCGGCTGATGTCCCGGAAGATGCCTCTGCCGCGCTGTGTTCCCGCGGTGCGGCTTCATGATGGCCATGCTCTCGTGGAACATTTTCTCGTTCCACGGGCAATTCGTCGCCTGGGCCTGATGGGCCTGATGGACTTGCTGAATCCGCCAGGCTTGGGATTGCAGCGGTGGATGAAACAACCGGCACTGCGGGAGATTCCACATCGGTAGACTCCACGAGCAGACTGCGATCGACTTGTTTCAGCGTCACGTAACCAGCCGATGCCATCTTCTCGATGAAATCCCTGAAAGTGCCGGCGCCATAGTCGCGTTCCGTAAACGTGGAATCGAGCTGCAGCAACGTACTTTTCAACAGGCCAAGCTGTGGCGATACTTCCCTGTCGGTCAGCACCTTCAAAGCACGGCGAACCAGGGGTAGAGCCTTTACCAGACTCGCATCACCTGTCGCGGACACGCGGGCCTTTTCCGCTGCAGGGCGTCTTGTGGTGTGGGTGGTCTGGGGCGTGATCAGATTCTCATAGGCGATGAATTCGTGGCAATTCTTCTGAAGAATGATGCTGGTAAAGGATCGGCCTCCAACCACCATGACCTTCTTGTCGTATTGCTTGAGCTTTTCGACGAGTGCCAGAAAATCGCTGTCGCCGCCGACAATCACAAAGGCGTTGATGTGATTCCGGGTGAAAGCCATTTCCAGCGCGTCGAGCGCCAGATTGATGTCGGCTCCGTTCTTGTCTCCCCCTGGAGTCAGGTTGCGCTGAACCATCTGTATGGCGTGCTGGGCCATGCTGCGGCTGTGCTCGCCAGCCCGTTTCCAGTCGCCATAGGCAATCTTTGTGACGACTTCACCGCGTTCCTTGATGGCTTCAAGTACTGTTCCGACGTCGAAATGGCGGTTGAGGGTGCTCTTGACTCCGATTTCGATATTATCGAAATCGATGAATACTGCGATCTTAAGACGATCTCCGTTCAACTATAGTAATCCTCCATAAGCCAACCAGCTTACTCGTTCCTGGCTCCGAATTCGATGACGATGTTACTTCTTGAAAAGATTGTCGAAGGCACTTCGCGCGCTGGAGGGACGGATCGCGGGACCGCCGGAATCGTGAGTTTCGCGTTCGATGGAGGTTCGGGCGACGAAATACGTGCATTCGTTGCGAATATCCTTCTTCGTAATACGCTTGAGAATCGGCTCCGTGCATTCGAACTGGGCTCCGGTATCAAAATGACGGCAGTTCTTGCAGCAGCGAAGATCGGCGCTGCATTTGGGACATTGGCTGCCTTCGGTGATCTCTACGGAATTTGGAACTACTGCGCCGCACATTGCGCAGCGCAGCAGTTCCTGAAAGCCCGGCATCTGCATCCGCCGGGGAACATCCCGAGACGACCCTCGCGGCCCGCGTTCCTTCGGCGCAGGTTTAGGCTTCTGGGTGCGTTCCCGTTCGGGACCGCTGCTGTCCTGATAGCCGCCCTGCCTGTATTTGCGTTCCGACATTTAATTTTCCTGGTACCCCTACGTAGATACGCTGCTCGCCAGCCTAAGGTTACAATCTAGATCCTTGCGCCCCGGCGCCGGGATATCGAACATGAGAACCATCGTCCTATTAACAATTTCGAATGTCTTTATGACTTTCGCGTGGTACGGCCACCTGAAGTACCGGAACTCGCCCCTGTGGATTGCCATCGTGCTGAGCTGGTCGATTGCCTTGCTGGAATATTGCTTTATGGTGCCTGCGAACCGCATAGGATCCTATCAGTTCAGCACCGCACAATTGAAAACGATTCAGGAAATCATCACCCTCATCGTCTTTGCCGCCTTCTCGCTGTTCTATCTGAAGGAAGACTTCCGATGGAACTATCTGGTCGCCTTCGCCATGATGGTGGGTGCCGTGTTCTTCATGTTTAAGAAATAACAACTAATGCTGACCTGGATCGAAATTGACACCGGCGCCGCGCGTCACAATATCGATGCGTTTCGCAGTATTCTGCCTGCCGCCACATCGCTGATGGTCGTCGTAAAAGCAAACGCTTATGGACACGGGCTCGAAGTCTTCGCGCCGATAGCGGCCGAACGCGCAGACTGGCTGGGTGTCAATAGTCTGGACGAAGCGCTGGCGATTCGAGCTCTTGGCATTCGAACTCCGGTGGCTATTCTCGGTCATACCGAACCGGAACAACTCGACACCGTGGTGGCCAATGATTTCCGCCAGGTGGTTTACCGGCCGGACATCGCGGCGGAGCTTTCAAAAGCGGCGCAGGAGCGAAACACGTTCGCCCACATTCACCTGAAACTCGAAACCGGAACCAACCGGCAGGGAATCCCGCTCGGCGAATTGCCGGATCTGGTGCGGCAGATTCGCGCCATGCCGGGATTGAAAATCGAAGGCGCCTACACGCATTTCGCAAATATTGAAGACACACTGGATCCATCGTTTGCGCAGCGGCAGATGGAGAAATTCCGCGAGGCATTGGACACCCTGGAGGCGGCAGGCGTGCGTCCCCCGCTGGTTCACGCCGCCGCGACGGCAGGCGCGCTGCTGTATCCGGAAACGGGATTCACCATGATACGGCTCGGAATCGGCGCCTATGGAATCTGGCCATCGCGTGAAACTCAGCTGGCCGCGCGCGAGCGCGGACGCCAAATTACTCTGAAGCCGGTACTCACCTGGAAAACCCGCGTGGCACAGATCAAAACCGTCGAAGCCGGAGAGCATGTCAGCTATGGACTCACGTATCAGGCCAGCCATCGCATGAAAGTGGCCGTCCTGCCCATCGGATACTACGACGGCTATGACCGCAAACTTTCCAATTGCGGCCGCGCACTGATTCGGGGCCGGGCAGTACCCGTTATCGGGCGCGTGGCGATGAATATGACGATGCTCGATGTCACCGACGTTGACGCTCACGCCGAGGATGAAGTCGTCCTGATCGGGCGGCAGAGCGCTGCAGAAATCCGCGCGGAAGAGCTTGCCGAAAAAATCGGGACTATTGCCTACGAAGTGGTTTCGCGAATCAATCCACGAATTCCCAGGATCCCGTCAGGGTAGGCGCACGTATTTGCCGCGGAAGTAGAGGAGGGGTTTCGCACCCTGCATGGCTCCATGCAACTCCGCAGCTACTACTTTTCCCAGAAATATCGAATGATCACCCCCGGGATAAATGTCGACGGTTTCGCATTCCAGGGTCACCAGGGAATCTCGAATTAACGGAATCCCCGTCTCGCCATTGAAATAAAGCTCGGCCGGACGGGCCGTGTCTTTCTTTGCGAACAAACGCGAAACTTCCTCCTGCGCTTCGGCAAGGATGCTGACGCCAAAAGTCATGGAGTCTTTGAAGAACTGCAGCCCGCTCAGCCGGTCATCCAGGCAGACGAGCACCAGAATGGGATCCATGGATACCGAGGTAAAGGAACTGACCGTGAGGCCATAGGGTTCACCATTTTTGTCTCTGGTGGTGACGACCGTCACGCCGGTTCCCCAGTTGCCCATGACTTGCCGGTAAAGATCGGTGGTAATCATAGGCCGCGAAGTTTAGCACGGTGTTGGGGGCGGGTTCCTCTCCCGAAGGGAGAGGGTGGTGCGAAGCACCGGGTGAGGGGTAAAAATGTTTCCCTCACCTCGGCCCTTCAATTCCCCAACCGCCGCCGCCGGGTGTCTCAATCGAAAATGTATCGCCGGCTTCGACCCACACGATGCATTTGGACGAAACGTCTTCAATCCTGCCCCTGCTTCGAACCATCCGGTTTCGCCCCACTTGTCCCGACCCTCCGCCTTGAAGTCCGTATGGCGCGATCTTCCGCCTGTCGGACAGGATCGTCATTTGAGCCCGCGTCAGAAACTGGATTTCGCGCACCACTCCATCACCGCCGCGGTACTTCCCGGTGCCGCCAGAATTCTTTCTCAATCCGTAGCGGACTACTCGCGCCGGGTAGTCATGTTCGAAGGATTCCACGGGCGTGTTCATGGAGTTGGTCATGTGCGTGTGAATACCGGATATGCCATCCATGCCCGGGCGGGCGCCCATTCCGCCACACACAGTTTCATAGTAGGCGAAGGACTCCCCGCTGCGTGGGTCGACTCCGCCAAACGTGAGGTTGTTCATGGTTCCCTGGCTGGCGGCTGGAATTCGATTCGGAAGCGCCTTTGCCAGGCACTTGTAAAGAACGTCCACGATTCGTTGGGACGTCTCCACGTTGCCTCCGCAAACGGCGGCCGGTGGACGCGCGTTGACGATGGTGCCGGGCGGCGCAATGATTTGAAGTGGGCGCATTCCTCCGGCGTTGGATGGAATGGGCACATCCACCAATGTACGAAACACGTAAAACACGGCCGATGCAGTGATCGCGTAAACCGCGTTGATGCTTCCTGCGGCCTGCGGATCCGATCCGGAAAAGTCCACAATGGCCTCGTCGGAGCGGATCCGGATTTTCACCGCAATACGGATGGGAGCATCGCCGACACCGTCGTCGTCGAGAAAATCTTCCGCATCGTAGGTGCCTTCGGGAATGTTGCGGATTGCGATTCGGGTCATGCGTTCGCTGTAGTTCAGAATTTCATGAACGTACCGTTGAACCTGGGCCCAGCCATATCGGGTAATGGTTTCCATCAATCGATGCTCACCCGTCCGATTCGCTGCAAACATGGCAGAGAGGTCGCCTTCGCGCTCCAGCGGCGTGCGGACGTTCAGCAGTATCAGATCAAGGACATCTTTATTGATAACGCCGGACCTCATCAGATGAACGGGTGGGATTCGAAGACCTTCCTGGTAAATCTCTTCAGCTACAGGCATGGAGCCGGGAGACATTCCTCCAACATCGGAATGATGCGCGCGGCTGGCGACATAGAAGCGAAGAGTTTTCCTGTCGAAAACTCCCGACACCAGCGTGATGTCGGGAAGATGGGTTCCACCGGCATACGGATCGTTGAGAATCACCATGTCGCCCGGGCCGATTTTGCGGTTCCGGATCGCCGCCTGAACCGATAACGGCATCGACCCCAGGTGCACCGGCATGTGATCGCCCTGCGAAACCATATTCCCATCGCGATCGAAAACGGCGCAGGAATAATCGCGCCGCTCCTTGATGTTGGGAGAAAAGGCCGTGCGCTTGAGCGTCGCCCCCATTTCTTCCGCAATCGAATGGAAGAGGCTCTTGAAAATTTCGAGCTGGACCGGATTCACGACCGTAGACTATCGCGGAATTTGGGGACAGAGAGGAAATTCGCCGGACACAATTCGCTCGAAGGCATAGAATGGAGGCCCTTATGAACGACAAAATCAAAATCAGCGGAGTAGGCGGAGATGTCGTGGGCGTCGGCGTTTCAGGTACCGGGAACATCGTCGGCAAGAACATCACGATATCCGGAGGGATTACTCTCAACGCCCAGCAACTTGCCAAGCTGCCCAATGAATACGCGGCGAGCCTGAAATCGTTTTCTGAAGCAGTAAACGAGCAGCTGAAAGCGCACAACGTTCCACAGGAAAAGATCGCTCCCGTACAACAGGAAGTGGAGGCTCTGGCCAAAGAAGTGGAAGCGGTGAAGCCCGGCGAGGCGGTCCGGTTCACGCAGAAATCGAGCATTACGTCTCGGGTGGCGAATATCGCGAAAGGGCTCTTGAAAATCCTGCCCAACACGGCGGAAACCATCGCGTCGTTTACGCCGCTGGCGCCGTTTGGCAAGCTGATCGGCACGGGAGTAAGCGAGATTATCAAGGCCGTGCAATCCGAGGGTTGAATCATGGGCGAGGGACCGATTGAGATCAGGCGTGTGGGTGGCGACGTTATCGGCGCCGGCGTCGAAGGCAGCGGGAATATCGTCGGCAAGCAGATCACCATCCGTGGAAACATCATTCAACTGGTGAACCCCTCGGCGGAAGCCATCGCTCAACTGGGCAAGATCGATGCGATGTCCACGGCAGTACCGCCCGGAAGTCCTGGCGGATTGCAGGGCCAGTCGCAGCCGGAAGATTCGGCAACGCTGCAGGTCCGGATCGACGAATTGTTGACGATCCTCAAATCCAATGCGACCCCAGGCGGGCAGGCAAAGGAAATTCACGCCGGCAGCGTCCAGCTATCGCGGGTGGACTTGCTGCTGAAAAAGGCCATTCTCCTGAAAACCGACGCCGATCAGATGTACTTCACTCACCTGGAGCGCGTGAAGCCGCAAATCGAACAAGCCAGGCAACGCGCCGGCGGAAATTACGAATTGGATTTGAATGAGATGTTCAAAGAGTTCGATTCGGGGAAGCACATGGCCAAAATGCGCGAAAGTTACGAACTGCTGCAGGAGGCCAACGCGTTGGACCCGGCCAACACCGAGGTGCTGCTGTGCCAGGCGCAATTGTTGATCGAACTGACACCCGACGATCCGACCGATGAACGCCGGCTGCTCTATCGCGTGCAGAATCTTCTCAGTGCGCCAAAAGATGACAGCGAAAGGTTCCGGCTCGCGCAGGCGACTTTTCTGCTGGCGACGACGGCCGAGCCTGTTCACGTCGAATCCTTGCGCGATGCGAGGCAGATGTTTGAACGGCTCGGACGCAGCGAATGGGTGCGTCAATGCGATAGTTTGCTCGCTTCCGCGCCACGCACTCCGGCGGCAACGGCGTCAGAGATACCTGTATCGCCGCAACCTCCTGCACCATCTCCTCCGGCCGTATTTCAGCCGACGGGCCGATGGCAGTTTCAGATCACGGATGCGGTCGGCAGCGTGATGATCGTGGATTTTTATCCGAACGGCATGTTCAACGCCTTGCAGCAATCGGGCGCCAATCCCAGCGTTCAAGCACAGGGCCAGTGGCTATTTAATCCATACACGCAGATGCTGCAATTCCAGGGAATGATCGCCGGATACCTGCCATTCATGCTGGGGATCGTCATTCAGCGTCCGCATCTCAATGGCTTTTACGGAGTGGGCACGGACAACTGCGCATATTTCATGGTTCGGCTTTGAACCGGCGGAACTTGATGCTAGCCTGCCGCTGCCTACGCCAGAAGTTCTCGAACTGGCAGGTGAATGTCAGGGAACGCCAAACAGGAGATGGAATCGTCGCGACCGAAGCTCAACGAAGTCTTGTAGGTTCTGGCCGAAGGATCTCGAAAGACGAGGAGAGAGTTGCCGCGTAGATCCACGATCCATACTTCCGGAACGTTGGCTGCCGCATAAACCTTCAGCTTGATGTCGCGATCATACTTCAGCGAGGAATCCGAGATCTCAAACACCAGCATAGCGTCGGCAGGTTCGGGGTGCTTTGTGGCATAAAAACTCTCGTTTGGTTTGAACAGAGCGGCGTCGGGTTGCAGCTCATTGTAATCATCAATACGAAAGGGAAGTTGAAACCGGGGAAGAGCCATCCCATTGAACCGCTTTACAAACAGGGAGGTCACGCGACTGATGACCGCGGCGTGACGAGACCCCATCCCGCCCACTACGATGATTTCTCCGTCGATGAGTTCGGTCCGTTCCTGTTCGGTAAGGATGCCAGCCTCGTCCATCTTGTAGTACTCGTCCACAGTGAATCGCTTCTTCGTGGCTTCGATCTGCATAACTCCCCTCGATTACGGTGATAGTGTCGTCGAGAATATCGTATCGCCATATGCAATGCGATGGCTATCGACGCCCGAAAAGTCGCGGATTTGCAGGATCAAAATTCCGAGAATTCGGCGATTTCGTTCGCAAATTCACTTTGCGAATCTCCTCGCTGTCCCCAAACTTCTTGAACGATGGCACTATCCGATTCGCTTCGCGCCTGGCTTCAGATTCACTTCTGCGTCATCTTGTGGGGGTTCACTGCGATTCTCGGAAAAGCCATCACGTTACCGGCGCTTCCGCTCGTGTGGTGGCGAATGACCCTCGTCACTGCGGCGCTACTGGTAATTCCCCGTTTCTGGCGAGATCTGGCCAGATTGTCGACGCGCCAGATCGCGATTTTCGCGGGAATTGGCGCCGTCGTGGCAATGCACTGGCTTACATTCTACGGAGCCATCAAATTGTCGAACGCGTCTGTTGCCGCGACGTGCATGGCGCTGGCACCCGTTCTCATTTCGATCATCGAGCCGGTTATCGTTGGCCGTCGCTTCGAAGTGAGGGAACTGTTTTTCGGAATTGCGGTGGTACCCGGGATTGCGCTCGTCGTTGGCGGAACACCGGAGGCAATGCGAAGCGGGATCGCGGTTGGTGTGTTGTCGGCTTTCTTCGTGGCAGTATTTGGTTCGCTCAACAAACGATTCGTCGATCGCGGCGGCGCTTTGGGCATCACCGGACTGGAAATGGGTGCCGGCTCCGCCTTCCTGTTACTGGCGGCGCCGCTAATGCCGAAATCCGAAACGCCGTTTGTGATGCCGAACCGCCATGACGCGATTCTACTTTTTGTACTGGCGATCGGCTGTACGCTGCTGCCGTTTGCGCTGTCGCTTGTCGCGCTACGGCATCTGACCGCATTCACGACAGGTCTCGCGGTCAACATGGAACCGGTTTACGCAATACTGCTGGCGATGATCGTGTTCGGCGAGCAGCGCGAACTCAGCCTCGCGTTCTATTTGGGCGTCGCGATTGTTTTCGCGGTCGTTTTCAGTCATCCGCTTCTGACTCGAGTCTCCCGGCCAGTCGCCTCCAACACGAGGATGTGAAGCATGCTATCCTTCCGCCAAATCCCTCGGAGGACACCGTGCTAAAACGAACCGTGCTGATTGCTGGCATGTTTCTTGTGATTCTTTCGGACGTGAGCTTGCGTGCACAGAGCGCACAAGCTCCAACCCAGATGCCGAAGCGGTTCGAGATTTACTACGAAGCGGGGGCTGGCCCCTCCAATTCCAATTCGGTCGGTCCCGGTAACTTCGACGCATTCGACAGCGAGAAAAAGCAACGCGTATTTGACGCGCGGGGAGGACAGGTCACATACGAGGCAGAGTTGACAGCAGGCGAACGCGCAAAGATTTATAACGCCATCTCGGAGAATAAACTTTTCGACGTAAAACACGACTTCACGAATCTGAGGAATCGTGACGTCGAACCAAACATGGTCGGAAGACTCCGTTTCGACGTTGACGGCCGCATCAAGGAAATCCGTTTCAAAAGGGCATACGGTGTTGTCGTGACTGGTGAC